>UMDP01011436.1_pt1 | contig 16091 bp, 9 predicted proteins | sample 1964521 | NCBI WGS metagenome assembly UMDP01 (sample SAMEA4835997, study PRJEB28245) | human gut metagenome | biome: gut microbiome; material: fecal sample | place: Denmark | collected 2008 | reverse complement strand
CAGCAGCGCCGAACATCGGGTTCAAGGTCCATCCGAAAATTGGAATCCATACGCCGGCAGCCAGCGGAATACCAATTACATTGTAGAAGAACGCCCAGAAGAGATTCTCGTGGATGTTGCGAAGAGTAGCGCGGCTCATACGGATAGCAGCTGGCACGTCGGAAAGCTGGCTTTTCATAAGGACAATATCTGCTGCGTCGATGGCTATATCCGTTCCGGCACCGATGGCAATACCAATATCTGCTCTGGTAAGGGCTGGTGCGTCGTTGATTCCGTCGCCAACCATGGCAACCTTGCCTTTTTCCTTCAGGGAGCGGATGACGCTCTCTTTTCCATCTGGAAGGACGCCTGCAATAACCTGGTCAACACCTGCCTGTGCGCCGATGGCTCTGGCCGTGCGCTTGTTGTCTCCGGTAAGCATAACTACGTGGATACCCATATTCTGAAGCTCTTTGACCGCCTGTGCACTGTCCGGTTTGATTACATCAGCAACTGCAATGATTCCAAGAAGTTTTCCATCTTTTGCGAAAAGAAGAGGAGTTTTTCCTGCTTCGGCAAGCTTCTCGGCCTGGTTCATAAGAGACGGAGAGACAGCTGCCAGAGTGTTGATGTATTTCATGCTTCCGCCGATAAGCGTGGAAGCGCCAAGCTTCGCAGAGAGTCCATTGCCGGGAAGAGCCTGGAATTCTGTGACTTCCTGGGCTGTAAGACCAAGGCTTGCAGCTTTTTCCAGAATGGCTTTCGCAAGAGGGTGCTCGCTCTTTTTTTCAAGGGCGTAGGCAAGGGTGAGAAGATCGTTCTCAGATACGTCGTCTGCAGGGAAAATGTCAGTAACCTCCGGCTGACCGTTTGTGATGGTTCCGGTTTTGTCAAGGGCTACGATCTGAACCTTTCCGGCTTCCTCAAGGGAGACGGCTGTTTTGAAAAGGATACCGTTTTTGGCACCCATTCCGTTTCCAACCATAATGGCAACCGGAGTGGCAAGACCAAGGGCGCATGGGCAGCTGATGACCAGAACGGAAATTCCTCTTGCCAGGGCGTAGCCAGCCTCATGACCGGTAAGCAGCCAGACAATAGTTGTTATAATTGCAATGGTGATAACAGCAGGTACGAAAACACTGGAAACACGGTCTGCGATTTTTGCAATAGGAGCTTTGGTGGCTGCAGCATCACTGACCATTTTGATGATCTGGGAGAGGGTGGTGTCTTCGCCAACGCGGGTAGCTTCACATTTGATGAAACCAGACTGGTTGACTGTGGCTGCGGAGACAAGATCTCCGGCAGCTTTGTCAACAGGGATACTCTCACCTGTAAGGGCAGATTCGTTGACTGCACTGGAGCCTTCGATAATCACACCATCCACCGGGATGTTTTCACCAGGGCGAACAACAAAGGTGTCACCTTTTACAACCTGGTCAATGGGAACGGTGGCTTCCTGGCCGTTTCGGATGACAACGGCAGTCTTGGGAGCAAGCTTCATAAGACCTTTTAAGGCATCCGTGGTCTTGCCCTTGGAACGGGCTTCCAGCATTTTTCCAACGGTGATCAGGGTCAGGATCATAGCGGCAGATTCGAAATAGAATTCCATCATGTAGTGCATGACAAGTTCGGAATTGCCGTCAACCTGGGCTCTGGTCATGGCGAACAGGGCGTAGACACTCCATACAAAGGAGGCCATGGAGCCGAGAGCTACCAGGGTATCCATGTTCGGAGAGCGGTGCCACAGACTCCTGAAGCCACTGATGAAAAATTTCTGATTGATGACCATGACGATTCCTGCAAGAAGCAGCTGTACAAGTCCCATGGCGATATGGTTGCCATCAAACCAGGATGGCAGCGGCCATCCCCACATCATGTGTCCCATGGAAAAGTACATCAGCACCAGAAGAAAACCTACTGAGGCAATAAGCCGTTTCCTGAGGAGTGGCGTTTCGTGATCTTCCAAGGCTTTCTCAGCATCGGAAACGGATTCCGTCTGACCGGAAGCACCCTTCAGGCTGCAGCCGTATCCGGCTTCTTCTACAGCTGAGACAATGGCAGAGGCTGAGGCAGTTCCTTCCACTCCCATGGAATTGGTAAGCAGGCTTACGGAGCAGGAAGTAACTCCCGGAACCTTGTTTACCGCTTTTTCCACACGGGCGCTGCAGGCTGCACAGCTCATGCCGGTGACGTTGTATTGTTCCATAATAAATTCCTCCTTCGAATACAGTGTTTCGATACCAACGGATTGCTCTGCGCATTCGTACCTCCGCAGGCAGGTACACATTCGGAATGCGCTGGTATCTCACTTCATTAGCTTCTGCAAAGTTGCAACCAGCTCATCAATGGTTTCGTCTTTACCATCACGGATATCTCTTGCCACACAGGTTCGGATATGATTGGCGAGAAGTTCCTTATTAAATGCATTCACAGCAGCATTTACAGCTGCTGACTGAATAAGAATATCGTTGCAGTAAGCGTCATTCTCCAGCATTCCTATAATCCCCCTTATCTGGCCTTCAATACGTTTCAGACGGTTTACCAGCTTCCTGCGCTCTGCTTCGGAACGATCGGTGTGCTTGGTACAACAGCAGGAACAGACCTTCTTGGTAGGTTCCTGGCTGGAAAGAGTTGCAGGATCGGCTGCGGTGTGGCTGCAGCAGGATTCGGATTTATAATCAGCTGTCATAGGCGGACTCCTTTCCTTATATACCCCTTAGGGGTATGTATTTGATGAAACCAATATATACCCTGGCGGGGTATTTGTCAATAAGTAATTCACAGAAAACCTGAGAATTGCGGCGCGAAACCATGCGAAAGCATGATTCCTGTGTATCGCGAAGCGTGTTGCTATGAACGGAGTGAATAGTAATCTGTTTGAAAAATTATTCCCGCAATCTGCACGCCCCACTTTGCGGTATATTTTGCCCGAATTCAGTTGCCGTAGCCCGCTACGGCGCCCTCATCAGGACAAAATCTTCCACAAATTGTGACGCACATCTTGCAGAAAGCCTTTTTCAAACATACTCTAGTTCATAAAAAATACATAAAAAGTTCATAAAAAATATATAATAATATGGTACATATTAAATATCCGAGTCGAATATGTATAATGGTTATAGCGCGAAGGTTGCATCATGAACATGATGCGCAAAAGAGAATCCGGTGAGAGTCCGGAACGATGCCGTCACTGTGTAAGGGAACTGCTTCAGAGCCCACTGGGAAACCGGGAAGGGGGAGCAGTGTTGACCGAAGTCAGGAGAACTGCCTTGGCGTGGAATCTTAGGTCTGCGGTACACAGAACCTGTATTCTCATAACGATACATGAATATTTCCTGAATGTTTTTTGGAAGAAAAGTGTGTATATGAGAATGTGTGCAGTCGCAGAAAATGCGGCTGTTTTTATGCAATGGGAGATTGGTGATAGATTTCCCATGGGATTCTTTATACGTGATTCTATCCGGAAATACAAAAAAAAGAGGAAAAAGAAATGAAAAGAAAATCTTTATTAGCAATCCTTCTTGCAGCTTCTATGGCAGCAAGCATGACAGCAGCAACAGCAACTGTTGCATTTGCAGAGACAGAGGAAGCAGCAGAGGAGACAACAGACGATGCTGAGACAGCTGATGATGCTGAGGCAGCTGACGATGCTGAAGCAGCTGATGATGCTGAGACAACAGACGATGCAGAAGCAGCTGATGACACTGCAGATGCAGATAAGGAAGCGGCTGATAAAGTAGCAGCACTTATCGATGCTATTTATGTTCAGGAGAGAACAGATGATACAGATGAGCAGTGCAAGGAAGCTAAAGAAGCATGGGATGCCCTTACAGATGCTCAGAAAGAGCTTGTAGAGGGAGAAGAGGCCAGCCCAGAGTATTTCGGACGTGATACAGGTGATGCTTCCAAGGATGATCCTCGTAATCAGGACGAGATCGGTGAGAATGAGCTTCTTGTAGTAAGCTTTGGTACATCCTTTAACGACAGCCGTGCAGAGGATATTAAGGGAATCGAGGATGCTCTTGCAGAAGCATTCCCGGATTGGTCTGTAAGAAGAGCATTTACCGCTCAGATCATTATCAACCATGTACAGGCAAGAGATGATGAGAAGATTGATAACATGCAGCAGGCACTTGACCGTGCAGTAGCAAACGGTGTTAAGAATCTTGTAGTTCAGCCTACACATCTTATGCATGGTGCTGAGTACGATGAGATGGTAGAAGCTATTGATGCTTACAAAGATAAATTTGAATCTGTAGCAATCGCTGAGCCAATGCTTGGTGAGGTTGGCGATGACGCTACCGTTATCAACGATGACAAAGCTGCTGTTGCTCAGGCAATCACAGATGAAGCTGTAAAAGAAGCTGGATATGACAGCATGGAAGCAGCTGCAGAAGATGGAACCGCATTTGTATTCATGGGACATGGTACTTCCCATACAGCAAACGTTACATATGACCAGATGCAGACCCAGATGGAGAAACTTGGATTCACAAACGCATTCATCGGTACTGTAGAAGGTGAGCCAGAGGATACAGCTTGTGATGAAGTTATCAATAAAGTAAAAGATGCCGGATTCAAGAAAGTAATCCTTCGTCCGCTTATGGTTGTTGCTGGTGACCATGCAAACAATGATATGGCTGGTGATGATGATGACTCCTGGAAGAGCATGTTCGAGGCTTCTGGAAATTTCGATGAGATTGACTGCCAGATCGAAGGTCTTGGAAGAATTGACGCTGTTGAGCAGCTTTATGTAGCTCATACTCAGGCAGCTATTGATTCCATCGCGAAATAATTATTTTGGTATAAATTGTTATTGCAACAGAACAAAAGCAGCTGCTCCTACACTGTGGGGCAGCTGTTTGAGTAATAAAACAAATACGGTACACACAAGTGCACCGTAAATAAAGAAAAAGCAAGGAGAGTTATTATGAAACGTTCATTAGTCATTTTATTAACAGCTGTAAGTATTTCCGCTATGACAGCAGGAACTGCATTCCCGGCATTTGCAGAAGCCACAGAGGCTGAGGCAGAGGAAACCACAGATGGTGCAGAGAATGCCGCAGACAGCGAACTTGAAGACGGTGTTTATGGTGTAGAGTTTGACACAGACAGCAGTATGTTCCATGTAAATGAGGCTTGCAACGGAAGAGCTACCCTCACTGTAAAGGATGGTAAAATGACCGTTCATATCACTCTCGTTTCCAAGAATATTGAGAATGTTTTCCTTGGAACAGCAGAGGATGCACAGAAAGACGGTGCTGAACTGATTCAGCCTACTATTGATAAGGTAACTTACAGCGATGGCATGACAGAGGAGGTTTATGGATTCAATGTTCCAGTTGAGAAGCTGGATGAAGAATTTGACCTGGCAATCATTGGTAAAAAGGGCAAATGGTATGACCATAAGGTAAGCGTTACGGATGTGCAGGAGCAGACTGAGGAAGAAAAAAATGCAGTTGAGATCGGTGAGGAAGAGAAAAGCGAAGATGCTGATACAACTACAGATGCAGCTGCCGAGGAAGAGAATAAGGATTGATCAATAATCTGAAAGGGACATCACATGAGCCAAAACGGTTCATGCGATGTCCCTTTTTATATTTATTTTGTTTTGCCCTCACCGGCAAAATATTCTTTTGTCAGTTTCACAACTGTACCGGAAAGCAGGAACAAAGCAATCAGGTTGGGAATTGCCATAAGACCGTTAAATGTCTCAGCAATGCTCCACATCAGTCCAAGGTTGGCAGTTGCGCCAAGGATGGCAACCAGGGAATAAATAACCATAAATGGTTTGATCACTTTTTCAGAGAACAGGAACTCGATGCAGCGGGCACCGTAAAGTCCCCATCCGACTGCTGTGGAAAAAGCGAAGCAGCACATGGCAATTGCTGTAAAAATGGATACCCAGCTTCCATATGTAGAAGTAAATCCAAGGATCGTAAGCTCTGCGCCAGCTGCTTTTCCATAATCAACAGCAACGCCGCTGCAAAGGATAACCAGTGCAGTCAGTGTACAGATCACGATGGTATCTGTAAAGACTTCAAAAATACCGAACATACCCTGTTTTACAGGCTTTTTGGTATCTGCACACGCATGGGCAATGGATCCGGTACCAAGACCGGCCTCATTAGAGAAGATACCACGGGAAACACCTTTTTTTAAACTGGTGAACATACTTAAAACAATGCCGCCTGTTACAGCTCTGGGCTGAAATGCCCCTCTGAAAATAGAAGCGAATACAGCTGGTACATTCTGAATGTTCAGAAGGATAACTCCCAGTCCGAGAAGGATGTAAAGCAGAGCCATAAATGGAACAAGCTTTTCGGTAACATGGCCAATTCGTTTGATTCCTCCAAGAAGGATCATGGCGATCAGAATGGCAATTATGATTCCGATGATCAGGTTGGAAGTGGAAACGGCGCTTTCGCTGATCACGTTATAATTCAGCAATGCAGAATTGATCGCAGTGGTGATAGTGTTGACCTGTGTGGCGTTGCCGGTACCAAATACAGTGAGCACACCGAATGCTGCGAACAGATAAGCCAGCCAATGCCATTTTTTGCTAAGCCCGTTCTTGATGTAATACATGGGACCGCCTACCAGTTCGCCGTTGGCATTGATCTCGCGGTAGTGTACCGCCAGGGTGACCTCAGCATATTTGGTACACATGCCAAACAGTGCAGAAACCCACATCCAGAATATGGCTCCGGGACCGCCGATTGCGATAGCGCCTGCTACACCGGCAATATTGCCAGTACCGACCGTGGCTGCAAGTGCTGTACACACTGCCTGGAAAGGCGTGATAGCACCGTCAGATGCGTCGCGTTTGCGGAAAATACGTCCAAGGGTTGTTTTGATTGCGTAGGGGAATTTGCGGATCTGAAGAAAATTGGTGCGGATACTAAGATAAAGACCAACTCCGAAAATACAGACCATTGCAGGAACGCCCCAGATAAAATTATTTACAGCGGTGTTGATGGTTTCGATTATTTGCAGCATAAAATACCTCTCTGGAAGTTTTTTTGGATGTATGTGAACGGAACTGCTTCCATGTCACACACATTATTAAACTGGTGCAGCCAGAGCCTGTTTGAAAAATCATTCTTGCAATCTGCACGCCCGCTTTGTGGGAAATTTTGCCCGAATTCAGTTGCTGTAGCCTGCTACGGCGCCCTTATCCGGGCAAAAACTCCCACAAATTGTGACGCACATCTTGCAAAAAGCCTTTTTTAGATATGCTCTGGAGCTTCATTTATGTGAAGATATGACAACTACTGCACCATATTTAGCGGATAAAATTTGTCTTGATCTTATCTTCCGCCTGAGGAACTGCAATCCCTGCCGCTTTCCCCGCTTCCAGGGATTTCAGAAGCCATGCCATATTGTTTCCAAGTGAGCGCATGATCTGAAGTCCTTCTTCATCCTGTGCAACTTCTGCCGGAGTATTTCCGTGAACCATGTTCCAGTAGTTAGCAGATACAACAGGCATTTCATGATAGCTGAAATATTTCTGAAGAACGTCTAAAGTAGCTGTGGTGCCGGCTCTTCTTGCAGAAGCAACTGCTGCAGCTGGTTTGTGGAGCATGTCTTTGCCTGCCATGGAGCAAAACTTATCCATAAATTCAATGATCTGTCCGGATGGGGAAGCCCAGTATACCGGAGAACCAACTATAAGCGCATCTGCTTCTTTTAATTTCGCCGCGGCGGCTTTTACATTATCTGTATCCGGATTTCCAGCTTGGAAAATCTCAGTATCAATTCCATTATGATTCAGTGTTTTTGCCACTTCACTAAGTGCGGTGAACGTACAGCCTTCCTTGCGCGGGCTGCCATTTAAGAGTAAAACCTTCATGTTTTTCATCCTTTCTGAAGTAAGTTATATCAGACTGCGATAGCCGCAATCTGTATGCATCATCTCTCTAAAGCGGTAATGTATCTTCTTATTATACGATAGAAATAGTTGGATTTCAAGAGAATGGTTTTATTTTAAAAACACAATATGTTCACAATTTAAGATTATAATAAAAATATTTGAACTATTCAGCAAATATTATTCAGCAAGGTATTTTATGTGAATCTGGCTCACATAAAAATCGAAATCTTCGGCGCCCCACTTTGCGGTATATTTTGCCTAAATTGGTGAATGGTTATAAACATTTATTATGCGACAGAAAGGAAGTAGTAAGTGCTTCAGATCAAAGACATACACAAAGAATACAGAACAGGAAATTTGGTACAGCGTGCCCTGGACGGAGTGAGCCTTAGTCTTCGGGACAATGAATTTGTGGCAATTCTTGGTCCCAGCGGTTCGGGAAAAACCACTCTTCTGAATATTATTGGTGGTCTTGACCGGTACGATAGTGGCGATCTGATCATCAATGGGATTTCTACGAAAAAATATAAAGACAGGGACTGGGACTCTTATCGAAATCATACCATAGGATTTGTGTTTCAGAGTTATAATCTGATCCCACACCAGACAGTTCTTGCAAACGTGGAGCTTGCCCTTACCATTTCCGGTGTATCAAAAAGTGAGCGGAGACGCCGTGCAAAAGAAGCTCTGGAAAAAGTAGGCCTTGGTGCCCAGATCCACAAAAAGCCAAGTCAGATGTCAGGCGGTCAGATGCAGCGAGTGGCAATTGCCAGAGCACTTGTAAATGACCCGGAAATTCTTTTGGCGGATGAGCCAACAGGAGCCCTGGATTCAGATACCAGTGTACAGGTTATGGATCTTTTGCAAGGGGTCGCAAAGGAACGATTGGTAGTAATGGTCACCCATAATCCGGAGCTTGCCCAGCTTTATGCCACCAGAATCGTGACGGTAAAAGATGGGCGGATCCTTTCTGATACAGATCCGTTTGTGATAGACAGCGAGAGCATGGCACCTCCTGTTCACAAGAATATGGGAAAATCCTCCATGTCCTTTTTTACTGCACTTTCCCTTAGCTTTCAGAATCTGAAGACTAAGAAAGCCCGGACCTTACTTACTTCTTTTGCAGGCTCCATCGGTATTATCGGAATTGCGCTGATCCTTTCCATATCAAATGGTGTAGACAAATACATTACAAATATGGAAGAAGAAACACTTTCAGAATATCCGTTGCAGATACAAAGCACAGGAGTGGATCTTACCTCTATGATGATGGGAGCAGCCACAGCGCAGAGTGGGAAAAAGGATGGGGAAGTAGGAGTTGCCCAGATGGTGACTAATATGTTCTCCAAAATGAATTCCAATGATCTGGAGTCTCTGAAGGTTTACCTGGACAGTAATGAAAGCAGCATTTCCCAGTATGCAAATTCGGTGGAGTATACGTATTCTGTTTCTCCCCAGATTTTTCTGGAAAATGGAAAAAATATCCGACAGGTAAATCCGGACAAATCTTTTTCGGCTATGGGTTTGGGCTCTGGTTCCTCCAACAGCATTATGTCTTCTACCATGAGCACTGATGTTTTTCATGAAATGCCGGAAGATGCTGATCTTTATAAGGATCAATATGACGTGAAAGCGGGAAGATGGCCTGAAAATTATAAAGAATGTGTACTGGTGCTTACTTCACAGGGCGATATCAGTGATTTTCTCCAATACACTCTTGGGCTTCGGGACGGTAAGGAACTGGATGATATGGTTCAGAAATTTATGGCAGAAGAGGCAGTGGAAACGCCAGAAAACGAGGGTCCATACACCTATGATGAAATCCTGGGGAAGAAATTTAAGCTGGTAAACAGTACCGATTATTATGAATATGATGAAGAATATAAGGTCTGGAAGGATAAATCAGACAACAGCTCTTATATGAAAAAACTGGTGAAAAACGGAGAAGATCTGACAATTGTGGGAATTGTCCAGCCTGTGGAAGGTGCCACTGCTTCCATGCTCACTGCAGGAATCTGTTATACCCCGGAGCTTACCAAACATGTGATCGAGAAGGCTGCTTCCAGTGAAATTGTGAAGCAGCAGCTGGCGGATGAAAAGATAAATGTTTTTACCGGAGAGGAATTTGGAAAAGAAGACAATGAGAACAGTAAGTTTGACATGGAATCCCTTTTTTCCATTAACGCGGATGCCCTGCAGGAGGCCTTTCAGGTAGATCTCAGTGGATTTAATATGGACCTGTCCAGTCTTTCGGGGCTGTCCTCCGGATTGAATGTGGAAATGCCGGATATGCCTGACATGTCAGCTCTGGCTGGAAATATAAATCTGGATGAGAGCAGTATGCCGGATCTTTCCAAGCTTATCAAGCTGGATGACCTTGATCTGGATCTTTCCCATATGATTGATCCGGAAGAAATTCTGAAAAATCTTCCGGCAGACCAGGTTCCGGATATGAGTCAGGCGCTGAAGTCAGTGAAGTTTGATTTTACAGAAGAGAAGGTAACTGCTTTGCTGAAAGAGGTTCTTACTGGTTATCAGGAAAGCATTAAAGATAAACCGGAAGCAGATATGGATAAAATGCAGGCAGCATTGAAGCAATATCTGACATCAAAAGAGATGAACGAACGTCTGTGCAAGGATCTGCAGGAGCTGGTGAAAAATAACGTGAACGTGGATATGTCTTCGGAAAAACTGATCGCAGTGGCTGTGGGGCTGATGAACCAGTATCAGGAGTATGCCAAGGCAAATGGTATCACCCAGACAGATGTGGCCAGCATTCTTGCCTTTTTAAGTCAGGGGGAAATCCAGCAGCAGATCAAAGAGGAAGCAGAGAATCTGGTTAAAAACAGCGTGACAGTGAATATTACCACAAAGCAGATACAGGATCTTCTTTTACAGGACGTTGTAGCTGCTTATCCGGAGTATGCCAGAAATAATTCCCTTCCGGATCCGGCTAATCTGGGAACCTATTTTCTGGAATATATGCAGACAGAGGATGGGCAGAATCGTCTCATGAATGGACTTATGACTCTTGTGGATACCAGCGAGGTGCAGACACAGTTTTCCCAGGCAATGGAAACTTACATGAAATCCATGATGACTTCTTTCACAGATGCGATCGCAAAGGGGATTGAGTCAAAATTCACAGAGATAATGGAACAGGTGGAAAAACAGCTTACGAAGGGAATCCAGACTGCTATGGAGCAGATGATTGGAAATATCAGCTCCGGTATGCAGGAGGCAATGCAGTCTGTGATGACCAGTGTATCATCGAGTCTTACTTCTGCCATGAGCCAGGCTATGAGCGGACTTGGCGGATTGGGAAGCAGCATGGGAAATATGGAAGATGCGCTTTCCATAGATCCGGAGGCCTTTGCAAAAGCAATTCAGATGAACATGAATGAGGATGACCTCTCAGAGCTTATGATGTCTCTGCTGTCATCTGAAAATGCTTCTTATGACGGAAATCTGAAAAAGCTTGGATATGCAGATCTAAATGTTCCTGGCGGAATTAATATCTATCCAAAGGATTTTGAAAGTAAATCAGAAATTGTAGGTATTCTGGATCAGTATAACGCGGATATGGAAGCGGCAGGAGAGGATGAGAAGGTGATCACTTATACGGATCTTGTGGGAACGCTGATGTCGTCAGTTACGGATATTGTAAATATTATCAGTTATGTTCTGGTGGCTTTTGTAGCGATTTCCCTTGTGGTTTCTTCCATTATGATCGGTGTTATCACGTATATCAGTGTTCTGGAGAGGAAAAAAGAAATTGGTATTCTAAGAGCGATTGGTGCTTCCAGGCACAACGTGTCACAGGTGTTCAATGCGGAGACGTTTATTATCGGATTTTGCGCAGGTGCTATGGGGATTGGAATTACATTGCTTCTTCTCATTCCTGCGAACAGCATTATCCGGTCACTGGCTGACGGAGTGAATGTGAAGGCGGCTCTTCCTCCTGTGGCAGCAGTAGTTCTGATTGGACTGAGCGTGGTTCTGACTCTTCTTGGCGGACTGATCCCATCAAGAAAAGCTGCTAAAAGTGATCCGGTGACAGCGCTTCGAACTGATTAAAATAACAGAATTTGATGACTGATTTTGACCATCATTATAAAATACAGAAAAATGCAGGGTTCAGGTTGGGGTACAGCCTGATATCTGCATTTTTTTGTGATTTATGGATATTACTATTCGTACAGCCAATAGTAAATAACCGCTATATTGACCTGTCTGATCTGTCATATACTGCGCCAATGTGGCAGATACTTAATTTTCACTGTACTGGAGCGCGTCTGAAAAATCATTCCCGCAATCTGTACGCCCCACTTTGCGGTATGTTTCGCCCGAATTCGGTTGCCGTAGCCTGCTACGACGCCCTCATCCGGACAAAATCTCCCACAAATTGTGACGTACATCTTGCAGAAAGCTTTTTTGAACATGCTCTGGCACATCGTTGCATATAAAAAATCAAAAACAGTCAAAATAATTCATATTTGTGCAATTGTAATAAATCATAAGTGAAAATCTTGTGAAAAAGATTGATTGATTTTGACTGTATATGAAAGTATAATAAGCACAACAAATCAAAAACAAGCAAAAATAAGCAGGAGGCAGAAATGATTTACACTGTGACTTTTAATCCGTCACTGGATTACATCGTGTCGGTAGAGAACTTCCAGCTTGGTCTTACCAATCGAACCAGTTCGGAGATGCTTTTGCCGGGAGGCAAGGGAATTAATGTTTCTACAGTTCTTATGAATCTGGGAATTGAGAGTACAGCCCTTGGATTTACAGCCGGATTTACCGGAGATGAGATTATCAGACGTCTTGAGGAGATGGGTGTGAGGAATGGTTTCATCCAGGTAGGGGAAGGCTTTTCCAGAATCAATCTGAAGCTGAAGAGTATAGACGGTACAGAAATCAATGGACAGGGACCGAAGATCGGAACTGATAAGGTGGATCTGCTGATGAAGCAGTTAGGAGAGCTTGGACAAGGCGATGTACTTTTCCTTTCCGGAAGCATTCCATCATCCATGCCGGATGATGCCTACCAGAAGATCATGGCTATGCTGGACGGCAGAGGCGTAAGAATCGCAGTGGACGCGACGAGAGATCTTCTGATGAAGGTTCTCCCCTATCATCCATTTCTTATTAAGCCAAATAACCATGAACTTGGTGAGATCTTCGGCGTAGAACTGAAAGACCGCCAGTCCGTGATCCCATATGGTAAGAAACTCCAGGAGATGGGAGCTGTGAATGTACTGATTTCCATGGCAGGAGAGGGCGCGGTCCTTATTGCTGAGAATGGAGACGTTTATGAGGAGCCTGCACCGAAAGGCAAGCTGATCAATGGTGTTGGAGCCGGAGACTCCATGGTTGCCGGATTTATGGCAGGATATATGGAGAAGCAGGATTATGAATATGCGTTCCACATGGGAATCGCAGCTGGAAGTGCCAGTGCGTTTTCTGAGAATCTTGCTACCAGAGAAGAGATTGAAGCTGTATATCAGCAGATCACAGGAAAGGATCAGGAGGAAAGGAAGAAATGAGGATCACAGATTTACTGGACGTAAGAAGTATTTCGTTAAATGCTGCCCCAGCAGATAAGTCTCAGACTCTGGATGCAGCGGTTTCCCTTATGACCAGAAGTGGCAAGATTAATGATGAGGAAGCGTACCGTAAGCAGGTCTATGCCAGAGAGGAAGAAAGTACTACAGGAATCGGGGAGGGAATCGCCATTCCTCATGGTAAATGTGATGCAGTAGAGAAACCAGGACTTGCCGCTATGGTGATCCCGGGAGGGGTTGACTTTGACTCTCTTGACGGAGAGCCGGTTACCTTGCTGTTTCTTATTGCTGCGCCAAATACAGAGGATAATGTTCATCTGGATGTGCTCAGCAAGCTTTCCATGATGCTGATGGATGAGGACTTTACCAAGAGCCTTCGTGCAGCGAAGACACCAGAGGAATTTCTTGCGATCATTGATCAGGCAGATGAGGAGAAGAAGAGCGTAGATGAGCGTCTGGCCGATATGGGAGAGGCTGAAGCGGATCAGTTTAAGATTCTGGCTGTTACTTCCTGTCCTACAGGAATTGCCCACACCTACATGGCAGCAGAAGGAATTGAGAAGGCTGCCAAGGCGAAGAACTGTTTTGTGAAAATTGAGACAAGAGGCTCTGGCGGAGCCAAGAATGTGCTTACAGAGCAGGAGATTCAGGATGCAGACTGCATTATCGTTGCGGCCGATGCCCAGGTTCCCATGGATCGTTTCGATGGCAAGAAAGTGATTCAGCGTCAGGTTTCTGATGGAATCAATAAGGCTGATGAGCTTGTAGAGCTTGCCATGTCTGGAAACGTACCGGTTTATCACAGCGGAAATGCATCAGCCTCATCACAGAGTCAGAATAAGGCCGGCGGCAGTGTGGGACACAAGATTTACACCCAGCTGATGAATGGTGTTTCCCATATGCTTCCGTTTGTAGTTGGCGGTGGTATTCTGATCGCCATTGCCTTTTTGATCGATGGTCTTATGGTAGATATGAATGCCCTGGATGTAGCCGAGCGCTCTAATTTTGGGTCTATTACTCCGGCGGCAGTTATGTTCAAACAAATCGGTGATGTGGCATTTGGTTTTATGCTTCCGGTTCTGGCGGGATTTATTGCCATGGCAATCGGTGACAGACCGGCACTTGCACTTGGCTTTGTGGGTGGAATGATGGCACACAGCGGAACTTCAGGTTTTCTTGGTGCTCTGGTAGCTGGTTTTGCAGCAGGATATATTATTCTGGGACTTCGTAAGGTATGTGAGAAGCTTCCGGAAGCCCTTGAGAAGATTGCGCCGGTTCTGATTTATCCGGTTGTTGGTATTCTGATCATGGGACTTCTGATGCTGTTTGTTGTAGAGCCCATCATGGGGGGTATCAATACAGCACTGAATAACGGACTTACCTCCATGGGAAGCTCCAGTAAGATCATTCTTGGACTGATCCTTGGCGGAATGATGGCAATCGATATGGGTGGCCCGTTTAACAAGGCAGCATATGTATTTGGTACTGCAGCGATTGCAGCTGGTAACTATGATATTATGGCAGCCGTTATGGTTGGTGGTATGGTTCCGCCATGCGCCATCGCACTTGCTACACTTCTTTTTAAAGACAGATTTACGAAAGAAGAAAGGGAGTCTGGTCCTACCAACTTTATTATGGGACTTGCCTTTATCACAGAGGGAGCCATTCCTTTTGCAGCAGCCGACCCGCTTCATGTGCTTCCGGCATGTATTGTGGGATCTGGTCTTGCAGGTGCAATGTCCATGGCATTTGGCTGTACCCTGATGGCACCTCACGGTGGAATCTTCGTAGTTCCGGTTATGGGAAATGCAGTGCAGTATGTGAGTGCACTGGTAGTGGGAACTGTTGTTTCCGCAGTGCTCCTGGGAGTTCTGAAAAAGAAAAATGCCTGACAATGGATGTTCAAACAGGCTCTAATATTGGCTGCGGAATGAATGGTAACTCATGTCTGGAAAAGATATGCAGGTATAATCGTGTTATTGTGAAGGTCATGAACAGTAACATAATCGTGAATAGTGATTGACACAGAATGTGAAATCCGATATAAAGAAATCAAATAATAAGAAAATCAATAGAGACCAAAGATAAAAAGAAAAATGGAGGAATGAATCATGAGAGAATTTAAATATGTTGTAACAGACCCGGAAGGAATCCACGCACGTCCAGCAGGAGAGCTTGTAAAAGCAGTAAAGGCTTTTTCTTCTGATATCAAGATCGCAAAGGGCGGCAAGGCTATGAATTGTAAGGCAATCTTCGGAATTATGGGACTTGCAGTGAAGAAAGGTGACGAGGTTACTCTTACATTTGAAGGTGCAGATGAAGACGCTGCATATGAGGCAGTGAGCAAATTCATGCAGGAAACTCTGTAAGACAGGAAGGGGACATACCTGCGGGGATGTCCCTGTTTGTTTGTAAACAGCTTGTCAAAGTGATATTTGCGTGAGACTTTGGTGAGTATCACGAGAACGGGATAGGATGGCAGGAGCGTTTGGTCTCCTGTCAGCAGATCAAATAAGTGGGAGAGAAAAAATGCAGATATATAATGGAAAAAGTGTTTTCGGTGGTATTGCCATCGGTAAGATCAGCGTATATCAGAAAAAAGAGCAGCAGGTTAAGCGTGTGAAGATTGATGATCCGGAACAGGAGATGGCGCGCTATGAGAAAGCTAA
>UMDP01036524.1_pt1 | contig 16452 bp, 10 predicted proteins | sample 1964521 | NCBI WGS metagenome assembly UMDP01 (sample SAMEA4835997, study PRJEB28245) | human gut metagenome | biome: gut microbiome; material: fecal sample | place: Denmark | collected 2008 | reverse complement strand
CTTTTTCAAGCGTGTATTCGCAATCCGCTCACGCTACTTGCTCATAACCCAATAGCTGCTACGCAGCTTATCATAAGAGACTTACAGTCCCTTATGATATAAGGAAGTATTCTGCTTTATTACTTTAAGCAGGATCTTCCTTGTTTGGATTAAAGTACCATTCCAGTAACGCTTCTTTCTCATTCAGCTTCGGATCTTCCAGAACCTGTTCCAGCATCGCATGCAGGATTACACCGATCTCTTTGCCCGGTTGAATCCCTCTTGCAATCAGATCGGAACCGTTCACTGCCAGATCCTTCAGGGACAGACACTGCTGCTTTTCTATGATCTGGTGATACATATGCTCATAGCGATCCACATAAAGCAGTTTTTCCTGTTGTAAAAAGCTGCTCTGCGCCAGAATATCTGCCCGTTTTACCTCAAAAAGCTCCGGATACTGATCGACTCCGTTGCGGAAGATTGCACGACGGATTGCCCGCCCTTTCAATGGTGGACGATCGTCATGTGCCCGGATCAGCGCGGTTACTTTCCGAATCGTATCATTGTCAAATTTCAGTCTGCGCAGGATTTTTCGTGCCATCTCTGCACCGACTTCCGGATGACCGTGAAAATGATCGATTCCGTTCTCATCCGATCTGCGACAGACCGGTTTTGCCACATCATGGAATAACATAGTCAGGCGCAGCACTTTGTCTGCCCGGATTTCCTCCATGGAGCGGATTGTATGCACTCCAACCGTATAAATGTGATGTGGATTGTGCTGTTCCGTCTCCATCATGGTACAAAATTCCGGCAGAATCACAGCTGCGATCCCAGTGTCATAGATGTTTTTCATCTCCTCCGGATGATCGGATGTGACCAGTTTTACCAGTTCTACCTGAATCCGCTCTGCACTGATCTTTGACAGATTTTCTGCCATATCACAGATTGCCTGACGGGTAGCATCTTCAATGGTAAATCCAAGTTGTGCCGCAAAACGCACTGCACGCATCATACGCAGGGCGTCTTCCGTAAAACGTTCTGTCGGCTCACCCACGCAACGAATCCGCTTTGCCTTTAAGTCTGCAATTCCGTCAAAGGCATCCACCAGACCGGTTTCATCATTGTATGCCATGGCATTAATGGTAAAATCCCGACGCTTTAAGTCTTCCAGCAGATTTGAAGTAAAAATCACGTCTTTCGGATGACGGGCATCCTCATATTCCCCATCAATTCGATAAGTTGTCACTTCAAATCCTTCTTTATCCATCAACACCGTTACCGTTCCATGCTGGATCCCGGTGTCCACGGTCCGTGGAAAAATTGCCTTCACCTGCTGCGGCTTGGCAGACGTAGTAATATCCCAGTCTCCAGGGGTGCGCCCAAGGATACTGTCACGGATACAACCGCCTACCGCATAGGCATCATAGCCATGTGCTTTCAGCTCACCAATGACGGTTTTTACTTTTTCCGGTAACTCGATCTTCATACGCACCCTCCTAAAACTCTATATTTTTTATACTGATTCATTAATCGAAAAACACCGCTGTGTTTTTCACGCCAGATTTATGTCACAAAGTGACATCTTCCTCTGTAAATCTGTGCGATAGATTATGCTAAGAATCAACGATTCTTAGTATGCTTTCCCCCAGTAAACCAGTTTCTTCGCCGGTTTTCCACAGCATGCACACACGTCAGAGATATGCTCCTGATCGTTAAACGGCATACATCTGGATGTAGCACCTGTTTCTTCTTTGATCTTGTCCTCGCATGCACGATCTCCACACCACATTGCACGGATGAATCCCGGTTTGTTCTCTATCGCATCGCAGAACTCATCGTAATTGTGTGCATCAGAAATATGTGCGTCACGATGTGCTTTTGCACGCTCGAACATATCTTTCTGAATGGTCTCTAATAATTCCGGAACTACACTCTCTACTTCATCCAGAGAAACAACTGTTTTTTCACGTGTATCACGACGAACCAGTACACACTGATTGTTCTCAATATCTTTCGGTCCTAACTCTACACGGATCGGAATACCACGCATCTCCTGCTCAGAGAATTTCCATCCCGGACTCTTATCAGAATCATCTAATTTTGCACGGCATACTTTGCCCAAACGCTCCTGAATCTCCTGTGCTTTCTCCAGAACACCTTCTTTTCTCTGCTGGATCGGGATTACCATAACCTGTGTCGGTGCAATGTGCGGCGGCAGAACCAGTCCGGAATCATCGCCGTGAACCATGATAATGGCACCGATCAGACGCGTGGTCATACCCCATGATGTCTGATGTACATACTGTAATTTGTTCTCTTTGTCTGTATACTGGATACCGAATGCTTTTGCAAATCCGTCACCGAAGTTATGGCTTGTACCGGACTGCAGTGCTTTTCCATCATGCATCAGAGCCTCGATGGTGTAAGTAGCCTCAGCACCTGCGAATTTTTCTTTTTCTGTTTTCTGTCCGCGGATGACTGGCATAGCCAGTACTTCCTCACAGAAATCTGCGTAAAGGTTCAGCATCTGTACTGTACGTGCCTCAGCTTCTTCAGCAGTTGCGTGAGCGGTATGACCTTCCTGCCATAAGAACTCTCTGGAACGAAGGAACGGACGTGTTTCTTTCTCCCATCTTACAACGGAACACCACTGGTTGTATACCTTTGGCAGATCGCGGTAAGACTGGATATCATTTTTATAAAAATCACAGAATAATGTCTCCGATGTCGGACGTACGCAGAGACGCTCCTGCAGCGGGTTTAATCCACCGTGTGTTACCCATGCAACTTCCGGTGCGAATCCTTCCACGTGATCTTTCTCTACATTTAAGAGGCTTTCCGGAATAAACATTGGCATGTATACATTCTCTACACCGGTCTCTTTAAAACGACGGTCAAGCTCTTTCTGAATGTTCTCCCAGATCGCATAACCTGCCGGTTTGATGACCATGCATCCTCTGACGCTGGAATAATCGGTTAATCCTGCTTTTTTTACTACATCTGTGTACCACTGTGCAAAATCCACATCCATAGATGTAATGGCTTCTACTAATTTTTTGTCCTTTGCCATGACTGTATCTCCTTTACACTTATTTAAGATAGAAAAAGCCGGAAATCCAATCCCTCATAGGGACCGGAATTCCGGCGGTACCACCCTGCTTATATGCATTATGCTGCATATCCACTCAATACCGTTAACGCCGGTTCTACGCCATACTCATCGCATGGGGCTCAGGGCTCGGTTCCAAATGTTCCAAACAAGGATGTCGCAGCATACATGCATCACATGTACATCCTCTCTCTGTAGAATTTCCCACCTGTACTATTTCCCGTCACAGCTGATTTCTTATTATATGCCTTTTCTAATTGAAAAACTGTAATCAACCGTTATTCTAAGCGAATCTGACGGGAATGTCAAGAGAGTGTTTCGCGCTTCAGCGTATGCGCTGCCTCAGAAACCGTTCTTTCCTATCTGCCTGTTCTTCTTTTATGACCGTAAACAGTCACTCCTGCCGCGGTTCCTCCCACTGCAAAGAGAATAAACCATACCAGCATACGATTATCATCTGCTGTCTTTGGAGATTTCTTCTTTGTAGTTTCTGCCTTATTTGCCGCTTTTGTATCCGTTGTCGGTGTAGTCTTTGTATCATTACCGTTGGATCCGGTCGGTTTGTTGTTATCTGTGTCTCCGGTAGCAGGTGTATGATTTTTCTTATCATCGGAATTACTATCCTGCTTTTTGTCTGTCAGTTTTGCAACGACCGTCTGTTCTTTTGTAACTTCCACAAAACCATTCTGTTCGATATAATATTTACCACAGTCTTCACAATACCAGTATTCTACATTTCCTTCTGCGGTCTTGGTAGCTGCTTTTGCTTCGACAAATTTCAAACCTTCATGAACGCTCATATTGTATACACCATACTGTTCACCACAAATCACGCACTCTGCTTTCTTCACGCAGGTCGCACTTCCCCCGGTATGTTTACACTGATAATCACAAACTTTGCATACACCATCTTCCCAGTCATGCGCTTCGCTTGCAGATACCTGTGCGTCACAGCAATCATATACCTGTCTGTGATCTGATTCGGTCTGTACCCATACTACTTTTCCACTATGTTTGGAAGGATCTTTTGCAGTATACTCCTTGCCACAGTTTTCACAGATAGCTCCGCTGGTACAGGTTGCCTCTCCGCCGCTATGTACACATACATATCCACAGGTCTCACAAACGCCATCTTTCCATTTGTGATTTTCTTTTGCTACTGTCACTTTGCCGCAGCAATCATATTTCTTCTCATGGGTTGTTGCTGTCTGTGTCCAGTTTTCCGTTCCGGTATGATGATTCGCATCCACTTCTCCATATGGGAGTTTGCAGATCGTACAAATTGCTTTCTCGATACAGGTCGCTGTTCCTCCGGTATGATTACATCCATATCCGCAGGTACTACAATGACCATTTTCCCAAGTATGATTCTCAGCTGCAGAAACTTCTGCGCCACAGCAGTTATATTTTTCCTGATGTGTCGTCTCTGTCTGTACCCATTCAACACTTCCGCTGTGATTTGTCGGATTCAGATCACCATACTCTTTCTGGCATTCGGTACAAACTGCTTTCTTTGTACAGGTTGCTTCTCCACCGGTACAATTTTTGGTTTCCTCTTTTGTACAACCCTGTGCAGTACACTTGCGTGTATGTGTGCCGTCACCATTGGACTGCCACTCGCCATAGGTATGCTCTGCTTTTGCTTCTGTAATGATCTGACCACAATCTTTACAGGTTACAGCTGTCGTACAGTCACCATCGTCTGTTCCGCTGTGTTTTGTCTTTGTACTTGTTGCTTTACATCCCTCATTTTCGCAAACTTTCCAATGATAGGTGTCATCTTTTAACCACGTATCACCGAACTTATGACTTGCCTGTGCCGGGAATGTCTTATGACAAACAGAACAGGTAGATTCTTTTGTACAATCGCTGCTGTCCGTTGTGTGATTTTTATTTACCGTAATAGTCAGATAAATACTATATCCGTCTTTGTCTGACAGCGCAATTTTCTGTACACCATCTGCTGCTGAAACAGTATAGTAACCGTCTTCACCTGCGGTCAGTTTTTTGCCATCAACTGTCACTTCAGTATAAGCAGCAGAGGTTACTTTAAATTTTGCATTTTCACAGTAAGTACCATTATTTTTGATGCCGTCTACCACAGTATTCGCATCTATTGTGCTGTAATAATAAGTGACTGTCTGGGTTCCTGCTGTATACTTACCTTTTTCACTGCCTTCTTTGCTTAAAAGTGTATATCCGGACGGAATCTTTATATTTGCAGGTACTTCATAACCGGTGCCCGGTGTACCCTGAAGTGTAATTGCCTCACGTAATGGCTGCTTGCTGTCTTTCAATAAATACTGAACAACTACTTTTCCTCTTGTCGTAGATACAGCTGATCCTGTAAAACTTGCTTTATCTACAAGGATCATTGTGGTATATGCCGGTACATTTACAGTAGCTCCGGAAATCTCTCCAAGAGATACCACACCTGCACTTTCGCCATTTGCAATAATTACCCATTCAGAATCTGCATCTGCGTTCGGAATAGTAATCTGTTTGGCAGCATCTGTCTCGTTATTTAATACTGCCATGCTATTCCATTCACCGGCAGCTTTTGTTGTATTTGTCAATACATATGCCTCTTTGGAAGCTATATCCTGACTCCTGGCAAGCGGTGAGAATGCTTTTCGAATATCCATCAGACCTCTGTAATAAGATACTACATCAGCAAATTCTGCGGAATCCTGCCATTCAACCAGATTACTGTCTTTCAGTGATGTTCCATTGACACTGTTGCACATTTCTTCTCCGGCATCCATATATAAGGTTCCCGGTGTTGCATATTTCATTGCTGCTGTCTGTTTATAGATTTTTACTGCTTTTTCGTTTCTTTCTCCATAATCACTGCCACCGATATTGTTGATGATCGAATCATAGAGAGAAGTTTTGTTCTGGCGATCGGCTTTTTGATAGTCGTCACCCCAGATCACCAGATTGGAATCTTTCTTCGCCAGTCCTGTTTTTATTTCTGATAACCAATCGTTTTCTCTTGTGCTGTTTCTCTCCCTTCTTGTATTAACGTTACTGATCAGATCAATAGAAAATCCATCTACATGATATTCTTTTGCCCAGTATGCCATGGAATCCACAATATAATTCCGATACATCGCACGCTCGGTCGCACATTCATTATCATAATCCGTAGTTGTATAATAGGTATAACCATTTGCACTATCTCGCCATACCATTCTATAAAAATATCCCGGAACTGTTTTCTCCAATACGGAATCTTTCGGAGAAACCGTATGCGTATATGGCATTTCCATCACAACAGAAATACCGGCTTTGTGCAGTGCCTGAATCATTTCTTTGCATTCTTTTATAACAGTCTTGCTGTCTGACTTTTTCGAAGCATAAGAACTTTCCGGAACATTAAAGTTCTGAATATCATACTCCCCGTATTCGTCAGTGGAAGCAAAATCTGCAAACGGTGCAAGCTGTACGGTTGTAACACCCAGTTCTTTCAGATAATCAATACCGGACACCAGTTCACCCGCACTGTTTACCGTTGCACCCGTTTCTGTAAATGCACTGTATTTTCCGCCGCCTGTTGTACCGGAAGCCGGATCTGTGGAAAAATTCTTCACACTTACTTTATAAACCGTGTTTGCCTTTGCTGTATCTACATACACATGTCTGTCATTGCTCCAACCATCCGGAGATACGGTAGACGGATCTATAACATAAGACCTCTGTCCGTCTTCACTGGCAGCAACACCATATGGATCTGCTGTCTGATATTTATTAAAAGTTGATCCACTAACGTTTCCATATAGAAAAACAGCTCATCAATTGTTGTATTCGCTGCTTCATCGAAGTAATTATTTACCCTGTAGGACGATGCCCTTCCGTCTACAACACTGCCGGAAAATACCATTCCCGCTGCCAGCGCCACTGCCATAATCTTTTTTAAATATTTCATAAGCTCTCCTTCCTCTTGCCGTACTTTATCCGCAATATTTCAGAAATATTACAAAAAGCATTACATTCTGTCACTATTCTACAACAAAATATACAAAAAAAAATGCCATTTGCATGAAATGACATTTTTACGACATGAACGATGTATTTTGCTTATTTTTTTCTCCTGAAACTGCTCATTTTTTTGATGATCGCAGCGATTCCGACACCGATGAGCCAGATAATTCCCATCAGGAAAAGGAATACTGCAAGTACCGTTCCCCCATCTGATCCCATCAGTGGAGCATAAAAATCTCCCATCAGTATGACAAATTGAGAAACCGTCAATAATAAGGCAACCATTGCCTGTGCAAACAGACTGGAATGGTTCTTATACAATTGACGATACAGGATAACTATCAGGGCAATCACAATTACTGCAACAAACAGAAATCCAAACAGATTTCCTGCACCGGTTCCCGGTTTGGCCGACCGCGTGCCGGCACGAATACCGGCAATTACTGCCACCGGCAGAACACCTTGCCAGAATCCGACTTTCTTTTTCTTCATCCCCCTTTTATCATCCAGCACATAATAAAGCTTTGCCGCTTCCTCATACATATCTGCCGGATCGAGCCCACGAAAACGGTAAAACTCAATGATGTAATCATAAATCATCGGTTTCAAATGACTGTCTAACAGCATATCTGCAAAACGTGCCATAAACACCGGTTGTTTTAACGCGGTCCGATATTCCGGCTTCCGGAAAAACTGTTGAAACAGCTTTAATTTGTGGCAATATGGTGGTTTTAGCAGCATTTCCATCTCAACCAGGGCTTTCTGGATCAGCAAGATCAGGCGCTGCGCGTCCTTCCGCTCGGTTTCCTCAATTACTTCGTCAAAATCATATTGTGGAGCAGGCTCCTGCTGTGCAGATTCACTCTGAGATTCCCATACAGTCTGATTTTCTGCATTTTTCTCCGCATAATCTTCTATGCCATAATCTTCTGTCACTTCCTGATATTCACCCTGCGCTTCTGCTTCTGTGCTATCTGTACTTTTCTCTGAAGTATTCGTATTCTGTTCTGTACCTTCTAATTCTTCCTCTGAAAATGTACCCTGATGATTGCTTTTGGGTGTTACTTTCTCTGCTGCTTCTCCAACAGATGCATCTTCTGCTTCCATCGTTTTGGGTTCCTGCTCCGGATTTCGTCGTTCACTTCTCTGTCCACGGCTCCGTCTGCGCAGCGTCATATATGCCTCATGGATCTGCTGAAATTCATCCGGATGCTCCTCCGGGTGATACTTTTTGGATAAAGCTGCATAGGCTTCCTTTATCTCCTCCTGTGAACTTCCCCGTTTGATATGTAAAATCTCATACGCTTCTGATTCATACATCTGACTGTCTCCTCCAAAAGTGTCTGTGTTTTCTTGTTCTTTCTGATCTGTTTATCGTAATTGACGCTTTCTATCTCTGGTCTGACGATTCCAATTCGTTTATCTAAAACAGATTACGTTTCGCCATCGTCATCATCGCTCCACTCAGGGAAATCCAGTTTTCCCTCAAATGGATCATAATGCTCCAATGACGCAATCATATGTTCCAAAAATTCCCGATACTTCCGAATCCGGCGCGGATCCTGTTCTGCCAAAGTACTTTCAAAGTTTCGAATATGATACATCAACCTGTCTCTGGTTTCCGGTAATGCTTCTTCATAAAGTGCCTGCAAACGCTCCAGAATCAATTGATTTTCCGTCATATCTTTCGGATGCACTTTCAGTTTTTCAAGCTGCTTCATCCGTCTGGCAAGTTCTTTTTCATCCATACTCTGAGACAGAACTTTTGTCACACTCTTCCCCGTAGAAACAACGGTTACTTCTACCTCCAGAATACCGTTAATATCATAGGTAAAACGAACATCCACAGATTCCTGTCCACGCTTTTTCTTCGGAACCATGGTTGTGATCAGCCCAAGCTGCACATTATCCTCCGCATATGGTTCTTCCCCCTGCAGGATTTCAATTTTCACTTCTTTCTGATAATCCGAAGCAGTAGAAAAACGCTGTATTCTCGAACAGGGAAGAATCGTATTTCGTTCAATAATAGCACTCATATATGGATGTTTTGGATCTGTCTCGTTATTCACTCCGGTACCAAGCGTAAAAGGACAGATATCTGTCAGAATATAATCCCGTACTTCATCCTCACGCTCCATAACACCACACACCAGTCCAAGTCCCCGTGCAATGAGCTGATCACTGAAACCGGTTACCAGCGGTGTCTGTTCAAAAAGCTGCTCCATGTAAGACTGCACCAGCGGCATTTTACCGGAACCGCCTGCCATAATGACTGCGTCAATATCCTCCAGTTCCACACGACTGTCTCTTAAGACATGCCGAAGCACCGTCTGAATCCGTTTCCAGACAGAGGAACTCTCCCGCATCATCCGTTCGTTTGTATACACGCTCTGATATGTCTGCCCGCCAAGTACAGCAGTCATTTTCACTTCCTGCTCCGTGGATAAGGCAATTTTGCATTTTTCCGCCTGCCGAAGCAGGATGGCATATTCCTTTTCACTTAAGTTTTCCCGCTGAAGCTGATGTTCTCTCAGGAAACCGTCTGCAACAGCTTCATTAAAATCATCACCACCCAGATGATTGTCTCCGGAAACTGCCAGAATCTCTACCATAGTATCAAAACAATCTACAATTGACACATCCAGGGTACCGCCTCCGAAGTCAAACACCAGAAAAAGCTGCTCATTTTGTGTATCAAAATAAGAAGCCAATGCTGCCGCACTCGGCTCATTTACAATTCTTTTTACATTGACACCGGCCAGCGCACCCGCACGTTTCGTTGCCACACGCTGTTTATCGTGAAAATATGCCGGAACCGATATGATCACGTCCTTGATTTCTTCGCCCATGTATTCTTTCGCATCCTCCACGATAGCACTGACAAGAAATCCGGACAATTCCTCCGGCAAAAATGTTTTCCCGCCAAGGTTGTATTTCTGATCGCTTCCCATATTCTTTTTGAAAGAAAATGCAGTATCCTTCGGATGTGTGATCAGACGTTCCTTTGCAATCTGCCCCGTCACAACACTGCCATCCTCTGTCACGCTGACCACGCTGGGCGTCAGAAATGATCCAAAACGGTTCGGAATCAGTTCTACTTTCCCGTTGCGGTATACTGCTCCAAGAGAATTCGTTGTCCCTAAATCAATTCCTAAAATCGCCATTTTTCTTCCCGTCCCTTTAACCTGTTAGTCTTTTTAACCCAGTTACCGTCCATCAGGATCAGATCAAAACTGTTTCCCGACATCTGCTGCCACAATTTGCAGACTGATATTTCCCATTTCTACTGTTCCCCTTTAAGCTGCATCATCTATCTGATAAAGTTTGTCTTATAATCACGTTCGGTCTGCGGTAACGCCACACCTGCTGCCTTTCCTGCTTCAAAACATTTCAGCATCCATGCCATATTCCTTGCAAGATTTCGCATGGTCTGCAGACCTTCTGCATCTTCTTCTGCTTCTCCCGGAACTGCTCCATGAACCTGATTCCAGTATGTAGAACCGACCACCGGCATCTGACAGATTCCAAAATACTTGTTCATTGCATCAAAAGATGCTGTCGTACCGCCACGACGTGCTACCGCTACGGATGCTCCCGGTTTAAACGCAAAAGATGCTCCACTGCTGTAAAATGCGCGGTCCAGAAATGCCATGATCCGTCCACTTGGATGTGCATAGTATACTGGCGTTCCAAATACAAAACCGTCTGCTTCTTTTGCTTTTGCAGTAAACTCATTTACTTTATCATCGTCAAAAACGCATCCTTTTTCTGAACATTGGCCACATCCCAAACAGTCACGCACCGGCTCTCCACCGATCTGAAAAATCTCATATTCAATGCCTTCTTTTTCCAGCTGTTTTCCTACTTCTAATAAAGATCTGTATGTATTTCCATTGGCTTTTGCACTGCCATTTAACATTAAAACTTTCATGTTCTGCTCCTCCCGTTTCTTAACATCATACCGATATTCCCGCTATTTTTCAACTAATCCCGGGGATTTTAACACAAAACCTCCGGGATTATGATTCTGATCTACATGTTTATGCAAATACTGTTGAAAATGGAAGATTTTTAGCTGATCTGCCAGCGCACATGGCTTCCGTTCTCATCCTTACTTACGATAAGCTGATCGTCAATTTCCTGCTTTAACTCTGTCACATGAGAAATGATACCGATCAGTTTGCTTCCGCCTGCCATCTCCTGCAGCACGCGCACTGCCTGATTTCTGGAATTTTCATCCAAGGAACCAAATCCCTCGTCGATAAACATCACATCCAGATGGATTGCCGCGGAACTTTCCTGAATCTGATCCGCCATACCAAGTGCCAGTGACAATGCCGCCATAAAGGACTCTCCACCGGATAAGGTACGCACTTCCCGCACTTTTCCGGTAACAGCAGAATACACCATCAGGTCAAGACCATGGTTTCTGCCTTCACCGGCTTTTTCCAAATCATACATGCGCAGTTCAAACTGCCCTGCAGACATTTCCAAAAAGCGGCGGTTTGCTGCATACAAAATTTTCTCAAGATACTGCCGCTGCACAAAGGTCTCAAGATCCATGCGGGAACCGCTGATATTACCCGCCAGTCGATTATACAGTTCATTGATTCGCTGATGCTGCGCCAAAATCTGTGCCCGGTTTTCCATTTTCGGTTTTAAAATCTCATAGGTTGCACAATCTGTCCGTATATACAGGTTCCACTGCTCCTGTTCGTTTCTCAGATTCCGTAACTGGTTGGCTGCTTCTTCACAATTCTGCTTCATTGCTTCCAAATCTGGTTTCTCCCGCTCCCCGATCTGTTCTTTTGCGGAAGCATAGATGCCCTGCGTCCGCGCCACATTTTCTTTGTAGACATTGTTTTCCTGCTGAAATGTTTCTGCGTCTTTTACCGAATATGACTGCGTCAGCTCTTGCCAGTTTTCTTCCGTCAGACCACGTTCTGCCAGTAACGCTTCATATTCTGCCTGCCGCTGCTGCCGCGCTTCCACAAGCTTTGGGAGTTCCTCCCGATAGCGGTATTCCAGCGCCTGCACCTTATCCAGCGTCTGTCGCGCCTGCGCCGCCAGCTTCGCTGCTTTCGCATAGGCTTCATCCGCCTGTATCTTGGTTTCATTTACCTTTTCTGACTCACGCTCTGCCTCTTCTTTCGATGCGAAGGTAAGTGAGCCGGTAAGATTTTTCAATACCGCACGATTACTTTCAAGCTCTGTCTGTACTTTCTGCTGATGTTCCTTTGCTTTCTGTAATGCTTCTTCCAACTGCACTTTTGCTGCTTCCGCATTGTGTAACTGAGTTTGTACTTTTTCTGACAATTTGACATCTGCCAGCAACTCTTTTCCTTCTAATTCAAGTTCTCTCTGACTGGCACCTACGACCGCCTCTGCCAGGGCAAGTTCCATCGTTTCTGGAATTTCCTGCAAACTGTCCTGCATATGTCCGAACAACTTTTCAACTGCATTTTTTGCAATCTGTTCCTTTTCCTCTGCCAGCGTGCCTGCAGCATGCGCCTTTGATGCACATGCCTCCTGCTCTGCCCGCAATTTTTCTATGGAAAGGCTCATCTCATCCAGTTTTTCCCGGGTGATCTCACTGTGTTCCTCCGCAAGCTCACAGGGTGCAGGATGTTCCACAGAACCACACACCGGACATGGCATTCCAGGTTTTAACTGTTCCTTTGCGATCAGTCCCGCCTGCATGTTAAAAAAGATCTGTCGCATGTTTTCGTATCTGCCATGTGCTTCCTGATAGCTCTTGCTTGCTTCTGAAAACGCTTTCTGCGCAGCTTCCAGCATTTTCTTCTGTCTGGCTGATTCTGCATGTAGTTTCTTTGCTTCTTCTACTTCCTCTGCCAACGCCTCTGCTTCTTTTTTCTGATTTTCCCAGTAAGCCAGCTTCGTCGGTGCATCTTTTTTCGCATCTGCCTGTGCTTTCCATTGCAGGATCTGTGTCGCCAATTGTTTCTGCTTTTCTTCTGCCTGCTTTGCTGCCTGTTCCGCGAATTTCTGCTCCGTTTCTTTTTTCTTTATCTGCGCTGTCACCTCTGTAATCTTCTGAAAGGTCTCAAGAGCCTGATTAACGCGTTCGGCGACACAACTGTATACTGTATTTTGCTTTTCCTGTTCTGTTTTGGCTTCTTTCTCCTTCTCTGCAGTTTCCTGTGCATTTTGCAATAATTCTGGCAGCTGTTGTTCACAGTTTTTCAATTCTTTTTTCGTATTTTCAAGCAGCTGTACGCTGTCCTGCAAACGCTTGAAACCACTTTGAATCTCATAGGCTCTGCGAATCTGTCCGGTCAGAATCTCCTGCTTTTGCATTTGTTCCGCCTGCGCTTTGCACTCGTCCAGAACTGCCTTTGCCCGCTCCAACTGCCGATACGCCTGTAAAAGCTGCTCTGCTTTTGCAAACTTCTCCTGCTTTTGATTGTGTTCCTGCTCTGCCGCCTGAACCTGCGCCTCTGTCCTCAGTTGCTTTTCCTGCAAATAGATACATAAATGCCCCAGTTCTTCCAACAGCTGCTCCATATCTGTCACAAGAAAACGTTCCGAACGGATTACTTTTTCTTTGATTTCCCGCATGATTTCTGCGCGTTCATAGTTCTCCGGAATTTCTATATGTCCGGCTTCGGTCTGACATTCTGTACGGATCACCGCAATTTCCTGCTGTTTTTCCTTGCGGCACTGTCCCAGTTCCTCCACGATTTTCTGATAGGGTTCTGTGTTAAACAGCTTTCGGAAGATCACTTTTTTCTCATCAGATTTCGCCCGCAGCAGTTCCATAAATTCACCCTGAGCGATCATTGCCACCTGCATAAACTGTCCCTTGGTCAGTCCCAGAATCTCTGCCAGTTTTTCATCCGTTTCCTTTTTATTCTGGGAAAATTCCGTCTGATCCGGCAAAATCAGTGATACCGTCTCTTTTTCCTCTTTTGTTCCGGTTCCACGCTTCAGAGGGCGAATATGCCGCGGTGTTCTTCGCACGGTATAAATTTGCCTGTTGGCACCATCTCCCTCAGAAAAAGTCAGTTCCACAAAAGGCGACAGCTCCGGATTTGCATACTGACTCTGCAATTCATTTCCATTTTTTTTATTCGCGCCAGAACTTGCTTCTCCATACAGGGCAAATACAATGGCATCAAAAATCGTCGTTTTTCCTGCTCCGGTGTCCCCCGTGATCAGAAACAGATTCTGCGCCGGCTTCTCAAAATCAATGGTTCCAGGTTTTACATAAGAACCGAAGGCCTGCATTGTTAACTTCAATGGTTTCATTCTGTCGCACCTCCCGTAAATACCGTATTCACCACATTTTGCAAAATCTCTTTTTCTTCTTCTGTAATATCTCCAAGAAACGAGCAGCAGGTGTCAAAGGGATCCATTTTTTCCTGCGCTTTCCATGCTGCCGCATACTCCCGCTGTGTCAACATTTCACGGCGAATCTCCAGTAAATATGGAAATGCCTCGCGAATCCGATCCTGCGTATCAAAGTCCGGCTGATCCGTCAGGGTCACAGACACATAATCCTCACAGGCCTGTGCCAGCACTTCCTCCGTACTTCCTTTCAATACCTTAATCTGACGTAATGGTTTTAACGGAAGCACTCTGGTCTGCACGTCACCTTTTTCTCCAAATTCAACTTCGATCACACATTTTTCCTGTCCTGCCTCGCTGACGGAACAGGCCAGTGGTGTACCACAATAACGGTAATACTCACTTCCCACTTTCATCGGTTTGTGAATATGTCCCAATGCCGCATAATCAAACACCTCCAACACATCTGCAGACACTTCATCAATATTTCCTACCGTGCGAATCTCGGAATCCATGCGCTCAATTTCATCCGCACCTTTTCCCACAGGTAAATAAAACTGATGACTGACAAACACATTCCGTTCCGCCTCATTTATGTCTTCCCGCGCAATCAAACGTCGGATTGTCTCATCGTAGGACAGATTATTCCCTTTTTCATCCGTTCCTGTAATCTGCTTTACCATGGATGGTTTCACAAAAGGCAACAGATAAAAATTCACCGGGCCATACGCATCCTGCAATACAATTTTTTCCATCCATTCTTCCGGACGAACCGGTGGCATGCCGATCATATGAAGCTTCTGCCGTGCCAGCACATTTCGATAGCAGTTCACACGAATGGCGCTGTCATGGTTGCCGCTGATCATCATAATCACCAGGTCCGGCAATTTTTCCGTCAGTTCAGAAATAAATCCATCCAACACTGCCATGGCTTCCGCCGACGGAACTGCCTTATCGTAAATATCTCCTGCGATCACCAGCGCATCCGGCTGTGCCTGCACCGCCAGCTCCGTGATCTGATGTAAAATATATTCCTGATCTTCCCTCAAATCCCGATTGATCAGTTTTAATCCTATGTGAAGGTCTGATAAATGAAAAAACTTCATATGCTGCCTGTCCTTTCTAAATTTCTATTATTTTTCCTGCTTCTGCTGTCTGCTTTTCTTCTATTTCCATATGGAAGATATTTTCGCCTACATGTCCCGGCATTTTCCTTTATTATACCAAACACATGTTTTGCAGGCAATAAAAAATCCCCGGCAGGATTTTTACGTCCTGCCGGGGATCCACTCAGGGAGAGTTCATTTATTTCAGATATTATGATCTGATTTTAACCTTCAATAGAGATGAATTTGTTTTTCTCTTCTACCGCTTTCTGCTCCTTTTTCGGAACAGTAAAGCTTAAAATACCATTTTCATATTTCGGATGGATATCCTCAACGTCAACGTGCTCACCAACATAGAAGCTTCTGCTCATACCGCCTGCATAACGCTCACGTCTTACATATTTTTTCTCCTTGTTCTCCTCGTCTTTGTCAAGACCTTTTGCTGCGCTGACGGTTAATGTACCGTTTTCCAGTTTCATTGTGATCTCGTCTTTCTTGAAACCCGGGAGATCGATATCTACTTCATATCCGTTCTCGGTATCTTTGACATCTGTCTTCATCAGATTCTTTGCATGTTTTCCATACAAAGCTTTCTCAATATTCGCACTGTCTGTAAAATCCGGAAATGCAAAGTCGTTCATAAAATCATCAAATAAGTTTTCTCCAAAAATTCTAGGCATCATCATAAGTCATTACTCCTTTCAGTAATTAAATATATTTTCTGCACATTCGGAGAATCCGAAGTGTTGATTGCTTGAGCATCCGGATTTGAGATCTTTGGAACTTTTCGTTTCCTTTTATCTCTCCTCCTTTGTTCTAGTTGTACTATAGCACTTATTATTAGCCACGTCAAGATGTGAGTGCTAATTTTTTGAGATTTTTTTGCAAACCTTGATTTTACGGGGTTTGCAACACTTTTTTTCCTTATAATCATCACTTTTTCTTGATTTGACACCATTTTGA
>UMDP01029224.1_pt1 | contig 17298 bp, 17 predicted proteins | sample 1964521 | NCBI WGS metagenome assembly UMDP01 (sample SAMEA4835997, study PRJEB28245) | human gut metagenome | biome: gut microbiome; material: fecal sample | place: Denmark | collected 2008 | reverse complement strand
ATATAAAAAGATAGTCAAAAAGACATATATGATTTATTATAATTATTTTATGGCTTCTTTTTAAATGTTCCATGGGGGAAAATTTTCAGAGCTGAAAATATCAAATGTTTATTTGATGAAAGTATGCAAAATGGGGAAGATATTAAATTTGTTCTGGACTATTTATCAGAACATCCGATAGTTGTCGGAGTGGAAAAGGCATTATATGTAGTGCATACAGAAAATGAAAATTCTTTGTCAAGGTTCCGAATGAATGCATTAAGATCAATTAGCAAAATACAAATCAATCTTGGAAATTTTATAAAAGAAAACAAAATCGAAGCAGATTGGGGACGTTTGTCTGACTATTGTATTTCATTAACCTGGTCAAATGTAGTAGATGGCGTAAATTTGGGACAATTTAGATGTATAGAGGCCTGTAGTGTGATTGAAATAGATGATGCTTATTTGGAACTCTTAGAATCATTAAACCCAACCAAGAGGATAAATAAAATTACTAAGAGAATTTTGCTTAGAAAAAGTAAAATATTAATGTTGTTGATGTTTAAGTTGTTGTGTGTGATAAAAAGTATGAGAAGAGGGTAAATGAGTGAAAGTAAGTATTATTGTACCAATATATAATGTAGAAAGATATTTGGAATCATGCATAGAGTCTATACTTTCCCAAACATATGAAAATTTTGAACTTATTTTGGTTGATGACGGTTCGCCGGATCAATGTGGAATAATCTGTGATAAATATGCTACTCAAGATTCTCGTATAAAAGTAATACATAAAGAGAATCAGGGATTAGGTATGGCAAGAAATACTGGGCTTGATTATGCTAGCGGGGAATTTATTTGTTTTGTAGATTCAGATGATTGGCTTGAACCATATGCAATTGAGTATTGGATTAGAGCACAAAGAAAATATGATGCAGACATTGTGATGTGCAATTATCAAAAGAGAAATGACAATAAAGAAGTGTTATATCGATATGAAATTCGAAATAAGGAATGCTGTTATCGTGGCAAGAAAATAGAACAAGAAATTTTTTGGCCAATGATAGGACAGGAATCTATGGTAAGAGAAGATTTTACGATTAATATGTGTGTATGGACGAATCTGTATAGAAGAGATTTGATTGAAAGTGAGCAGATTCGTTTTTTATCTGAGAGAGAATATTTATCAGAAGATATTTGCTTTAATTTACAGTATCTGCTTAGCTGTAAAATTGCAGTTATGATACCAGAGTCATTATATTGCTATCGGTATAACCCAACCTCTCTTACAAATCGTTATAAAGGAGACGAATATCAAAAAGCAGTTGCTTTACACAGTAAGGTGGAAAAGTGGGCAATGCATGCAAAATATCCAGAATTTAAAGAGTTCCGAGTGGAAAGATTCTTTCTTACAAAGGTAAGAGAGTTAATGTTTCGTCTGTGTGGAAGTAATATGCCTATTAGAAAAAAAGTTGATTTGTGTAGAAATATTTTGGAAGATTATACATTGCAAGTGGTGCTAGAAAAATACCCTATAAGAAGTTATAAGCTAAAGTATAAGCTACCAGCATATTTAATGAAATGGAAAAATGCAGTAGGGGTAGTGTTTTTGTTTAAGAATATGTCGAAATTAAGAGGGTAATATATGGAAGAAAGAAAAACGTACAATACAACGATCCAACTTATGCGTGGGTTAGCTGTAATTATGGTTGTATTACAGCATAGTATATCACGAATAGCTGAAATAGACATTGAATTTAAGATAATGTATTTCTTGAATCACATTGATGTGGCCGTATTTTTTGTGATAGCGGGTTATCTATTTGAAATTAAAAAGGAAAAATATTATCAAGAGAGTAAAATGTCTTATATAAAATGGAAGGCTAAGACATTATTATTACCATATTTATTTTGGAGTTTAATCTTGGCAGTTGGTATTAAAGTGGCAAGTATGTTCATGACAAATTTACCGAGTATTACAGGTATAGAACCTTGGAGTTGGAAGGATATTGTTATCAATACAATTTTGTTTAAAGATTATAATGTTCAACATTTATGGTTTATATATGTTTTGTTCTTTTTCTTTGTATTCAATCGATTGTTTAAAGATGCGTTAATTGATGGGAGAATATTTTGGGCTGTTGTGCTAGGGTCGATAATTTTAAATCATATAGGTCTGAATTACATTTTAGATAAATTTGTTTTACATTTTGCCGTTTTTTTAATCGGTAGAATCGTTGCAAAATATAATTTGTTGACACATTTCAAAAAGTGGCGTATGAAAATTGTAGCTCCATGTATTCTTGTATTGTGCTTTTTCTCAGAATTGTTTATGCGGAATTCATTTACATATACCTATTTGGGTAATACCTTATATGCGTTGTCTGGAGTTTATTGCATTTATATGATTGCGGAATTTTTATCATCAGTTTGTAATGGAACGAAAATAGAGTTTGGGTTGAGAAAAATAGGTGATTATTCATTTGAGATATATCTGATGCATAATCCTTATGTATCTATACTGGTACCTATCATATTAAAAAAAATGATTTCTAATACGCTAGTTATCGTGTTGATAACTACTATATTAGGGATCATAATACCGTATTGTATTGCTAGAATTATGTTCCATTATAATAATGTCGCAATTGTTTTATTTGGACGGAAAGGAAAGAGAAAATGAAACACGCTTTTTTGATTATTGCACATAATAATCCAGAAATTCTATATGCACAGCTTGAAATCTTAGATTCTGTAGATGTGGATTTTTATTTTCATTTGGATGCAAAGATGGAAATTAATAAATCAGATTTAGAAAGTCATGCTTTGAAATCAAATATTTATTATATAAAACCAAAAAAAATTCGTTGGGGACATTATTCCTTAACGGAATGTGAAATAAGGTTATTAAAAGCGGCAGTAATGTGTAAAACAGAATACGATTATTATCATATGTTGTCAGGTGTTGATATGCCTATAAAGACATTAGATACAATAGATGCATTTTTTACAGCAAATAAGGGGAAAGAATTTATACATTTTGCATCTAAAAGTGTAGATGAATCAACTAAAGAAAAGATATCCTTATATCATATTTGCCCTGGTAGATTTCATTGGCAGAGAAAAATAAATGGTTTAGGGGTAAAAATACAGAGGATAATAGGAATCAATCGTTTAAATAAATTAAAGTGGGAAGTGAAAAAAGGATCAAACTGGTTTAGCATTACAGATAGGTTTGCAAAGTATCTTATAGAACATGAAAACTTAATTGCAAAACAGTTTAAATATTGTTTTGCAGGAGATGAAATTTTTTTACAAACTATTTTGTTTAATTCAAAGATGAAATTTGAGCTGTACATGGATACATTTAATGATGATTATCATGCATGTATGAGATTAATTGATTGGAAACGTGGAAATCCATACGTATTCGGAATAGATGATTTTGAAGAACTTATGGAGTGTGATTACATGTTTGCGAGAAAATTTGACTATAATAGCAAGCCTGAAATAGTGGATAAGTTAAAAGTACAGTTAAAATAATAGGTGGGGTGCATGATAGTTTCGAAAAGAAAATTTTTAGTGTTTTTTATAACATTTGTATTTTTTGCTGGAAACAATATAGGCAGTCTTGTAGGTATTAATACAATAATTAAGTTATTGAATAATATACTTACATTATATATGTTGTTTGATATTTGTTTCCCAATTATAAAGACGAAAAAAATAGAAAAAATAACACCAGTAACAGTGCTGTTTTTATTGTACTTGATTGTATATGTAATGATTACTCTTGCAGTTGGAGGAGAGTTAATTTTCAATAATATTACAATGATTATTAAATCAGCAATTGTATTGGTATGGTTAGATCGATATGTCAGAGCAGATATGACTTTATTGGAAGGACCAATATTAGCGGCATTTTATATCTGGTGTTTTTTTGATACTGTGATTACACTGATTTATCCGGCAGGAGCTCCGTTTTTGATGAATGGTTATATTTTAGGATGGAAAAATAATAAAATTATGTATTTTATTATTACAAATCTTCTTTCGGCATATCATTACATTAACTTGGAAGGTAGGCGAAAAAGAACCAATTTTTTAATAGTTTGGGGAATGCTTTCTATTGGATGTATAGCGAACGCAATCCTTATTGAAAGCAGTACAACGGCAATGGTAGTGGTTTTGATAGCGTTGTTTGTTCCGTTGAGAAAAATCATTACGCGCACACCATTAGTAAATGGAAAATTTGTACTTGGTTTTCATGCAATGTGTTTTGTGCTCATTATATTTGTCAGGGAGATATTTCAGGAGCCGCTAGATCAGATAATGAATGTGTTGTTCGGAAAAGATGCGTCGTTTACAGGTAGAATATATATATGGAGAGCGGCTCTTATCCAGATAACAAAATCTCCTATATGGGGATATGGAAAATACGAGACACAGTATGCGATATTGCCTTCACAATATGGATATGCTTATGAATATCCGTGGACGATGGCTCATAATCAAATATTGGACTTGATGCTACGTGGTGGAATTATTATTTTGGCACTCTGGCTGGGAGTATTGTTTATAATAATAAGAAAGAATCAAAAAAATAAGTCGATTTATTCTAAATTGTCGACATATACACTGTTCTGTTCATTATTCTTTTTTCATACAGAAGCAAGCATGGATGCAATAACTTATTTAATTTTCTTATGTTTATATTTGATAGGGCAAAAAGAGAATAATAAAGGTGAATTGAAAAGGAAAAGATATGAAGTTACAAAAGAGTAAAAATGCAACAAGAAATATCATATATGGGATGTTATTGAAGATATATCAAATGTTTATGCCATTTGTAATGCGTACTGTTATCATATATTATCTTGGAGCGGAGTTTCTGGGATTAAGTAGTTTATTTAATTCTATTCTTCAAGTACTAAATTTGGCAGAATTAGGAGTTGGTTCTGCAATGGTATTTTCAATGTATAAACCTATTGCAGAAAACGATAAAGAAAAGTTGTGTGCTTTACTAAACTTATATAGGAAATATTATAGGATAATAGGTACGCTTATCTTAATTATAGGAGTTGCAATTGTACCTGTACTTCCAAAGTTGATTTCAGGAAGTTTGCCGGCAGGGGTAGATTTGTATATTTTATATTTTCTGAATTTATCGGCCACTGTATTGACATATTGGCTATTTGCATTTAAGAATAGTTTGCTTCAGGCATATCAGAGGACTGATGTGGTCAGTAAGGTTTTTATTGTTACTGATACACTTAAATATATTTTACAAATTGTCAGTTTAATAATATTTAAAGATTATTATTTATATTGTATCGTGCTTTTGGTGAGTCAAATTATGAATAATATTATGATAGCATATGGTGCAAAACAGCGTTATCCCGATTTAGAACCAAAGGGACATTTGCCAAAGGCTGAACAAAAGATAATTAACGGAAAAATAAAAGATTTATTTACGACAAAACTTGCTACTACGTTATTATCTTCCGGAGATACTCTGGTGATTTCAGCTATGCTGGGACTGATTATGCTGGCAATGTATCAGAATTATTATTATCTGATATCAGCGGTACTTGGCTGCTTTACAATTATACATACTGCAATCACAGCCGGTATAGGCAATAGTTTGATAGTGGATACAATGGAAAAGGTAAAACAGACTTTTAATATGTTGTTTTTTGGAATTCTATGGCTATTGACATTTTGCGTAGGATGCTTTTTGAGCTTGATGCAGCCATTTATGGAAATGTGGGTTGGTAATAAATTGATGCTAAAAGATGAAATTGTAATTCTTTTAGTTATATATTTTTGCGTATATGAACTTACACAATTTTTCAGTGTTTATAAAGAGGCCGCAGGAATTTGGCATCAGGACAGATTCCGTCCATTAATTTGTAGTATTATTAATATTGTATTGAATTTAATATTTGTTCAAAAATGGGGCGTTTATGGTGTCGTTTTGGCAACGATTATCAGTTCAGGGTGTGTAAGCCTACCATGGGTTATTCATAATGTGTTTAAATACATTTTAAAAGAAAATCCAGCTGCTTATTTACAGAAATTTTTGAAATATGTCTTGTTTGGAATTTTGATAAATATATTAATTGGCATAATCACTGCGAAAATTCATTTATCGATAATTATGGATTTGGGTATTAAGTTAATCATTTGTATTAGTGTTATCAATATTGTATGGATTTTCTTTTTTAGAAAGACAGAAGAATTCATTGAGTTGAAAAATATGATAACTCGTGTATTGCAAGGGAGAAAAAATCATGAATAAATCCAAAAGTGGAAAAAAAGTAGGAGTTTTAACTTTTCATAGAGCAGAAAATTATGGTTCTGTGATGCAATCGTATGCTTTGCAGAAATATCTGGCAGATAAGTTGGGCATAGAAAATGAATTAATAGATTATGTGCCAAACAACCAGAAAGATTTTTATAAACTTTTTGTTCCGGTAACAAGCATAAGAAACTTAATTGGAAATATTTTAAAACTTAGTATTGCAAAAAAATATCAGAAGAGAAGAATTGCATTTCAAGAATTTTTGAAAAATAATTTGGCAATTAGTGAAAAAAAATACTTTTGTTTTGGAAATGAATTCAGATTGTCAGATCAATATGCAGCAATCATTACAGGAAGTGACCAGATATGGAATACTGAGTGTGCTGATTTTTCATGGGAGTATTTGTTGGAAGGCGTCTGTGATTTGAGAAAAATCTCTTATGCAGCCAGTATGGGAGGGGGAAGGATATCAGATACTGATAGATATAAAAAATGTCTGGAAGATTATGAAGATATCTCAGTGAGAGAACAATATGCGGCAGATATTATAAATCAGATGTTTCAGGAACAAGAAAAAGCGAAAGTCTCTGTTGATCCAACTTTATTACTGGACAAGGATGATTATGATAGAATTGCAGCTCCACGAAGAATTCAAGGAGATTATATATTTTTATATAGCGTATATCATGATGAACAGCTATTACATACAATAAAAACAATGCGAAAAAAATGGAAAATGCCGATTATTACATTGATATCCAGAAATAATTCTTATAAAGTTTTATTTAATGGAATAAAGTTGGCGAAGGAAGAAGGACCGGAAGATTTCCTAAGTTACATAAAGTATGCTAAATTCGTGCTTACAAATTCTTTTCATGGGTCAGTATTTTCAATCATTTATGGGAAAGAATTTTATTATTTAGGAGATTATCAACAGGATCCGCGATTAAAACAATTATTTACGATGGTGGGAATGGAACGTGCGGGTGTTTGTTACGAAGAAATCGAAAAACGTGCAGGAAAGTTTGGAACATGCGGAGATTGCGATTTGTCCAAGAAAATAGTTGATTTAAGAAAGAGTAGTGAACGATATTTGAAAGATGTTTTTGGAAGAGGATAGGAGTTGCAGATGAGAAACACTGTTTTAAAAGAAATGGACAAATGTAGTGGATGTGGATTATGTGAAACAGTTTGTCCGGCACAGGCTATCAAAATGGAATATGATAAAAGCGGGTTTATCTATCCTGTAATACAGAAAGAGAAGTGTATTGATTGTGGTTTATGTGAGAGAAAATGTGTTGTTAAAACTGTTTCTGTAGAATATCCACGTACGTGTTATGCAGGGGTTCATCTGGATGAAAAAATAAGAGCAAAATCATCTTCCGGAGGGATGTTCGCAGCTCTCGCTGAGTATACCTTGGAACAAGGCGGTGTAGTGTTTGGTGCTGCAGTTGTGCCAAAAGGGAAGATTGTAACAGTAAAGCATATTATGATTAAAAATAAAGAGGAGTTGAAAAAACTTCAAGGTTCTAAATATGTACAGAGTGATATAAGAGAGTGTTATACAAATGTAAAACAACAGCTTGCGGAGGGGAAAAAAGTTTTGTTTTCTGGGACACCATGTCAAGTAGCTGCGATGAAAAATTATTTAGGAAAAGAATATGATGATTTGCTTTTAGTGGATTTGGTCTGTCATGGAACGCCATCAATATTGCATTGGGAAAAATCAATAGAAGAAAAATTACAGAATGATGAGCATATATCTGGAGTATCCTTCAGAGGGCAGGAGGGATATATGAGAGGTACGATTGAGTTTACGACAAGCAAAAATAAAAAAAGAACAGAAAAATATAGTTTTCAAAATGATTTATACTGTTCAATGTTTATAGGGAGTGATTCCTATAGAGAAAGTTGCTATCAGTGTCGATATGCGAGACCAGAACGTGTCGGTGATATTACGATAGGTGATTTTTGGGGCTTTGAGAAAGCATACGATCGAGCACAAATAGAGAAAGACGCAAAGATAAGTTTAGAAGTTGGAAATTCTCTGATTGCAGTGAATACAGAAAAAGGTCTATCAATATGTAATAAACTGAATGGAGAAAAGATGTGGTTTTATGCAGCAGATTATGAAGAGGCTGTTAAGTATAATCCGCAACTTTCACAGCCATCAAAAAAAGGAAAGAATAGGACAACTTTTTTAACTTTATATAAAGTTGGAGGCTGGGAGTTAGTTTCAATTTATGGAAGCATTAAGATGAAACTAAGAAAAATAATAGAACATACTTCATAGAATCCGACATCTCTACGTGCAATAAATAACTAGCATTGTATGATTGGCAAAGATATGAAGAACGAAACCTGTAGTAAAGAATTGAATAATAGCATTATAAGTAAAAGAAAAGAGAAAAAATTATGAATACAACATTACTTATCATGGCGGCCGGGATTGGCAGCCGATTTGGAACAGGAATCAAACAGTTGGAACCGGTGGATGCTTCAAATCACATTATTATGGACTACTCAATTCATGATGCAATTGAGGCAGGATTTAATCATGTGGTATTTATCATCCGTAAGGATATCGAGAAAGAGTTCAAAGAGGTAATTGGTGACCGTATCGCAGCTATTTGTTCAGCACATAATGTAACCGTAGACTATGCTTTCCAGGATATTAAGGATATTCCGGGAACTCTGCCAGAAGATCGTACAAAGCCGTGGGGAACTGGTCAGGCAGTGCTTGCAGCAAAGAAGGTTATCAAGACTCCTTTTATTGTGATCAATGCAGATGATTACTATGGCAAAGAAGGTTTCAAAGCTGTACATGAGTATTTGATGAATGGCGGTAAGTCCTGTATGGCAGGTTTTGTGCTGAAGAACACGCTGTCTGATAATGGTGGTGTGACTCGCGGCATCTGCAAGATGGACGAGAACGGGAACTTGACTGAAGTTGTAGAGACCAAGAACATTGTAAAGACTGTAACTGGAGCGGAGACAGACGGCGTAGCAGTTGATATAAATTCGCTGGTATCTATGAATATGTGGGGCTTAACTCCAGAGTTCTTGGATGTTCTGGAGCAGGGATTCAAAGAGTTTTTCGAGAAAGAAGTACCGGAAAATCCGCTAAAAGCAGAGTATCTAATTCCAATTTTCATTGGGGAACTGCTCAGTGAAGGCAAGATGTCCGTGAAGGTTCTGAAGACCAATGACACTTGGTACGGCATGACCTACCATGAGGATGTTGCAGCTGTAAAGAACAGTTTCAAGAAGATGCTGGAGGACGGTGTGTACAAAGCAGACCTGTTCAGTGATCTGTAAATAATGATGAAGGAATCAGAGCTGCCCAAATAGAAAACTTTCATGTAAAAGTTTTAGAAGGGGTTAATAACACCCCTAGAAATATTAAAAAAATTACAAGATATCGTAGAAATTATATTAGGGAATCCAGATATTGTCTTCAACCCAAAATGGATTATTGGATAATTACAATGATTATAATATTAGAAAGGCAATAAAGTGAGATTAAGATGACTTATAAATATTATGGAGAAACATATGATGTTAAATTAGCTACATGGATAAAAGCTAAACATAATCAAGAAAAGTTATTCGCCTTCCGAATTGTACATTTTATAAAGAGATTAAAAAATTATTTTTTTAATATAAGAACAGTAGTTTTGTTATTATTTTGTTTACTTTATTATGTTTTGTTAATTATCTATTATAACTGGGATAATAATGGATTTTGTTATGGAATACAAATATTAAAAAAGGCGACAGAAAAAGAGGTTGAGATTTTTTTATTGACTTTTTGTATACCAACAATAACTGGTATTTTATTAGCTGAGAGGGGGAGAGAAAAGGCATTAGATAATAGATACTGGGAAGCACATTTTATTCTTTTAAATATTTTATCCTTGGTAGATTCTTTGAAAAAATGTAATAATGACAAAGAGATTAAAAGTAAATTATTAGAAGTGAATACAAATATATCATTTATGGGAAATAACAGAATACAACATTACGGTTTTGAAGAAGATGAACTAAAGCACTTTATATTGTTATGTATAAAAATTGATAAAATATCTCAATGGATATTAATGAATCGAATGGAGGATATTGATTTAAATAAAGTGCTTGGTGAAATAGAAGTAACATGTAACTCGTTACAAAATATAACAGATAGAATATGGAGAAGAGATATATTTTATAATGAAAAAATTCTTTTGGAGATAGAAAAAGACGATATAAGAATACGTCAACATCCTAGGTATAAAATATATGTAAAGATGGATGATAACAGAAACTGAGGACCACATGGGGCAACTTAAGACAAGTGCCTATCTATGGCAATGATCAATAGTGAGAAATCGAGAAAAGGTATAGTAGTTAAGTCGAAAACGGAAAACAATTAAAGCACTGAAAAATATAGTTATAAAAAAGATTTGGGAAAAAAGTTTTTTGAAGAAAGTGAGAAACCGTATAAGAAAAAAGCACCTGAAATGTATTATCATAAACAAAGGATGTTTAGAATCTGTTATGGATTTTTTATTGGGGTTCACTATTTTTTGGTTGTCGCATCAATCAGTTTTACAACAATAACAATTTATATGGTAATGGATGAGGATCTGTCATTATTTATCCGAATATTTGTATCTGTCATGGCAACAATTACTACCACACTACAAACAATATTGAGATTTGATAAAGTAGGTGAAGGATATATCTGTGCAATGCGGATAATTGAACAAGCTATATTGGAATATGAAGATATAGAAGGGATGGAATTGAGTGTGTTGCTACAGGCAAATAAAGAAGCAGAGCAGATGATACATAATATGCATCAATAGATAAATTATACATGCAATTATTTATTCATTAGTGAGTAGTTGGAGGTTCAAAATGCTTGATTTTATACAGCAATATTTAACAGGTGAACAATGACAAAAACTCTGTAATTCCTGTTATAGAATTAGATATCAGGAAGATGGATATCAGGAGATTCCAGCTGCTTATAGAGGCGACGGGGGAATTGAAGGTTTTACTAAAACCGGAATCGTATATCAATGTTATTGTCCGGAAAAAGAGTATACGGATGATGAGTTGTATAAACATATGCGTGATAAAATGACGGCAGATATTTCAAAATTTATTAGTACTGATTATGAAAAAGTATTAAAGGGGCTTGGAGTACGAGATGTTCATAAATGACAATTGGTTGTGCCAGAATATAAAGACCGACGAATTCTTGAACACGCAGAAAAGAAGAGACAAGAGGTTTTGAAATATAGAAATGCTCATAAAAAACAATGCAGCTATATCGCAGATGATTTTGTTATTGATGTTAAAGTGGCAACGGATTTTAAAGTGGAAATTTCCAGAATTATGCGTAATGATTTAGGGGTAAAGCTAGATTTGACTTTTTTACGGGGCAAAGATGTCAATTGGTCGGATTGTGACAGTGTAAAAGTTAATAATGTGAAGAGAAAAATAAAAGCAGTAATGAATGATATTGAGGAAAGTGATGAGGATTATATCAGTGTAGTGAACACCTATATGGAATCGTATGTTATTGGCTTGGAATTAATGGAAAAATTAAGAACATCACAGATTGATGTTTATGAGCAAATTATAGCATTAGAACAGACCTATAAAAGAAAAGTTTTAATAAAAACAAAAATGAATACAGATAGTTCTATAAATCAGAAAATATTTTTTGGGATACTTGATAATTTTCAAGCTACATTGGAAAAGGAATTACCCTATTTAACCAGTGGTTCCGTAGAAGAGTTAAAAGATGATCTGGTAAGCAGTTGGTTAGCAGACTGCTCTATGCAGTTTAAAAGCAGGTGATGATATGGAAAAAGAATTTGATTTAAGCAAAGAAGGAATTATATTTGATGCAAAACCAGATGCAATACCGTTTAATTATCGAATAAGTTATAAACTACTGAAATTATAAAAAGTTATTTTGAAGCGTTACACTTGATTGAACGCTACAAGAATCGAAGCAATAGGATTTTATCTACGGGGTATTGGCAATGCCATTAAGCTAACTGTTCGATAAAGTGTTTGGTGTAGATAGTAAATGTCAAAATCTAAAAATGAGTATAGAAAAGCTGAATTGAATGTGATTTTGAAGTTGACTTTCTCATATATTCGAGTTAATATATAAGTGCCTTTTATAATCGATAAAAGGGAAAGGAATTGTTGTCAAGCTGTGAAAGAGCTCTTTCACAATTGACTGGTATTCTGGTTGCATGATTGTGAATAACCACATAATAATGTTAATTGGAATCATCTCCTTATAATCTATTATAACATAGATGTATATTGAACGAAGTTGGATAGCTGGACCACATCAAGGCTGTCTGAGGACAAAATTGAATAACCAAGTTGTTTTTTAGGCCTATCAGTTTATAGAGATGCTATCCCTCGTGCTGATAGGCCCTTCGCAGTATAAGGGGAGAAATATGGAATTAGAAAAATGGAAAGAAAAGAATGAGGAATCAAGAAAATATGCACATTTTGATGAAAAGGTTTCACTGAATAATATTTGGAATTATATTAGTGAACCAGAGAATATTAAGAGACATGGATTTTATCCATTTATTCACTATGAGAAAAAATTTAACAAATATAGAAAAGTGAATGGAATTGGAGAAGTACAAGAAAAGTCCAGGGATTTATGTTATTCAGCACATGTTGATCGATATATATATTCATATTATGGATACCTTATAAATCAGGCATATGATCAGTATATGGAAAAAAGAAATTTGAATATGGTTTCGGTTGCATATAGAGATAATTTAGGAAAGAATAATATTCATTTCGCAAAAAAGGCGTTTGATTTTATAAAGAGTACACAAGGTTGCTATATAATTATAGGAGATTTTTCTCATTTTTTCGATTGCTTGCAACACGCTTATTTAAAAGAGAGATTGTGTGAAGTCTTAGGAGTAGATATCTTACCAGAAGACTATTATGCTGTGTTCAAAAATCTGACTCGATATTCAACATGGGAATTACAAGATTTGCTTAAGCTGAATAATCTTAAAGAAACAGAGGCTGACATAAAAAAACTAAATTTGCAGAGAAGAGTATTAGATACAGCGAGGTTTAAAGCAAATAAGTCGAAATATATACATCAGCATAAAGAAAAATATGGAATTCCACAAGGATCTGCGATGAGTGCGGTATTGGCAAATGTTTATATGATTAAAGCTGATGAAGCGTTAAATGATTTAGTGACTACTTGCAAAGGAATGTACATGAGATACAGTGATGATTTTATTATTGTTATTCCTGAAAGTGCAAAAAATCAGTTTAAAGCTACATTGAGAAAGATTCAGGAAATAATTAGTAGAATTCCCAAATTGACATTACAACAAGAAAAAACACAAATTTATAAATATGATAAAAATCAACTGAGAAGTTGTAATGATCTTTTTTTAGAAGGGGTATCTAATGGGAAGAATGAAATTGATTATTTAGGTTTTACATTTGATGGTAAAGTTGTCACGATACGGGATAAGACAATAACAAAATATTATTATCGGCTTTATCGAAAAGTGGGAACAATCGTGCGAAGCAAAGGATACACTCCAAAAGGGAAAAGAATAAGCTGTAAAAACCTGTATGAAAAATATACTGTAAAAGGATCAAAAATAAAAGGAAAAGACGGAAAAGTTAAAGGAAATTTTATTACATATGTGCAACGAGCTCAAAAAATATTCGGAGAAGAAGAGCCGATAGATAGAAAAACCAGAAGACACATGTTAAAAGTCAGAAGAAAATTAGATAAAGTTTTCTGATTATGATTGCCAATGCGTACGAAGTACCTTGCGGTCAGATTGTGCGTCCAGCTAAGTGGATATAGTCCGGCGGTGGGTGGAATCCACACTAAACAAGTTGCTAACCACAGCATTGGGGTCAGACATCCTAGGGGCTGATCCTCGAAAGAAAGCGAGTGGTCTGGAAAACATTCTATAAAATTTATAAACAAAAACAAGAGAAATAAATGCCCTTGCTACTAAAGCTTCATACAAATCTTCTTAGCGAGCAGAAAACAACGATTTATTATAATCGACTGAGATGTGAACAATAAAAATTGTGCTATAGAATTGAAAACAGGCACATTGAACGCAGTGAGGATGACTAACGGTGTAGTAGAGAAATATCCCTGTTTAACCGAGCTTTAGATAGAGATGAGGTTTAATAGAGAAAAAACTTGATTTATATATAGGATAGAGGAAATTATGGACGAGTTTAATTTTGGTGGAGAAATAATTAAATTTGTATTAAGTATAGTGGCATCATTGGTCGTGGCATATGTTACAAATAGCAAAACAATTGAAGAAAGTAAGTTTTATTCATACATAACATTAGCAGAAGAAAACTTTGTAAAAAAGACAAAGCGCAGAAGTAATATTTTGATGAGTATTTTTTTGATGACGTATATAGTCATTGGCTTTAATGGTACCCTATATTCATTACCATTGAATAAGAACGTTTCAGAAAAGGCTGGAATGATTGGATTAATAGTATTGATTTTAATAATGTTCGGACAATATTTTTGTACTTTTATTTTAGCATTTTCAGATATCGAATATTTCGATAAGAAAATGCGAATGAAAAGAAAAGAGATTTCTGATCTGGATAAATGTATTAACTTAATCATTACGATAGTGTGTGTGGTAGGGGTTGTAATAATTCTATTATTTAGAAAGAGTGTAGATGCAGTAATCCTGATTTCATATTCTTTAATACTAATAACAGTAGGTATGGAGGCTGTATATTATTCTTTAATTTCATTGTATGTAAAAGTTCGTTGCTGGTATCATGTTGAAGAGATAGTTATTAATACAAAAACAAACAAAAATGTATATAAAAATATTTTCAATTATAGAAAGAGTTCAGGTGTATATGAATTTGTCTGTGAAGAGAAAAATGTATTAAAACGCATCAGTGTACCAGTTGAAGAGATAGAATCTATAGAAAAGAACATCAATGATGGAAAAACATATCTAGACATAATGAGGCAAAAGAAGTGAATAAATAATTGTAAAAACAAACATTGAGAAATGATTAAATAATGCTTGCATTTTAATGATAAGAAATTGAACCTTTTTAATAAAGTCCTTTTGAGAATATTACATAAAAAATTAATACGATTTGAAACAGTGAATTGAAACATATTATAGGAGTGAAACCAAATGCAGGCGAATATTATTGCAACTTTGAATTTGGCATTAGGATTAGTTTTAAAAAGTCATGTAATAGATTTCCTTTCAAATTTAAGTGGAACTTTACAAAATTTATGGTAGTTAATTTGTGTAGTATTAATTACTACTATATACATTATCAGAGTTGTTTTTTCGTAAGAAAACGCACATGGTAACAAAAAATACTATAACGGAGCTTAAAAGGAATAAAAAATATATACCTAATCTGTTTGTAGAATTGAATGAAGGTAGAGAACACGGAACTTATGCCTACGATTCTTAGAAAAGAATCGAAAGATGATAAGTATGGAATCTTAGATGTCCGGGTGAAATTGAAGGACGGAGAACAGATTGATTTTGAGATGCAGGTAGAAGCTTTTGATTGCTGGGCAAACCGTTCTGTTTATTATCTGAGTAAGATGTATGCCGGTGAGATCAAAGAAGGTGAGGGATACGATTGCTTGAAGAAGTGTATCCATGTGAGTATTCTTGCATATGATCATTTTCTGGATGATAAAGAGTGTTATCGGAGAATTGCATTTTGTGATACGAAGACAGGAAAATTGTATACAGATCTTATGGAGATGCATATCCTAGAATTGTCGAAACTTCCGCCGGAAGAGAAAAACGAGACTAGTCTGTTGCAGTGGATGCGCTTTCTTGGAGGAAAAACCAGAAAGGATTTTGAAGAGATGGCAAAGAAGAATTCAGAATTGGAAGAAGCGTATGACGTATTGGATAAATTAAGTGCAGATGAAAAGAAGAGGTTAGAATACGAGACAAGACAACGAGCAATCAGAGATTATAATATAGGCATGTTAACCGCAGAAAGACGAGGAATTGAAGCTGGACGCAAAATTGGAAGAGAAGAAGGAAGAACAGAAGGAGAAACTTTGGGAGTAAGCAGAATTAATCAATTAATTCTTGAATTATCAAAGCTTGGACGTACGGATGATATCGTGAAAGCAGCAGCTGATGAGGAATATCAGAAAAAGTTGCTGGAAGAATTTGATTTATAACAGACAAACTAAAGATTATTGAAGAAAAGACGATAAGCTCATGTGAACCTATCGTCTTTTCTTTTAAGGTTATAAAAAGTTTATTATGAAGATGGCATAATTATAACGCAGATGATTAACTTAACATCATACGGTCATTTGCGAATTCTCCGCCGCTGACTTCCTCGAATTTTGCAAGAAGGTCAGATACCTTAAGGTTTTTCTTTTCTTCACCGGATACATCGTAGATGACTCTTCCTTCATGCATCATGATCAGGCGGTTGCCGTGTGCGATGGCATCTTTCATATTATGTGTTACCATCATGGCTGTCAGATTATTTTCGCTGATGATCTTGTCAGAGAGTGCAAGTACTTTTGCGGCAGTCTTTGGATCAAGAGCGGCTGTATGCTCATCAAGGAGCAGAAGTTTCGGCTTTTTAAGGGAAGCCATCAGAAGTGTGATCGCCTGACGCTGTCCGCCGGAGAGGAGACCAACCTTACTGCTTAAGCGGTCTTCAAGTCCAAGATCAAGTTCTTTTAACGCTTCTCTATAGTGTTCACGTTCTTTCTTTGTAACGCCCCAGCCAAGGCCTCTTTTCTGACCGCGGCGTGCAGCGATGGCCATATTTTCTTCAATAGACATCGTTGCTGCGGTTCCTGTCATAGGATCCTGGAACACACGACCAAGGAAGAGTGCACGTTTATGTTCGGAAAGTTTTGTGATGTCAGTACCGTCGATGATAATATTTCCTTTATCGATTCCCCATACACCTGCAATCGCATTCAA
>UMDP01026842.1_pt1 | contig 17715 bp, 10 predicted proteins | sample 1964521 | NCBI WGS metagenome assembly UMDP01 (sample SAMEA4835997, study PRJEB28245) | human gut metagenome | biome: gut microbiome; material: fecal sample | place: Denmark | collected 2008 | reverse complement strand
CAGGGAGTGAAAATCTTTTTTGTTAAATGGACTTCAAAACATTTGTTTTTTCTGTCTCATTTAAGTATTTATTTTCGCTTGTTCTTCTTTCATCCAGACTATACTGTCGGCCCTGGAATCTTCTGCTTATCAGAATCACCAGATCAACGCTTTCACGCTCGCGGGCTATACCGCCGGTCGGGACTCTCTGTTTCGAATTACATTCGGTTCAGATCACCCTGCCCTGAAGATCTCTTTGCTTTTTCTGCACATATGATAGCACATACTTTTTTCAAATGCAATAGCTAATTTTTTACTTGCCAGTTCACTCATCACATGTATCCAGGTAATGATCATGCTTGCATGAGAAATTAGCCGGATACATAGTGATGAAGGGAGCGCCTTTTTATCTATTCAGATATAATAATCCGCCTTCTTGAACAAGTTCAAGAAGTATCGCTCGCAAGCGAGCTCTTTTGCGAATGGCGCGGGTGAACTGGTCTGGTATCACCCTATCTCTGTCGATGCACAAGTTTACTGATCAGAATCAGCACACCGCCCACTACAAAGGGGAAAATAAAGGTTGCCACACGGTAAAGTACCGTGATTGCACCGGCTTTATGCACACCAACCAGTACAGCAAAAAGGTTCGTCATGATCAGTTCCACCGCTCCGACTCCTGCCGGTGTCGGAATTACCGCTGCCGACATAACAGACAGCGATGTAATTGACAAAGAATCCAATATTGAAATTTCATTTGTTCCAAACAGAATTAAAAACGGAATACAATACCAGAAGCACAGTTTTGCCAAATTTTTCAACACCATGGAAATCAGCGATGGTACATCCTTCAACAAGCGGGATGTTGATTTTTCCATGATATCGCAGCTTTCTTCCAGTTTTTTCAATGCCGGAGTCAGTTTTCCGCTTTTGTTGAACTTACGCACGATCCACAAGATCAGCTGATGAGATTTCGCCGATACCGCAAAAATGATCAACGCAATACTGATGATTACTGTCAATGCATACGCAAGTCCCAGATACACGCCATATTCTCTATAATTCACAGACATTACTTTCCAGTTCAAGATAAATAAAAGTCCGCTGAACAGTGCCACACTGACTTTGTGCACCATGTACTGAATCATATAAAGTCCGGTTGCCTCCGAATAGCCAACACCTTTTTTTCCCAGATACACGATTGCTGCCACACCGGAGCCGCTTCCCAGTGTAGATAAACGGTAAAAGGAACAGTTAAAAGCACAGTAAACGGCTTCCCGGAACTTGAATTTCGGATTATATCTGCGCGCCAGTGAATAGGTGATCCATGCCTCAAATAAATGATAGATCACGGTTGCAGCCATAATCGCCACCAGCACCGCAAAAGATGTTTTCTGAAGCTGTGCAACAATATCCCCTGCGGAATCCTTAAATGTATACCAGATGATCAGAAGCAGTATCGCCACAAAAATCAGCTTCGCCAATCGTTTTTTATTTTTCATAAAGATACGTTCTCCTTCCATCGTAACCTATGTATTTTCATCCATCGCATTTTCTCATTATTTTTGCTTAACTTCAAAAAGCTCCTTCACCTGATGTAAAATAATGTCCATCAGACGCTTGCGTGTCTCCACCGCTGCCCATGCAATATGCGGAGTAATCACAAGTTTCTCGCTGTCCTTGATCCGGCGCAGTGGATTATCTTCACGCATTGGCTCCGCGTCCAGCACATCCAGACCTGCCGCCGCGATCTCATCCTGCTCCAGCGCATCAGCCAGATCCGCTTCCACCACGATCGGTCCACGTCCCACATTGATAAAAATCGCACTGTTTTTCATTTTTTCAAACGCTGCCGCATTCATCAGATGCTCGGTCTGCTCCGTCAGCGGTGCATGCACGGACACAATATCAGATGTCTTAAGCAAGGTATCAAAATCTACGCGCTCGTAGCCATCCTCCGTATGGTTTCCGGAAGTAGAATAATAGATCACATGGCAGCCAAAAGCCTTTGCCAGATCTGCCACCCGTCTGCCGATGGCTCCCAGACCAATGATGCCCCATGTCATACCGCAAAGCTCATGAAAATGATTTGCAAAATGTGTAAACATAGCATCATTTACATACTTCTCTGATTTAACATAATTGTCATAATAGGGCATTTTCTCCAGCAAATAGAACAGTAACGCAAACGTATGCTGCGCCACACATTCTGTAGAATAGCCTGCCACATTTCTCCACGCAATATTCCTTTTTGCCAGGAACTCCTTGTCCAAATTATTGGTACCTGTAGCAGTCACGCACACAAGTTTCAGCTTTTCTGCCGTTCCGATGGTCTGCTCGTTGATCTCCATCTTGTTGATGATGACCACATCCGCATCCTTCACACGCTCCGGAACTTCCTCCGGCTTACTGCTTCCGTAACGAGCCACCTCGCCCAGAGACTCAAATCCACTGAGATCAATGTCCGTTCCGATTGAATTATCATCTAAAAAAACAATTTTCATATTTCTCACATTCCTTCTAAATTATCTGCTTCTGTTATCTATCATTATTGTGGATTACAATGCTTTCCTGTCACATCTATTATTTTTCTGTAACAGTCCCTGCATTCATCTAATTCTATCACCCTTTATCGATGATTATCTTCTGACTTCGCCCATTGTAACTCATTTTGTCAAAAAAAGAAAGTGGCAGTCCCGCAAAAGGACTCTTCCACTTTCTTAGTTTTTTATGAATATGCAAAACAATAATAATCTTATTTCTGTGCAAATCCAAGCTTTGCGCAAATGCGGTTGATCAGCTTTGTGATCAGTCCCACGCATACTGCTGCAACAGTTCCTTCACGGACTCCCTTGATTCCACCGGCAAATAACAACCCCAGAATACAGGAGCATACAACCAGTGTCACATCAAAAATCACCTTCATATTGCCAAACTTGATCGGTCTGACCTGACAGATTGCCAGCACCAGTCCTTCGCCTGCCAGTGTAATAACTTTTGACCGCACTTCCATCCACACGCCGGTTCCAACCAGTCTTTTACGGTTTTCGCACCCTCACTGACGCCCTGTATGTTTCCTTTTTTGTGTTCCTGTGCTTTTTCTTCTTTCTCTGCCATGTTCTTTTCTATCCCTTTGTTGCAAAAAACAGCCCTGATCACCCAGAGCTGTTTGCAATAGTATTCTGTTCTTTATTTTGCTTTCGGTCTGCGGATTCCCAGAGAAACAATGAATCCAACTACTGTAACTCCGATCATCATCATAACCGGTGCCATGTAAGACTGACTTGCATCGTACAATTTACCTGCAATGGTTGATGCAAAAGATGCAATGATCAGGTTTGTATTGATCAGTGAGTAGTTTACCGGATAGTTTGTTCTTCCGAAGAAGTCACTGATAATTGCAGAGTTTGTCGGCATAACTCCACCGTATGCCAGACCACCGATCAGGAAGCCCAGAACGATAAACAGGAAATTACCTGTTGACAGAGCAAGAATCAGAACCAGCGCACCAACAATCATAATGATCATATCAAGAGTCATTGCCACACGATAACCCTTTTTGTCAAAAATCGCACCAAAGATAACACGACCGATACCATTTAAAATGGAGATCAGACCAACAACAGTTGCGATATTTCCATCGGATACATTCGGTCCAACCTGTGTTGCGATACCACTTGCCTGTGATACCAGTACCAGACCTGCTGCACTCAGCAGAATTGCCCAGATATAGTAAAGCCAGAATGCCGGTTTTTTTACCATCTGTGTTGGCGGAATATCCAGAGCAGGCTCTTTTACCACTTTTTTCGCTGCTGCGCCCGGAACTTTATAATCCTCAGACGGTTTTACAAAGAAGTTGAAGCAGATAAGCATAACTACCAGAACAACGATTCCAAGGATACGGAAAGTCATTTTCCACTGATCAGAACCATCAGACGGAGTAACTGCTGCGTATACTTTACCGATGATAAAACTGCTCAGTCCGAATCCCATCAGAAGGATTCCTGAGATCAGTCCCTGTTTATCCGGGAACCACTGTGACATGGTACTCAGTACAGTATTGTATGCGAAACCTGCGCCAAGACCACAGATCACACCAAAACCGATGTACAGTAATGCCGGTGAATCACCTGTCAGAGATGCAATGAAAAATCCTGCTGCAAAAAATACACCGGAAGCAATAATATAAAGCTTCGGATTGATTTTCTTAGACAAAAGACCTGCGATCAGACCTCCTGTACAGAATAATGCCATAACAATTGTAAATGTCAAAGATACCTGCGTTGCAGTCCAATCCGGACGGGATGCTGCAATTGATTTGGACATAACAGACCATGCGTAGATTAGACCTGCAAATAACAGTGTCACTACACCAATAACCGCATATGCCCAGCGATTCATTTTTTTCATTTTCATTCCTCCTGCATTGTTTCGGAAAACCTGCACTGATTTCCCATTTTTATGATGTATGGCAAGAAAATGTGCATCATCTGCACAAATGATTCTGCTTGATAAAAAATCACAGTGAATTTCCTATCCAACAAAAAAGCCATACTGACTGTCTTTTCTCAACTTGACCAGTATAGCTTAATTTCGTATATTATGCAAGATTTTTTGTTACATTATTTTGGACTCACTTGTGCATTTTATGCATTAACAGGAGCTTCCTGAAGGAATAATTTTCCAGGAACAAAATGCAGGAATTTGCCAATCCAGCGTGCGATAAATCCAACGATCAGCGCTGTGATAACAGTACCTTCACGTACCCCCTGAAGCTGTCCGGATAAAACGAATGACAGGATAACGGCAATCACTGCCAGACTGGAATCAAAGAAGATCTTGATAAAGCCAAACTCCTTATGTGCCTTGAATGCAACGGCACGTACAAAGGATTCTCCCGGAAGCATAACCACGTCTGCGATAACCTCCATCCACACACCAAAACCAAGGATGACACATCCTGTCAGCAGGCATAAAATTTTTACCGGATAGAGCTGTGGATTAATGAACGGAGTAGACCACATACAGAAGTCGATCATATATCCAAAAGCAAAGGAAACCGGAATCTGTAATGCATGTTCCAGCTTAAAGTCCTTTCTCAGGATCAGAATCTGCAACAGAATGAGTACGATACTCATAATAATTGTAAAGTTACCAAGTGACGGCTTAAAGTTCAGACTTGATACATACGGAATGGATGTGATCGGTGATGTTCCAAGACTTGCCTTTGTTACAAAAGCAACCCCCAAAGCGTTCACATACAACCCAATAATAAATACCACATACCTCTTAATCTTATCTCTTACTTTCACCTGACTCATCTGAATCCTCTCCCTTCTCTAAATTGTGATACATTTGTAAAAATATCTTCTGGAATAACTGCAGATCTTCTTTTGAAATATTCCTCATTGCCTTTTCTTCCAGTTTTTGAAATTCTTCGGCAACCCGGATCTGGCAGTTTCTTCCTTTTTCTGTCATGTAAATATAATAGGAACGGCGGTTTCCGTCCTTCTTTCTGCGCTCGATCAGCCCTGTATCTTCCATACGGTTCAGCAAAGCGGTCAGTGATGATGGCTCGATCCGACATCCATATGCCAGCTGTCTCTGATTCGATCCGTCATGATCTTTCAGATAATCCAGCACTTTTGGCTGTCCGATGGTCAACCCGGTATCTGCCAGACCATCCAGCAGCTGCTTATGTACCATCGCCTGATTTGCCATCAGAAGATAATGAAATGACTGATCTGTATTGATTTCCTCTTCGTAATTCATTCTGTTCCTCCATAATAATTGTTAGAATCCTTATTGTTCGTATTCTAATAATTAGAACTCTAATGTTTTATTTTATATCTTTTTTATAAAATGTCAACCGTTTCCATAGCTTATTTTTTTATTTCTGTTATAATCAGAATAGGACTAATCGTTACAGCACAACAATTGTATAAGGAGCAACATTATGGCAAATCAAAATATGAGGGAACAGCTCGCCCTGTCCCTATCAAATGATGTACTGACAGGCGCGCTCGTTCAGAAAAAGAAAGCCGGATACCAGTTTGGTTTTCACATTCACACAACCATTGAAATTTACCGAATAGTTTCCGGAAGCTGCCATATGGATATTGCTTCTGAATCTATTCACTGCAAGGCTGGAGACTTTATCATGATCCTACCAAACGTTATTCACTCTTTTCGTGTTGATTACAGCGGAGACTGTGAATATCAGCAAATTCATTTCCGCCCGGATACCTTCACAAAAATCATCTTGAGTGATGATGGTATTTATCCTATCGGTATGATGCATGCAATCCGTTTTCACTGTCAGACTTACTATCGACAGGAATCTGATCAGGTACTGGATGACTGTGTAAACAAAATTATTTCGCTGCACTCCTCGACAGACAGTTTATTTACTGCCGCAAATATCAACATATCCATTATGAGCATCATGCTTCATATTCTGGACAAGAAGCGGCCGAATCACGATTTTACTGATCCGAACCTGCAAAACAGCTATGTGGCATACACTCTGGATTACATCCACGAAAACTATATGCACAAGATTCTTCAGGAGGACATCGCAAAGGAACTTCAGATTTCCGTCCGTTATCTGAGCAGCCTGTTCAAAAAATATATGACGATCACACTGTCCAACTATATCAATATTTACCGCATCAACAAATCCATTGATCTGATGCAGGATACAGATAAATCACTGACGGAGATTGCTCAGATGGTTGGTTTGAAAGATTCCCAGCATTATTCCAAACTGTTTATGACAGTGATCGGGGAATCTCCTTCCAGCTACCGGAAATCCTATATTAAAAACTATTACAACTAACACACATGCAGAATGATCAGATATCTTTATCAACGATACCTATGATCTGCAATATTTTGTAAAGTGCGGTGATTCTGAGAAGAATATGTCAGCTTACGCTGACCAGAATCACGCACCAAGTCTCACGTGCGTTCGACTTGATTCAAGCACAACAGAAGCGGCTCTCTTTCGAAAGCCGCTTCTTTTTTCAATCAGTACACTATGGGGTAATTCTATATCGGTTATTTACTAATTGAACACTTTATAAATTTTTCCATTGATTCTGATGTCATCGCGATTGGAGAAGTCCACTTTACCATTCTTAATGTACCACCAGCCATTTTCATTCTGGGCAAGTCCATTGTAATTAAAGTTTACTTTTCCGTTTTCGATTCTCCACCAACCGTTTGCATTCTTAGCTACTCCTGTGTAGGAGAAATCTACTTTTCCATTACGGATATACCACCAGCCGTTTTCATTTTTCTCTACACTGTTGCAATTAAAGTCAACTTTTCCGTTGACGATTCTCCACCAGCCGTTGGCATTCTTTGCGATTCCTGTGTAACCAAAGTCCACTTTTCCTCCGCGGATGTACCACCAGCCGTTTTCATTTTTCTCTACACTGTTGCAGTTGAAATCAACTTTTCCGTTGACGATTCTCCACCAGCCGTTGGCATTTTTTGCGATTCCTGTGTAACCAAAGTTTACTTTTCCTCCGCGGATGTACCACCAGCCGTTTTCGTTTTTCTCTACACTGTTGCAGTTAAAGTCAACTTTTCCATTGACAATGCGCCACCAGCCGTTCTCATTTTTTGCAATTCCGGTATAGCTAAAATCTACTTTACCGTTCTTTACATACCACCAGCCGTTTTTGTTCTTTGCAACAGTTGTAACGCCAGTATCAACTTTGTCATTTTTGTAGTAATACCAGTTGCCGTCTGCATCTTTTGTATCAGATAATCCGTCTGCATATGCTTTTAATGTCTTGAATGTCACACTTCCTGCCTCAGAACGATTGCCTTTTGCATCCAGTGCGTAAACTTCTACTTTATAAGAAGTATCCTGCTTCAAATTGCTAAGTTCATATGCCGTGTCTTTTACCAGTGCATCGTTGTCTTTCTTGCCGTTTACATATACATCATATCCTGTTACACCTACGTTGTCGGTAGATGCTTTCCAGCTGATTGCTGCGCCGGCTCTGGTAATATCTGCTGCCGCAACGTTCGCCGGTGCACTCGGAGCTTCTCTGTCTGCCTCTGCAGTTGTAAAGGTAACTGCCTCTGATGCCTCAGATTCATTTCCTGCTGCATCTACAGCGGTAACTGTTACTGTATACTCTGTATTATCTGTCAGACCCGTTAAAGTATAGGAAGTATCTGTGATCAGTTCATCATTTACTTTTTCATCATTTACATATACGTTGTAGCCAACAACTGCTACGTTATCCAGAGCTTCTTCCCAACTGATCGTTGCACTTGTTTCTGCCACTTCTTCCGAAGCTGCATAGTCTGGTGCTTCCGGTGCTGTTGTATCTGCTACTGCTTCATCTACATAAGAGATGATCGGTGTAATATGTGCAGACGGTTTTGTAGGATTATTGTTTGATTTTGCAACCACACGGATATAATCGCCTGCTTTTACTTCCAGCGCATCAATAGATTTCCACTCACCTTTCTGACCACTGGCAGAAAGTGTTACGCTCTGTAACTCGGTATCATTATGCATCAGAGTCAGTGTTGTGCTTCCACCGGAGTTTCCGTTCTGACGCAGATACGGTTCATCATTTCTGATATTAAAAGAAATCACGCCGCTCTTTGGTACACGGTATGCCATTGCAGTATAAATGCCTGATTTTGGCGGTGCTGAGAGCAGACCATGATAAGAGTTTGTATTATTTTTTGCTGCCTCTGCATGACTTGGGGCATCCACGCCCGGTCCATAATAAGTATTTACCTGCCAGTTTGGCCAGTCCGGATCATAGGATGTCATATTATTCCATGTATCTGCACTGTTATTTTTGATCTGTCCAAACCACACATTACCCTGCTGTGCGTTAACATAATCACCAACCCAGTTATAATTATTCTTTACGGCAATAACGTAATCGCTTGTTGTGCCATCCTCTGCCGTAATGCGAAGTGTCATTCCATCCTCAATTGTATCTGTGTTTGCCAGTACTTTGTCATCAGAAATTACACTTACGGTTGCGGTACTGCTTGTTTTTACATTCTGTTTTACTTCGCTGACAGTTGCCGGATTCTTCTCGGTAGACGGAATCTTGATTGTTGTTCCTGTCATCATGTATACAGTAGATTTTAATTCGCAGTCAGAACTTGCTACAATCGTATATGTTTTGGATTTCTCGCCATAGGAAATTGTTACTGTGCATCCACCGTTTACTACATCATTTTCAGCTAAAACTTTGTCACCGGATTTTACTGTAACCTGCGTACTGCTGTCTATATTAAGATTCTTCAGTAATTCTTTGACTGTTGTATGTTTTGCCAGACCACTGATCTGATCATTTGCCACATTATATACATTAGAAGTAGCAGTTACTGTTACATAATCACTTTCTGCAGCTCCAATCTCCGGGATATCTGTCAGTGCATGTCCGAAGAAATCATGCTCCAGATCATATCCGTTGTTGTCTGTGATCACTTTACCTGCATTAATTGCCGGCGAATCTTCTGCCAGTTTATAACCGTCAAATACAGATGCATTCTCTTTGATATAAGCAATACCTGATGTATTTGAAGATGGACCGGATCCTGCATCTTCCAGAACTTTTGTACCTGCATTTACAACAACGGCATTCTTATCTCCGCTTGGTGTATTTGCAAAGTTATAGTACAGGTTATTGTCATACTGAAGTGTTCCGCCCGGATACCAGTTCTGATTTAACGGCGTTGAGCCACCATAATAGAAAATATTATTCTCGAGCACTGCATTTCCACCGGTACGGTCAAAAATACTCTTAATATTCTCATTCATATAGAATGTATTGTTATAAATATGAGCATCCGGATTGCCTGGTAAATCTAACGGACCTGTCAACTCGTTCTCACTGATATTATAACGGAATGTTGTATTCACAGCCTCTGCTCCACAGAACATGATTGCTCCACGGGAGTTTCCGTGACTGTAATTGTACTGATAGAGTGTTCCGTCTGTCCAGTCTGCATCCCATGCCTGACCATCGCCATTACCATGATAAGCATACTGATTATTATAACATTCATTATACTGGAACACAGAATCTTTACATTTCCAAGGCCAGATTCCGGCTGCTACACGCTGCCAGCCACTTGGATAATCTGTCGGATTCATCTGACGGGAACAATCCTCAGCCACATTGTACTGAACCAGTGGCTGATCTACATACATGGTTGTGATTGCATCACCACCGGCAGCTTTAATGTAATTGTTCTGAATTGTCACATTACTGGAAGCATATTTTTCCAATGCTGCTTCATTCAAATGTGCACTGTTAAGCTGTGCCCATGCATAGGTATAAGCTGCTGCGATACCCCAGCGGTTTGTTGTTACAACGCTACAGTTTTCAATTGTCAGATCATTGAATTTGGAAGCGCCGGTAGCATTCTCATCTGTTGGTTTCTCTACAATAAAATAAATACCACCATTTGCCATATGTTTGTTGATAACATTGCCGTCTACATCATGAACATACAGATCATCCAGAACAATATGATCTACCGTACCTTTATCCTTCGCTACACCAGCCACACCGGTACGATCCATAACATTTGCGTCGTTATATTTTAGTCCATCGTCTACTTTACTGGTCTCTCTGTCATTTGTCAGCTCCAGACCTCTGATCTCTATGTATTCTACATCTTTCAGCAAAATGGTTGAAGAAACATTTCCCTGCCATTTATGTCCTGTATTATCCAGATGATTTCCATAATCCTGATACCATACACCGGTGCCATTGGCGTCAATTCGTGGTCTGTTGCCTTCACCATAAGTAGAAATCTCTATCGGTGCTTCTGCACTTCCGCTTCCCTGTACATGAAGGTACTGATCTGTAAATACAGATCCCTTCTCCAAAAGTACTTTATCTCCCGGTCCTAACGTAATCTCATTAATTTTATCCAGCGTTTTAAACGCTTTTTTCTCCGATGTTCCATCATTGGCATCATCACCATTCTGAGAACTTACATAATATGTAGTCCCCTGCTGTCCGTCAGCTTCTTCTGCATGTGCGATGTTTGCCGGCATCATGCTTACTACCGTAACACCGGTCAGCATCATTGCAAGTAATCTGCTCGCCCATTTTTTTCTCATGTTTCTTCTCCACCTAATTGTATGACTGTAATCACCGGATATAATTTTTTTATACCAAATTCCCCATAGTCCAATTGATTACAGTTGTTTCAAAGTAAACTGAGATAAAGCACCCATATCTCCGTCCACTTCAGCAACCTTTGCTTTTTCTTCTGTCATTTCCTCATATTTTGCACGACGCAATTCATCAATGACTGCTGCACGCGCTTCTGACAGATCCACCTCTCTGGCTTCTTCTCCGACAAACCAGTCATCATTATCATAATGTTTCTGAATTTCCTCCTCAGTAAAATTCATATCTTCATTTGATTTATCATTCATATATGTTTCCTGAAGATAATTCAGTTCATAATCCTGATACATTTCTGTGGAATATTCTTTCAATCCATAGACAGTCTCACCTTTTTCGATTTTCTCACTTCGTGACTGATTTTCCTGCTCCATACGGTTCAGCATCCCCTCATAGGTCGCATCTTTAATATAGCCTTTGTCTTTTGCGATATCATATACTGCATGCATATATTTCAACTGTTCAACTGTCTGCTGCGCCAGATATTCATATCCGGTTTTTCCGTTTTTATAAATCGTCGTCCAAAGTTCATCTTCTGAAACATCATGCTTCTCCGAACGAAGGGTTACCATCGTGTTGTACTGCACCAGATTCATGCATTGAATGTACTCTTCTTTACTGATCTGAGTCCCGTTAATTGTCAGTGAAAATGCCGTCTTCTGTGCATGTTTCCAACCTCCGATACAGGTTATAGCAATCACTGCTACTGTCAGAACCAGTACGATCAGCCATTGCTTTTTCTTTCCTTTTTTCATATGAAATACCCCTGTTTTTTGCTACCACTTTCACAGCGTTTTTAATCTTATTATATCCTTTTCACTCCTTAAAAACTTGGTGTTTTCAACTTTCTTACCGTCTCTTTTTACATAATTCGGAACTTCAAGTCGAACGCACGTGAGACTTGGTGCGTGATTCTGGTCAGCGTAAGCTGACATATTCTTCTCAGAATCACTGCACATCCTCGCGGAGCGTTTATCTCAGTCGGAGATTGTACTCCCACTGAGAAGGACTTGTTATTACTCACCACTTGCAGAAGTGGGAGTCTTCTCGACTGAGATAAAAATCGGAGCGCTGCTCCGCAGATATTTTACCTGCGTTACAGCGCCCCATTTCTTCACTTTCCGTTATTACAAACCGCTTCAGAAGTTATTATTTCTGAACTTTACCGTTAACAACGTTGTATGTTCCGCCATTGTAAGAGAAGTCTACTTTACCATTACGGATGTACCACCAGCCATTTTCATTTTTAGCGATTCCGTTATAGTTGAAGTTTACTTTACCGTTTTCAACTCTCCCCCAGCCGTTCTGGTTCTTTGCTACACCTGTGTAGGAGAAGTCTACTTTACCATTGCGGATATACCACCAGCCGTTTTCGTTTTTCTCAATGCTGTTGCAATTGAAATCAACTTTACCATTGACGATTCTCCACCAGCCGTTTTTGTTTTTTGCAACTCCAGTGTAACCAAAGTCTACTTTACCGCCGCGGATGTACCCCCAGCCGTTCTCGTTTTTCTCAACACTATTGCAGTTGAAATCAACTTTACCATTGACGATTCTCCACCAGCCATTTTCGTTCTTGGCAATTCCTGTGTAGCCGAAGTCTACTTTACCGCCACGGATGTACCACCAGCCGTTTTCATTCTTTGCTACGGTGTTTGCTTTGAAATCAACTCTGCCGTCTGTGATCTTCCACCAGCCGTTTTCATTCTTTGCTACGGTATTTGCTTTGAAATCAACTTTACCGTCTTTTACATAGAACCAGCCATTTACGTTCTTTGCTACGGTTGTTACATCAGTTGCGATCTTGCCATTCTTGTAGTAATACCAGTTACCATCCTCATTTTTCACATCTGACAAGCCGTCTTTCTTCTGTAATCCGCTCATAGCGTCTTTCAGATTTGCAAGTGCCAGTTTTACATCATACTGAGTCGCATCGGCATTTGCCATAACATCTTCTGCTGCTTTCAGTTTTGCTGCAAATGTCTTCCAGGATTTTGCAGAATACTGTTTCTCTTTGGAGAGAAGTTTGTTTGCGGTTGCAATCTGTGTTTCCAGACTGGATTTATTGATTTTGTTTTCATCGTCACCATCGGTATTTCCGTTTTCTACTTTACTCATAACGCGGATCTCAGATGCAACTGCCCACCAGTTGGTAGATTTTGCTTCTGTTGCAAGTAATCTTACGTTTGTTACATTCTCTACCGGCTCAAACTCTGTGGTCTTCCATCCGGAGGAGTTCTCCCAGCTTCCTTCCTGAACTAACTGATACTCATCAGAACCAGCTGTTTTTACAGAAAGCTCGAATTTTGTGATTGTTGTAAGGTATCCGCCCATAGTCGGTCCCGGTAAATAACGAAGTCCGTCTACTGTATGTGCCTCCGGGAATTCGAAATCAATCCAGCATTCTTTGTTTTTGATTGCGGTACTAAATCCATCAAAGTTTGTCATCCAGTGCGTATTGGTATCACCATCAATTGCATATGCCGGGTTACCAAAGTTAGAACCATAGTGTGTACCATTGTCCTGGCTTCCTGCTGTTACTTTCACACCTGCAACCGGAATATCCAATTCTTCACCTGCATTTGCAGAAACCTCACGAGTTGACAGATACTCTAATACTGCATTCAAATGACGATAGCATGCTTCAATTTCTTCGGAAGAAGTGTTGTCTCTGTTTAATGCAACATTTGCATCGTCAATTGCTTCTGTCAGTGTCTTCCAATCAGCTGCATTATATTTTTCTTCATCAAGACCTGTTGCTTTTGTAACCAGTTTCTTTAAGGATTTTGCTGTAATTTTCTCATCTACACGCTCAATTACAAGGTTATCAAGAACAAGCTCTTTATATCCACCGAAGTTCTGTGCACTTCCCTGAGATCCCTGCAGATCCGGTGCTTTATCTGTTGAGTAAATACCAAACCATGTCTGTCCGGAAAGGTCACCTGTGATCTCACAGATATAATGTCCGTCTTTGTTTTTGCCCATGTGTTTGTTCAGTGTATCAACTTCTGTTGCTTCTGAGAACTCGCCACTGCCTACTACAACGCCGTATGTTCCATCACTTCCTGCCTGGTAATCAAAGCTTACACGATATTTTACACCTGGCTCAAAACGGAAGTTCTGAGGAATTGTCTGATATGCAAGAGTCTGTCTCTGTGTCAGGCCATTGATCTTAACTGACCAGTTTCCATCCAGAACGTCATCCATCTTCTTAACATCCCAGCCTGCCTGGGTATATGGTCCATGAAGCTCAGACAGATGGATTCTGTTATCTTCTACGCCTTCAATTCCGCTGATAACGAATGGGTAAATTCCCTGTACGTTATTTTCGAAATCTTGCTCGAATTTCACGATATTGCCGTCTTTGTCTCTTGTGATATTCTGTGCATCATTTTCTACGATACGAACATCATCAAAGTAAGCCTCTCCCTCACCAGCTGCTTTTGCAAGTGTCAGAGTTACTTTTCCGCTTTCCGGAGCAGTAAAGTATACATACATATTCTGGAAATAACTGTTTCCGTCTACGGTTGCACTGGAATTACTGTGTGTATATGCTTTTACAAAGTTCTTTGCGATAGAACGCTCTGTATAATTTGTTCCCAGGACTTCATCTCCGCATTTTACGGTCATAGATGCTTTACAATCACTTCTGTTGTCCACACCTACGAGTACTGCGTACTGCTGACCTGGTTTCAGATCTGTCAGTTCCTGTGTCATAGCTACATCACCGCTCAGTTTCAGCATCGGATTGCTGTACTGACTCTTAGCGATCTCAGCTGTTCCATCACCAACTTTTGTCCAGTTTGTAGCAAGAGAAGCTGCTCCACCGTTAAATCCGGCATCTACGATATGCATTCCCTGGCTCCATGTTACAGCGATATTGCCTTTCTCACCTTTGCATACAACATAAGGTACCTCAGCTTCTGCTGTAAGTGTCAACTGTCCATTTACGATATCAACAGTCTGCTCATCTGTCTTACCTTCATCGGTCAGACGATATACTTTAACATTCTTTAATCCAGCCCAGCTGTCCGGAACATCCCATGTCGTTGTGCCGCCCTGTGTATTCCAGTGATACATCTTCTCATCAGCAGATGCTACTTTCTTACCAGTCTCAGCATCCCAGTTCCACGGAATCAGATAGCTCTCTGTACCACGTTTGTTACCTGCCTGAATATCAGAATCACGACGATCACCAGCAGAAGGTGCACCCTGTGCAACAACTTTTCCGTTTAATGTCATGGTTCTCTCTCTGTAGGCAGCATCAGATGGATTATTAGAACCTCTTTTCAGTACCAGTTTATTTCCATCATCATCTTTCAATGTGATTTCCATATCCGGTGTCCAGTTTGTAGCTCCGCCTGCATTTACCGGATCTCCATCTACCCATTTGATTACTTTGTAATGCTGGATAAATTTGGTTGTTACATCATGTGTGAACAGGTTTGTGATATATGTATCATAGTCGTTACGTCCCTGCCATCCTTCGAAGTCTTTCATGTTGTAACCGCCAAGCAGAGGCATCATTGCAGCTCCGCCGTAAGAAGGATAATCAGCAACCCAGGAGTCTTTCTGATGGTTACGAAGGAAACGCATAACCTCACTGTTCTGACCTTTCTGGTTTGCTCCACCATAAGTTAAGTCAGCTGCCCAGTGCTGGAATGTTGCATCATACTCGTTTGCTACACCCCACTCATTTGCCATACGCCATCCATTGCTGTTGATCTCTTTTGACAGTTTACGTGTCTGCCAGGAGTCATCATCATTACTTCCGGTATTATTTCCCCAGATATCTACATATACGAAATCAAGGTTTGTTCCTACCAGTTTCTCAAGGTCATCAAAACGTCCTTCACGCTCACCTGTTGCCATATCATAGATACTGTCAAGACCAACTGCCTGATCCAGCCAGTTCCATCCATAGCGGAGGTTACCTGCTGTGTCACGACGAACATTGTCATCTTTGAACGCTTTTGCTTCCGGATACATCTCGCCGGCATTTACATGGATACCGAATCTTGCACCGTATTTAGCACCTTCTGTCATCAGAGTATTCATGTCTGCTGCGCCACCGATTCGTTTACCGATATCTGCATAATCCGGATGTGCGGAGTCATGACCTTCATTTGCATAACCTTTTAACAGTACGGACTGTCCAAGGCCATCTGTATGTAATGCTACTTTCTTTACATTATCAAGAGTTGTCAGGAACGGGTTCTGTGCCTGTCCACCAAAGTTCATGGCGATACGGTATGCTACCAGCTCCGGAACTTCTTCACTCTTATATGGGTTGTTCATGATAGAACGGTATGCTACTGCACCATCCTGCCAGTCAATCTGTGCATCCTCATTCATATCACCTGCTATAATTACTTTTGTACGAGGCATTTCTGTCTCTTTTACCATATAAGATCTGTTGTGAGAATCTGTTACTACACGATGATAATACCATGCACAACTGCTCAGTCCCAGAGATACATAATCCTGTTTTTTCTGTGTGGTTGCCTGTACACGGGTATTATGAGATCCTCCGGATACAGTTGTTGATGCTGTGTATCCATCATGCTCGGAATTACTCCATAATCCGGCACTCATCTCATCATTGGATACAAATCCATATGCATAATCTCTGTTGTGTGTTGTATTGTCTTTAATGTCCAGATAGTAGTCACCACTGATCTTGGTATTAGAAGACATAGAAGCACCTTTGAAGTTAGCACCATTCTGTGAACTTCTTACAGAAACAAGACTCTGGTTTGGAATCTCGATTGTCTGGATTGGATTTCCATCTACTGTATCCTCCAGATTATTCTTGATATCTGTAATGTTAAATTCCAGTGTATTGCCTTTGGCAACAAGTTCAGATGTGATCACTGCATCAATTTTGTCACCTTTGACTGTCATTACATAAGTAGCTTTTGCACCGTCAAAAGTAGCTTTTACATCAGCATCATCCAGCTTTACAGCTGTTCCGTTGATTGTTACTGTATTGATCTTCTCGCTCTGTCCATAGAACACTTTACCAGCCAGATTGCCTTTTTTCATGTCATATCTGACAACACTTGGGAATGTCTTGGATACAACAACATCCATATCTTCTGTGGAAAGTGTCTCTGTTTCCATTTCTACTTCTTTCACCAGTGTAATATCTGACACTTCCAGATTCTGCTCGCCAACTGTAATATCCTGTGTTGTGCTCTCATATCCGTCACGCAGAACGCTGACCTGATATTTACCAGGTTTTAAACTAAAGCTGTATGCACCCTCGTCATTCGTACGGATTGTCTGTTTTCCAATTGTTACACTTGCGTTTGCGATTGCATTGCCTTCCGCATCTACGACTTTACCGCTGACCGCATATGATTTTACTTCAACAGCTTCTTTCTGTCCGGTGTAATGGATATCTTTTAATAATACGTCTGTTACATTTCCACCATAACTTGCTGCCTTAAAGGCAATCTTGTTTCCAAGTCCTGTGATTCCACTGAAGTCTTCATTTTCAAATGCAACGGTATCACCAATTTTTACAGTTACTTTTTTG
>UMDP01041259.1_pt1 | contig 18298 bp, 10 predicted proteins | sample 1964521 | NCBI WGS metagenome assembly UMDP01 (sample SAMEA4835997, study PRJEB28245) | human gut metagenome | biome: gut microbiome; material: fecal sample | place: Denmark | collected 2008 | reverse complement strand
CGCTTAGGAGGCGAGTGCTCTATCCAGCTGAGCTATATGGACATATATAGTTGTGAAACATTTCGAACACTTCCAAAAGTTTCACAACCATTATTTTACTATATTTATTTTGAAATTACAAGAATTAATTCTAAATTCGAAAACTTAATAGTGCAGCTGACCCTGCAGCCAGATTGTTCCTTTGAAGCGGCGTCCAACTGCCGGTTCACCGAGAAGATCTTTGCTGTTGATGCAGATATCAAACTGTATATCATTGCTCTCTATAGTCATCTGGCAGATTTCTTCACCTGTCAGGATATTCTTAAATTTCATGATATCCAGAATCTCACCAAGAACATTATACTGATCACATTCGATTCCATAAGGCATGAAATAAGAATCCACGATCGTGAGAACATCATCTGTAACAATTCTCTGGGAAATCATGGAGTAAGTATCCATATCCTCCATTGTAAGGCTCTCCATAGCTTCCTCATCACCATTACGCGCTGCTGCGATCAGATTAGTCCTGTTTTTGGAAAGCTCTCTCTCCACCTTTACCGCTTCCTTATCCTTCTGCAGCGGAAACAGGATCTTTCCCTCAGAAGCCAGACCGGAAACCGTCACCGGACGGTCCCCCGGGTCTTTCAGGCCTTTGTATTTCTCCTGCATATATTCTGCCAGATTCTGCAGATAAAAGATCATAGTCACGCCAATACGCAAATCATCACATGCTCCTGCATAAGATTCCTTATCTGTATGACGTTCAACAGTCACTTTTTCCTTGGATGTGATTCCTGTTCCCCTGAAAAATGGGAAATAATATTCCACGTGAAACTCACCGCTCTCATCGTACTGACCACAAACGCTGATTCCACAGTCACAGCCATAATTCTTGGAAAACTGTACAAATACGCCTTCCGGATGATTTTCCACGCAAACCTTTTCATCGTAGCTTGCGATCACATCACGGATGATCTCTTTTATTTCACTTCTTCTGGTAATCTGTGAAAAACCAACGGTCTTTAAATAACTGTGCACAAGAACACCTCCCTGAAAAAGCCTGCGTTTCTCTTACGCGCGTGTCTTTTTCTCAATCTTTGTCATACCGCCCATATATGGCTGCAGAGCTTTTGGAATGTTTACAGATCCATCTGCATTCAGGTTATTCTCCAGGAAAGCAATGAGCATTCTCGGAGGTGCTACTACTGTATTGTTTAATGTATGAGCAAGATATTTCTTGCCATCTTTGCCGTTTACACGGATTTTCAAACGACGTGCCTGTGCATCTCCAAGGTTGGAGCAGCTTCCTACCTCAAAGTATTTCTTCTGACGTGGAGACCATGCTTCAACATCGAGGGATTTTACCTTAAGATCAGCAAGGTCACCGGAGCAGCACTCAAGCGTACGAACCGGAATATCAAGAGAACGGAACAGATCTACTGTATTCTGCCACAGCTTGTCGAACCACATCTTACTCTCCTCTGGCTTGCAGACAACGATCATCTCCTGTTTCTCGAACTGATGGATACGGTAAACACCTCTCTCCTCAAGTCCATGAGCACCTTTCTCTTTACGGAAGCACGGAGAATAGCTTGTAAGTGTCTTCGGAAGCTCTTCCTCCGGAATAATCTGGTCAATGAATTTACCGATCATGGAATGCTCACTTGTTCCGATCAGATAAAGATCCTCACCCTCGATCTTGTACATCATAGCATCCATCTCCGCAAAGCTCATAACGCCTGTAACAACGTTGCTTCTGATCATGAAAGGCGGTACGCAGTAAGTAAATCCCCGGTTGATCATGAAATCTCTTGCATAGGAAATTACTGCGGAATGAAGGCGTGCGATATCACCCATCAGATAATAGAATCCGTTACCGGCAACACGTCTTGCGCTGTCAAGATCGATTCCATCAAAATTCTCCATGATATCTGTATGATACGGAACTTCAAAATCCGGAACAACCGGCTCACCAAATTTCTCAATCTCTACGTTCTGGCTGTCGTCTTTACCGATCGGTACAGAAGGATCGATGATGTTCGGGATCACCATCATATCTTTCAGAAGCTCTTCCTCAACCTCTTTCTCTCTCTGAGAAAGTTCCTCAATACGAGTTCCGGATGCAGCAACCTGTTTTTTAACCTCTTCTGCCTCTTCTCTTTTTCCCTGGCCCATAAGAGCACCGATCTGTTTGGAGATCTTGTTTCTCTCAGCACGGAGAGCCTCAACCTCCTGCTTAATCTCTCTGTTTTCTTTATCAAGTTCGAGAACCTTATCAACCAGCTCCAGTTTGCTGTCCTGGAACTTATTGCGGATATTCTGCTTTACAACCTCCGGATTCTCTCTCACAAACTTAATGTCTAACATGATATTCCTCCTGTATTAAAAATATTCTTACTCTTTGCAGTTTTTTATTCCTTCTCAATCTCACCAAGGCCAAAGTTTACTGCTTTTCTCAAAGCTTCCACTTCTTCCTGACTAAGTACAACATAGGACTCACCTTTTACGATCTCCTTTAAATAAAGGAAACAGTTATCGCGGCTGTGAACCGCATTCAAGATCAGACCCGTATTGTTTTTATCAAGAAGCGCCAGTGCAAAGCTGAGTTTTCCACCTACATCATCAAATGCATCATACTTTTCAACGCCATATTTGCTGAACATTACATTCATATTTTTTTTGATAAAGCTGATGTCATGATCATGATCTTCCTTTGCTTCATACAGCCGGTCGATCTGTGCAAATTTTCTTACAAAAACTTTTTCCAGTGACTGTGCATCTCCGCCTCTCATAAACATCTTGTACTTCCGTTCCAAACGGCTGAGACGCATATTGCTACTCACCACATTGATCAGAAGAATGATGGTAAGGATCAGCAAAACAATGATCACAATCCCGGAATCAATTCCCATGCTTTCAAAAATCCCGCTCATTCTGCCTCCTATCTGATAGATTCGAACAGATCAATGATCCTCTCCAGTTCATCTCTGGAATAATATTCAATTTCAATTTTACCTTTGTTGTTCTTCTTTCGCTGAATGGATACCTTTGTTCCCATGATACCTTTCATTTTTTCTTCCAGGCTCTCATAAATGGCATCTTCTGCTGTGTTTTTCTCTGTTTTTACTTTTTTCGCAGGAGAAACCAGATTCTTTACAAGTTTTTCCGTCTCACGAACACTGAGTTTTTCATCAAAAACCTTCATAGCTGTTGTTTCCTGAAGAGCTGCATCAGAAATTCCCAGAAGTGCTCTCGCATGACCAGCTGAGATCATATCTGCAATTACCATTTCCTGAACTTTTGAAGAAAGCTTCAGAAGACGCATGGAATTAGTTACTGCAGTTCTGCTTTTGGCAACTCTGTCTGCGATTTCATCCTGTTTCAGGTGAAACTCTTCCATCAGACGTTTGTATGCCATCGCTTCCTCTATAGGATTCAGGTCTTCCCGCTGAATGTTCTCGATCAGGGAAATTTCTACGATTTCCTGGTCTGTAAACTCTTTTACAACAACAGGAACTTCCTTGAGCCCTGCCATCTTGGCAGCTCTCCAGCGGCGTTCGCCTGCAATGATCTCAAAATAATCCTTCTTATCGGATACCAACAACGGCTGAAGAACACCGTACTGTTTAATGGATTCCGAAAGTTCCAGCAGCGCATCCTCATCAAAATGTCTTCTGGGCTGATTCAGATTTGGTTCTACGCTGGAAATTTTCACAAGTCGTTCTGCGGCCGGATTATCTTTTTCAGTTGGTTTGTCTTTTTTTACAACTGCAGATCTTGTCTTTTTTGCAGGTTCCTTTGACGGACCGCCTGCTTTGTTCGGGATCAGTGCGTCAAGACCCTTTCCAAGGCCTCCTGTTCTTCTTCCAGCCATCACTCGCCCTCCCTGCCTATAACTTCTTCTGCCAGGAGGCGATAACTCTCTGCTCCTGTAGATCGTGAATCGTACAGATTGATCGGTTTTCCATAGCTTGGTGCCTCTGCAAGTCGTACATTTCTCGGTATGATCGTTTTGTATATATTCTGGTCCAGGTTTTCTTTTACATTTTCTACAACCTGAAGTGACAGATTTGTTCTGGCATCATACATAGTAAAGACCACGCCTTCGATCTTCAATCTCTTATTCAATCGGTCTCTTACCAGTTCGATGGTATGTATCAACTGTGACAAACCTTCCAATGCATAATACTCACACTGAATCGGCACCAGAACGGAGGTTGCGGCTGTCAAAGCATTAATTGTAAGCATACTCAGTGACGGCGGACAATCCATGATTATGTAATCATATTTCCGGCGAAGTTTATCCGTGATCTTTTTCAGGATAAATTCTTTATCCTCAAGATCAACCAGTTCAATTTCTGCACCGGAAAGATTCATATTCGATGGTATCAGGTCAACATTATCTACAACGTTCTTTATAATGGTATCCTTGGTCTCTGCTTCTCCAAGCAGCAGCTCATAAAGGGTGTTTTCTACTGCATTCTTGTCTGCGCCAAGTCCACTGGTCGTATTTCCCTGCGGATCAATGTCGATGGCAAGAACCTTTTTCCCTTTTTCAGCAAGGCAGGCCGATAGATTGATGGCTGTCGTTGATTTTCCAACCCCGCCTTTCTGATTGGCAACTGCAATGATTCGTCCCATTGTACCCCTCCTTTTTATTTTTTTAAGGGATTTTTACTCATTGGATATCATTATAACACTTTTATTTTTAAACTGCCACATAATGTTTCACGTGAAACAATAGAAAATAGGTTTTGAATTATTTTATTTATTGTGTAGTATACCCAAACTCATTCCGAACTAAACAGAAGTTTGACAGTAACAGTACATCGATTATAAAGTCCATCAACTCCGCATAAACTTCCAGTTTTATTTGCTGTCAATCAGACTATATATTTTACGCCATTACGCCATAAAAACGTACCGAGAAATGAAGTTCCCATTTATAGATATTTTGCTGAAATTGTTCTGATTTATCGTAATCTCGAAAATAATTCGATTTTCTCGGTATAGATATTATCTTTTATGGAACCTTGCACACTACTACATAGGCATCGAAATCCCTTTCTTTTACAGCATTTATAGCATTTTCAAATTTTATCTGAACACTAAAAACATTACTATTATTATCAAGTGAATAAAAGCATCTGTAAACGCATTCGCAGTTCTACACTGAATAGCTTCGCGATTTACCAAAAAGGACTACAAGCTACTCTTCCCTGATAAGAAGCAGTTCTTCAACCACTGCTTATCGTTTCTTGCAATTGAAGCAAAAAACAGGGGGAAACTCCTGATTCGAGTCATACAAACAAAAGTATCCGCAGTTGCTACGCAGCTTTACACCGAATAACTGCCCCGCAGTTTATTAAAACTTGCTTGTACTCTTCCTGATACAAGCAAGTCCCCAACCACTGCTTATTGCTTCTTACACTTGAAGCAGGGGACCTCCTGGCTCGATTAAAAACTATATCTCGCTACCGTAAAGCGCATATGAGTTGTCATTGTTGCGAAACATTTTTTAAGTCAAGCGTAAAAAAACATCCTTTTCACTACTGCTCATAGCTTAATAAATGCTTCGCAGTTTATCAGAAGGAGACTGTACTTCTCCTGATACAAGCAAGTCCCCAACCACTGCTTATTGTAGTTCACAATTGAAGCAGGTGAATTACTTGATTCGATTAAAATCTATATTAAGCCTACCATAAAACACATAAGCACGAACTACAGCTGTTTTTTATTTCTGCAATTGTCAAAGATGGGGTTATAACTCTTTATTCTTAATCTGTCTTCGGATGTTTCACGTGAAACATCCGAAGACAGATTATCAAACCAATATTCATAATTGAAGCAAGTGACTTCCTCGATCCGGTTAAAAATGCCATCAACGAAATCGATCCAGGACACGGTTTGACTTGTAACTGCAAGGGTACTGAACAGTTACGAACACATTATAAAATCAATGAGAAATATCAAAAAAATACTCCGATATATTCTCTCTGGCATTATCTGTATCACGAAAGCATGTAAAAAATACAAGAAACTCCATCCACAAAATAATGTGGCTGTTATCTTTATATTCCCCAAAAGCATCTATATATAGTAAATGGAAACTTCTTTTCCCGGAGTGTTTTTATAGCGTGAAATGCATGTATCTCTCGTGAAAAAAATGTAATATTATGAAACTGAAATTTTCGATTTTTGTTTATTTTATTATGTTTACGAAAGATTTGCGTATTTATTTCATTTTTCTTCCAATCCTGTTATATATTCGTTATGTACATGTTAACTAAAGGCTTTTTCAAGCATAGTTTCATTTTGTAATATCCAATATAAAATGTATCTGAATAAGGTTCCGGCATAGAACTGGCATAAAATAAATTTCACTTAATAGGCTTTTTCTTCTAAATCAAGCCGTAAAACACTTCCCTGTCTTCTCTTTATCCCAGTCATGCGGACAAAAATTTTTGCATTCAATCATAGTTTTACACAAAATAGCTATTTTACAGTTTATCAGAAAGAGCACAAGTATTTTCCCACCCACAGCTTATTATTTTTTTTATAATCGAAGCAGCTGCTTTCTTTTATTCGATCAATCAAAATTTTACATGTTTAAAGTAGGAACGGATCTATATTTTATCTTTTTGCCGTATGTGTGCAGGTGCACATTTTACATTTTTAGGCTTTTTTATATGTGTATACGTGTAAAGTACGTTTTATCGTACTTTTTTATTTAAAGTACTATAATTTGTACTTTAATGCTTTTTCATTCGTAAATATCCTATTATTTCTCTTTATTTGCCAGTATTTTCTTTTATAAAGTCCTTTTTATCGTACTTATTTTTTTGTGTTATTGTCATTATCATAGTGTTCTCTTCGCAGAAATAATCTCTTATTTCTCTTTATTTCATCCTTACTCTTATATCGTTCTTCTATAAATCCCCCATATTTTCCGCCTTCCCCTCCATTTTTTCATATAAATACACATTTTTACTACATTCACTTAACTTGTTAATTCCCCATCCAGTTCACAAAAGCATCTGACCGAAATCATGGGGAATACTGATGACAGTATCTGGCAACTCACCTTCAAGTGCGCAAACATATCTATCCAATTTGGGATCAAACGAATAAAAATACCCGTATTCGCTACGCAGTTCTACGCCCAATAGCTACTTTACAATTTATCAGGACCTGCTTACAATGTATCCATAACAGTGGCCACATGAATTAGTGCAGTACCTTGTTTTCAGACATGCCCACTATTCCTTTCCCTGTTAAACGCCGTTGCATTCTTCCTAATACACGCCATCCACTGCTTATTACTTTTTACTTTTCCGTAATTGAAGCATGAGACTTACTGTTAACTGGTAATATTATTCTCCGAGTTTTTTTGTGAGCAAAGACCACTGAAAGCCCTGGACATACCATGCAAATTTATGTGATTAGCATAATTTCTGTGCATCGCGAAGTGTATTACCAAGAACGAAGTGATCAGTAATCAGGAAACTTTTTGATTTAATTCAAGCAGATAAAAGCATCCGCTTCACTACTTGCTCATAACCGAATAAGTGCTTCGCAGTTTATCAGAAGGAGCCTGCACTTCTCCTGATGCAAGCAAGTTCCCCTGATTATTGCTTTTCGAAATCGAACCAGGGGACTTATTTGATTCAGTTAAAAACGCTTCTTCTCTTGCCTCATTTTCCCCTGAAATGCTATAATCCATAAAGAAAGCATTCGCAAACTCCTTGCAGTTTGCGGCTAATACATTATTTCGTAAATAACTATACCAATCGCGTGGGATGTTGATTCGAGTGTGCAGGTATAAAAATGCAAGCGTAGCTGGCTATGCTGAGGCTTTTAGATCTGTGCAGTCGGATTCACCAACAAGTAATTGGTATAGTTATTTCGAAAACAATGTACTAGTACAGCGAAAATTAAGTTTCTGCTATATTGACGTAGGATGATTTTCTCATATGCAAGGCGAAGGAATGAGGCGTAGCGGTGGCTACGGCGATTGACGACAACGCAGCATATGAAAAATCAGGCAAGTCAATATGGCGGTTACTTAATATTCGCTGTACTAGTCATTTATCATCTGATTGAAAGGAATATTTTATACATGAACACCACAAATAATCGCAACGATTTCTATAAAAAACAATTAGACAAGACTTTAAATGGCAATGAAAAGATCGAAACTGCCATTGCAGCACTCCAAAAAGAAGCAACCGAAGAAATGCTTGCTCATACTCTCACCGTGATCCGTCACAGAATGCAGGAGCAGGCACAGCTGATCATTGCTGTAGAACCTCCAAAAGGTGATGGAAAAATTTCTCTTCATGCGATCAAAACCAACGATGGAAAGCAATGGTGGGCTGCATTTACCAGCTTTGACGAAGAGTTAAAAGGCAGTGATAAGATCATGTCCACATTTACCGCAGATATTGATAAGATTTTTGCTTCTGCATTGCAAGAGCCGTCTGTTGAGGGAGTAATTCTCAATCCATGGAATCGCACACTGATGCTGAACAAAACCCTTATCAACATCATCCTCGGCAATCCTGTATAGCATCAGCTCCGTCGGATAACAAGTCCAGTCCAATGTTTCACGTGAAACACTTGGTATTTTACTGAAGTATAAAAGCATTCCAGCGAATAACAGCATCCGCTTCGCTACTTGCTCATAACCAAATAACTGCTTCGCAGTTTATCAGAAGGAGTTTTTCCTTCTCCTGATACAAGTAAGTCCCCACCCTCTGCTTATTGCTCTTCGCAATTAAAGCAGGGGACTTACTTGATTCGGTTCCAAATCTGATTTCTATGTATCATGAAGCATATTGGCTATGCTACTGTTCACTGATAATATTCCGTAAGTTTTTTTATAAACGAAGGTCGCAGAAAGCCCGAAGCCATACCGCACCAATTTATGCGATCAACATAAATTCTTTGCATTGCGAAGCGCGTTACTGAAAGCAGAACGAACAGCAACTTAGCGATCATCGCCAAGAACAGAATGGACAGTAGCGTCAGCATACAATAACAAGGTTAGGGTTCCCACAAAAGCATTGTAAATTTTTCGTTCCTGTCGTATAATAAAGCAAAGAAATATTCAGAAAAAATCAGATCAGATACCTGAATTACGTTACATCTGTCCTGATTATTTTTACGAATTCCAGGAGGCTTTTTAATGAAGAAAAATGGACACAGACTACTTACTCTTGCAGCTTTAGTCGGAACTGCCGCAGGTGTTATTCATATTGCTAACCGTTTCATAGATGCCACATCTCAGCTTAAAGATATGCTGGAACAGCCACACAGCAAAACCTATGACTGGCGTTTTGGAAAGATTTTTTATACAAAACAGGGACATGGCACCCCTATTCTTCTTATTCATGATATCATGCCAGGCGCTTCCGGTTATGAATGGAATGCCATAGAGAAGCAGCTCGCAACCGAACATACAGTTTACACCATTGATCTTCTTGGATGTGGACGTTCCGAAAAACCGGATATTACTTATACCAATTTTGTATTTGCTCAGTTACTCTGTGATTTTGCCAAGAATGTGATTCGTGAGGAAACCGATGTTATTGCCAGTGGTTTCTCAGGTTCTTTTGCGATCATGGCTTACCGTAACAATTCCGACCATTTCCGCAAGATCATGCTGGTCAATCCACCAAGCTTCAGTTCCCTGAAGCAGGCACCTTGCAAAGACAACAAGCTCTTTAAGTATTTTATCGAGCTTCCGATTTTCGGAACTCTGATCTATCATATGGTAGCTTCCCGCGAATCCATCAGCAGTCTGTTTATGGAAAAGCTGTTCTACAATCCCTTCCATGTAACAGATACACTGGTAGACACCTATTATGAATCCGCTCACAAGGGCGGTTCCAACGCTAAATATCTGTATTCCAGCTACATTGGCAAATACCTGAATATCAGCATTAATAATGCCGTAGAATCTTCCGATGCATGCATCTATATTATTTCCGGAGAAAAAGAAGCTTCCGCCTCTCTTATCGCAGAGGAATATCAGAAGCTGAATTCTTCCATTGAAACCGCTGTGATCCCGGAAACCAGACATCTTCCTCATCTGGAAGATCCGGAACATTTCCTGGAACAGGTAGCTATTTTCCTGTAAAAGCAACTTATGATCCGGCATCAAAATTTATCTATAATAATTTTGGAGATCAACGTATCAAAAGAACATTGTTTATGTTCGGAGCCGTTGAGCTTCATGCAGTAATTTGTGGAAATGCTATAAACCAACAAAAAGCCAATAAAAAAAGAGTACTGTTTCACGTGAAACATGAGTTTTCCCTCAAACAAACGTGAAACAATACTCTTTATTTTTTACCAGACTCACAGCATGCATCCGGACATTTCTCTTATCTAAGTGCCTGCTCCAGATACATGTGTGTTGTATTATCGATCAGCTTATGTGTCAGCTCTGCCATATGCTGTGTACTCTCCTGATTCTCAGAAGACAGCCATGTCTTGATCATTCCCACGCATCCATTCAGACAAAACGCATACGCATACTCAATATCACGGTTGTCTTTCGGCAGACGAATTGACAAGCGATGCAGCACTGTATCTGCGATCAGTTTTTCTATACGATTCACAAAAGCCATATCTCCATTCTTTCCAAGAAGTGCGATACAAATATCCTTATTATGATCCAGGATCGTAAATATCTGCTCAATAAAAGGATACGAGCTCTCCTTATTATTAAGAGGATCCAGAGGATAGTCTGCCACCAGATGCGTGATTTCCTCCATCAATTCAGCCTCTATGGATTCCAGCATCTGATAGATATCTGTATAGTGAAGATAAAATGTGGAGCGGTTTATATCAACTTCTTCCACCAGTTCCTTTACCGTAATTTCCTTAATACTCTTCTTCTGCATAAGACGGGCAAGCCCCGCTCGCAACTGTGCCTTGGTCTTACGTACTCTTCTGTCAACTTTTTCCGCCATCTTAATTCCCCCTGCAATTCAAAAAAGCAAGCACGTTTCCTCCGCCTCAATCACCTGTTACTTACGATACTCTGCAACTGTCATACAATGCATAATGCATCCTTCAAACGAATAAAAGCATTCGCTTTCTCTACGCCGATCTGCATGATACCAGATATCTGCTGTTGTTAAGAATTGACAAGATCAAAATTGTTAACGACGCCGACCTACACGATACCAGATATCTGCTGCATATTTGTGTTGAAACATAGGAATCCTGTCTGCATTTAATATTACCAACTGCACATAAATTCAAAGGAAATAACGTACTTTTTGTCTATTATGCAGTTTTTTATTTGTAATAGACACTTCCATTATTTCCGTCTATTAATATACATTCAGTAAAGATTTAATGGTTGTATCTGTGGTATGTGTTTAGTATAATACATCACGTAAAGAAAATCAACACTTTGTTTGATAATGGAGCATTAAGCTATTAATAGATTTTAATATGATTAATAGATCTCGTCACCATTACTGGAATAAAGTTTGATTAATCAACTATGTTTGATAATACAATTTAATAAGAAAGGGATAGGTAATATGATCAAAAACGAATGGAAAAGCTTACTTCGTAACAAGCTCATGCTTATCGTCGTAATCGCCATTATCGTAATCCCGATCATCTATGCAGGTCTGTTTCTGAAATCCATGTGGGATCCTTACGGAAACGTAGACAGCCTGCCAGTGGCCGTGGTAAACGAAGACAAACCTGTCGAGTATAATGGCAAGACCTTGAGCATAGGTAAGGACATGACGGATGAGCTGAAAGACAACGACTCAATGGCATTTAACATTGTAGACAGCAAGACAGCAGAGGACGGTCTGGCCAATGGAACCTATTACATGGTTATCAAAATTCCGGAAAATTTCTCCGCAAACGCAGCCACTGTAATGGACAACGATCCAAAGCAAATGGAGCTATCCTATGAGACAAACCCTGGAACCAACTATATCGCCTCCAAGCTCAGTGAAACAGCAATGCTGAAGCTTCGTGATAACATTGCTTCCAAGGTTACGGAAACCTATACAGAAACCGTTTTTGATTCTATCTCAGAAGCAGGTGACGGAATGCAGGAAGCTGCAGACGGATCCGGAAAGATCGAAGACGGACTGAATACAGCAGCTGATGGTAACAAAACAATTACCAAAAACCTTAAGAAGCTTTCCACCAGTACTCTTACTTTCGTAAGCGGTGCTGACAGTCTCACCGAAGGTCTTAAGACCTACACCGATGGTGTTGCAAAGGTTAACGATGGTGCAAAGAGCCTGGACGATGGTGCAGATCAGCTGAACAGCGGCGTTGCAACCCTCACAGAAAAGGTTCCTGAGCTGACAACCGGTGTGGATACTCTGGATAAAGGTGTTCAGCAATACACCGCTGGTGTGGATGAGCTTAATAAAAATTCTGATGCACTGAAATCCGGTGCAAGCAGCCTGGAATCCGGTGCAAACCAGCTGAACAGCGGCGTTGCAGCTCTGACAGAAAAGGTTCCTGAGCTGACAACCGGTGTGGATACTCTGGATAAAGGTGTTCAGCAGTACACCGCTGGTGTGGATGAGCTTAATAAAAATTCTGATACGCTGAAATCCGGCGCAAGCAGCCTGGAATCCGGTGCAAATGCATTAAGTGCAGGTATTGATACTCTTTCCGACGGAGCAACACAGTATGTAGCTGGTGCTGACACTCTTGCAGATGGAACTACCACCTATGTGGCTGGTGCTGGCAAACTCGCAGCCGGTGCCAAAGAGCTTGCAAAACTTGAAGACGGACTCACAACAGTTTCCAATGGTATCTCTCAGCTGAATACCGGTGTTACCAAAGGAACCGATGACTCACAGTCACTGATATCCGGAACACAGCAGCTGGAAAACGGACTGAAAGCCCTGAACGATAAGGTTTCTGCTCTGAAAGAGGGAACAACACAGGAATCCATCAACAAGCTTGCAGCCGGCCTTACTTCCGCAAAGGATGGTATGGACACAGCCGCAGCTGGTATGAACAGTGCTGCAGCTGGTATGAACAATGCCGCAGATGGAATCAACAACGCAGCCGGGTATATCACTCAGGCCGCAGGCATCACAAGTCAGACCAGCAGCAGTATCACAGACAGTCTGATCCCTGCTCTCCAGAATGCAGGCACACAGTTCTCACAGGTAGGTGATCAGGTCAGCAGCATCCTTACAGGATACGGACAGCAGACAACGGAAGCACTTACTGATGCAAATACCAAGATCGGTACTGCCGAACAGACAATGACCGATTTAGCAGCACAGCTTCAGGCGATTCAGGCAACCGCTTCTGAGGACGGAACCATTTCCGCAGCAGCTCTGAATGATGTGATCAACGCTTTAAACAGCGTAGCCGGTGGAATGACTGGCGTGGACGGTTCTTACATGAGCAGCTATTCTGATCAGGTTTCACAGCTTGCAGCTGGTGTATCCGGTCAGCTCTCTTCTACTCAGGAAAATCTGAATGCTGTTGCTTCCAAGCTTAACGAAGCAGCTTCCGGACTGACTCAGATCTCCGGAGGACTGACTCAGGGTGCCGGCACACTTTCTGAGGGTGCCACAACCATGACAGATGGTGCAAACCAGATGAGTGCAGGTGCAACAACCATGAGCGCAGGTGCAGAGCATTTATCTGCAGCTACAAGTCAGCTTCCTACAGATCTGATCGCTCAGCTTTCTGCAGGTGTTACCCAGCTGTACCAAGGGGCACAAGCTGTAAACACAGGAACCAAGAATGTTTCCGCAGGACTTCAGTCTCTGGAAGACGGCACAGTCGAAGCCTTCCCGGCTGCAGCAGCAGGAATCAAAGCTCTGAACGATGGATTTGACCAACTGACATCTTATGATAAGCAGCTCAACGATGGTGCAAAGAATCTGAAAACAGCCGGCAAACAGATCACTGGCGCACTTCCGGATATCAAATCCGGTGCAGGTCAGCTGGCAGATGGTTCTAAGGCACTGACAGATGGAATCACAACTTACACCGATGGTATTGCAAAGCTTTCCGAAAACAGTGCTGCTCTTACAGACGGCACCAAGAAACTGGCAACAGGAGCCAAGGCTCTTTCCAGCGGTGCTGCTACTCTTGCAGATGGAACAAAAGCATTAGCCAATGGTTCCGGAACACTGACAGATGGAATCACAACCTACACCGATGGTGTTGCTAAGCTTTCCGAAAACAGCTCCGCTCTTACCGACGGTACCAAAAAGCTCTCAACAGGAGCCAAGACCCTTTCCAGCGGTGCTACTACTCTTGCAAACGGTACTAAGACATTAGCAAACGGTACCTCAACACTTCTCAGCGGTACCGAGAAGCTTGTAAGCAACAACAGCACACTTAACAATGGTGCAAAACAGCTTGCAGATGGCGCTGCCCAGATCCAGAGCGGTTCCTCTCAGCTGTATGATGGCTCCAAGAAGCTTGGAAACGGTATGAAAGAACTGAAAGACGGTTCCAAGACACTGACCACAAGCCTCAGCGATGGAGCTACCACTGTAAAAGACAATTCAGCAAGTAATGAAACGATCAAAATGTTCGCAACTCCTGTTGTAAACGATGAAACAAAACTTACCGATGTCCCGAATAACGGACACGCAATGGCACCTTACATGATGTCTGTAGGCCTCTGGGTCGGCGCACTGGCATTCTGCCTGATGTATCCTCTGGCTCAGTATAAGGGCAAACTGAAATCCGGTTTCGCATGGTGGGCAAGCAAAGCTTCCGTCCTTTATCCGGTAGCGATCCTTCAGGGAATCTGCCTGATCCTGCTGTTACGTGCATTTAACGGATTCACACCTGCAGAGATGGGCAAAACCGTACTCTTCGCCTGCCTGACATCAATGACCTTTACCTCTATCATGTACTTCTTCAACATTACTCTTGGTAAAGTAGGAAGCTTCCTGATGCTGGTATTCATGGTCGTTCAGCTTGCAGGATCTGCCGGAACTTATCCGGTTGAGGTTTCACCTTCATTCGTTGCAAAGATCCATGCATACGTTCCGTTTACTTATACGGTCAACGCATTCCGTGCAACGATCAGCGGCGGCCGGAGCATTACCACTTCCATTATTGTAATGGTTGCACTGTTAGTGATCTTCACGATCCTGACGATCCTTCAGTTCAATCACATGACCAAGAGAAAGAAAGCAGAAAAAGTTGTTCTCTTTGACTGGCTGGAAGAAAGAGGCCTTGCATAATACTTAGTTACTGACAGAAGCTCCCCCGAACCTTCTGTTAGATATAGAAAAATTAAAACTGTACAGTTGCTCAGATGAGCTTCTGTACAGTTTTTTTATGTTGTCCTCGTCAATTCTCCACGCTATAATTATAGCAGTTATAGAAAATCAAGCTTGCCAGTACACCGTGCCTGATCTATGCAGCAGATTTCAGTTCAGAAACACTCCTGTCAGATTCAGAAGAAGCGGCAATATGACTTCTCAGATCTGCTCACAAACCGGAGCTCTTTCTGACTGCAAGCCTGCGGTTTTCAATGGAAAAGCAACCTGGTATGCATCTAATCCACTGACCGCAAAAACAGACGGAATCATCACCTATGCTACACCATTTATCGTCTTCAAGGTAAAACCTGGAAAGCTATCGGCAATACAAAAAATACAACCTACACCGATAAAAAGCCAGGCACCGCAACCAAATACCGTATCCGTGCATACCGCATCACAAACGGTAAAAAAATATACGGACCGTATTCATCTGTAAGGACCGTAAAATAACAGCAACATAAAAACACCCCGGAAAATCCTGATCTGTGTGGTGTCTCCGAATATCTGATCATCAAGCGGATATTCGGAGATCACCTTATTATTTACGGATCTCCGAGGTGTTTTTATTTATTTTCTTAATATTTTATTTTTCCGCCTCAGCTGTTGGTGTTGCTGTGGCTTCTGTCTCTGTTTCACCGTTTACCATGGTTTCATATGCATTGAACATTTCTTTTACTGTCATTTTGTTTACAAGAAATACCTTGTCTCCAACGACAGCTGCATAATAGTTTGTGTCATATGTGTAGAAGGTAACGGTTGTCTGGTTCTTGTCAGAGTCTGTGAATACAGCGGTCATCTCCGGATCTGCAGCCGGTGTATAAGCGTCTGTCAGTCTCTTCTGTCCTGCCATGTTTATCAGCTTGTTGTAGAAGGTGGTAAAGGTTGTACTTTCTATTTCCTTACCATCCAGCTGATAGGTTGTTGTTTCTTTTTCGTTTCCGTCATCATCTGTGGATGTTTCACGTGAAACATTTACAGTACTTGTTGTTTCACCGTAAGTAACCTGGAGCTGATCCAGATTTTTTACAGACAGATAATTGACGATCAGTGACCAGAGATCTGACGGCGTCTTGTCAATAACTGCACTCAGTGTATCCGTTGACATTGTATAGATCTGTTTGTTATCTACCGTTACATATCTGCTGCCATCTCCTGCCTCATCACCAACATAAATGACAAGCTGTTTATCTACTGTGGTTGTCTTGCTGTCTGCATCTTCTGAGCTGCTGTCCGTGTCAGCGCTGTCGCCGCTCTCAGAATCGCTCTCAGAGGCCGTAGAATCGTTTTCTCCGGATTCTGTACTGTCTGTGCTGTCATCCTTCACCTCTTCCTGATAATCCACTGTAATCGTCGCATAGGGCTTATCAAGGCCATACTGGGAAAGATCCTCTGCATTGTAGTTTACAAACTGGTCAAATGCAAAGCTTCCAAGTCCGGAGGTTACGTTTCCTGCTGCCGTTGTATCGGCAGACTCTTTATCGCTGCTTCCGTCACCGGAAACATTCCAGGTAGCTCCGTCGGAATTTTCTTCCAGGACATAGGAATCTTTATTCTCACTGACCTGGACCTTTTTCACTGTGGAAGAATCAATTGTCGGGAAATCTTCTCCCTGTGCATAATCGTAAAGGGAATTCATAAACGGAGACACAGTGTCCGCTGCCACTACATATACCGTGCTGTCATCATCATCCTTGGAAATGTAATACTGATTCGTAGACGTATTCTCATCTCCGATGTTGAGCTTCGTTGTCCCATCAGCGGTATCAACGGTTACTGTGTTAGATGGAGAATCCAGCCCGTATTCCGTAAGATCCTCCACATCCTCCAGGACTCTATCCGCTTCCACCGTTTCGATGGCGGAAGCTGCGGAATCCAGAGTTGTCTGATTTACAGGAAAAGCAGTCTCATCCTTTTTCACCCAGGAATCATCTTTTTTCTCAAAGGTCACTTCCTTCTTGTCTACGATAAATTCCAGGGATTTAATGTCATCCGTTTTCACGGAAAACACTTCTGTTTTGCTTTCCTCTTCGCTGCTGCTCTTTGTCTTTTCTTCTTTGGATACGTAGGTGTTCAGTCCCATATAAACGCCGCCGAGAACTGCCAGAACAACAACTGCTGAAACAAGTTTGGTTGATTTTTTCATTATGCTTTTCTCCTCTTAAGCCAGATCAGGAATCCTGCAACAAGGAACACTCCCGGGATCAGACCAATGGTACAGATCTTCCAGAAGGCTGCATCATAATCGGTTACTGTCAGGCTTGTGGACTCAAGGCTCTTGGATGGAATAGAAACGGAATTACTGTCGTCTGTGCTGGTCATCCAGTTTAAGGACTCCAGAAGGAGCTTTTCATTTCCGCCGGATACCATCTGGTTTATCTGGCTCTCCATCAGATTTGCTGTGGAGTAGTAAACGATCTGTGTTTCCTTATCATCATCCAGTTTCTCAGTGATGGCAACACCAAGATCAAACGGTCCGTCTACATCTCCGTCTTCCTTTTCGATATTGCTGCTCTGCATATTTGCTTTGGAGTAAGCCTTGTCAGAGGTTGTCAGGATACTGTCGATGGTTACGGTATCTCTTACATCATCTGTTTTCTGAATGCCCTGCGCATACGGTGCCAGTACATAGGAGCCTGCAGAAGCTGTCTCAGAGCTTGCATCTGTGCTGTTGACTGTTGGTACAAGATAATATGGCATTTGCATTCCATAATGCTGATTATCACCCTCAAATACGATTCCCTCTGCACACTTTACACCATAGTTTTCAAGAACCGCATCAAAGTTCGGCAGATCATCCTGTGTATAATCCGAGAAGATCATAGCTTTTCCGCCTGCCTCCAGATAATCCAGGAGTTCTGTTTTTTCTTCCTCGGAAATATCGCTGGTCGGAGATACGATCATCAGGCAGTCTGCATCATCCGGAACCTTTCCCTCTGTGAGAAGGTTCAGCTCCTTGATATCAATGTTTGCTTTCTGGATATCTTCTTTAAAGCTGGAATCCAGAT
>UMDP01008764.1_pt1 | contig 18908 bp, 12 predicted proteins | sample 1964521 | NCBI WGS metagenome assembly UMDP01 (sample SAMEA4835997, study PRJEB28245) | human gut metagenome | biome: gut microbiome; material: fecal sample | place: Denmark | collected 2008 | reverse complement strand
CTCTTCCACCCATTTTCTGTACGGTCCCTTGAAGAGGATGATGGCTTGTTCCAGGGTCATATCAAACTTCTGTTCCGCTATCGTGTCTTGGATAATCTTCAAGGTCGATTTGTCGATATTCTTCGAAAGCATCTCGTAAGCACGCTGGAACGGATTGATGGAATCAATCAGATTGATATTCAACTGGTTGATATTGATCATACGATTTGCCAACTTGATAAGGCGATTGCCTTCTGACTCCTTCTCCTCGTCGTTCTTCGAAGCATCGAAATCGATAGGATTTCCCTTATCATCCACCACTTCGCCACCTTTTACTAGGGTATCAAGCAGCAGGCGCTGGCGAACTTCTTCCACTTCGTCCTCGCTCAAATCCGGATACTTTTCACGAATCACTTTCGGAATGAGCGCTTTGGTGATGGTTTCAGCCGTAGTACTTCCGCTGATGGCTTTCACCACCAGTTCGTCTTGCAAGATAGAAGCCTTCAAATCATCCAACTGCTCCTCTACAATCATCTTCGTCTTCTCGCTCGACAAAGGTTTCAAGCCCTCTATCACCAGGGTACGGGCATCCAGCGGACTACCCTCATCACTATCCACATCCTTCACCGTCTTGAAATGCCAACTTGGCGCCATCACCTGCTCCATCAGAAGCGATGCGGTAATGGCTTTCAGAAAGTCGTTCACCGCCACCTTCACATCGGGCTGATTGGCATCAGGCATTCCTATCATGTTCACAAACTTAGCCGTTTCCTTGCCTTCGCAATCACGGGTGCATCTTCCGATAATCTGCACAACTTCGGTCAGCGAGCCACGCACACCGATGGTCAGACATTCCTCACACCATTGCCAGTCGAAACCTTCCTTGGCTGTACCCAGAGCGATGATAATATCTACATCATCACGCTTCTTTATCCGCTGCAAATATCCCTGCACCAGGTTGCGGGTTTCGGCGTGGTCTTCCACCAAATCGGCAACCTTCAGCAATCTGCCGTCCTTGGTTCTGACGTAATAGATGCCGCCATTGTTGTAATCCCGTTCCTCTACCTTACCGATAATCTTGATGATTTCATCCACCTCCGTGTATTTACCCAAACCACTGGATGCTCGGGAGTTGACACTCGGAATATGGATGATGGTCTTCTTGGTAGTATCCAGCACCTCGGCGATATGGTCGAGATAACTGCCGTGATAGAAGTGATAGCCCAGGACCAGGTTCTTGAGATAGCGATAACCGTTGAGTTGCTGATAATAGTTGTAGGTTACCGGGAAGAAACGGGCCTCATCCTCTGCCCTCAACACCGGAACGCCATCGCCACGGAAGTAACTGCCCGTCATGGCAACAATATGACCGGTGGAATTATTCATCACCCGGCGCACAATATCGCCCAATCCGCTGTTCACATCAGCACTAGTATGATGGAACTCATCTATCGCCAAGAGGCAATCATTAAACTCCTCGTCACTTATTTCCTTCATGCCGTTTCTGAGGGTAGCATGGGCGCAAACCAGGATATTGTTTTTATCTTGATGGAAGAAATTTTTAAAGCGTACCGCCTTAACTTTCTCGTCGGTAGTATCGCAAAGATTATTATCGCAAAGATTATACTGTTGCGCCACCCTCCAATCGGCGAAGAAGCCATACTTCATCAGGTCGGTGTTTTGGAAGGAGCGGCCGATACTCTTTTCCGGTACAGCCACTACAACCTTCTTGATGCCCTGATTCTTCAGCTTATCCAGGGCGATGAACATCAAGGCGCGACTCTTGCCAGATGCAGGTGGCGCCTTGATAAGCAGAAAGCGATGGTTGCGGACTTCGTAAGCCTTGGCTTGCATCTCTCTCATACCGAGTTCATTCGTATTACTCGATTTACCCGTTTGCTGATACGAAATATCAACGATATTATCATTTATCTTGTTCATAAGCCATTCAAATTATTACTTGTTAGCTGTCATTTTCTCATAGAGTTTGAAGAGGCATTCCAATCGAGCCTCATCATTTGGGAACGGAGCGCCAGGATAGCAGCTTTCTACGATGGCATCCAGTTCCTCATGTGCAGCACGCAAATCCTCCGGCATCTTTTCCGGGTCGTAAAGATCTGCAAGCGTCTTCTCGGGATAGTTTTCACGAACCAGAAGCACATTCGTTGCCGCCTCTTCTATCTCGGACTTCTTGGTGTCGGAGATGGATGGGAAGGGGAAAGTGTTGTAACAGAGACCTGCGGAATATCTGTAATCAGTCTTTAATCTGCCTCCTACAGTTCTAACCCATACCATGTGCATCTCGCTGGTAAGAATACCAAAAAGCCATAGTGATGCGTCATAGATGGCGAAAGCAGAATCTGAAATAACAGTTCCCTTGTCCAAAAATCCCATAGGAATGTACTTTCGCCTTTCAGACGATACACGAGGAATGATAATCTTGTCTCTATCTAATATCGGATGCTCTCTAAACTGATAAGGTTTTTCTGCCAATTTCAAACAAGCAGCATCAGTACTATCCAACCGAAGTTCTTTAGTTCTTTTTACACGCCTAGCAATCTCTTCATTTTTCAATGCCTCATCAGCATCCTGTTCGTCTATCCACAAACAGTATCTAGGCTTCCCATTTATAAATTCTTCAGAACCATACATCATTCGCAAATACTTAGAGAATGATGAATATTTGGCTATAAAATCTTCATATTCAACTTTGTTGAACAACAAGTTACCATTATCATAAGGCATGCAGCCAAAGCATAATTTCGGATAGCCATCAGGTGTATGAACATCCTTATGTACTATCGTTTCTGTTCCTACAGATAAATAAGGATTTATCACAGAAGATTCTATTTGTTTGTCGGAGGTAAACAATAGTTTCTTATTATTACTCTTATTGAACACCCCAACAATCACAACAGTAACACCGGCATTATATTTTGCATTATTGGTCCATTTGAAAGAAGTATAAGCAAAAGCTATTTCTTCATTCATTTTCAAAATTTGAGGCCAAAGCACAGATACTTGTTCTCCTTGGCATATTGAGTTTGTACTCACATAAGCGTACTTGGCTTTGGATTCATGAATATATTTTGCTCCCAAATAGAACCAAATTGTAATATAATCCAGTATCTTACTATTCTTCAATTTACCAAAGACATAACTTATATCTTCTTTCTGCTCCTTGGTTTGCAATTTGCTCCCCAAATACGGTGGATTTCCAAATACAAACACTTCTTCATCCTTGGTATGCGGGCATACTGCCTCCCAATCCATTCTACAAGCATTACCACATTTTATCTGGTCGATATTATGCAAAGGCAAGGCAGCAACATTTACACCGAAATCGGCGTGAAACTTGTTGTTCATCTGATGCTCGGCAAGCCAAAGCGAAAGCATGGCTACCTCGTGAGGAAAATCGAGAAGTTCAATTCCAAAGAACTGTTTCAAACGGATGCACGAACCATCAATAAAATCGAGCATCTGCTCCTGCGTACACTTCTTGCGGAGATGCAGAATATCCATTTCGAGCAAGCGCAACTGCTTATAAGTGATAATCAGGAAATTACCACTACCACAAGCTGGGTCGAAGAACTTCATCTTGCTCATTCTTACCATCAACCTATTGCAACCATTAATGATTGGTCGGCACTCGTCAGTAAACTGATTATGAGTCAATAAGCTCAAATCATACAGATTCTTCTTCTGCTTGTAAAACTCTTCCAGTTTCTTATATTCCCCTCTCAAATCATCCATAAAGAGCGGATTGATTACCTTCATGATATTAGGCACACTGGTGTAGTGCATACCCTCCTTGGCACGCACATCAGGATTCACCACCGCCTGAATCATACTACCGAAAATATCCGGATTGATGTCCTTCCAATCCAAGTCGCCGCATTCGATGATAATCTTTCTAGCCTTATAACCCATCTTTGGGATAGGAATGTCAGAGGCAAAAAGACCGCCATTCACGTAAGGAAACTGATTGATTTCCTTGGTAAGTTCTTCCGAACGCTCCTTGTTTGGCACATTCATCACCAGGAATGCCTGACCTAACATCTCGCCGAGATCGGAACCATCTTCCTTGGTAAATTGCTTGATAAAGTTGGTAAAGAGATTTTCGGCAAAAATACCTGTGTCTTCGGCAAAGAAACAGAAGAGCAGGCGGGTAATGAAGATGTTAAGGTCGTGCAAGTCGTCATCACTATTATATTCGTTATAAGCACGAATCTCATCATGCAATTTGGCAAGTTTCTCAGCAGCCTTCACATCGGCAGGGTTTTCAGCCGTAGTGTGTACTCGCTCCACGTTCATCAAAGGATAGAAGAAGCCAAAGTCGCTGTGCATCTTGACAAGTTTCTGCTCGTAAGTATCATTCTCACGTGTATCATAAGCCAGGAGGGTTTCACCATCGCTCACCGCAATAATCTTTGGCGCCGCCTTCTTTACCTGAGCATCAGCCTTCAATGCCTCCAACCTGGTGGTAAGATGCAACGTATCTATAGTCTGATAGCAGAACAAGCCTTTGATAAGCAAGCCGTCGAATGTCTTCAAGATACCCTTTCCTTCCTTGTATCTCGACACATCCTTTTCGCTTTTACCAAAAGCCTTCAGTATCTCGTAGCCAACCTCAGAGGCTGGCACCACTTTAGTTTTAAACGATTCTAATCGGGATTCGATTTCCTTATAGCTGAGTTGCAGTTTCTTTGCCATAACTTCCGTTGCCGATGGGAGCATAGCAAAGCCTTGCCATCCTATTACTCCACCGATTCCCGAAAGCAGAAACCATCTGATTTTAAAAGATTATTTTGATTCTAGTCCAGCCTCATCGCAAGACAAGGAATAGGATAACTGATTAGCTATCAAAAAGGAAGGCGTAGGGAATCTATCACTCGCATTACCCTTGCCTTTCAGGAACCTCGCATGAACCCAGGGAACAAGGAAAAGAAGCAACAGATGCCTACGCCTAACGGGTATATATATGATAGCACAGAGCGTACCCCTCCAGACGAAGGGGCACACCTATGCCATGTGTATATACACAGTGGGTAGACGCCCACTGCTGTCTTCATCTGATTCCCATTTGAAATTTGCGAGGTTTCGAAAGGTCAGAAGAAAACGTAGAGAACGTCTTTCTTAATTATGATAGGCCAAGCCATGGATTTTTACCTAGCCAGCGACTCATCGCCAGCCATCCACAGCAAGACGATTGCAAAAGTACGAAAAAGAATTGGGATTTGCAAGAAAATCGAAAAGTTTCTTGCAAATCCCAATAAAATTGGTTATAAAGCAGCATATATTCAAGGCTTTTGCCCTTACAGGGCGCAGGGGGACAACGCCTTAATTCCCAGGGTGTTGCCCTGGGCTAGGAGCTTCTGCCCTTTCAGGGCGTGCCGCTGTTTTGCAGTAGCATCACCCCTTCCTCTTCTACATTATTATAAAAAGGACAGCCCTTTTTGCTGTTCCAATCCTTCATCGAATACACTATCGGGTGAATCATCTGATTGATTTGCCATCCCAATTCCCAAAGAGGATAGGTGTAATTATCATGATCCTGCTCATCTATCTTATCCTTGTTCAGAAGCACAAGGATGTCCCAGTCGGAATCTGCTTTAGCATCCCTTCTAGCCCTTGACCCAAAAAGGATAACCTTGGCATCTTTCGGCATAATCGATTCCGCTTTCTTCTGAATCGACTTGAGTACCTCATCTTCAAGATGTTCCCTTGTTATTGTCGTCATAACACCATCATTTAAATTACACCGCAAAAATACTAAAAAGAATTGAAACTAACAAATATTCTGAGAGATATTTGCTTTTATTCTTTTCTCTTCACCCAAACCTTGTGACTGCCGCTACCCATCCAACCTATCGGCGAGGTACGGTCTGCGGTGATTTCCTTCAGTTCCATAGAGGCAGCAGTGCGGCTCAGGTTGTTGATGGAGGCATAATCGCCTAGGGTGAGGACTCCGTTCTTCTCTATCACCTCCAGGGCACGGGCGATGCGCTCTTCCCTGGAATAGAGCTGCTTGCGAATCACCTTTACGCCACCCATATCACGTTCCAGGTCACGATCGGTTTCCCGCTTCACCTCCCTGATAAACTCAGGAGACGCCTTGAAGTTGATGTCCTTCACGCCCACCTTGCGATACGTCATCTTATCATCTGCACTCTGCATTTCCGTAGGCTTATCATCCTCGAAACCGAGGGAGAGGGAGAAGGTGCCGATGCCTTCCAGATTCACATTGTAGCCCATGGAGAGCATTTCTACCAGCATATCAGCCACATCCAGCAAGACAGCCTCCGTGGTACTTTCCGAAATACCACGATGGTAGCCCTGCATTCTCTTGATAAACTCTTTTCTGGATAGTGTCCGATTGGTCACCATCTTGGGATAAACTCTGCGCTTGCCTGTGTTATGAACATCGGGCATCTCTTGCAACTTGTACTTTGTCATAACGATTCCTTTCTTTTAAAGATTGTTATCACTCCTTATTGCAACAGCCACTATACCTAAGTGATTTCTTATTCACCATTCATCATAATGGTTCCCGTCTCTAAGGATAATTGTTACTAACCCTAATAGAAATCTCCGTTCAATAGTATTGAACCTACATTCAAAAGTATTGAACGCACATTCAAAAGTATTGAACGCACATTCAAAAGTAATGAACGAAACTTTCTACTAGGCAAAGATACAACTTTATCCTATATTAAACAAGACTTTTCCTGAATATCTTCACTTTTCCATTCATAATTCTTTGTTTTTTAACCCTATTTCTTTGCGTATCCCAAATAATTGTGCTAACTTTGTAGTCAGATTGCAAACCAAAGGTCAAAGGATTGCAGTCCAAAGTTCAAAGGATTGCAAGCCAAAGACAAAGCAAAAGACTAAGATTAGACATTCTTATGAGTATGAAGATAATAGCAACCAGCGACTGGCACCTGGGCAACTTGTTTCACGGCAACGACCGTCTGCCTGAACACAAGCATTTTCTGAAATGGCTTCTGGAACAAATCGCTGAACAAAAACCCGATGCTCTCCTCATCGCAGGAGACATCTTCGATAACGGAAATCCATCGGCAGCGGCACAGACCGTTTATTACGAGTTTCTTGCCGATGCTACCCAACTGTGCCCTAACATGCAGGTCATCATTACCGCCGGCAACCACGATTCCGCCAGCCGACTGGAGGCTCCCCGTCCGCTGCTCACCCGATACCACGTGGAAATAAGAGGAAACGTAAGGAAAATCTGGCTGCAGGGAGAAAACGAGTACGATGATAAAACCGGCGGGCATTGGCTCTATTCCTTCGATGACCTCATCATCCCCGTAACCAACGAGGAAGGAGAAGAAGTCATCGTCCTCGCCGTACCTTTCCTTAGGAGCGATGTGGTGCAGAACGCCAGTTACTCGCAGGGAGTCAACGACTTTCTGAGAGAACTGACGGCTGAGGCTCGAAAGAAATACCCAGGCAGGAAGTGCATCATGATGGCACACATGTACGCCAAGGGTTCGGATATCGCCAAGAAGGATGCGAGCGAGAAAATCATCATCGGCGGACAGGAGGAAGTGGACCTGGAAGGATGGAACGACCATCCCGACTATATGACTTGCGGACACATCCACAAACGGCAACATATCTGGAACACCGACTGGGCAAGATATACGGGAAGTATCCTCCCGATGTCGTTTGCAGAGAAAGACTACACCCACGGCATCGACCTCATCACCATCGGATGTGACAAGGAAGGAAAAAAGGAAAACGGAATGGACGATGAAGGAAAGAAAACCGGCAAGAGTAAGGAATGGAAAGTAGATTTCCTGGAATACAAGCCGCAGCACTCCCTTCGCATTCTGCCCGAAGACGAGGAAGAGCTGACCTTCAAGAAATGGCAGAAGCTCATCAACTCAGAACTCTCGGAAAGAACCGACGGCGAACTGAGCGACCACTTCGATTACGTGATGCTGAAGGTGAAACAGGAAAAGCTTTCCAGCGATGACATCAAGGAACTGGAGAAACTCGTCAACGAAAAGGATGCCGTGCTCTGCAAGATCCAGCGCATCATCCCGCAATTGGACCTCTCCACCATACAGGGTTCCCAGCACATCACCAGCATAGAAGACATCATCAACCGTCCTCCGCTCGATACGCTGAAGGAAGCCTTCGCCATCAGGCACAATGCTCCGATGAACGAAAGACAGGAGAAAATGTTATCCGATTTATTAACGACATCATCATTATGAAATTCCTACAACTCGAAATACTCAACCTCGCTTCGCTTGACAAACAGGGTGGCGAGGTCATCAACTTTGAAGAAGGTGCCTTAGGCGAGAGCACCATCTTCAGCATCGTAGGTCCGACAGGCAGTGGCAAATCTACCCTACTCGACGCCATCTGCCTTGCCCTCTACAACCGCGCCCCTCGCTACCCCAGGAAGAAAGGAGACAAGAACCAGAACATCGAGATTTTCGGGGCCACAGATGCCAGCGAAAACAACCGACTGGCTCCTACCGACAGTAGAAACATCCTGACCCGTGGCAAAAAGGAAGGCTACAGCAAACTCATCTTCCTTGCCAACAACGGCAGCATCTACCGCGCAGAATGGCACGTCAGATTCCAGAGAGTGCGCTACGAGAACGCCAAGACTGCGCTTTATAAAATCACGAGAAACGGAGAAGAGATAACAGAGGAAACTGCCGACTGGAACGAGCTGCCGAACATCATCGGACTCGACTACGATCAGTTTCTCCGTACCGTGCTCATCGCCCAAGGCTCGTTTGCCAACTTCCTGACGGCAAAGGAAAACGAGCGGTACGAACTCCTGGAAAAACTCATCGGATGCGAGGAAACCTATACGAACATCGCTACTGAAATCAAGAAGGCGAAAGACCAGGCAACGGATGCCTACAACCAGATGGCAGCATCGGTGGAAGCCGTTAAACAGAACCTGCTGAACGACGAAGAACTCATCCAGCTGCAAGAAGAAATTGCCCGTCTGGAAAAGGCAGAGAAGGAACTCGACAGCCAGTTGCAAGCCATCTCAAAAGACCTGCAATGGTTTGAGGAAAACGATAAGCAAATAAATCAAATCACTATCTGCCAGACAGATATGGAGCAAGCAACAAATGCCATCAAAGAGATGCAAGCCCAGATTCTCCGTCTGCAGTTGCATGATGAAGTACAGCCTGCCGTCAACCTGCTGCAGGAAGTAGAGCGACAGACGCAAAGCATCCACGAACAGGAAGGAAACATCCTGAAAGCGGAAGCAAACATCAAAAGCCAAGAGTCTGCCATCAGCGAAAGCGAGATAACTCTCGCCAGTCTGAAGGAAGCAGTAAGCAAGGAACAGGAACAGCTGGAAAAGGCACTGCCGGTCATCGCTGAAGCAAGGGCGCTGAAAACAAAAATGGAAGCGGCTATGCCGAATCTGAAAGAAAAGAAAGAGGCATTGGAGTTGGCGCAGAAAGAGAATCAAACTGCCCTGAAAGACGTAGAAGAGAACGCCAGAAACATCCAAAAATGGGAAGCTGAAACGGAGAAAGCGAACCTTGCCCTCAAAACGACAAAGGAAGAGATTGCCAAGCAGAAACAGGTTCTGCACGAAGCGACGCAAGCCGCTGAACAGGCTTGGGAGACGGAAAGAAATAAGACTGCTGGACAAAACATAGAGGAACTGCAAAACAGCAAGGCCATAGCCGACAGGAAACTGCAGGATGTCCAGCAAGCCATCAAGGTAGTGGCTCATCTCGACTCTGCCACAACTGAAAAGCAGAAGAATGAGGAGCGCATCCTGGTCTTGGGCAAGAGAAATGCGGAGATAGATGAAGCGCTGGGCAAGTTGACCATCGAGGCGCTGACCCAAGAGACCCTGACGCTGCGAAAAGCCTATACCCTGATGGTAAGTGAAAAATGGGAGATTCATCGTGCCAACCTGACCGAAGGCAAGCCTTGTCCGCTCTGCGGCAGCACGACTCATCCTTATCATACCGACAACAGACAGTTTGAGGAAGCCACCACAGAACTCTCGCAACTTCTGAAAGCCAAGGAGGATATGCTGAAACAGCAGCAGATACAGGAGAAGGAACTTTCCGGCGAGAGAAAACAGAACGACGGCGAAGTACAGACGCTCCAGAAACAACAGAAAAAACTGTCGGGTGAAATCGCAACTTACGAAGAGGAATGGAAGGCGCTCATCGCCCAGTATCCAAAGATTCCAAAGGCAGAGGCAGAACTGAAATCGCTCTTGCCTATCTATGAAGACAAAGCGAAGGATGCGACCGGCAAGCTAAGCCAATTTAACAAGATTCAGAAAGAGATAGAACGGCTGACCCAACTCAAGGATAAGGCTGTAAAGGATGAAGCTGCGTATGAAAGCAAGGCTTCAACAATACTGAATGAAGTCCAGGAAAACACTTCAATATGCACCACAAAACTGACTGAGCAAAAAGCACTTACCGCCAACCTTATCTCGCAGCAGAAGAGTAAGGAGGATGCTTACGGGAAAGCCCTTCAGGCATGGAATAGCGCCAAGAAGGAAATGGAGGAATGGCAGGAGAAATACAAGCAGATTCTGAATGGCGAAGAACCGGATGTGGCTGAACAAAGACTGACAGCAGCAAAGGATGACGCAACGAAAGCAGCAGATAACCAGAACGAGAACATCAACAAGCTGAAGGCGGAACTCGCCAACAGTAAAGGTTCGCATCAAACCATGCTGTCTCAGAACAAGACGATGAAAGAGAATCTGCAAACGAAGGAAAAGGAACTCGACCTTTGGATTGAGGAATATAACAAGCAGCTTGAAGAAAAGAGCATCGAAGGAAAAGACTCCGAAGAGACTGATTCTAAAGAAAAAGGCATCGAGGAAAGAGGCATCAGACCACGCTTCATCGACAGAAATACCATCGGAGAGATGCTTCACTCTGTCGAAGACTGGAACGCTATCCGACGGGAAAAGGACGAAAAGGAGAAAGCCGTGGCCTCAACTACCGCCCTTTACCAGAGTGCAGAAAAGGCGCATCAGCAGCATTTGGAACATCAGCCTGCCCAAACCCGTGATGCTCTCTTAGCCATTCAGCAGGAGTATCAGGAGAGAAGCCAGCGCAACGAACTGATTGCTGCCAACGCCAGGATGCAGAACCACCAGGAAGCCGTGAAGCAGTTGGGTGACAAGGCAGAGGCTCTGAATCTCGTAACGCAGGAAAAGGACGACTGGACAGCCATTACGGATGCCATCGGAGCAGACGGAAAGACGCTGCGCAAGATAGCCCAATGCTATACGCTCAGTTTCCTGATAGCGCACGCCAACCAGGAAATCAGAAAGTTCAACAGCCGTTACGAACTGCAGCAGGTAAAGCATTCGCTGGGCATCAGAGTCATCGACCACGACCGTGCCGACGATATCCGTGACACCACCTCCCTATCAGGTGGCGAAACCTTCATCGTGAGTCTCGGTCTAGCCTTGGGACTGTCTGCATTATCCTCCCGCAACATCTCCTTCGAGAACCTGTTCATCGACGAAGGCTTCGGAACCCTCGACCCCGATACTCTAGCCACCGTCATCGACTCCCTCGCCATGCTGCAAAGTTCGCAAGGCAAGAAGGTGGGCGTCATCAGTCATACCGACACGATGAGCGAGCGCATCACCACCCAGATAAGGATCATCAAGAATGGCAACTCCGGCAGCAGCCATATCGAGATCTATCCTTAACCCATCGCAATTACACCTTAAATTATATAGTAATAAAACAAAAGAAAGGGTGTGCCATAAGTCCATAACACACCCTTTCTTTTGTTTCCATTGAATATTAAACCCTGTTTCCCTCTTTAGGGAAAACCACGGTAGGCTTGAAGGTCTTTGCCTCCTCAAAGTCCATCAGGGCATAGGCGATGATGATGACGGTATCACCCACCTGCACCTTGCGGGCTGCAGCACCATTCAGACAGATGCAGCCGCTGCCACGCTCACCCTTAATGATATAGGTCTCCAGGCGCTCGCCATTATTATTATCCACAATCTGCACCTTCTCTCCTGCTATCAGGTTAGCTGCGTCCATCAGATCCTCATCTATCGTGATGCTACCCATGTAATTCAGGTTAGCCTCAGTTACAGTCACACAATGGAGCTTACTCTTCAATACTTCAATCTGCATTGTTCTGTTATTACTTTTATCTATTACGGATTAAACTTAATAAAGAAATCTATAGAGGAATTATCCTTTATACTTGATATGGTCGATGAGACGGATAGGAGTCTTGCCGCAATATACGGTGATGCAACCTACCACGTAGGCGCTATCCTCCCATGATGCCACATCCTGCAGGCTGTCGCCATCCACAATCTGGAAATACTCTACCTCCAGCCCCTCTACGGCATTGATGTCGCTCACTACCTTGTCGTGAGTTTCCTGCACAGTATGATTCTTGGCAAACTCTACGCTCGCCTTCAAAGCCTTATAGATATTCGGTGCGATGGCACGCTCATCAGCGGTCAACAATGTATTGCGGCTGCTCTTAGCCAAGCCATCCTCATCACGGATGATAGGACACTCCACAATCTGCACATCACTGTTGATGTACTTCACGAGCTGCTTGATGACAGCAATCTGCTGCCAGTCTTTCTCACCGAAATAAGCACGGTTAGGATGAACGATAAAGAACAGGCGACTAACTACCTGGCATACACCATTGAAGTGGCCCGGACGCTTGGCACCCTCCATCACGGTACTTACCGGAGGGAACTCGAAGTGGCGGGTATCCGGTGTAGGATACATCTCCTCTACAGAAGGAGCAAACACATAGTCAGCGCCACAAGCCTCAAGGAGCTTGCAGTCAGCATCAAGTGTACGTGGATAACGCTCCAGGTCACCCTTGTCATTAAACTGAGTAGGATTCAAGAAAACGGAAACTACCGTAACACCGTTTTCCTTAACACTGCGCTTTACCAGAGAGGCATGACCCTCATGAAGCGCACCCATAGTTGGCACAAGGCCGATTTCCTTTCCCTCCTTGCGACGATCGAAAAGTTCGTTCTGGAGGTCAACAATCTTATTGATTACTTTCATCTTCTTATCTGTTTTCTGGTGCAAAATAACAACTTTTTTCTCAAATAAGAAAGAAAAAACCTAAAAATATGCGAATTATTGCCGAAATTATTGAATTTCAGAAGAAAAATACGCTTTTTTGGAGTTTTTTTTGTACCTTTGCACCTAATTCGTAAGAATAATAATTAAATTTATGGCAAAGAAAGTATTATTTATCAATCAGGAGATCGACCCATACGTAGCCGAGACTCACATGTCTATCATGGGACGCGAATTACCTCAGAAAATGCAGGAAGCAGGCTTTGAGATTCGCACCTTTATGCCTAAATGGGGCACCATCAATGAGCGTCGCGGCCAGCTGCACGAGGTGATTCGCCTGTCTGGTATGAACCTTATCATCGATGATACAGACCATCCGCTGATCATCAAGGTTGCATCTATACCAACAACACGTCAACAAATCTATTTCATTGATAACGACGATTACTTCACCCGCCGCCAGATGGCAGCCGACGAGCAGGGTGTAGAATATAAAGATAATGGGGAGCGCGCCATCTTCTTCGCACGCGGCGTACTGGAAACCGTGAAGAAGCTTCGCTGGCAGCCAGACGTCATCGTATGTCAGGGCTGGGTAAGCGCTGTGGTTCCTTTCTATATCAAGACGGCATACGCTGAGGAGCCTTCTTTCGCCAACTCAAAGGTGATCATCTCACTCTATACCAACGAGCAGAAGGGCGAACTCGGCGCACACTTCAAGCGCTGCGTGGAGTTCCGTGATGCCAAGTCGGAACTGCTCTCTGACTACAAGGAGGACTTCGACTTCATCGAGCTGGGCAAGATGGCCATCGACTACAGCGACGGCGTGATTGAAGGCGAAAGCCTGTCAGACAGAACTCTCTTGGATTATGCCAATGAGAAGAGCAAGCCAACCCTCGCTTATCCTGGCGATGACTTTGCGGATGCCTACAAGACATTCATCAACGAAGTATGCCCTGACGAGGAGTAAGCTTCAGATATTAGACACATTTCAAGGATAATGAAGATTTTAAGACTATTTACAGCATTATTTATAGCAGCAATGACTATTGCTGCATGTGATGACACCACCGACAACATCGGATCGTCGATCACCAACGACGTTGATAATATCTCTATCAAAGACCAGGTGTTCAACGTCACCTCACGCTCCATCGTTTCAGGCCCGGTTCTGAGCCGAAACAATACGGGTATGATCGGTAATGTGAAAGATCCTGAGACCGGTACCTACGTAGCTGGCGACTATATGACCCAGTTTGGCGTATTGTCATCATTCAGTCTGGACACTCTGGAGTACATCCGCAATGCACACGATGGCAAGATCGAGGCGGACTCATGCTATCTCCTGGTATCATACAAGACTACATACGGTGATACCCTCGCACCGATGAAGGCTACAGCCTACGAGATGAGTAAACCGATGAGCGAGAATCAGGAGTATTACTCAGACTATGATGCCTTCAAGGACAACTGGGTGAGCGAGAACAACTATCAGTCGAGCGCCACCTATAACCTGAACAGCACGACGATGGCTTTCAAGATCTATCTGAACAAGCCATATACGGCAAAGGATGGCAAGACCTACAAGAACTACGGTTCTTACGTGATGAATACCTTCGTGGATCACCCTGAGTACTTCAAGACCAACTGGGACTTCCTCAACAAGGTTTGTCCTGGTTTCTATGTTAAGCATGCCGGCGGTATCGGAAACGTAGCCAATATCTGGAATACCGAGTTGCAGTTCTACTACAAGATCCAGAAGACGGTGAAGAACTCTGCGGGCAACGACAGTATCGTAACAGGTCTCGCTTTCAACCGCTTTGACGGTACAGAAGAGGTGTTGCAGCTCAACAAGATTACCAACGACAGCAAGACTTTGGCTAATCTGGCAAAGGATGAGAGCTGCACCTACCTGAAGTCTCCAGCCGGCATCTTCACAGAAGTAACGCTGCCAGTAGAGGATATCATGAAGGGTCATGAGAAGGATACGCTGAATACAGCTACCATCTCTTTCCCTAGAATGAACAATGTAGATAACAACAACAACTATCAGTTCAGTGTTCCTTCTACTATCCTGATGGTACAGAAAGACAGTCTGGATGCCTTCTTCGAGAAGAACAAGCTGACAGACAACCGCACCTCCTATACGGCTTCTTACAACAAGAACTCTACAGGCGTGAAGAATGCCTATACATTCTATAACATCAGTAACCTGGTTACTGCGATGTACAAGAACAAGGGCAAGAGTGAAAACTGGAACAAGGTGGTGCTGGTTCCTGTAACCTTGACCACAAGTACACAGAACAATGCTACCGTGATTACCAAGATTAATCACGACATGCAGCTCACCTCTACCCGACTGATCAAGGCAACGGATGATCCAGACAAGGATTACACCACCAAGGACGGCAAGCGGGTGGCTACAGGTCCTGTTCAGATCAAGGTGATCTACAGTAAGTTCAAGGAATAAATTCATGGCAGATAATTTCCTTGAACGCCACCGCGAAGATTACGAGCAGCGCAAGGCTGCCTGGCTGCGACGCAAGAAGCATCTTCCAAAAATCAAGAAGCCTACCATTCAGCGTCCTGATGATGAAGCTTTATAAAAAAAGATTCTATATGAGAAAATCCCAGCTGGAAGTTCTTTTCCAGCTGGGATTTTTTCATATCCTCTGTTTTATCTTCTTTCTATTTTCTATGAGAGAATGGTGAACTTGGCAAACTTCAGAAGCAACTGCTTGGTTCCTGCATTCTGGAACTCTACGGTAGCCTTCGTGTTCTCGCCGGTTCCTTCAATCTTCAATACCGTTCCTATTCCAAAACGCTGATGCTCGATTCTACAGCCCTCGCAGAGAGAACCTGCAGCTGAGGAAGCAAATGCTGGTTTTGGATCTGCCATGAACTGCGAAGCTACGGGCTTAGAGTTCTGATAATCACGTCTATAGCCTGACCTGTCTCTATCCCATGGCATTCTTCCACCATAGCCACCTTCAGAACCATAGCCACCATACGAACTTCTTCCCCCACCGAATGAAGATTCAGGAGCCTCTTCTCCTCTCTCTATCAGACTGGCATCAATCTCATCGATGAAGCGGCTCGGATTATCAAATTCCATCTTGCCATATCGGAAACGGTTCTTGGCATTGGTCAGGATACAATGCTTCTCGGCACGGGTAATCGCGACATAGAGCAGACGGCGCTCCTCTTCCAGTTCCCTGACAGAGATTGCAGCAAGCGGACTCGGGAAGATATTCTCCTCCAAACCTACTACGAAAACAGTAGCAAACTCCAGACCCTTTGCCGCATGAATCGTCATGAGCGAAACTCTCGGTTCATCCTTCTCTCCCTCACTGTCCGCATCCGTCAGCAGCGCCACGTCCTGCATATAATCAGTAAGATAGGCTTCATCCATTCGTCCCTCTTCCTGGCGTCCAGCCACGAAGGTCTGCATACCACTCAGAAACTCCTCCAGGTTTTCCTGGCGAGCCAGGTCGTCGGCATTCTTGCCCGACATGATATCCTCGCTGATTCTACTCTCCCTGATGATGGCATCACCCAGTTCATAGACATCCAGGGTATGCGAACGGTCGATGAACGAAGAGATGAGCAGGCGGAATTTCTCGAGCTTCGTCTGCGTACCCTTGTTGACATTCAGTCCGTAATGCTCCACATTACCTATTACCTCCCAGAAACTCACCTGGTTCTGATGGGCACAATCGGCAATTTTCATCACGGTAGTAGCACCGATGCCACGAGCCGGATAATTGATGATACGCTTGAAAGCCTCCTCATCGTCAGGGTTGGCAACGAGACGGAAATAGGCGATGATATCCTTGATTTCCTTACGCTGATAGAAACTCAAGCCACCATAAATACGATATGGAATGCCCTGCTTTCTGAATTCCTCCTCGAAGCTGCGGCTCTGGGCATTGGTGCGATAGAGAATGGCAAATTGATCGTATCCGCAATCATCCTGCCGCTTGATGCGCTGGATATTCTTCGCCACTATCAGAGCCTCCTCCTTGTCGCTGTAGGCAGGCTTATACAGAATCTTCTCTCCTTTATCATTTTTGCTGAACACCTCTTTCTGAATCTGATTGCGGTTATGATGAATCAGACTGTTGGCTGCCTCTACGATAGTTTGAGTAGAGCGGTAGTTCTGTTCCAGTTTAAAAAGTTGGGTTCCAGGCAATTGTTTCTGATAATTCAATATATTGTCGATGTTGGCACCACGGAAGCTATAGATACTCTGCGAATCATCACCCACGGCACAGACACGCAATTTTTCCTTACAGAGCTGCATCACGATAGACATCTGCACATGGTTGGTATCCTGATACTCATCCACCAGGATATAATCGAACCTGCCGGCATACTTCTGTCTGATTTCCTCGTGATCTCTGAAAAGCTGGAAAGTAAGCATCAGGAGATCATCAAAGTCCATCGCATTCGCCTGACGGCAACGCTGCACATAAGCCACATAAATCTTTCCGGTGGCAGGCATCTTGGCACGTTTGTTCTGCTCCAGGATGGCAGGGTCGCTATCATAGGCTTCGGCAGTTACCAGGTTGTTCTTCGCCATCGAAATCCGGGCATGAACAGCAGCAGGCTTATAGGCCTTGTCATCCAGTCCCATCTCCTTGATGATAGCCTTCAGCAGTGAGCGAGAGTCACTTTCATCATAGATGGTAAAATTATTATTGAAACCGATATGCCCAGCTTCGGCACGGAGAATACGGGAGAATATGCTATGGAAGGTACCCATATAGAGATGCTGGGCGAGGTCACCGCCCACCAGTTTTCCGATACGTTCCTTCATCTCCCTTGCCGCCTTATTGGTAAAGGTAAGTGCCATGATGCTCCAAGGCTTCATACCCTGGCTCAGGAGATAAGCAATCTTATAGGTAAGCACACGCGTTTTGCCCGAACCTGCACCGGCAATCACCAGCGAAGGTCCGTCAATATACTCTACCGCAGCACGCTGCGCATCATTCAAGTCGTTCAATAAATCCATTTATCAATATTTACCAGATTTTTCACTTTTCACTTCCCCCTATATCCACCTACAGCCGTGCTTGGGTCGTAGTCTTCACCCTCACGAGGGAACGAAGGGATGAATTTCATCTGATGTTCAATCTGTCGCTGGCGCTTCTTCATATAAGCGCTCGGATACAGGGAGCTGAACTTTCTAGGATTAGGCAGCGTAGCAGCTATCAGGGCACACTCGTCACGGAAGAGATCCTGTGCTTTCTTGTTGAAATGATACTCAGCCACGGCATCGACACCATAGATACCCGGTCCCATCTCGATACTGTTGAGATAGACCTCCATGATGCGCTGCTTGCTCCACATCATTTCGATGAGAAAGGTGAAATACACCTCAAATCCCTTGCGGGTCCAGGAACGGCCCGGCCAGAGGAAAACGTTCTTGGCGGTCTGCTGACTGATGGTACTGGCACCATGCACCTTACCGCCTCGTGCATTGTTCTTGGCAGCACTTTCGATGGCATTGAAGTCGAAGCCATGATGCTTGAGGAATCGGGCATCCTCGCTCGCCATCACCGCCACAGGCATGTGAGGGGAAATCTTATCCATAGAAACCCAGTGATGATGCAAGGTAATACTTTCACCATCAGCCACTTGCTGAAAACAGCGGATAATCATCAACGGAGTAACATATACCGGAATAAAACGGTAGGCTACTACAGCAAGAATGGTGGTACTGAAAAACAGCACCACCACCCATCTTACGATATTTCTGATCTTTTTTAGAACCATCTATCTTCTTTTTCCCTTTCGGGAACCTCATTCGTTTTTACTTCAATGTACCATTGTTAGCAGCATTCA
>UMDP01039225.1_pt1 | contig 19218 bp, 17 predicted proteins | sample 1964521 | NCBI WGS metagenome assembly UMDP01 (sample SAMEA4835997, study PRJEB28245) | human gut metagenome | biome: gut microbiome; material: fecal sample | place: Denmark | collected 2008 | reverse complement strand
CAGATACGAAATACCATCTTTACTATATTTCAATACACCGTCCGAAAACTGTACATAATTATTGTCCGATGCACTCTCACCAACATAGGTATCACTGATCCGGACCTTGGTATATGTCTGTAGATTGATCAGCAGATATATCAACACACCCACTGCAGCCACTATCGCAATACCAACCATCATCTTTTTCTGTTTCTTTTTTTTCCTTTTCATCAACTCTTCCCGGACTTCTTTCTCCGGCATCCCATCTTCACTGTTCAGTTCATCCATAATCTCATCTATGATCTTATCCGTGGGATCTTCCGGCTCTCTCACAACATGGAGATTGCTGTTCTTCCTGCGTTCCATCCGTCGGTCATCCTTTCAACGTTTCTTCTGATACTGTGTACCCTAGTATACCACATTTCACATTTATGGGAGTAATAATTTTTGTCCTATATAGATCAGGTTGCCGTCAGACAGCCCATTCATTTTGCAGATTGCCTTCACATGAGACGTATCTCCATATAATTTCTGACTGATTCCCGCAAGCGTTTCGCCTTTCTGTACTACATAAAAATCCTGATCGGAGAGTTGTCCGTCCGATGTTTCTGATGTCGTTGTCCCTTCTGCTTTCTTTACCGTTCCAGACGCTTCTTTTGCATTGTTTTTCGCCGTTTCAGCGGTTTCGGTCCTTGTCTTTGCATCAGCCTGTCCGACACCGACTGTTTCCGAAAGTGTTTCCAGAGAATTCTGTACCGCTTTCATTTTATCAAAATTATTAACCGTTGTGATCCCAATCACCAATACGATCAGCACAAGCACTGCACTCGTAATATAGGCAAATGCCGAACTCTGATGCTGCTCTTTATATTCCATCTTTTCTCTCACTGCACTACGAAAATTCTTTGCAGCTCGATCCTCAACCACTTCACTGGGGGTTACTCCATTCTCCTTGCGTGTATTGATCATATAGTTCTGCATCTCAGGATTCTTTTCATAATAAATGTAATGCCCTCCGATCTGCATCAGTTCACCAAATTTGTACGCATAAAATATCTCGTCCTGCTCTCTTGCGTTTTTCCACAGGAACAGACTTCCTTCCTGCCCAAATTCTCTTTCCTGTATTTTCTTCACTTCCCGGTTGCGGCTCATCGGATTGCCTTCTTCAACAATTCCCCATCCGACAATATGACTTTCCGGAAAATACTGCGCTGCTTCTTCCATCATATGTTTCATTCCATCTTGTCCGATTTCAAGTTTACCATCCTTTTCCGATAATTCTTGCATCTGTACGGCTCCTGACACAAATACAGCCTTTTCGTCTTCCAGTTCCAGCACTTCTCCCACCAAAATCACTCCAACCGGCTGTTCTTTCGCTTTTTCTCTTAATTGGTTCAGATATGTATCTACATAATCTTCTACATATATCTTTGGATTGTCACTTACATTTCCTATCTGTCTTACGTTTTTTGGAAGTTGTCTTTCCATGACACAATCACCTCGTCTTATATATTTTTGCCTATGATATCATACAAAATATGCGTATTTTATCAGTTAATGGGACCTGTCCATGGAATTTTCCGATACAATTTTTTATTTCCCGACACACTTCCGGGATTTCAGGCAGCTTTTCTTTCAGATTTTGGTACATAAAAAGAGATTCCCGAATAAATCATTCAGGAATCCCTATCTTATTATATTCTGTTCTTATGATATGACTATAATATTTCCACAGTCCCGGTATCCTTCCGGCATCTGATCTGTAACGATTTTTGCGCCTGCAAACGGAGCAAACGTTACAGAACTCACCTCACCGAACTTAGACTCGTCACATAATACATATTTTTCCTGGCACTGTTCCATCGCAATCTTTTTGACCATTGCTTCACTCGCATCCGGTGTCGTGAACCCTGTTTTCTTAGTCACACCATTGGTACCAAAGAATCCCTTGGTAAAATGATACTTTCTAATCGTCTCCATTGCCTCACTTCCGACAACCGCTTCCGTGGAACTTTTCAGTTCTCCTCCAACCAGTCGTACTTTCACCCCGGACTTTGCCAATTGCTGAGCATGCACTACCGCATTCGTCACAACAGTTACATCTTTATCCCGCAGAAATTCCAGCATATATCCGGTTGTGGTTCCTGCATCAAGATATATATATTCACCTTGTCCGATCAATCTTGCGGCATATTCTGCAATCTGCCGTTTTTCCGATACATGAACGGTTATTTTCTGAGCCACTGTCGGCTCCTGCGGTGTTACCACGTGATCTAATGCGACCGCACCTCCGAACACTTTCACCAGTTTTCCCGCATTATGAAGTGCTGTGATATCTCTGCGCACGGTCGATTCCGATGTATCCAAAAGTTCTTTAACTTCTGTCACGGTAATACTGCCTTCTTTTTCAAGAAGCTTCAATATCTGTTCATAACGCTGTTCTGTAAGCATATGTCCTCCTACAGGTTCTCCTGCATGAATTTGCTTACTGCTTCGCAAGCTGCTTCTTCATCAGCACCTTCAAATGTAAATGTTACTTCATGGTCTTTCTTAGCACCAAGTCCCATAAGGCCGAAGATCTTCTTGCAGTCAGCTTTCTTTCCTTCTTTTTCGATCATCACTGATGATTCGAAAGATTTTGCAAGTTTCACCAGTTCTCCTGCCGGACGAGCGTGGATTCCTTCGTTATCTGTGATTACATACTTAAATTCTTTCATTCTTCATACCTCCATAGAATATTACATTTGGTGATTTTCATTCTATTCATTTTTTACAGGTCTGTCAACATCTCTGCGGACAAACCTGTATTTTACTATTATTTTTATATAATTTTCTTTTTGAGTACTCCGAGTAATACCGCTGAAATTACAGTTCCTGCTACCAGTGCCACCAGATACATGATTGCATTTCCCACTACAGGGAATACGAAGATTCCACCGTGCGGTGCCATCAGTGTACATCCAAATGCCATAGACAGTGCTCCGGCTGCCGCAGAACCGACAATGCAGGCCGGCAGTACGTGAAGCGGATCTGCTGCCGCATATGGAATCGCTCCTTCGGTAATAAATGCGAGTCCCATAATGAAGTTTGTCGGTCCTGCTTCTCTTTCTGATTTTGTAAATTTGTCTTTAAATAATAATGTTGCAAGTGCAATTGCACATGGAGGGGTCATTCCTCCGATCATAACAGCTGCCATGATATCATAATTTCCTGCTGCGATTGCGGCTGTACCGAACACATATGCCGCCTTATTGAACGGGCCTCCCATATCAATCGCCATCATTCCGCCAAGGATCAGACCAAGCAAAAGCTTGCTTGAGCCACCCATTCCGGTCAGTCCGTTGTTCAGTGCAGTATTGATCGCTCCCATGACCGGCTCAATCGCAAAGTTCATAAGAAGGCCGATTCCAAGAATTCCGGCTACCGGATAGATCAGAACCGGTGCAATCTTTTCCAGTGCATCCGGAAGCTTGTCACACAGTTTTCTAAGAAGAAGAATCAGATATCCGGACACAAAACCAGCTACCAGCGCTCCGAGGAATCCGGATTTTCCGTTTGCTGCGATAACTCCACCTACAAATCCAACCGCAAGTGCCGGTCTGTCGCCGATTGCTTCACCTATATATCCCGCAAGTACCGGAAGCATCACTCCAAATGCAAGTCCGCCGATCGTCTTAAGCTGCGCCGCTACCGGTGTAATAGTACCAAAGTTAGCCCTATCTGCTTTTGCCAATGCATTCATATCTACGCAAAGTCCGTCGATCAAAAATGCCAGTGCTATCAGAATACCACCGCCGACTACGAACGGAAGCATATGGGATACACCATTCATCAACTGTGTGTAAATCTGATGTCCGATGCTGCCGGATGATCTTCCACCTTTACTTTCCTGCACTTCTGCTCCATTTGCCGCATGATATACCGGAACGTCCCCGCTGATCACACGGTCAACCAATTCACCTGCTTTACTGATACCATCAGACACCTGGCAGACAATAACTTTCTTTCCGTCAAAACGATCCATCGGAACCTGTGCATCTGCAGCTACGATAATTCCATCTGCTTCTTCAATTTCTTTTGAAGTCAGTACATTTTTCGCTCCGCCGGAACCTCTTGTCTCCACTTTTACTGCACAATCTTTTGCTTTTGCAGCTTTTTCAATTCCTTCAGCCGCCATATACGTATGTGCAATTCCGGTCGGGCAGGATGTGACTGCAAGAATCTTAACCTTTCCTCTGGTCTCTTCTTCTGCTGCCGTTCCTTCTCCCGCAAGTCTTTCATCAATTCCTGCTTCTTTTTCATCGGCATCATTGATGATACCCATAAATTCTTCTACTGTCTCCGCATTTCTCAAAGCCTCTGTAAATTCTTCATTCATCAGAAGAACAGATAACTTACTCAATACATCCAGATGGATATTGTCTTCTGTATTCGGTGCTGCGATCAGGAACATCAGTGTAACAGGCTCCCCATCCAGCGAATCAAAATCCACACCATCCTTAACTACCATTGCTGCCAGTCCCGGTTTTGTTACCGCATCGCATTTTCCATGCGGAATGGCGATTCCTTCTCCGATTCCTGTCGTACTTTCTTCTTCTCTTGCATATACCTGCTTTCTATATGCTTCTTTATCATTGATCTTTTCGCTCTTTACCATGAGATCAACGATCTGGTCGAGTGCTTCGTTTTTGCTCTTTGGCGATGCATTCAAAAGAATACTTCTTGCATCCAGCAAATCTGTGATTCTCATATAATTTTCCCTCCTGTTGATAAATCGTTTTCTTTGCAACACTTTTCTCTTTTATGCCTTACACCAGCTGTTTATATACTTCTTCTACTTCCGGTCTGGTTGCCAGATATTCGGAAAATGCACTTGCGCTTCCTGTTGCGACTCCCATACGGAAAGCATGCTCATAATCCTGCTTTTCCATCCAGCCTGTCATGAAACCTGCCACCATGGAATCTCCGGCTCCTACACCATTGACCAATGTTCCTTTCGGCGCCGGCGAACTATATACTTCTCCATTTTCCGCAATCAGCACCGCGCCTTCTCCCGCCATCGAGATCAGTACATTTCTGGCTCCTTTTTCCTGAAGCTTTCTTCCATAAGGAATGACGTCCTCTCTCGTCTTAAGTGTCACTTCGAAGATCTCACCAAGCTCATGATTATTTGGTTTTATCAGAAACGGACGATACTCCAGTACATTCATAAGAAGATCTCTTGTTGCATCCACAACGATCATGATGCCTTTATCTTTCAACTCTTTCATGATTCTGCTATAGATATCGTCTGGCATAGATGCCGGGATACTTCCTGCAAGGAATAAGACATCGCCTTCTTTCATCGTATTCAGACGCTTCATCAATTCTTCTACTTTCTCTTTCGGAATCTTTGGACCACTTCCATTAATTTCTGTTCCGTCGATGGATTTCAGTTTCAAATTGATTCTTGATATTCCTTCTTCAATCTGAATGAAATCAGATGCTACACCTTCTTCTTCCAATCGTCTTGCAATTTCTTTTCCCGTAAATCCGGCCATAAATCCAAGTGCCGTACTTTGGATTCCAAGATTCTTAAGCACGATAGAAACATTAATCCCTTTTCCACCCGGAAGCATGAGTTCTGAGCTTGTACGGTTTGTAAGTCCGAGTTTAAAATCGTCCACTGAAACGATGTAATCCAACGATGGATTAAACGTAACTGTATAAATCATATTTCTTACTCCTTTCAGCTTGTTGAGTTCATTATATCGTCAAATCCAGTCATTTTCAATCACATTAGTTCACAAATATTTTGACTGTTTTTGGTTGATTTTGCACAAACAAAGAGTGAATCTGACCGTTTTTAATCGCTTACCGCAAAAAAGCTGCCGCCCAACGAAATCTCTTTCGTTAAAGCGACAGCCTCTGACTATCCGTTCTATATTATTATTTTACGAATGCTTTTACTTTTGCATAAATGCTATCTGCGTCAAGACCGTATTTCTTAATCAGTTCTACAGCCGGACCAGACTCACCAAATGTATCATTTACACCAATCTTCATTACTTTAGCCGGTGCTTTCTCTGCAACTACATCACATACAGCACTTCCAAGTCCGCCGATAACAGAGTGTTCTTCAACTGTTACGATCTTTCCTGTCTTAGCTGCTGCTGCAACAACCGCTGCTTCATCCAACGGTTTGATCGTGTGCATATTAATCACTTCTGCACTGATTCCGTCTGCTGCGAGCTTCTCTGCTGCTGCGAGGGATTCAGATACCTCAAGACCTGTTGCGATGATTGTTACATCAGTACCTTCACGAAGTGTGATGGCTTTACCAATCTCGAATTTGTATTCTGCATTATCATTGATAACCGGAACTGCAAGTCTTCCGAAACGGAGATATACAGGACCTACGTGCTCATAAGCTGCTTTTACAGCTGCTTTTGCTTCTACATCATCAGAAGGATTGATCACGATCATTCCAGGAATTGTTCTCATAAGAGCAATATCTTCGTTACACTGATGTGTAGCACCGTCTTCTCCAACAGAGATTCCGGCATGTGTAGCACCGATCTTAACGTTTAATTTTGGATATCCGACTGAGTTGCGAACCTGCTCAAATGCACGTCCTGCTGCAAACATAGCAAATGAACTTGCAAACGGAACTTTTCCTGTGGCAACGATACCTGCTGCAACTCCGATCATGTTACACTCAGCGATTCCACAGTCAATGTGACGTTCCGGGAAAGCTTTTTTGAACATTCCCGTCTTGGTAGCTTCTGCAAGGTCAGCGTCTAACACTACCAGATCTTCATGTTCTTTTCCTAATTCTACCAAAGCATTACCGTAGCTTTCTCTTGTTGCGATTTTCTTTACTTCTGACATAATGCTTCACCTGCTTTCTCTAATTCTTCCATTGCCTGTGCATACTGCTCATCATTAGGAGCTTTTCCATGCCATCCGGCCTGGTCTTCCATGAAGGAAACTCCTTTTCCTTTGATTGTCTTTGCAATAATTGCAGTCGGCATTCCCTTTGTCTCACGAGCCTCTTTGAAAGCTGCTTCGATCTGGTCAAAATCATTTCCATCAATATTGATCACATGGAAGTTAAATGCCTCGAATTTCTTGTCGATCGGATATGGAGAGTTAACGTCTGTAATCTTTCCATCGATCTGAAGGTTGTTATTATCAACGATCACTACCAGGTTGTCCAGCTTTCTGTGTCCCGCTAACATAGAAGCTTCCCAGACCTGTCCCTCCTGGATCTCACCATCTCCGAGAAGTGTGTATACTCTGTAATCATCATCTGAAAGCTTAGCTGAAATAGCCATTCCTACTGCAGCTGAGATGCCCTGTCCAAGAGATCCACTTGACATATCAACACCTGGGATGTGTTTCATATCCGGATGTCCCTGAAGGTATGATCCAACTTTACGAAGAGTTGTCAGATCTTCTACCGGGAAGAATCCTCTGTGTGCCAGTGTTGAATAATATCCCGGTGCTGTGTGTCCTTTTGATAATACAAAACGGTCACGGTCTGCTTTCTTAGGATCCTTAGGATCGATATTCATCTCTTCAAAATACAGATATGTATAAATGTCTGCTGCTGACAGTGATCCACCCGGATGTCCGGATTTTGCACTGTGAACTGCAGTAACGATGCCCTTGCGGACTTCGTTGGCTGTCTTCATAAGCTCTAATTTGTTCATGTTGTTCCTCCTGAATCATTATATATGATAGCTTTACTTATTCTTATTCTCCGAATACTGCTTTGTAATCAGCCTGGAATTTCTCGATTCCTGCATCTGTTAATGGATGATGTGTCATCTGCTCGATTACTTTGTAAGGTACAGTTGCGATATCGGCACCTGCCAATGCACAGTCTGTTACATGGATCGGGTTACGTACGCTTGCCGCAATGATCTCTGTATCGATTCCTGCAACTTCGAAGATCTGTGCGATCTCTGAGATCAGATCTACTCCTCTTGTAGAAATATCATCCAGACGTCCCAGGAATGGTGATACGAATGAAGCGCCTGCTCTTGCTGCAAGAAGTGCCTGGTTTGCATTGAAGATCAGAGTTACGTTTGTCTTGATACCTTCTGCTGCAAGTACTTTAACTGCCTTTAATCCTTCTACAGTCATAGGAATCTTAACTACCATATTCGGATGGATCTTAGCGATCTCTCTTCCTTCTGCGATCATGCCTTCTGCATCTGTTGTTGTAGCTTTTACTTCTCCACTGATAGGTCCGTCTACGATAGATGCGATCTCAGCGATAACTTCTTCAAATACTTTACCTTCTTTTGCGATCAGAGATGGGTTTGTTGTTACCCCGCAGATAACTCCCATATCATTTGCTTTCTTAATATCCTCTACGTTCGCTGTGTCAATGAAAAATTTCATGTTGTTTTCCTCCTTAAAAGCGGTGAAATCTGTTCACCATTCCCTTGTTATCGTTTGATATAAATTATACTCTATTCATGGAACTCCGGTCAATAGCCATGATTTTTTATTAATAATTTTCTTTATTAATGTTTTCAAATTATTAATTGAACTTTTTTAAAATTTTTGATGGAAATGTTAACATTATTTTTGATTTTTTCTTTTTATTATCGATTTTCACGCATTTATAAAGGGCATTAACATCTAACATGTATTTTCAGTTTGTAAAATTGAGTAATTATTAATAATAATTTTTGCAAAAGAATTAATTTTTCTTTTTTCGTGCATTTTTTGCATACGTTGTTGTTCCACGGACGATCAGCTGCGGTTCATATTCCACATGATAGGTACTGATCGGTGCTGTTTCCATATTCGCCGAATGATGTGATGCTATCTTCTTCATTATAATATCACATGCATCCCTTCCTTTAAAAGTCACAAAATGCTCGATCGTCGTCAGATTCATGTTATGCATTCTGGCAAACAGTGTGTTATCACATCCCATCACGGACACATCGGCCGGCACTTTTATCTTTGCCTCATGAAGTGCATCCATGACTCCAAATGCAATCATGTCATTTAATCCGACAATTGCTGTCACATCTGTCGTTTCATTCAACAACTCTTTCGTCAGTTCATATCCGATCTTATATTCGGAATCAATATGTGCCACATCAAGATCAATCTCTTCTTTTGCCGCCTTGATGATCACCTGGTCTCGCAGACCGGCTTTTTCATACTCTTTCAGGAAACCTTCCACCCGTTTTGAACGTTGTTTCTGTCTTGCTGTCAATGGCGGTGCTATATATGCAACCTTTCTGTGACCTAATTCCAGCAGATGCTTCGCCATCACTCTTCCAAGTTTTGAATTATCAAGTTCCACTGCATCTACATTCATCTTTTCATTCTGGTTATTTACGATCGCAACCGGTATCTGTTCTGCAATCTCTCCCACCAGATCCATAAAGCAATGGCTCGGATTGCAGGTGTAGATAATCCCCAGCGGCCGTAACTGCCACATCATTTTCAGATAACGTTCTTCCATCCGGAGATCTCTCTGTGTATTACATACAAAAAGACCAAATCCTTTTTCTTTTGCATGCGCCTCGATTCCCTGCAGCAGCATAACATAATACGGATTCGTCAGATTGGGGCAGAACACAACCAGAAGTTTCTCTCTTTTTGTCCCCTTTCTCGTTTTCCTTTTCGGCGGGACGTATCCCAGCTCTTTGGCAGCATTTTCTACTTTTTCCACAGTCTCTTTGGCAAATGACACATCATATTTTTTGTTCAGGATCATAGAAACCGTAGATTGTGATACTCCGGCAGCATGGGCAATATCTGTTGACGTAACCTTTTTCTTCATTCTCTCACCTCTGGCGGGGACAAACGCTCTACAGTTCTGTCCTTCCTTCAAGTGCCCGGAGAAGCGTCACTTCATCGATATACTCCAGATCTCCTCCGACCGGAACACCGCTTGCAATTCTGCTTACTTTAATTCCCGTCGGTTTGATCAGCTTACTGATATACATCGCTGTAGTCTCACCTTCCAGACTCGAATTCGTTGCAATGATCACTTCTTTTACATCTCCCTGCAGACGCCCGATCAGTTCCTTTAATCTGATATCTTCCGGACCTATCCCAAGCATCGGAGAGATTGCACCATGAAGCACATGATACACACCATTATATTTCCCTGTCTTTTCATATGCCGCAAGATCTCTTGTATTCTCAACCACCATGATCGTCTGATGATCACGGTTACTGTTACTGCAGATCGGGCACAGTTCCTGATCGGTAAGTGTATAACATTCTTTGCAATATTTTATATTCTCTCTGGCTTCCACCATCGTAGAAGCCAGTCTTTTTACATCATCAACCGGCATATGAATCAGATGGAACGCAAGTCTTGCCGCAGATTTTGCTCCGATTCCCGGAAGGCATGACAGTTCCTCAATCAATTTGCTCATCTGATTACTGTAATAATCCATAATTTTTTAACTCCCTGTAAGAATCATTCTTTCCGGATCTTCTCTTAGAATAATCCCGGCATTCCGCCACCCATGCCGCCGGTAAACTTAGACATTGCAGAAGTTGTCTCTGCGTCTACTTTCTCCAGTGCTTCATTGACTGCTGCCACAAGCAGATCTTCCAGCATCTCTACATCATCCGGATCTACTACTTCTTCATCCAGTTTTACTTTTAATATCTTCTTGCTTCCGGATACAGTTACTTCAACAGCACCGCCGCCTGCAGTTGCACTGAATTCTTTTGTCTCCATTTCCTTTGCCTGTTCTTCCATCTGACGCTGCATCTTCTGTGCCTGTTTCATCAGATTTGCCATATTTCCCGGCATTCCGCCTCCTGGGAATCCTCCTCTTTTTGCCATGATAATATCCTCCTATTCGTCTTCTACAGTAATTTCCATATTGATCAGATTCTCCAGATCCACAAAGTGATCCTCGAATCTGCGTCCTGCCTCCATCTGGCGGACGTCTATCTCTACTTTTTTACCGATCTTCTGCTCGATCAACGACTGGATCTCTTCTTTGTGATCCGGCGTCGCAACTGCACTGGCACTCAGTTCATCCGGCAGCACGATCAGAAGCCGGTTGCCTTCTCCGGCACTTAATCTCGCTTTTTTCAGATATGTGCGGAGCATCGGGGAAGCCTCATTGATGATCATCCGGAAATCTTTTGCCACCGCTTTCACGTCTTCATTTAATGCCTGCGGAAGTTCCGGTTTCGGCTTCGGTGCCGCTGCTTCTTTTGCATCGGATGCATACACAACACGCTCCCTGACCGGTGCTTCCCACGCTCCGTCCTCCAGCTGTTTTTCAATCGCACGGATGCGGTCCAGCAGGGCGTCCTTATTCTGATCCATTGCCGGACGGCATAATTTGATCAGGGTTACTTCCAGCAGAACCCTCTTCTGTGTCGCATATTTCAATTGATTCGTCAGATCCGAAAAAATGCGGATGTAGCGGATCAGTGTATCACTGTCAATCATCTGTGCTTCTTCTTTTAACAGTGCCAGATTCTCCGATGATACATCCAGTACATCTTCCATATCATCCGAGCTCTTCACCAGAAGCAGATTCCTCAGATACCATGTGAAATCTGCCGCCAGCTGAGACAATTCTCTTCCCTGCATTACCAGCTCATCTACCGTCTCGATCACCTGATGTACATCCATCGCAAGCAGCTGTCTTAACAGCCGGCTGAATACTTCCGTATCCACCGCTCCCAGCACTTCCAGTACATGATCATATGTCAGTGTCTCATTCATATAGAATGCCGCACACTGATCCAGAAGGCTCAGTGAATCCCTCATAGAGCCATCCGCCATCTTTGCGATATAGCGGACCGCCTTATCTTCCACATCCCATCCTTCTTTATCGATCAGTTCACGCAATCTCGCTGCGATCGTCTCAATGGAAATTCTTTTAAAATCATATCGCTGGCATCGGCTCAAGATCGTAATCGGAATCTTGTGTGCCTCCGTTGTCGCAAGAATAAATATAACATATTCCGGAGGTTCTTCCAATGTTTTTAACAATGCATTGAATGCGCCGATCGACAGCATATGCACCTCATCAATAATATATACTTTATATTTCCCTTCTGTCGGGCGATATGTGACCTCTTCACGGATCTCACGGATGTTGTCCACACCATTATTAGATGCCGCATCAATCTCGATCACATTCATCGATGTACCAGCTGCGATCGACCGGCACATTGCGCACTCCCCGCACGGGCTTCCATCTACCGGATGTTCGCAGTTGACTGCTTTCGCAAATATCTTCGCAACGGTTGTCTTTCCGGTTCCTCTGGTCCCGCAGAACAAATATGCATGTCCGATACGATCTGCATTGATCTGGTTCTTCAATGTCCGGACGATCGCATCCTGTCCTTTTACATCTTCGAATTCATCCGGACGAAACTTACGGTATAATGCCGTATATGACATTCTTTACACTCCTTGTCTAAATGGAGATCCTGCTCAGTCTCCGCATCTATTCATCACCGAAGCTGATACCAATGGTCTTTGCCTCGTCAATGATCGATGCTTTTGGATCTACATATTTTAGTTTTCCGGCAACTTCTGACAATGGCACGCGGATAATCTCCTGATTTCTAGTCCCTACCATACATCCGAAATCACCTTCCAAAATTGCTCTCGAAGCTTCTGCACCAAGTCTTGTTGCAAGTACACGGTCATATGCACACGGAGAGCCGCCTCTTTGTGTATGTCCGGGAACTGTGATCCTTACTTCTTTATCTGTCTTTTCCTGAATCTTCTCAGCAAGTTCATATGCAACAGAAGGATATTTCTTCTTTGCTTTTTTCTCTTTTAATTCTTTCTTTGAAAGTGCTGCATCTTCTTTTGAAATTGCACCTTCGGCAACAGCAATAATTGTAAATCTCTTCCCTGCTTTGCCGCGTTTTTCAATTGCGTCAACCACTGAATTGATATCGTATGGCATCTCCGGAAGAAGAATAATATCGGCACCACCGGCAATTCCTGCATGAAGTGTGACCCATCCTACTTTATGTCCCATTACTTCCACGATAAATACACGGCTGTGAGATGTCGCTGTTGTATGGATCTTATCAATCGTATCTGTTGCAATATCTACTGCACTCTGGAATCCGAACGTCATATCTGTTCCCCAGAGATCATTATCGATCGTCTTCGGGAGTGTTACCACATTAAGTCCTTCTTCTCTCAGCATATTGGCTGATTTGTGTGTTCCATTCCCTCCCAGAATTACCAGGCAGTCCAGATTCAACTTGTGATATGTGTGTTTCATCGCCTCTACTTTGTCAATTCCGTCCTTATCCGGTACTCTCATCAACTTAAACGGCTGTCTGGATGTTCCCAGGATCGTTCCGCCAAGTGTCAGGATTCCTGAAAAATCTTTTGACGTAAGCATCTTAAAATTCGAATAGATCAAACCCTTATATCCATCCTGAAATCCATAAATCTCTACATCATCCCTTTTTGAAACAAGCCCCTTTACGACGCCTCTCATTGCTGCATTCAGTGCCTGGCAGTCGCCGCCACTTGTAAGCATTCCAATTCTTAACATATATCTGCTCCTTTCTATATTGCCTGTGTATTCGTTTATTCTGCACCATATAGAATTTCCGGTTTAGAAAAGTCCTACCTATGAGCTTACCCACTTTCTGTATACAATACCAGTAAAATTATAACTTATTTTTATGGCCGAGACAATACGAGACAGATGTTTTTTCATCCGGCTCACTCCTGTTGACAAAAATTCCCCTGTCTCTTTTTCAAAAACGTGTTATAATACATGTGGAAAATTTGTGTAGAAAGCAGGTAGTATTGTGGATAAATTAGATATAAAATTATGGACACTTGCGTCCAAAGGGCAGATCGTTCCTGACCGTTCATTACTAAAAACACCGGAACAGATTGAAATGATTAAAAAAAGTGCAGCGTTGAACACCGCAGTTCTCGATCATGTAGCTGCTCATATTCACGCAGGAATGAGCACTGCCGAGATCGATAAACTGGTGTATGATTTTACAACAGAGCATGGCGGGATTCCTGCGCCTCTGAATTATGAAGGATTCCCAAAAAGCGTGTGCACTTCTATCAACAACGTTATCTGCCACGGCATCCCAAGTGAACACGAGATCCTGATCGATGGCGATATCATCAATGTTGATGTATCTACTATCTTAAACGGCTATTTTTCCGATGCATCCCGTATGTTCACGATCGGTGAGGTATCTTCGGAAGCAGAACGTATCGTCCGTGTCACAAAAGAGTGCGTGGAACTCGGCCTCAAAGCTGCAAAACCATGGGGACATCTCGGAGACATTGCTTATGCGATCAATTCCCACGCACAGGAAAACGGATATTCTGTCGTAGAAGAGATCGGCGGTCATGGAATCGGTCTGGAATTCCATGAGGAACCATTTGTAAGTTATGTTACTCCAAAGGGCAGCGAGATGGTTCTGGTCCCAGGTATGATGTTCACAATTGAACCAATGATCAATCAGGGATCTCCGGAATTCTATGTGGATGAAGACAACGGCTGGACCGTTTATACAGATGATGACGGTCTTTCTGCCCAGATTGAATATATGGTTCTTATCAAAGAAGACGGAGTAGAAGTTCTTACAAAATAACACAGAGAACCTGCCGCAGGCAATTCCATTTTTTGCATACTCAGATATTAAAAAAGATTACCGGAAAGGACAGTTCCTTTTCCGGTAATCTTTTTTATCTCCACTCTACAGGATATACAGCCAGTCATGCTCCTCTTCATTCCGCATTCCCAGCACCAATGCCGAATGCGGTCCCATATTTGCAACCACTTCACCATCTTCCACCAGATATTCCTCATACTCTGTTGTATATCCGTCTTTGTAAGAATACAGCAGACGTTTCATACGACATTTTGCCGGAATCTCAGCCTCCCATACAGGAACTTTCACTTCCGTACGTTCGCTGCGGTTATTGATCACGATGACGATCCGGTCATTGCCTTTGAACCTTGCATAAGCCAGGACATTCTCTTCTCCGCCAAGAATCTTCAGAGAACCGGTTCTAAGTGCCGGATGCTCTTTGTGGATGCGGATCGCTTCTTTGTGAAACGCAATCAGTTCATGGTCTTCACGTCCCCACGGATAGGTCCTTCTGTTATCCGGATCCGTGAATCCACAAACGCCCGCCTCATCACCATAATATATGGTCGGTGCTCCGACCCATGTCATCTGCATGACAACCGCTTCACGCATAACCGCTTTATTTACATATTCATTTGCGGCTTCCGGTCCCAGATGTTCTACACGGCCAACCATGTGGTTCGTTCTCGTAAGGAATCTCGAATGATCATGGTTCGAAAGTTCGTTCATCGCTACCTGCAGTGAAGGGGTCAGCATATTCGACATATGATGTGCCATCGACCCGATAAAGTTATCGATGTTACCGAGAAGTTCTTCTCTGGCCTCATCACTGTGCTTTTCCATTCCTGTCAGAAACCATGTGATCGGCTCCATGAATGCATCATAGTTCATGACGGTATCCCACTCGTCACCTTTAAGCCAGTCGCTCGGATCCCCGTAATGTTCCGCAAGGATCAGTGCATTCGGATTCGCATCTTTCACGGCTGTTCTGAATTTCTTCCAGAAATCATGGTTATATTCATTGCTGCGTCCCAGATCTGCTGCCACATCCAGACGCCATCCATCTACATTATACGGCGGTGATACCCATTTCCGCCCGATATATAAGATATAATTTTCCAGCTTTACAGAATCTTCATAATTCAGTTTCGGCAAAGTATCATGTCCCCACCAGCCATCATAATTACCATTATACGGCCAGTTCTCTGGTTCTTCTTTGAAGAAACGGAAGTAGCTTCTGTACGGACTGTCTGCCGATATATAAGCACCCGGTTCATAATCTTTTTCGCCTTCGTATATTCTCTCACGGTCCATCCACTTATTGAAAGAACCGCAATGGTTGAATACGCCGTCCAGAATCACTTTCATACCACGACGGTGTAATTCTTCTACCAGCTTAATGAATAACTCATTACTTGCTTCCAGGTTCTTAAGACCTGTCGTGCGTTTTTTATACTTCGTTGCCTGACTGTTGTCCGTCACACCATCCGGAAGCACCTCACCTCCGTCATCTACGATCTTCCCATAATGCGGATCAATATAATCATAATCCTGGATATCGTATTTATGGTTCGACGGTGACACAAATAATGGATTAAAATATACAACTTCTACACCCAGCTCCTGCAGATAATCAAGTTTATCCATGACTCCCTGCAGATCCCCGCCGTAGAATTCTCTTACACCCATGTTCGCCGGATATTTATCCCAGTTCGTTACTCTCCGGGAATAATCTCCGATATAGTAATACTCGTTCGTCTCTACATCATTTGACTTATCTCCGTTATAAAAGCGGTCTGTAAATATCTGATACATAACCGCTCCCTTTGCCCAGTCCGGTGTGGAAAATCCGGGTACTACAACAAAGTTATAATACTCCAGGATCTCGCGAGAGATTCCACATCGTCCATAATAATATTTTTCTGTTCCAGACTGCACTTCGAAACAATATCTGAAAGGCTCTGCCCCCAGACGCACTTCAAACGTATAATAATCAAATTCTCCCTGTGTGCATTCTTTTTCCATTACATATGTGTCAGCCGATGTCACAAGCCCTACTCTGTCTGCATCATCCTTCGCCGTACGGAACCGGAACGTTACCAGTTCATTCTCCTTCGGTTCAGGGGGATATACATACCCTTCTGTTCCATCGCAAAATAAAGCCGCCTTATTCATATAACTAACACCTCTCTCATTTTTTGTTTCCGGAAAGGAAAGCTCTTCCTCCTAGTCCTCCGATACATCTTCCGGAAACAGCGCTTCAAATTCTTCCCGGGAAATCTTTTCTTTTTCCAGCAGAAGGTCTGCGCATGTATGCAGAACATCGTCATATTTTCTAATGATATGTCTTGCTCTGTCATAACATTCATCAATAATTCTCTTTACTTCCTGGTCGATTACAGTAGCCACACCCTCTCCGTAGCCTCTTGCTGTATGCGCCAGATCACGTCCGATGAACACCTCATTGTTGTCATCATCATAGTTGATCAGCCCGACTGCTTCCGACATACCGAACTTTGTAACCATGGATTTTGCCAGACCGGTTGCCTGTTTGATATCCTGGGATGCACCGGTTGTGATATCATCAAATACTTCTTCTTCGGCTACACGTCCACCGAGTGATACCGTAATATCCTGAAGCATCTTTCCTTTTGTATTAAACATCTCATCCTTTTCCGGAAGCGGCATCGTATATCCTCCCGCACTTCCTGTCGGGATGATCGAAACACTGTATACAGGTCCCACATCCGGGAGTACATGGAACAGGATTGCATGCCCTGCTTCATGAAATGCTGTGATTCTCTTCTCTTTTTCGGAAATGACACGGCTCTTCTTCTCTGCACCGATTCCGACTTTTACAAATGCTTTCTTAATATCATCCTGTTTTAAGAATACTCTGTTATCCTTCGCTGCAAGAATTGCTGCCTCGTTCAGAAGATTTTCCAGATCTGCACCTGTAAATCCTGCTGTTGTCTGTGCGATCTGCTGCAGATTGATCTCCTCACTCAGTGGTTTGCCTTTCGCATGAACCTTAAGGATCTCCTCACGCCCTTTGATATCAGGTCTTCCAACCATAACCTTGCGGTCGAATCGTCCCGGACGAAGGATTGCCGGATCAAGGATGTCTACTCGGTTGGTTGCAGCCATCACGATGATACCTTCATTGACACCAAAACCATCCATCTCTACAAGTAACTGGTTCAGTGTCTGCTCACGCTCGTCATGTCCGCCGCCCATTCCGGTTCCACGGCGTCTTGCAACTGCATCGATCTCATCGATAAAGATGATACAAGGTGCATTCTTCTTAGCCTCCTCGAACAGGTCTCTGACACGGGATGCACCGACACCGACAAACATTTCCACAAAATCCGAACCGGAGATCGTAAAGAACGGAACTCCCGCTTCTCCGGCAACTGCCTTCGCAAGCAGTGTCTTACCGGTTCCCGGAGGGCCTACCAGCAACACGCCTTTCGGGATTCTTGCTCCCACCTGGATATATTTCTTCGGAGATTTCAGGAAATCAACAATCTCCTCCAGTTCCTCTTTCTCTTCTTCCAGACCTGCCACCTGGGCAAATGTCACTTTCTTGTCACGGTCTGTACTCAGTCTTGCACGGCTCTTTCCAAAATTCATTGCTTTCGAATTCGCACCGCCGCCCTGCCGGTTCATCAGACCGAAGAGCAGGAAAACTCCGCCCAGTGTAAGAATAACCGGCAGAAATGTGGTTGCTGCCCAGCTGTCCTGCGGGATATCCGGCATCGTATACTCCACATTCTGTTCTTTCAGATAATCCTGGATCTCGTTAACATCAGAAACATACAGATATCTGATCTTATCGGAATCGTCGTCTCCCTTCAACGTAATCTCTACACGTCCTGTCGGAACACTCTTATTCTGATTCACTTCTACCGACTCGATCTTGTCATTCTGAACCAACTGTTGGAAATTCTTCCAGGTAATCTCTTTTTCTCGTTGATCGAACTGATTGGTAAACCATAGTGCTGCGAACAAAAATATGACAAACACCAGAAATACAGCACCGTTCAGTCCTCTCGCTTTCTTATTATCCAATTTTCAGGCTCCTTTCTTGTGACGCGCCTATTCTACGCCCTCTACTACTCCGATAAACGGAAGGTTTCTATATCTCTGAGCGTAATCCAGACCATATCCCACAACAAATTCGTCCGGGATATTGAATCCGACATAATCTACTTTTACATCTTTTACTCTTCTTTCCGGTTTGTCCAGAAGCGTACAAAGCTTCATACTCTTTGGTTTTCTCTTAGCCAGGATATCCATCAGATAATATAATGTTCTTCCTGAATCAATGATATCCTCTACGATCAGCACATCTTTTCCTTCCAGTGTCTCATCTAAGTCTTTGGCGATCTTAACGACACCGCTTGACTTTGTTCCGTCACCGTAGCTGCTGACACTCATAAAATCCATAGATACCGGAACGGTGATTCTCTTTGCCAGTTCACACATAAAGAACACTCCGCCCTTTAACACGCAGATCAGATGCACCTGCTTTCCCGCATAATCTTTGCTGATCTGTTCTCCAAGTTCTTTGATCCTCTTTGCAACATCCTCTTCAGGAACTAATACTTTAACTGTCTCTGCCATCTTCTTCTCCTC
>UMDP01023250.1_pt1 | contig 19359 bp, 10 predicted proteins | sample 1964521 | NCBI WGS metagenome assembly UMDP01 (sample SAMEA4835997, study PRJEB28245) | human gut metagenome | biome: gut microbiome; material: fecal sample | place: Denmark | collected 2008 | reverse complement strand
TCCAACTATTCAAACTCAATCGTTCCCGGTGGCTTACTCGTCAGATCATAGAATACTCTGTTTACTCCACGCACTTCATTGATAATTCTGCTCATCACCTTATTCAGAACTTCATACGGGATCTCTGCCGCCTCTGCAGTCATGAAATCAACTGTATTCACTGCTCTCAGTGCAACGGCATAATCATAAGTTCTCTCATCACCCATAACACCAACACTTCTCATGTTCGTCAGTGCTGCGAAGTACTGACCGATCGTGCGGTCAAGTCCTGCATTGGCAATCTCCTCACGGTAGATAGCATCTGCATCCTGAACGATACGAACCTTATCGGCTGTTACTTCACCAATGATGCGGATTCCAAGTCCCGGTCCCGGGAATGGTTGACGGAATACCAACTTCTCCGGCAGTCCAAGTTCCAATCCTGCTTTGCGAACCTCGTCTTTGAAGAGGTCACGAAGCGGCTCGATGATTTCTTTGAAATCTACATAATCCGGAAGTCCTCCTACGTTGTGGTGGGACTTGATCACTGCAGATTCTCCACCGAGACCACTTTCTACAACATCCGGATAAATTGTTCCCTGTGCAAGGAAATCAACTGCACCAATCTTCTTTGCTTCTTCTTCAAAAATACGGATAAATTCTTCACCAATGATCTTACGCTTTGCTTCCGGCTCTGTAACGCCTGCAAGTTTATTATAATATCTCTCCTGTGCGTTCACACGGATAAAGTTCAGATCGAACTGTCCTTTCGGTCCGAATACAGCCTCTACCTCATCTCCCTCATCTTTGCGAAGAAGACCGTGATCTACGAATACGCAGGTAAGCTGCTTTCCGATCGCTCTGGAAAGTAATCCTGCTGCCACTGAAGAATCAACTCCGCCTGATAATGCAAGCAGTACTCTGCCGTCTCCGACTTTTTCACGGATCTCTTTAATTGTATTCTCCACAAATGCATCCATTTTCCAGTCACCAACACATTCACAGACATTTTTTACAAAATTATTGATCATCTTTGTTCCTTCAGCAGTATGGAGTACCTCTGGATGGAACTGGATTGCATACAGCTTTTCTGCTTCATTTTCGGCTGCTGCCACAGGACAGTCTGCTGTATGTGCAGAAATCTCAAATCCCGGTGCAATTTTTGAAATATAATCGAAATGACTCATCCAGCAGATTGTCTTTTCAGATACTCCCTCAAAAACTTTGGATTCCCTCTTATCAATAATAACTTCTGTCTTTCCGTATTCTCTGACATCTGCTCTCTCAACTTTTCCGCCAAGAACATGAGACATCAACTGTGCTCCATAACATAACCCAAGAACCGGAATACCAAGCTTGAACAGCTCATCTGTATAAGTCGGTGAATCCGGCTCATAGCAACTGTTCGGTCCCCCTGTCAGAATGATTCCCTTAGGATTCATTGCTTTAATCTTCTCAATATCCGTCTTGTAAGAATAAATTTCACAATATACATTACATTCTCTGACACGGCGTGCAACTAACTGGTTATACTGGCCACCGAAATCAAGAACGATCACTAACTCTTTCTTCAAGGCTCTCCTCCTGTAAAATATGATCTTATAAGATCTTCTTTTTTGTTCCGTACCCTTAATTATAGTAGAGCTTTCCCGCTTTTACAAGCATTATTTCAGTCCTTCCAAACTGTTGTCCTTCCAAACTGTACATATTTCAATCCTCCAAACTGTCATAAATTGAGCTGGCTGACACCTACGGCTCACCATTGCCCACAACACATCACTTAACAGTTCAGTGTTCTTCCTCCGGCAAATTATATCTCATGTGAACCCGACTGCAGCTTACCAGGTTTTTGCAACAAAGAAACTACGATACTCCGCACCATCTATCTCTACTGTTTCCCAGATGCAGCTTACCGGATTTTTGCAAAAAAGAAACTCCGATACTCCGCATCGTCTATCTCTACTGTTGCCCGGATGCAATTCACCGGATTTTGCAATAAAAAGAAGCAGTCCTGCATTACCAGAACCGCTTCCTCTTTTCAATCCTATTTTTTTCTATAATCAAGCTGCATATTTTTCAAGTTCTTTCTGTAATTCTTCACATTGATCCGAATACATCTGAAGTTCGATCACGTTATTAAGTCCAAGGTGCATAATGCCAAGCAATGATTTTGCATCTACCACTGCACGACCTTTTCTCATATCCATATCAAAATCATATTTTGAAACTGTATTAACAAACGCTACAATTTCCTCAGGATTTTTAAATGTAATCTGCATCTTACTCATTCTTCTCACCTCTTTATTTCCCGACTATGTAATGCATGAAACCCTTTTCATCTAAATCAGTTGGTATCATATCATATATTTCTATCTTGAAAAGGTGGAAATTCTTTAAAAAGGTGAACTATTTTAATCTATTTTATTGCATTTTTTTGCGAAATTCCGTTGGAAGCATCCCCACTTCTTCTTTAAATACCCGGCTCATATATTTGGGGTCTGAATATCCTGTTAATTCCGCAATCTGATTTAATTTTAGCTTACTGTTCAACAGCAAATCTTTGATCTTTTCTATTCTGAATTTCCGAACTGTTTCTGTAAAACTGCTCTGCGTCTCTTTCTTAAACTGCGTACTCAGATACTCTTCCGAAACGTAAAGCCTGCTGGCTGTCTCTTCCAAAGTAATTCCCTCACTATAATATTTTTTTGCCATCTCGACTGCTTTACGAACCATTGTACTGAAGGCTTCATTTCTCTGGAGATCCTCTTTTTCAAAATTAAAATAATTTAATAATTCTTCCATCGCCCGTCGGATCTGCTTCCAGCTTGTTGCCTGACCTATTTCAAGAATCAGAATAAGCACCTGGATCTCTGCTCCAAGCTCCCATTGGATCTTGTACATATTTACGATATTCAGACTGAAACGGATCAGACAATCTTTCAGTGTCTCTGGAAAGCAAAACTGCCCTTCCAGCATTTCACGCAATTCTTCAAAGCACTTTTCCAACTCTTTTTTTCTTCCTGCCAACGTACAATCTCGTGCCCGTAATTCAAGTTCTGCAGGATATCTCAAAGGAAGAAGTTCCTGTTCTTGTCCCTCTATTCCATTTTCACTGATCAGCACACCTCTTCCAAGTGTCAGATTCCACTGCCGCAATAACGGTATTTTCGTCCGATATCGCCACAGATCCATCATATGATCGATTCTTTTCCACACGCAGACTACATCTCCATTGAGATTGCTGCATAACATAGGGACAATATTTTCCTGAAAGTATTTCTCTGCCATTTCAAATTCTGCTGTCTGATATACGATCACAAATATTTCCTGCCATACTTCCAGTGGAAGAATGCAAACTCTAAATTTATTTTCCTTTTGCAGACTTCTTTTCAGCAAATGAACTGCTTCTGCTTTATTTTTTTCAAAATCTTCCCCCAACCACAAAATAAACATCCCACAGGGGTCTTCCACAGTAAATCCGTAAGTTCTGACTGTAATCTCATTTAATTTATTCTCTGGCTGATACTGCCCGTTCATACACCCGATCAGGAGATTTTCCACTGTAAAAGATGCATTCAGCCAGTACTCATTTCTCATTTTTTCACGAATCTGCATCAATGCCTTTTTTAACTGGATCGGTCGGATAGGTTTCATAATATAACCGTCCACGCTCAGTTCAATCGCCTGCTTTGCATATTGAAAGTTTTCCGTTCCGCTTAGAACTACCACTTTAAAATCAAATGCTTCCGCACGAAGTTTCTTCAACATCGACATTCCATTCATTCGTGGTAATTCTATATCCATAATCACCAGATTCGGACGTAATGCACTGATCAGCTCATAACCAGACTGTCCATTCACGGCTGTTCCCACCAGTTCATAATCGGAATCAACTTTTTGCAGGATTGACTGTATCTGCTGCAGTATTTTTTCGTCTTTCTCAATAATTACAGCCCGCACTTATCTGCCCCTTTCAAGAATCTTACTGCCTGCTTTCGTTTATCTTGTCGTCTATTTCATGGTTTCATCATTATTTGCATTATAACATATCTTCCTGCTATCAGAAAAGAAAAAGCAAAAGGACTTTGAATCCCTATATGCTCCTTTGAGATTCTGTCCTTCTGCTCTCTCTAAACTAAATTCTATTTTTCTCTCATTTATCTGCTCTCATTTACATCTGTCGCAAATGTTGATGGAGATATTTTTCTCTTGTTGCCATCCCACCTCTGATATGTCGTTCTGATTTATTCATGTCCAACACTTTTCGTGCCTCCTGTGCCAGAGAGGGATTGATTTGAAGAAGCCGTTCGGTGACGTCTTTATGTACCGTACTCTTACTTATCCTGAATTGCTTCGCAGTCTGTCTCACCGTCGCACTATTTTCTATAATATAGTCTGCGATTTCCACCGCCCGCTCCTCAATATAATCTCTCATGGAAAAGCCCCTGCATCGTTTATTTTTTACAATCTATGCAGAGGTCTGAAGATGTATGTCTGAATTGTATATTCAGACAATATCTCCTGATCATCCGCGACATATGGCAATTCATATACAGGGGGCACTTAGTTTTTCTTCCTTATCCCCCGGATCGCCAACACGATTCCCGTCCATATAATCGCCGTTCTTGCCAGCCACTCAACTTCGCCGCCAATGATATAACAGATCAGATATATGATAACTACTGCAACAATTATTTTCACAATATTATCTTTTTTCTCTTTCTCATTCTGCAGACGTTCTGACACAGCTCCGATGGTATTCTGATCTAGATTCATCTTTCTGAAAATAGCTCCAAGGACCTGAACTGCAGGATTCTCGAGCACCCGCTCTCCTCTTCCGTTGGTGATTTCTTTAAAAATTTTGGACATCCAGTTCGTATAAGTTATTCTTCTCATAAATCATATTCCTTTCTGCTGCTTCATTGCTGCCGTATTGATTCAGTCTGTATTCATTTGAGAACTGCATTTACAACTTATTTTTTTAAATAAGCTTTCAAATTTGTGTAACAAAAAATAAGAACCAGATAAGATTTCCTCATCTGATTCTTATTATCTCATTTCAGGTGTCCTTTTGTACGGACACCCGGTTTTTTAATTTAGTATCTTTTTCTTTTCAGCACGGTTACAACCGCCCCTGCTGCCAGTATCATCAGTGCAAATGCTCCTGCGATCGGTGCAGTATCTCCGGTCTTGACTGCTCCGTTAGCGGATGTGCCATTTCCTTTGCCCGATCCATTTCCATTACCTGCTGTATTTCCATTATTCTGACCATTATTGGAATTACCGTTCTGGTTATCCTTTCCATCATCAGACTTGGATTTTACAACCAGGTTGTTGATTGCATCATGAATCGCATCTGCATAAGCATCTACTTCTGCCTGCTTGGACAATGGCTGATTTCTGTCGACCTTGGCGATCGCATCTTTCAGTGTCTTCACAGTTGCGTCTGTATAAATACTCAGATCAGCCGGTACTTTTGCAAGTGCTTCATCCACTTTCGTGTAATCTGCCTTGATCATTTTCAGTGCTGCCTGTGCATTTTCAAATCTTGCTTTTGCTGCCTGGAACTCATCTGCTGATACATTTCCTGTACTGCTGTCCAGTGCCATCAGTGCATCGTAAGCTTCCTTATACTCTGTATAAGTCTCTTCTGTGTAATCTCCTGCTTCAGACTTGAACTGAATCTTATCTCTGTAAGCATCCATATCTGTTGCTCTTAATACAAGACCATCGATTGCATTGCGGATAGACTGTACTGCTTCTGCAATCTGTTCTGCTGTACCGGATGTCTTCAATGCATTCATGTTATCCGCATTTACAGTTGCTGCCAGAACTGTATAGGAATCTGTTGTATAATTAGCTGCTTCATATTTTGCTGCATCACTTAATGCTGCATTCAGTTCCACGATGCTGATAAGATTTGCTTTCGCATCCTGCATAGCACGGATATTGGCATCTGCCTTTGTCTCATCATCAATCTGGCTTTCAGCCTGTGCGATCGCTGCTTTCAGGACTGCATAGCTGTCGCTTGTGTAATTTTCCGCATTGACTTTCTTCATCTCATCAATGACTGTCTGTACTGCGGATGTATCTTTCAGTACAAGTGCTCCTTCTGCTGCCTGCAGAGCTGTCTCTGCTTCCTGTACACTTTCTGTTGTTCCATTTGCAAGAACAGCATTTGCTGCATCCAGTGCATCACTGTAATTCTTCCAGCTTGCTGCTGTATACTTCTTTTCATTTCCCTCATGCCGTTCATTGCATTCTGCGATCACGCTCTTCAGACTTCTCACATCAACTAATGCTGTAATACTGTCTGTATAAGCTGCTTTCTTTGCTGCGATCTCTGTCGGATTAACTCTTGTAGTATTATCTGCTTCGATCAGATCACTCAGAGCTTTCTTTGCATCGGTATATGCTTTGGCAGATGCTGTCGTATAATCATCTGCATTATACTCAACTCCTGCCTGAAGCTCCAGTTCAGCAAGTTCTCTTTCTACTTTTGAATACTCAAGAGCTGCTTCTTTTTCTTCCATCTGAGTCTTCAGCTTTTCTGCTGTATCCTGGGAAAGATTATCTGTATCTTCCAGTGCTGCCACAATCTTATTGAGTACAGTTTCATATGCTGTAAATGTCTTGGCTGTATAAACTTCAACCTCTCCGTCTTTCTGGCTCTTCTTCTCTGCAACTGCCCTGCGAAGTGCCTCAAGAACTGTAGCATCTGCTTTTACTTTTGCCTTACTGCATGCAGTCTTCAATGCACCTGCTGCTGTATCAACTGTATCCTGTGTAGCATACTCATTCGTTTTCAGTTCTTCAGCAACTGCTTTCGCTTTATCTACTGCTGCTTTAGAATCTGTTGTCCAGTTTGCTGCATCACTGCTTCCTGTTGCCGCAATCGCCTCATCCAGCTTTGTCTTGTCAACTGTAGCTGCTGCCTTACTGCTTGTCTTGATCATTGAAATTTCCGGAATATTTTCACCCCAGGTTACTGTTACATCCAAAATTCTTTTAGCTGAAGCTACAGCAAATTCATTGATTGCCTGGCTCAGTTTACCAAGTGTAACTCTCTGGATATTACTTCCATCTTCATTTGCAATTCTTGCAGTTACAACTGCATCAGATGCTGCTCCATTCTGGATCATACGGATCGTTCTCTTTGCCTCCAGATCAGAAATGCGATAAGTAAATGATCCATTTGCTTCTGACGGCTTGTATACCGTACGGTAATCTTCTTCAAATACATTGGAAGGTACTTTTCCTTTTTCTTCGATCACGGTCGATACGATATCTCGATTTGACTCTGTAGAGATATAGGCTCCACCATTGATCTGGATCTCATAGAAATCAACCCATCTGTAACTGTATGTCTTAAGCGGTACAACTCTTAAGTAACGTCCGCTTACATTCAGCCCTGTCTGCTCTGCATACATATTTCCAGGATTCTCACTGTCATGTGTCAGAGCTGCATAATCTTTTGCTGTATCTGTATTGGCTGTATTCTCGAAAGAATTATTTCCTACAGTCAGCACTGTTGTCCAGTTTGCTGCATCAGGATCATTTGCTACTTCAAATTTTGCATAACGCAGGAAATCAAGGCTTGTCTCTTTTACATAGTAACGGATGGACTTGAAGTCGATCGTCTGTCCAAGGTCAAACACGATCTTCTTTCCGCTATCCTGCACACCTGTGATCGTTCCATATGTTGTAAGGTCTCCGTCAAAAACATTATTGACGTTTCCACTTCCACGCATATCACGGCTTGCATCGTTCTGTGCAAAATCACTGGTTACTGTCTTTTCACCAATAAATTCATACGTTACTGTGAAAGCATCCCAGCTTACATCCACTGCTGCATCTGTATCATTATAAAGTCTGATATAACGTGCATCGGCTGCCGGGGACGGATCTGTTACCTCTGTCCACTCTACCCCATTCATAGAAGTCTGTAACTTCAGTGAAGTTCCTGTCGGACTGGTAATTCCTGTCACCGCCTTGATATGTCCAAGATCGATTCCGATATACTTTTCGGCTCCTACGCTTAAGGATGCTGCATTCAGTGATACAGTTCCTTCTGCTGCTGTTCCAAGGACCTCACAGTTCTCGATATTTGTAAATACGTTATCTTTTGTTCCTGTATTATTTACTCTTTCTGTTACCGTAAATTCTGAGAATCTCGCCCAAGTCTGTCGATATTCCAGATTGCGGATACGGATATACTGTGCAGAAAGTCCGTTTAATTCAATATCCAGTACATCAGTTCCTGAAGTTGTTCCTGTATGGGATTCATATCCCGGAACGGCTGTCCAGCTCTTTCCATCTACAGATGTCTCAACTGTATATTTTACAAACTTATCACCATTGGACGGTGATCCTACTGCGATATGTACACTTTCCAATGTTGCAACCTTTCCAAGATTGTATCCAAGGAAATCATCTACATTTACAGCATCACCAGTACCTGTATTAAACCAGATAAATGTACTGTCATTTCCGTCACGAAGGAGTGATTCTGATCCCTGGTAAACAATCCAGCGATCCGGCTTCATTAATGTATAACTGAGTTCGCTGTCGTCGCCGTCATCTGTATTCTCATCTTTGTTGATCGTGATCTCATTAACCTGCAGCCATGCATCTGCTGCATTGTCTGCTGTTGCAATCAGGCGGATACCCATTGCTTCAAAATGTTCCGGAAGATTTTCTTTTGCAACACTTACTTCCTGGTTCTGGTTTCTGACACCTGCAAAACTATTGTTCATGCCTGTAAGCTCCAGATCTTTCCAGGTCTTTCCATCGGTTGTGTACTGCAGCTTTGCCTGATCCATATGATCTTTTCCTGCTCCAAGAAGGAACCGGATATCATTGATCTTGATTGCCTTGCTGTAACTTACTCCGATATAGGTACCTGTTGTAATCTTATTCGGTGTCTTATAAATCGCACTTGTGCTGTCATCTCCGTCAAATAAGTTATCCGCAGAGCCTGTCGGTGTGTCTGTACGGCTTGTGATGTATTTACGGATCACTTTGTCCGGATTCAGGGCAAGTTCTGCTTTGCCTGATACATATTCAGCCAGTTTTTTAATAAACGGAACAATATGCTGTACTCCGACTTCTGCGACTTCCTGATAATTTACATACAGGAAATCATGCGTCTTGGACTGTGCGAATGCCGTTTCTCCTTCTGTATTGTATTCCACAACTGCGGATACATCTCCGTTCAGAGAACTCTTTACTCCATTCAGGTATGCAATCGCTGCATCTGTTGTATCTTTCCAGCAATCCAGCCAGTAAACAATCTGATTTCTGATTGCCTCATTACCTGATTCTTTATACAATGCTGCTGCATCCTGAAGTGTCTGGAATTCCTGGATCAGATCATCCACATCTGCTTCTGTGACCGTTTCCGTTTCCAGTTTATCTTTAAATGCGTTGAGTTTTTCCTTCAGTTCTACTGACTCCTGAAGCTCAGTTACACGGCTGTCCATATTCTGATTGATCATATGCTTGGACAACTCTCTGAGTGCATCACTTGCTTCTGTCTCTACTGCCGAATTATGATCTACAAATGAAAATGCGTCTTCCCATGTCTGATCTGCATCGGCATCTGTATCCCAGATATTCCATGCATAGGATGCATTTGCAAAAATAGCTACTTTACTTGGCTCTGACTGCTGCATCGGGTTCAGCATGATTCCCTGAATCTTAGACGCATCAACACCACCATGAAGGAATGTGCTGTTACCACCCATGATCAGATGCTTATGTGAGTTATCTGAACAAGGCCAGTTGATCCACATGAAAGGACCTCTTCCTACATTATTTGTAAATGTAGTAGTAAAATTATTTGTAACCTCACCCCAGACACGTCCACCGGTCATAACGATCTGTACATTTTCCGGTACACTCTTCAGGGCCTGAAGTTCACTGGAACTTCCATTTCCCATATAATCATACGGAACGAACGGAAGTGTCATCTTCATATCAGGGTATTCCTGCTTCACCTCTGCCAGCCAGGTACTCATATCGTTCAGAAGTCTTACTTCATTTGCTGCTCCCGGATTTACAAAGTCATCCGCAAGAATCGCAATCTGACGTACTCCTGCATCAATTACCTGCTTAAACTTTGCTTTCAATTTTGCAAGATCTTCATTATAGTGTGCATCTGTATCAAAGCGGAAGTTATTTCCACTCGGAAATGGATGCAGGGCATACACAAATCTGCACTTGGAAGCATTTCCAGCTTCTGCAAGTGGTCTGATCTTACTCTCTAACTCTTCATCTGTATAGAGTTCATTCCATTTCGTTCTGTGTTTCGGATCATCCTTTGGTGCATAGAAATAAGCATTTAACTTATAGTATCCCCCCCATGTCATCAGATTCACACGATCCTCTGTAGACCATGGATTTCCATAATATCCTTCAATAAATCCACGGCTTACAACATCTGCATAATCTTCAATCGTAAAATTTCTGATCGACAGGCTCTCTGTCTGTGCAAGTACATGATACAGTGTCGTCAGTCCATAAAAACTTGCATCTGTATCTTTTCCCAATACAGCAATCGTATTGTTGTCACTTTTCAGGAAATAGGAATCGGTATGATCAAATAATGAAGTATCTACAGCATATTCATCTACGATCTGATCATCTACTGTTCCGTCCGATCCGTAAACTCCTACATAAATGTTCGTTGCACCACTCTTTTCTGCATCTGATTCTGTCACATTCAGACCTTTCAGTTCTGCAGTCTCTTCAAGTCGTGCTTTTGTTGCATCGTCAATATCCTCATCATAAATGACATTGACATTCTTTTTCAGGATGTAGCTTCCATCCTGATACGTCATTTCCTGAGGATTCGGATAAAGCTTATATGTAACTTCTTCCGCTTCCTCAGCCTTTGCCGGTATTGCAGTCATCGGCAGAACCATTGCCACCGCCAGCACTGCTGCAAGTACCTTTTGGACTCTTCTTCCTTTCATGCTTTTTCCTCCCTTGCAAAATTTAATTTTATTTAACTATCAAATAAAATCACGCAAGTATACAAATCTATTATAACATTACAAGATTTTTTTTCCTTGTCATTACCGTTACTATTCTTCCTTATTTTTGTCTAATATGGAACTAAAAATCACCGGATTTTCAGATACTTCTCTTTAAAATCCGGTGGTTTTCTCCATCTTGAAACTATTCTTTTAATATTCAAATACAGCAACGCCATAAGCAGGGAGCGGATATGCAAAAGAATATTTCTGACCGTCGCACTCTTTCTTCACCGGCTTATAGATCTCGGTTCTCTTTTCTCCAGAACCTCCATACTCTTTCTCGTCGCTGTTCAGTACCAGCTTACACTGCCTCTTCGTCGGCACTCCAACCCGGTAATCTTCTCTTGCTACCGGAGTAAAGTTGCACACAAATAAAAGATTCTTTTTCTTTCCCTTTGAATGTCTGACAAAACTGAAGATACTTCTGAAAATATCATCTTTATTGATCCATTCAAATCCGGCCGGATCATTATCCAGCTCATACAGTGCAGGATGCTTCTTATATAAATGCAGAAGATCTCTGTACCAGTTCTGGATCTGCTGATGTGGTTCTTCTGAAAGAAGGAACCAGTCCAGTTCTCTCTCCTCGCTCCACTCACGCAGTTGTGCAAACTCCTGTCCCATAAAAAGAAGCTTCTTTCCCGGATGTCCTGTCATAAATGCATATGCTGCCTTGAGATTGGCATATTTGTCAAAGCCTTCTCCCGGCATCTTATTCAGCATGGAGCATTTCAGATGAACGACTTCATCATGCGAAAGAACAAGGATATAGTTCTCCGAATATGCATACTCCATGGAAAATGTCATCATATGATGTGCATTTTTCCTGAAATACGGATCCAGCTTCATATACTCTGTAAAATCATGCATCCATCCCATATTCCACTTCAGGCTGAATCCCAGTCCGTCATCCTCCGGGTTTCCTGTAACCTTTGGCCATGCAGTGGATTCTTCTGCGATCATCATCGTCCCCGGATTTCTTCCAAGTACAACAGAATTAAGATGCTTGAAAAACTCAATCGCCTCAAGATTCTGATTTCCACCATACTTGTTTGGAACCCACTGTCCGTCCTGCTTTCCATAATCAAGATAAAGCATGGATGCCACTGCATCGACACGCAGTCCGTCCACATGGAAATGCTCGATCCAGAACAATGCATTTGCAATCAGGAAATTCCGTACCTGCGGCTTTTCATAATCAAAGATCTTCGTTCCCCAGTCAGGATGCTCTCCCTTTCTCGGATCTGCATACTCAAAAGTCGGTGTTCCGTCAAAATCAGCCAGTCCGTGAGCATCCTTCGGGAAATGTGCCGGAACCCAGTCAAGAATCACACCAATCCCATTCCGGTGCAGATAATTGATCATATAAGCGAAATCTTCCGGTGTTCCATATCTGGAAGTCGGTGCAAAATAACCAGTTACCTGATATCCCCATGAGCCATCAAATGGATGCTCCGCGATTCCCATCAGTTCTACATGCGTATACCCCATCTTTTTTACATATTTTGTAATCGCTTCTGCAAATTCACGATAAGTATAAAATCCCTCATCTTCCCTTCCCGGATGCCTCATCCAGGAACCCATATGCACTTCATAGATGGATAACGGATTTTCTTTATTATCCCATTTTTTTCTGCTTTCCATCCAACGGTCATCCGTCCATTTTAAATGAGAAATGTCCGTAATCCTGGAAGCAGTTCCCGGCCGAAGTTCTGCATAATTGGCAAATGGATCTGCCTTATAGATCAGCTCTCCGCTCTGTGTCTCAATACAGTATTTGTACATCTGTCCGTCTTTCGCTTCCGGTACAAAAACTGTATAGATTCCTAATGGCTCCTGCCGCTCCATCCTGTCCGCTGCAGCATCCCATCCATTAAACTCTCCGATCACTGAAACACTCTTTGCATGTGGAGCCCATACTGCGAAATAAACACCCTTTTTGCCTGCTGTCACTTCATGTGCACCAAGCTTCTTATAAATCTCATAATGATTCCCCTGCCCGAAAAGGTAGTGATCCAGTTCTCCTATCTCATAAGGCTGCAGTTTTTTCACTGCCTTCTTCTTTGTAACCATAAATCCACCTCACTGCTCGAATTCTTTCATTGCTTGGGATTTTGCTCCCAACATCATAGCATCATTATACTTGATGTACCTGAAAAAAGAAAGAGAAAACATATTTTTGCACAAAAATAGACAGCCTTTCCCAAGACTGTCTATTAATTCTGACTAAATTTTGTCGTTAAATGTTGAAATCTCGTTCGGAAAGAATAATTCTGTCCGACGAATCTGTATTTCTTCCGAATACTCTCTTCACCAGCTTCTTGGCTGAAGCTTTCTGTGAATGTGCGATTGCCTTATCCATTACTTCTTTTACTTCCGCAACAGTTACTGAATGATCTTCTCTCTGAAGAGAATCAATGCAACTGTAAAGAGCAAGAATACCCATTTCATCAATCTTGTAACCATTCTCCTGGGCATAAGTCTGACCAAATGTTACAAGCTCATCATTAATGAAGATCGGCACTTCCAGACGGGAAGTAAACTTTCTCCTGAACTCACGGTTGGAGGAAAGCAGACGATCTAACGGCTTTCTCTGTTCCTCAAGCACGATCAGAAGTTCTCCTGTATCACGCTCCATTGCCCTGTTCAGCTTGGCGACTGTCTTTTCATTCATCTTTCCTGCTTTTTCAATGATCAAAGCACCACCGTATAATTTATCGAAAATATCTCCGATCTTTTTCTTATTCAGGGACTCTCCTGTCACGATTGCTACCTTACCCTGACGGATCTCTCTCTGCTTCTGGATTGCTTTAACTACATCTACTGCAAGAACAGTCTTGCCATTTCCTTTATCTCCAATAATCAGGAGATTTCCTGTCTTCGACGTTCCCTTCCGGTTTGTACAGTTCTTATCCTGCTCCAGAACATCTACTAACTGTTCGCTCATGCCACGCACAGGAACAAAATAAGAGAATAATTTCTTCTGTTCTTCTGTCAGGCCGGCTCTTGTACCGATTCCGCTCTGAGTTTCCAGATCATATCTTCCATGTACTACAAATCCTGTATCCATGGATAATGCATCTGAAATTTCATCCAGTGGCAACGGAGAAGTCTTACCTGTAGCGATCAGCTTTGCAGTTTCCTTTCTGCTCAACGGTGTCGTAGCCGACATGATATCAATTCCATCATCTTCGTCCGGAATCTCCCGATCATCCGGCTCTTCACTGTGCTTCGGATCTACCTTGAATTCATCTTCAAAATCAGGTGCATCTTCCTCGTCCGGTTCTTCGTCCGGTTCTTCTTCGTCTTCATAGTAGAATTCCTCATCATCTGCTAACTCATCATCATCCGATTCTTCATAATAAGCTTCATCGTCATCTTCATATTCGTCATCATAGATTTCATCTTCATACTCATCTTCATCATAGGATGTATATTCATCTTCTGAATCGTCGTCTTCGTAAGATTCATACTCATCTTCTTCTGAATCGTCATCTTCGTAAGATTCATACTCATCCTCTTCTGAATCGTCATCTTCGTAAGATTCATACTCATCTTCTTCTGAATCGTCGTCTTCATAGGACTCGTACTCATCCTCTTCATCCTCTGACTCTAAGAAGTCTTCATCTTCAAATAAATCTTCGTCTTCCTCCGGCAGATCATCTAAACGGAGAGATTCTGTCACTTCTCCCATATTTTCATGCGGTTCTTCCGGTGCTTTTTCTATCTCTTTTTCTTCTGGCAAAGACTCCTCTGCCGGAACTGCACCTTCAATTTCATCAATCAGCCGCTGAATATCAGGAGACAGGATTGGAGTATCTTCCGTAACCTCGTCTTCCGGCTCTTCTTCGTATATTTCCTCAGCATCCGCCTCAACGACATCTTCTGCTGATTCTTCAATCGGCTCTTCCTCGGCATCTTCTAATATATCTTCTGCTTCGTCTTCGTCCGGTTCTTCCTCGTACGTTTCTTCTACCGACTCATCATATACTTCTTCCTCGGCATCCTCAAGCAACGCCTCTGCTTCTTCCGAATCCCAGTCAGATAAAATCTCTTCAAAACTCAGCTCCTCTGCATCCGCTTCTTCAAAGGATTCTGTATCATCTTCCCAATCCTCAGCAGGTGAATCCTCCAGGAAGTCTTCCGCTTCTTCCATATCGAAGATCTCTTCTTCCGGTTCAGCCGGTTCTGCATCAGCAATTTTTTGCAGTTCTTCTTCTATTGTCCCTGTCTGTGTTTCTTCAATCGGCTCTGCCTCTTCGACTTCTTCCGCCTCTTCTTCAACCGGTTCTGCCTCTTCGACTTCTTCCGCCTCTTCTTCAACCGGCTCTGCCTCTTCGACTTCTTCCGCCTCTTCTTCAACCGGCTCTGCCTCTTCGACTTCTTCCGCCTCTTCTTCAACCGGCTCTGCCTCTTCAACTTCTTCCGGCAGCTCTTCTGCCACCAGATCTTCAAGATCCAGCTCTTCTGCGTCATCTTCCGTAATATCTGTTGTGATTTCTACAGGGATCCGCTCTGTCTTATCTGCCGCTTCTTCTGATACTTCTCCAGGAATAAGTTCCTTCATTCCGATTGGCACATCACCTGTATGCTTTTCCTGTGAAATCTGATTTACCATATCAAGATCCACGACCGACTCAATATCACCGATCGCACTCTCAAGATCAGAAATATCCGGCTCTTCATCCTCTGCCGCAGATACTTCCGGCTTGCGATGCAGTAACTGCTCCAATGCCTCATCCAGCCGCATTGTATCACCGATCTTTTTCTTTTCCGGCTTACGGACTGGTTTCTCTGAACTTTCTTCTTTTCCTGTATCCTGCTGTCCAATACTCTCAGGAATATCCTCAACCGGCTCTTCTGAAACAGCCTCTGAATGCTCCGTTGCTGCTTCATCCAAATGATCTTCCGGCTCTTCATTTTCTGCAACATACGTCTCAAGATCCGGAATCTCTTCCGTCTCACCGCCATTTTTTTCAAATCTGCGATTATACTTTTCCTGCTGCGAAGGTGTCAGTGGCTTATACTGCATCTTCAATTCCATTGCTTTATATACATATTTGCCTTCACTGAACCACAGGATCAGATCATCACATTCTTCCAGACATTCTGCCGTCATACCTGCTTCCTGATAAAGCTTTGCAAGTTCAAACGCCCATTCTTCAATATATTCTGCCTTCTTAAACTCTTCCAGTGCTTCAATCTGCTGCTCTAACGGAGCCCGCTGTGCCCGTAAGATCTGGTATCTCAGAATATGTCTGTTCGGATCTTTTGGTGCTAACTGCACAAACTCATCATAAAAATCTATTGCTTCATCTACATTCCCCGTCTTCAGTGCAAGAGAACTCAGACGATACAATACCTTCCGGCTTCCTTCTGCCCGATGATAAGCAATCTGCAAAATATCATAGCTTTTCTGATATTCACCGGTCTTTTCATAAATATCACTTACATTCGCAAGCATCATGGCATTGCGAACCCTTCTCCAGTCAATGGAGTCAGCAATCTCCTTTGCTTCCCCGTATTCTTCATTTTGCATAAGCTCTATCATTCGCTCTGACAGTTGCTTATATTCATATTTGTCCACCGCATTCACCTCATTATATTAATGTTTATTCGGTAACTCAAGATCTCTTCATGTCAATTTAACATAAGGCGATACTCTTTCATTAGTGTACCATACCATCTTCCCAATGTCAAAAAAATGCACCTCCAACTACCCTTGAAGATGCATTTTTTATAATATTTAATTTTCTCATTATTTTTATTTTATATTTTGGATCGAAGGTAAATCCTGATACGATTCCTGTAAGACCATTTTTCTTTTACAGCTACTGTTCCATGTTCCTTTACACATCGTTCAGTTCTGTATGTGGTAACTTTATTCAATATATCTGCAACTGCTTTATCTTTTTATTATGAATCTGGTCTTGTATTCTCTCCGTTCCATTTATTTTCATTCTTAATTTTTACCAGATCTGCGAATTAACTTTTGCTCAGGTCTCTTTCTTCACAGGAACCTGCAATTGCCGTACCACTGACATATTGATGAAATTCTGAAACTATACTGTCCATTGGTCCAACCTCCTGTTATCCGTTATTTTTAATCTAATCAGGCATCCGCTTCTTGTACCTTCTTAGTTAAATATCTTTTTTTGATGGTTTTATCTTAACACCCGGGCTTCTATTTGTCAATATATTTATCCGTTTTTTTCGTATTTTTTATTTATTTTTGTTTTTATATATAATTGTTTGAATTTTCAGTTAATTCGTTCTTGCATATCTACGCCTTAATCCTCTGCTGTCAGCTTTTCTTTTACTTTCAAAATTCTTCTGACCGATTCATCAATTCTTTCTTCTGTTAAAGTTCCATTCTGAACAGCCTCTAAAATTCCCTGATATGCCTCCTGAAAATTTTCCGGCATCAAAAGCATATCCCCACCAGCCTCTATAACTTTAACCGAGACCTCTGCCGAAGAATAATGCTGTGAAATTGCCCCCATATTCAATGCATCCGTAATTACAATTCCATCAAATCCCATTTTTTCTCTTAATACATCCGTAATCATAATTTTAGACAGGGAAGAAGGCGTATTGTCTCCTGTCACATTCGGTACTGAAATATGCCCTGCCATAATAATGGCAATATGATTTTCAATGGCATTCTGAAAAGGAACCAGTTCCTGCTGCTCCAGTTCTTCCAACGACTTGTCTGTATAAGCATATCCCTCATGTGTATCTCCGGCTGTTGCCCCATGCCCCGGGAAATGCTTGATTACTCCATACACATTTTCCTCATGCAGCCCATCCAGTACTTTTTGCGACAACGCAGCAACTTTTGCACTGTCATTTCCGAATGATCTTTTTTTAACAACTGTATTTTCCGGGTTAGTAAGAACATCCCCTACCGGTGCATAATCCAGATTGAAACCTAATTCTGCCAGATAATTGCCAATCGTCTGTCCTATTTCGTAAGCTCTTTCCTCATCTGTAACTTCGCACATATCTTCAACAACAGAAACATTCGAGATTCCGCTGCCTGCAACTCTTGCTACAGTTCCACCTTCTTCATCTACACTCAGAAAAATCGGGATTCCACTCTGCTCTGTACTGTACGACTGCGTAGTGTGAAGCATATCTGATAATTGTTGTCTGTCCTCGATATTCCCTGCAAAATAAATCATGCCACCAACCGGATACTGTTCCAGGCATCTTTTTGTCGTGTCTCCCGCTGCCGTTACCTTTCCCATTCCGGTCAATGCTTCCGGCGTAATGATAAATAACTGAGCCACTTTTTCTTCCAATGTCATCCCGGAAATTTTTTCTTCTACCCAGTCAGGCTTCTTCTGTTCCTTTTTATCGGTTGTAGTCTGCTCCACTTTTTCCGTCTTCCCAGCGTATTTTCCGGTTGGGGAAGATTCTTTCATATTCACAAATTTAATACACAATATTAATAGAAAGGCTGCAGCCAGCAGAAAACTTCCGCCGACCACAGCAATAATTTTTTTACTCTTCATATTTAATTCCTGAAATTAACAAATTTCCGCACCTGCAGGCATCTCTTTCTCCGGTGTCATCAGTGCAAAATTTCCATCTGCATCTTCAGCACAGAGCAACATTCCCTCTGAAAGAACTCCGGCAAGCTTCGCAGGTTTCAGGTTGACGAGAACCATAACCTTCTTTCCTACCATCTCTTCCGGCGTATAATATGCCTTAATTCCTGATACGATCTGCTTTACCTGACTTCCGATCTTTACCTGGGAGCATAAAAGTTTTTTCGACTTTTTGACTGCTTCGCAGGCGATGATCTCTCCTACCTGGAACTGCATTGCACCAAACTGCTCGAATGTGATCTCTTCTTTTGGCTCAAGATCAATGACTGCTTCTTCTTTCTTTTCTTCTTTTTTCGGATGAAGTTCCTCTACTTTTTTCAGAACTTCTTCCAGATCCATTCTCTGGAACAGAATTTCCGGTTTTTCTGTCACATGACCATTTCCAAGCTGCTCAAGGATCTTTTTGCTTGTAGATGGCATATATGGCTCAAGAAGTCTTGCACCCTCTGAAATACCCTGGATCAGATTCCATAATACAGTAGACAGACGATCTTTCTTTGACTCATCTTTTCCAAGTACCCATGGTGTAGTCTCATCAATATATTTGTTGCAGCGTTTAAACAGATTGAAGATTTCTGTGATCGCATCTGCCACACGCAGATCTTTCATCTTTTCAGCTACTGCCTTTGCAGTATTCTCTACGACTGCCTTCAGGTCAGCATCCACTTCTTCTGCCACGCCTGTATCTGTCACTGTTCCGCCAAAATACTTATTTGTCATGGAAATTG
>UMDP01041775.1_pt1 | contig 22045 bp, 20 predicted proteins | sample 1964521 | NCBI WGS metagenome assembly UMDP01 (sample SAMEA4835997, study PRJEB28245) | human gut metagenome | biome: gut microbiome; material: fecal sample | place: Denmark | collected 2008 | reverse complement strand
AACATCAATGGTCTCATAATCATTGATAAAAATATAGCAGGCAAGGAAATTGAAGGAATTCCGGTTGTGGCAGATTTAAAAAATGCTGCATCCTATATTTGTCAGCAATGGGTAGATGAAGTTTTTGTAAATGTAGATACGTCTTATCAATATCCCCATGAACTGATCAATGAACTGTTGGAAATGGGAATGGCAGTTCATGTGAACCTGGCAAAAGTCAGAAGCACCCCCGGACAGAAACAATTTGTAGAGACCATAGGTGGCTATACAGTTCTGACGACCACTATGAACTATGCTACGGACAGACAGGCACTTGCTAAGAGAGTACTGGATATCCTGGGTGGACTGGTGGGCTGTCTCCTGACAGGGATTATCTTTATCTTTGTGGCACCGGCCATTTATATCAGCTCTCCTGGCCCGATTTTCTTCTCACAGATACGGATCGGTCAGAATGGAAAACCATTTAAAATGTACAAATTTCGAAGCATGTATATGGACGCAGAAGAACGCAGGGCAGAACTTATGGCACAGAATAAAATGAGTGACGGACGTATGTTTAAGATTGATTTCGACCCCCGTGTAATAGGAAATAAGATCCTGCCCGACGGAACCAGAAAAACCGGGATAGGAGAATTTATCAGAAAAACATCACTTGATGAATTCCCACAGTTCTGGAATGTGCTGAATGGGACCATGAGCCTTGTGGGTACCAGACCTATATTACAAGATGAATTGCAAAAATATGAACTGCATCACAGAGCCAGAATTGCCATCAAACCGGGGATTACAGGTATGTGGCAGGTAAGTGGAAGAAGTGACATCACAGACTTTGAAGAAGTCGTGAGACTGGATACAGAATATATCAGTAACTGGAACTTTGGATTGGATATAAAGATTTTGCTTAAGACAGTGATGACGGTTCTGAAGAGGGAAGGGTCGGTATAGAAGTACTCAACGGATGTTTTATGAAGTAGAAAACATGGAACCTGTGAAATAATATGGGTAACCAGAAAAAATCCTGATTTCATGCGGGTTTGCGCGGCTTGACCTTTTTTACCTCAACTTGTTTCTGTATGCCATGGTGCGTTGCGTTCCGGCGTGATTTCGGGGGTTAATGGCTTCTGGTTGCGCTCTATACTTAACCCACCACAGCGAAAGCTGATAGAGCAGAAAACAGAATGAGGAGGTACGAGGACAAGCCTGCGTATAGATTGTTGTTGCAATCTGTATACAGGCTTGTTGTTGTGCTATGAAGTATGCAAGGTGATTCGACAAGGAGGATAAAGAAAAATGATGGAAAATAAGACAAAAATCGACTTGAAAAATAAGAGTGTTCTCATTACAGGTGCGGCGGGCTTTATTGGCTCTAACCTTGCGAAGCGACTGCTCTCCACGGTGGAGGGGGTTAAGGTCGTTGGCCTAGATAATATGAATCATTATTATGATGTTCGCTTGAAAGAAGTTCGACTGAATGAACTGGAGCAGTTTGATAATTTCAGTTTTGTAAAAGGTAATCTAGCAGACAAGTCTGTGATTGAAGCTATCTTTGAGCAGTATAAACCGGAAATCGTTGTGAACCTCGGTGCGCAGGCTGGTGTTCGTTATTCTATTACAAACCCTGATGCGTATGTGGAGGCAAACTTGATTGGCTTCTATAACATTCTGGAAGCCTGCCGCCATTCTTATGATGAGGGTCATACCCCTGTGGAACATCTGGTTTATGCGTCTAGTTCTTCGGTCTATGGCAGTAATAAGAAAGTGCCTTACAGTACGGATGACAAGGTTGATAACCCAGTATCTTTGTATGCTGCAACCAAGAAATCGAATGAACTGATGGCTCATGCCTATTCGAAGTTGTATAACATTCCTTCCACGGGTCTGCGCTTCTTCACCGTGTATGGTCCTGCAGGTCGCCCGGACATGGCTTATTTCGGATTCACCAACAAGCTGGTGAAGGGTGAAACCATCAAAATCTTCAACTATGGCAACTGTAAGCGTGATTTTACTTATGTGGATGACATTGTCGAGGGCGTTGTTCGTGTGATGAAGAAGGCACCGGACAAGAAGAATGGCGAGGACGGTCTGCCGATTCCGCCGTATGCAGTTTACAACATCGGCAATCAGAATCCGGAAAACCTGCTGGACTTTGTACAGATTCTGAGTGAGGAGCTGGTTCGTGCAAAGGTTCTGCCGGAAGATTATGACTTCGAGGCTCATAAAGAGTTGGTTCCGATGCAGCCGGGTGACGTGCCTGTGACCTATGCAGACACCAGTGCATTAGAGCGTGATTTCGGATACAAACCGAGCACAAGCCTGCGGACTGGTCTGAGGAACTTCGCTGAGTGGTACGCTGAGTTTTATAAATAAGGAAAAAAACACGATGCACAGGTATCCTTACGGTTTGATTGAGCAAGCATATTCCAATGCGTGTCTAGCGGTATGAAATTGGAGATATTGACGATTAACAACGATGAGTATGTGAAAAGCATGTTTTCTAGATAAACAGCAGTAAAGAAAGGAATTAGTATGCTTTTATATGAAAATAGAATTAATACTAAAAACGACTTGAAAAATTGGATTGAATATGAGCGGAAGAAATATGGGGGGGTACTGCAAGTGTAATAAGAGAGGTTTTTCCAATATCAGAAAATGATGTTCTTAGAAAACATCAAGTGCTTTTAAGAAAAACAGAATATCATACAAATTGCGAACATAAGGTTAGGGCGTTAATTTGTAAGATTAAATTATATAGAATTCAAAATAAATATGCGTTACATATTCCAATTAATACTTGTGGGCGAGGACTTAAAATTATGCATATAGGTCCGGTTTTAATGAATGGAAGAGTTACAGTAGGAAAAGATTGTTCGTTCCATATAAATACAGCATTAGTTGCTGGCGGAACGAGTGATGATGTTCCGTACCTAGAAGATGGTGTTGTAGTCGGAATTGGAGCAGTTGTTTTAGGAAACGTGCATGTGGCACGAAATGTGGCAATTGGTGCTAATGCTGTTGTTAATAAGAATGTGGCTGATGAAAATATAGCTGTAGCAGGTGTGCCAGCCCATAAAGTTAGTAATGGTGGCGGGCTAAATTGGAACAAAAATAAATTGATATGACTAAATTTTTCTTATCAAATAGATGGTTAGAAAAATATGTACAGGAGGAATGGACATGAGAGATTTTAAGGATTTAAAGATTGCTGTAGCTGGTACTGGTTACGTTGGTCTTTCCATTGCTACGCTGTTGTCTCAGCATCACAAGGTGACCGCTGTAGACATTATTCCTGAAAAAGTAGAACTTATCAATAATAAGAAATCTCCGATTCAGGATGAATATATTGAAAAGTATCTGGCAGAGAAAGAACTGGATTTGACCGCAACTCTGGATGCGAGGGAAGCATACAGTGATGCTGATTTTGTGGTAATTGCAGCTCCCACAAACTACGATAGCAAGAAGAATTTCTTTGACACCAGTGCGGTGGAAGCCGTCATTAAACTGGTTATTGAATACAACCCGGAAGCCATTATGGTTATCAAGAGCACCATCCCGGTTGGTTATACAGCAAGTGTTCGTGAGAAGTTCCACTGTGACAATATTATCTTCAGCCCAGAGTTCCTGCGTGAGAGCAAGGCTCTGTACGATAATCTTTATCCTTCTCGTATCATCGTCGGCACCGATGCGGATAATGCACGATTGGTAAAGGCTGCACACATTTTTGCTGAACTCCTGCAGGAAGGTGCTATTAAAGAGAATATCGATACTCTGTTCATGGGCTTCACTGAGGCTGAGGCTGTTAAACTGTTCGCTAATACCTACTTGGCTCTGCGCGTCAGCTACTTCAACGAACTGGATACTTACGCCGAGATGAAGGGTCTGAATACCCAGCAGATCATCAATGGTGTTTGCCTAGATCCGCGTATCGGCACTCATTACAATAACCCGTCCTTCGGCTATGGCGGATACTGTCTGCCGAAAGATACCAAGCAGCTGCTGGTAAACTATGCAGATGTGCCGGAAAACCTGATTGAGGCTATTGTTGAGAGCAATAGAACTCGTAAAGACTTCATCGCCGACCGTGTGCTGGAGATTGCTGGTGCTTATGAAGCGAATGACAGCTGGGATGAGAGCAAAGAAAAAGAAGTTGTTGTCGGCGTTTACCGTCTGACTATGAAGAGTAACAGCGATAACTTCCGCCAGAGTTCCATTCAGGGTGTCATGAAGCGCATCAAGGCAAAAGGTGTAACTGTGATCATCTACGAGCCTACTCTGAAAGATGGCGAGAAGTTCTTTGGTTCCTTGGTAGTCAATGATCTTACTGAGTTTAAGAAACAGAGTCAGGCAATTATCGCAAACCGTTATGATAAGTGTTTAGATGATGTGAAGAATATGGTTTATACACGCGATATTTTTCAGCGTGATTAACACAAATGTTAAAAAAGGAGAAAAAAATATGTCTACATTTGATAACGCAACTCTTATGATTACTGGTGGTACCGGTTCTTTTGGTTCTACAGTTTTGAAGCATTTCTTGGACTCTGATTTGAAGGAGATTCGTATTTTTTCCCGTGACGAGAAGAAGCAGGATGATATGCGCCATGAGCTTCAGGCTAAACATCCGGAAGCAGCTAAAAAGGTAAAATTCTACATTGGAGATGTCCGTAATCCTCAGTCCATTCGTGACGCTATGCCTGGTGTTGATTATATCTTCCATGCTGCAGCTCTGAAGCAGGTGCCTTCCTGCGAATTTTTTCCTATGCAAGCTGTTCAGACCAATGTTATCGGTACCGACAATGTGCTTCACGCTGCTATCGATGCAGGTGTCAAGCGTGTTGTCTGCCTGTCTACAGATAAGGCGGCTTACCCAATCAATGCTATGGGTATTTCTAAAGCTATGATGGAACACGTTATTTATGCCAACGCTCGAGTGGCTGCTGAGCGTGGTGGCACCACCATCTGCTGCACTCGTTACGGTAATGTAATGTGTAGCCGCGGTTCTGTTATCCCTCTGTTTATCGACCAGATCAAGGCTGGTAATCCTATTACTATCACCGACCCCAACATGACTCGCTTTCTAATGAATCTGGACGAGGCTGTGGATTTGGTGATGTTCGCCTTCCAGCATGCCAACCCTGGCGATCTTTTTATTCAGAAGTCGGATGCTTCGACTATCGGGGATCTGGCAAAGGCTGTTCAGCAGCTCTTTGGTGACACTGGTACGAATATCATCGGCACTCGTCATGGAGAGAAGCTATTTGAGACTCTGATGACTCGTGAGGAGCGTTTACGCAGTGAGGATATGGGTCAATATTTCCGTGTAGCTGCGGATAACCGTGATTTGAACTATGATAAGTTTGTAGTAAAAGGAGAGGTGCATACTATGGCCGATGAGTCCTATACTAGCCATAATACCACACGTTTAGATGTGGAAGGAACTGTGAAAAAGATTATGACTACCGAATATGTTCAGAACGAACTGAAAGGCATTCCAAATGTGTAAAGAAAAATTATTGTTGGTAGGTGCTGGTGGATTTGGCCGTGTTGTATCTGAAACAGCGGTTTTAAATTATGACTGTGCTTTTATAGATGATGGGGTTGGAACGGGCACCGAAATATGTGGAGTAGAAGTGATTGGAAACACTTCAGATTTACAGACACTTTTTGGAAAGTATAAAAAACTGGTTGTCACGATTGGGAATAATTGTGTCAGAGAGCGTATTTACAATATAGCGGCAAAAATTGGATATGAGTTTCCGAATTTGGTTCATTCTAGCACATATATAAGTCCATATGCAAAAATTGGATGGGGGTGTGTCCTTCTAAATAATGTAATTGTTCAAAACGGTTCTTCAGTAGGGAACGGCGTGCTGTTGAATCCGGGTGTTGAAATCCACCATGATTGTACCGTAGATGATTTTGATTTGATTTACACTAATTCAGTGGTGCGTACATATGCCAAGGTTGGAAAACGGGTTCGAATTGGCAGTAACGTGACAATTAGCAATAACGCAGTTGTTCAAGATGATGCAGATATTCCAAATTGCACTGAGGTAAAGTAAAGAGGTAAGAATATGAAAGTTCTTGTAACAGGTGCTAAGGGTATGGTAGGAACCGCCCTGTGCAATAATTTGAAAAATATTCGGGACGGGAAAAATAAAACTCGACCAGAAATAACAATTGAAGAAATATATGAATATGATTTAGGCTCAACGCCAGAAGAGTTGGATGAATATTGCCAAAAGTCAGATTTTGTATTTAATTTGGCAGGTGTGAATCGCCCAGAAAACCCTGAGGATTTCATGAAAGGGAATTTTGGATTTGCTTCCGAACTGTTGAACTGTTTGAAAAAACACAATAACAAGGCAACCATCATGTTGTCCTCATCCATTCAAGCCACGCTAGCAGGTCGCTTTGGCAATAGCGAGTATGGTCGTAGCAAGAAAGCTGGTGAGGAATTGTTTTTTGACTATGCACAAGAAACAGGAGCAAAGGTTGCAGTTTATCGTTTTCCAAACCTGATGGGTCATAGTCGTCCGAAGTATAATAGTGCAGTTAGTACCTTTTGCTGGGCGGTCGCAAATGATGAGTCGTTCACTGTCAATGATCGTAGTACGGAGCTTGAATTACTCTATATTGATGACCTTGTTGAAGGTATGTTTGATTTGCTGGAAAATAAAGAGAAACATTGTGAGTTTGATGGTGTTGAAACTGTTTTGAAAGAGGATGGCCGCTATTGCTTTGTACCTCTTACACATAAGGTCACGCTGGGCGAAATCGTCGATTTATTGCAAAAGTTTAAACAGCAGCCTATTACACTTATGATGCCTAAGATGCCGGATGGTTCTTTTGCGAAGAAACTGTATTCCTTGTATTTAACATATCTTCCAACTGACAAGTTCAAATATACATTGAAGATGAATGTAGATAACCGAGGATCTTTTACCGAACTGGTGCATACAGAGGATTGTGGACAGGTAAGTATCAACATTAGTCGACCTGGTATCACGAAGGGGCAGCATTGGCATAATTCAAAATGGGAACTGTTTATTGTTGTAGCTGGACATGGACTTATTCAGGAGCGCAACATCAATACAGGTGAGTTCGTGGAGTTTGAAGTATCTGGTGATAAGATTGAAGCGGTTCACATGATTCCCGGGTGGACACATAATATTATTAATTTGTCTGACACAGAGAATTTGGTGACTGTTATGACCTGTAATGAAATCTTTAATCCGAGTCATCCGGACACATTTTTTGAGCCAGTGAGAGAGGAGAAAAAGAATGGCTGATTATAGTAATGTATCATTTAAGAATGATGGAAAATTAAAATTATTGATCATTGTTGGTACTCGCCCTGAGATTATTCGCTTAGCGGCTGTTATTAACAAAACTCGTAAATACTTTGATGTGATTTTGGCTCATACTGGTCAGAATTATGATTATAACTTGAATGGTGTATTCTTCCATGATCTACAATTGGATGATCCGGAAGTATATTTGAATGCAGTTGGTGCAGATCTTGGTGAAACTATGGGTAACATCATCGCTGAAAGCTACAAATTGATGGCAGAAATTCGGCCAGATGCGCTTCTGGTGCTGGGTGATACCAACAGTTGTCTGTCTGTTATCGGTGCAAAACGATTGCATATTCCAATTTTTCATATGGAAGCAGGTAACCGTTGCAAGGACGAGTGTCTGCCGGAAGAAACTAATCGACGCATTGTTGACATTATTTCTGACGTTAACATGGCGTATTCTGAACATGCTCGTCGTTATCTGGCAGACACAGGCCTTCCTAAGGAACGCACTTATGTGACAGGTTCTCCGATGGCTGAAGTTCTGCACCAAAATCTGGAGAAGATTGTGGCATCAGATATTCATCAGCGATTAAGTTTGGAAAAGGGTAAATACATACTGTTGTCTGCACACCGTGAAGAGAATATTGATACAGAAAAAAATTTTATGTCATTGTTTACAGCTATCAATAAGATGGCAGAAAAGTATGATATGCCGATTCTTTACTCTTGCCATCCACGTAGCCGTAAACGCTTGGAGCAGAGTAATTTCCAATTGGATAAGCGCGTCATCCAGCATGAGCCTCTTGGATTTCATGATTATAACTGCTTACAGATGAATGCTTTCTGTGTCGTAAGTGATAGCGGTACACTTCCAGAAGAAAGCAGTTTCTTCACTAGTGTAGGTTATCCATTCCCAGCAGTTTGTATTAGAACGTCAACAGAACGTCCTGAAGCATTGGACAAAGCTTGTTTTGTACTTGCAGGGATTGATGAAAAAAGCCTTTTACAGGCAGTTGATACAGCGGTTCAGATGAATCAGGATGGAGATTATGGTATTCCTGTGCCAGATTATGTGGAAGAAAATGTTAGTTCAAAAGTTGTGAAGCTTATTCAGAGTTATACAGGTGTGGTTAACAAAATGGTATGGAGAAAACAGTAGGTGATCAATGATGGATAAGCCTGAACGAATAAGGATAATAGGTGTTGATATATCAGTAGTAAATTTTGAAAAAGCTCAAAAATATTTATTTGAAAACTTTGAAGATGCAAGAGGAAGATATATTTGTGCAGCTAATGTACATACAACTGTGACTGCTCATGAAAATGACGCCTATAGGGAAATTCAAAATTCATCATTTATGACTCTTCCAGATGGAAAGCCCTTATCTGTAGTTGGAAAAAAACGTGGTAAATATGAAATGGGAAGGGTAACGGGACCTGATTTTCTTGAAGAAGTTTTAAAAAGAACAGAGAATACAGAAATGAAGCATTATTTTTATGGCACTACACAAGAGAATTTAAATAGTTTTGTTTCGACAATGAAAGATACATATCCTAACTTAAAAATTGTTGGTGTAGAGCCTTCTGTCTTTAGACCACTTTCTCTGGAAGAGGAGAATGAATTACTTGAGCGAATTAATGGTTCCGGAGCAGATTTTGTTTGGGTGGCATTAGGAGCACCAAGACAGGAAATGTTTTGTAATAAGCTGTCAGGAAAAACACAAGCGTTATGGGTGGCTGTTGGAGGTGCGTTAAACGTGATTTCTGGGGTGATTCCAAGAGCTCCACAGTGGATGCAGAATCATGGCCTTGAATGGTTTTATCGTTTTATGAAAGAACCACGAAGATTATTTAAGAGATATTTTGTAACAAATAGCAAGTTTTTATGGTACTTGTTTAGAGATAAAGGTGAAAAATGAAAAAGAAAGTATGTATGATAGTGCCTAGTTTTTCTGCAAAGGGTGGAATTACATCTGTAGTCAATGGATACAGGAACTCTCAATTGACAGAAGATTACGATGTGCGATTTATAGAGACATATTGCGATGGAAGTATAATTCATAAAATTTTTAAAGCATTAAGCGCGTATTCTAAATTTATTTATACAGCTTTATTTTGGAAACCAAATCTTGTTCATGTTCATACTTCTTTTGGTGGAAGTTTTTATAGAAAGGCTTTAATAATTGAGATTGCCTCTCTTGCTAAAATTCCGGTTGTCAATCATGTTCATGGTGCGGATTTTGATGAGTTCTATCGAAAAAAATCTCAGAAAAAGAAGGAAACTATAGAAAAGATTTACAACAAATGCATTAGAACCATCGCACTGTCAGAAGAATGGAAGAAGAATCTTGCAGAAATTGTGCCAGAACAGACAATTAGAGTTGTAGAGAATTATGGTATTTTGCAAGAAGATTTGATCAAAGAGAAGTTTACAAAACCGAATAATAAGTTGATTCTTTTTTTAGGATTTATATGTGAAAGAAAAGGATGCTTTGATATTCCAGCTATTGTAGATCAAGTATGCAGAAAAATACCGGATGCTCGGTTTATTCTTGGTGGAAGTGGTGAAATCGAAAAAGTCAAGCAGAAACTCAGTGCGAAATATAAAGATAATGTGGAATTTCCAGGATGGATCCGAAATGAGCAAAAAAAGCAATATTTGAGAGATGCAGACATTTTTCTTCTCCCTTCGTATAATGAGGGAATGCCTATGGCAATATTGGACGCTATGGGGTGTGGTCTTCCAATTGTGAGTACTGATGTTGGAGGTATTCCTAAAATTGTAAGGCAAGGAATTAACGGATATTTGTATAAACCAGGTGATAGTAAAAGTATGGCTTGTGCAATTATTGAGTATCTTACAGATGATGAAAAGAGATTAAAAGCTGGACGAGAAAGTGTTGATGTTATAAGAGAATTATATTCTCTACAGCAAAACATTGATAAACTTGAAAGAGTTTATACGGAAGTGGAGAGATTGAGAAATGACAAGCTATTACAGAAGAAATCTATATAAAATGGGGGGGTATTGGAATCAATAAAATCGGAAGCCTCGTATACAGCTCAGAAGAATTTGTGCGTAAGGTATTTTATAAGATTTTCCGAGAAAGTGTAATTAAATCTTCTTTTGGAAGCTGTGGTAAAAATGTACATATTGCAGAAAAAAGTGATATTAAGGGAATTGGTAACATTAGTATAGGAGATGATGTTACAATTGGTCCTCATGCGTTGTTATGGACAACACGAGCAAATATTATTATTAAAGAAAAAGTAATAATAGGTCCAAGACTTACTATCATCACAGGCAATCACAAAATTGATGTGATAGGAAAGTATATATCTGATGTTACAGATGATGAAAAAGATGAAGATGACGATCAGGATGTAATTATTGAAAAGGATGTTTGGATAGGGGCTAATGTAACAATTCTTAAGGGAGTAACTGTAGCAGAGGGGAGCGTTGTAGGAGCGGGAACCGTGTTAACTAAAAATACTCATCCTTATGGCGTATATGTAGGAGTACCTGGTAAATGCATTTCTGAAAGATTTGAAAATAAAAAATTAGAAGATCATATAAATATATTGAAAGAAAAATCTAAATGGTGATTTTAATATGAGAACAAAATACACAATCAATGAACTTTTATTTAAGCTATATTTGATATGCGTGGTTTTAGGGTGTTTGTTGAGAAATATGCTTGGTGAATGGAAGACGATATATGATACATACACGTTTGTTAGTAAAGGAAGATGGGGAACTTTCTTTCTGAGTTTTTCAAGCATTATTCTTTTTGTTTTGATATTTAGATGTATTATACATTACATAAAAAAAGTTCATGCAGGAATAAGAATTTTGCTTATAAGCTTGATTTTTTATTATTTGATATGGACTGTATTGTCATTAGATAAAGCACCTATTCAATCTGTTTTCTTTGAAGCTATTTCTACATCAGTAATTTTGTTGCCATTGTCATCGCTGCTTGGTTTCGATGATAATATATGGAATATATTGAAAAATGAATTATCACGTATAAATTTACTCCTTTGCTGCTGCTTTTATATTGCTGCTTTTTCTTTTTGGTCTAATTATGGAATAAATTGGCCCATGAATGCGTCATATAAAGGAATATTTTCATGTTGGTTTACATCTGCTTGCATTATGACCTTTATAGATTTCTCAAAAAAAAATAAAAGAAAAATAATATACTGTAATTTATTGTTTATTATTGCCGCTGCGTTTATTACACAGTCAAGAGCTTGGGTATTACAAACATTAATACTATTGTTTGTATTTGTTGCAGTTCTGGGTAATAGGAATAGATATGTTAAGTTTTTAATGGGGCTTTTGCTGGTTTTCATAGCAATATTGGGAGTTTCTTATGTTTTTCCAGAGATTACAGGAAATTTATTTAATAGAGGAGTTGAAGATACTAGAAGTGGACAATATGTAATCTTTTTTGCGCAGCATTCATGGAAAGATTTAATTTTTGGATTAGGTATAAATGCTTCTTATAGATACTTAGGGAATATAAATTATACTTATTTTGATAATCAATTTATGTTTGTCATGTTCCATTATGGGATTTTTCCTGTGATCGTATGGTTATGTGTATATGCATCTATTTTAAAAAATAGTAAAATTTATAATGAGCAAAATAGGATAGTGATTCAAGCAGCAAAATTTGTCGGATTATTTGTATTACTAGCATATATGGGAGTTTCTACATATTATCAAATTGAGTTGGGATATAATGGTGTTATTGTAATGATACTTATTGGAAAAGCTTTAAGGGAAATATATTATGGGAAATCATAGATTAATGAAAAAGATAACATTTTTAATAGGCAGTCTAGGTGGAGGCGGTGCTGAAAGAGTTACAGTTGCCCTAGCTGATTATTTTTGTGAAAGCGGTTATGAAGTGTTTTTTATTGTATTTTCAAAGGTAAATAACAATTATGAGATTAATTCGAAAATCAAAGTTGATTATTTACCTGAGAATACAGGGAAAAGTGCAATATTTTTGAGAATAAAAGAATTGAAAAGAATATTGAAAAATCAAGCACCAGATTATGTGATTTCGTTAGGTTTAGGATATCAATATTTGATATTAGGAAATTTATTAAATAAATATAAATTTATTTTATCTGAAAGAAATGCTCCACAATTTTTTTACAATTGGTATGAGAAGATTTATGTAAAATATAGTTACAAAAAAGCATATAAAGTGGTTTTCCAAACTGAAGATGCAAAACAGTATTTTGGTAAGAGTTTAGAGAAAAAGTCAAAAGTAATTGCAAATCCTATTACCTCGTCAATTCCGGATCCATATGATGGAGAAAGAGAAAAAAGAATTGTAGCTGTAAATAGATTAAGTCAACAAAAAAATATATTCATGCTACTTAGGGCAATGAAAAGAGTTTTAGATGTATTTCCAGAATATATTTTAGAAATATATGGTAAGGGAGAACAACAAGCGGAATTAGAAAAATTTTCTAAAGAACTAAAAATATCTGATAATGTAAAATTTATGGGACAAAAAGCAAATGTTCAAACATATATAGTAAATGCTAGCGTTTTTGTATCATCATCAGATTATGAGGGAATGTCTAATTCAATGTTAGAAGCTATGGCAATAGGACTTCCTGTGGTATGTACAGATTGTCCGATAGGTGGTGCTAGAACGGTTATAAAAAATAATATTAATGGGATACTTACGCCTGTTGGTGATGATAAAAAATTTGCTGACGCGATAATAGATTTGCTTAGTAATCCTAAAAAAGCTGATAAGTTGGGGAAAAATGCAAGTTTATTGCGTGAAAAACTAAGTGCTGAAATAATAGCAAAAAAATGGGAAAAGTTGTTGAAAGACTAATATGTTAGAGGAAAATTAGATGAGAAATGGTTTAAAAAAGCAAATTATTTCAGGATTGTTTTGGAAGTTTGGAGAAAGAATTTTAGCACAGGGAGTATCATTTATTGTATCTTTAGTGTTAGCAAGAATGTTACTTCCAGAAGAATATGGGAGTGTTGCATTAGTTCTAGTATTTATAAATTTAGCTAATGTCTTTGTGTCAAATGGGTTGGGTGAAACATTAATTCAAAAGCCAAATGCAAAGCAAAGTGATTTTTCAACAATGTTTTTTTGCAGTTTATTGCTTTCAATACTTTTATATATTTTTTTATTTTGTTCAGCACCCTTTATTGCAAGATTTTATAATAATGAACAACTTATATTGGTTCTTAGAGTATTAGGGTTACAAGTGCCGCTTTCATCAGTGAATACTATTCAGCAGGCATATGTATCTAAACATATGATGTTTCAAAAATTTTTTTATTCAACAGTTGGGGGGACTTTGATTTCGGGTTTTGCAGGGATTGTCTTGGCATATAATGGCGCTGGAATTTGGGCATTAGTTATTCAGTATATGACAAATACAATTATAAATACCTTCATTTTGTTTATTACAGTAAAATGGTATCCTACGTTTGAGTTTGATAAGGATTCTGCAAAAACGCTATTTTCATTTGGATGGAAATTAGTAGCTGCTCAATTTATGAATCAAGTATATGTAGAATTAAAAAATTTATTTATTGGTAAAATTTATACACCGGCAGATTTGGCATCTTATAATAAGGGTGAGCAATTTCCATCAGTATTAGTTATGAATATTAACAGTGCAATAAGTAGTGTACTTTTTCCTGCAATGTCTATAGCGAATCAGGAAAAGGGTAAATTAAAAGAATTAACAAGACAATCTATTATGATGAGTTCATATGTTGTGTTTCCAATTGTTACAGGATTGATAATAGTGGCTGAGCCAATGATTCGACTTCTTCTAACAGATAGATGGATTTCTTGTGTTCCTTTTTTACAAATTAGTTGCTTATTTTGGATGTTTCAGCCATCTCAGACAGCAAATGTACAAGCAATTAAGGCGGTTGGAAGAAGTGATATATGCTTAAAGTTAGAAATAATTAAAAAAGTTATAGGTGTTGTCCTTTTACTTATTGCGATACAGATTAGTCCATTAGCCGTTGCTATTATAAATGCAGTTTTTGCAGGAATTTCGGCATTGATAAATATTTTTCCGAATAAAAAATTAATTGGATATGGCGTTGGAGAGCAGATCAAAGATATTTTACCATCGTTAGTATTATCGATAATTATGTATGTTCTAGTTTCACCGATAGTAAGTATTGGATGTGCAGATATAATAACAATTTTTCTACAGATTTGTTTAGGAATAATTGTCTATGTTATAGGTTCGTATGTATTAAAGATAGAAGCTTTTTTGTATATTTTGAATTTAATTAAGAAGAAATAACGAAAAATTGTCAAATGTATATCAGAGATTAATTTTTTAAAAATATGATGGAGACCAGCTATGAAAAGTCAAGTATAAATTAGCCAGAAATTCATTTTTTTGTTTCGGGTAAAAAGGGTAATTTTAACAAAGCTCCCTAAAAGCCCTTTTTCAAAATCTATCGATTATGGTATGCAGACCTCTTATTCGAGATTAAATTCTACTTCGTCAGTGAGCATCTTCCAGATGACTCTGACAAGCTTGCCAGCACAGTGTCCAAGGGCATTGTAGTGGGTTCGGCCTTCAGCTCTCTTGGCATCATAATAAGCCTTGAAAGTAGCGTTGTTTTTAACAACATTGTGAGCTGCACTTATATGGGCATAGCGTAATACTCTTGAACCACGCTTGGACATTCTGGTTCTCTGTGCCTGGAAATTACCAGACTGATGAACCGATGGATCCAGTCCGGCGAACGCAAGCATTTTCTTTGGCTCTGAGAAACGGTGTATATCACCAATCTCACCAAGGATCATCCCGCCATTGATGAACCCAATTCCGGGAATGGTCATAATCACATAGTGCAGGCAGGTGACAAGATTTGCCATTTCAAGCTCTGTGTGAAACAATTGACTATCCAGTAACTCAATCTGTTCAATGGTGTGAGTTATCTGAATAGATAAAGAACTGTCATTGACACCGACAGACTTCTGTGCGAGAACTCTTAATTCTCTGGCTTTCTTCTTACCGAAATGGCCGTGGGAAGCAACTTCGAGAAGGTGAGCAAGATGGGTCATATGCATAGAAGCAATGGCAGTTGGTGTCGGAGCCTCTTTAAGGAGGGTATAGACAGAATTCTGATGCAGGCCAGATTTGAAGAGATACTGTAGTTCAGGGAAAACCTGATCCACATAAGAAGTCAGCTGTATTTTTAAACGGGTACGCTGTTTCACCAGTTTCTGACGGAATCTGCCGAGCTCTTTGAGTTCAATATAATCCAGATCATCCAGGGTCATGAATCGTAAGGAGTCCTGCATCATAAGGGTTTTAGCAATAACAAACGTGTCGACTTTATCAGTCTTAGTCTTGCGTACATTATTTTACGCATAGAAGAAGTCTGAATCGGGTTTAGAACACACACTTTAAAGTCCTTGCTGATAAGAAAACGAACAAGGTTGTCACCGTAGTGGGCCGTTGACTCAAGACCTATGATGATGCTGTTCTGGTCAAGTGGTGCCAGTTTAGAAAGCAGCAGATAGAAGCCATCATAGTCATTTGTGAATTTGAACGGCTCAATGAGTATCTCGCTGTCGGAAGAAATTGCAGCGGCGAAATGGTTAAGTTTGGCAATATCAATGCCGACGTAAATCATGAGGTTGTACCTCCCTTTCATAAAGTCTGATACCGTGGTATCCACCAACAATTATCATTGTAGACTTGATTGAAATAAGTACTCTGAGCAAACGCTCTGGCAACATCCAGCTAATAAACAATTCAGATAAAAGAGATGGCAATACACTCCTGTTGAGTAGTCAAAGCTGCAGAAAAAAATCAAAAGTCACAGTATCTGAATGTATTAAACCACGAAACAAAAAAAGAAAGGAAGTATGTTGTTTTTGCTTCTAATAACATCATACAAGTATTTAATGAAGGACGATAAAACAAAGGAAATCATGTATGTAGGAGATGTGGGAAAGCCTAATACTGCATTATCGATACATGCTCAAAATATGGCTCGTCTTTTTGGAAAAATGGGATATCATACGACATTTATTTGTGATGCTTATAAAGGCATGAATAAAATTTCAGACGAGACAGAGCTATTTAATTATTGTTATACATCAAAATTTATAACAATACCTAAGATTTCAGCTATTGAATGGTTAATAGATGAATTGACCGGTTGGAAATACAGAAAGATTTTAAAAGAAAAAATAAGAAGTAAAAAACCAGAATTCGTTTTAATGTATGGTTATGCAGGAGAATCATGGATGGTTAAATACTGCCATAAAAAAAAGATTCCTTTTATAGTTGAAAGAGTTGATTGGTTTGAAAAATCTGATAGAACAGGATTTATCGAAAGAGAACTTTTCCAAAGACAAGTTGATAAAACTATATTAAAAATAGACAAACATGTAGATGGTGTTATTTCAATTAGTAAATTTTTTGAAGAATACTATTATAAAATGAATGTTCCAACAATTTTTGTTCCACCTATTTTTGAATTCGGAAATAATGATATATTAAAGAATTATGAAAGAAGTTCGATGCTTCACTTAGTTTATGCTGGTAGTATAGGAGGAAATAAAGATTATATTTTTCCAGTGTTACAAGCTGTGAAGCGTATAAACTCTAAAAAAATTCATATTCACATGGATCTTATAGGTCTGACATTAGGGCAGGTTGAAAATCTAACAGGAGAAGCTTGCTGGCAAAAATATGGTGTTGATATTCTTGGAAGAGTGCCGAATAGCATGGCAAAACGAATAATTCAAAGAGCAGATTTTAGCTTTCTTCTAAGAGAAAACAAACAATATGCAAAAGCTGGATTTTCTACTAAATTTGCAGAAAGTATGTGTTTAGGAGTGCCTGTAATTTGTACAAAAGTCGGAGGCGCAGATTCGGTGATAACACATATGTATGATGGTATTTGTTTGGAAAATAATGATATATCAACAATAGAAAAAACATTGATATTTTTGATGAATAAATCGTCAGAAGAAATCATGGAAATGAAAAGCAATGCATACATCACTGCAAGTAGATTATTTAACATTGAAAGTTATGTTGAGGGAATGGACGAATTTTTAAATAAAATTAAGGACTTAGTTATATGAATACAATAAGAAAACTAGTAAAGATAATAATTGATAAGAATTTTCGTACAATGGTGCTAGGAAGACGAGGATTCTATAAAACAATGCCCGATGATATATATCTAAAAAGAGTATTTAAAAGTTCCACAGGTAGAACATTAGATTTAGAAAATCCAAAAACGTATAATGAAAAGCTTCAGTGGCTAAAAATAAATGAACGAAGACCTGAATTTACGATGATGGTTGATAAATACAAAGTTAGAAATTATATTAAACAGGTGTTGGGAGAGGAATATTTAATTCCATTATTAGGTGTATGGGATGAGCCAGATGCAATTGATTTTAATAGTTTGCCAGATCAATTTGTATTAAAGTGCAATCATAATTCTGGTAGAGGAATGTATATTTGCACGAATAAAAAAGAACTTGATGTTAGAAGTGTAAAGAAGAATTTAGAAAAAGGTTTAAAAGAAGAGTACTATTATGCAGGCAGAGAATGGCCATATAAAGATGTTCCGAAGAAAATAATTGCAGAAAAATATATGATTGATCCTGTTACAAAAGATTTGAGGGATTATAAGTTTTATTGCTTCAATGGCAAAGTGAAGTTTGTGATGATTAATTCTGATAGAAATTCTGATCAACCTACAAAAGCTGATTACTTTGATAGAAGTTTTAATTGGTTGGATTTTCGGTGGGGATATGAACATTCACATATTAAACCTGAAAAACCGCATGATTTCGAAAAAATGATAGAAATAGCTGAAAAATTATCTCAAAATATGAAGCATGTTAGAATTGATTTGTATTATTGTGCGAATAAGATTTACTTTGGAGAAATAACTTTTTTTGATGGTAGTGGATTTGACAAAATTGAACCAGTAGAATGGGATTACAGAATTGGAAGCTGGATAGAATTATAAGGAGAGTTAAATGGATACGAAGATACTAATTGGTGCAGATATCGTTCCTACAAAAAGCAATTATGTAGAGTTTATAGAAGGTAATGTAGAGGCACTTGTAGGAAAAACAATGTGTGATTTATTGCACGAAATGGATTTCACAATATTTAACTTGGAAGTTCCTTTAACAGATGTAATCTCCCCGCTTCAAAAGTGTGGACCTAATTTACAAGCTTTAAGTAAAACGATTAATGGTATAAAAAAATTAAATCCTTATTTTTTTACATTAGCAAATAATCATATTTTAGATCAAAGTGTTCAAGGATTAAAAGCGACGATGGAAATCTTGAATAGAGAGAACATAAAATATGCGGGTGCAGGTAACGATTTAAAAGAAGCGTCTAAACCATTTGTTTTTGAAAAAAATGGAATAAAAATAGGAATTTATTGTTGTGCTGAAAGAGAATTTTCTATTGCTACAGAAAATAAAGCAGGTGCTAACCCATTTGACCCATTATTTAGTTTGGATCATATTAGATTATTAAAAAAAGATGTTAATTATGTAATTGTACTTTATCATGGAGGGAAGGAACATTATAGATTTCCTTCTCCAAATTTGCAAAAAACATGCCGACGTATTGTTGATAGTGGAGCTGATTTGGTTGTTTGTCAACATTCACATTGTATAGGATGTTATGAAGATTGGGAAACTGGAAAAATTATTTATGGACAGGGAAATTTTCTATTTGATGATTCTGATTCGGAGTTTTGGAAAACCTCTTTGTTAATTGAAATTATCTTTAAAAGTAAAAATGATTTTTCGATTGAGTATATACCTATTGTAAAAGTGGGAAATGGAATTAGATTGGCTGAAAATGAAAAAAAGGTGGAAATAATTAACGGCTTTGAAGATAGAAGCAAGAGGATTATTGAATCAGCTTTTATAGAAACAGAGTATTCAAAATTTGCACAACAATACATCAATACATATTTAAGAACAGGGATGCCACATAACACTAGTTTGTTTAATAGAGTCTTTAACAAATTATCAAAAGGAACATGGTTTGAAAGAAGAATAACAAAAGAACAGAAACTGGCTTTATGTAATTATTTAGAATGCGAAGCTCATAGAGAACTTTTTCTTCAAGGATTAAAAGAGTCTTTGCGAAAATCTAGTTGATTAACAACAAGAAAAGGAATGGTATAGAGATGAGCCAGACGAATGCGCATCCACTTGTTTCAGGCAATTGCACTCATTCCGGATGTGGTGAAGTGGAATCAGAAGTTGTTGGCGTACATAATGGTATTATTGAGAATTACACCGAATTGAAGGAGAAATTGCTGAAGAACGGATATACTTTTTACAGCCAGACAGACACAGAAGTGGTTGTGAAACTAGTTGATTATTACTACAAAAAGTACAACATTGGGCCTGTTGATGCCATTGCTAAGACGATGGTACGTGTTCGTGGCTCTTATGCACTTGAACTGATGTTCCGTGATTATCCGGGAGAAATTTGGGTGGCACGTAAAGATAGTCCGATGATTATTGGCATTGCTGATGGAGAGACTTATGTGGCTTCTGATGTTCCAGCAATTCTGAAATATACGAGAAACGTTTACTATATCAATAATCTTGAATTTGCAAAATTGACTCCGGGTGAGGCACATTTTTATGATTTGAATGGTGACGAAATCGAAAAGCAGACCACAGAGATTAAGTGGGATGCAGTAGCTGCAGAAAAAGGTGGATTCGAACATTTTATGATGAAGGAAATCCATGAGCAGCCGAAAGCAGTTCAGGATACATTGAATTCTGTTATTAAGAATGATACAATTGATTTATCTGGTGTGGAGATTACAGAGGAAGAAATTAAAAACTTCGAACAGATATACATTGTTGCCTGTGGTTCTGCATGGCATGTTGGTATGGCGGCTCAGTATGTGCTAGAAGATATAGCAGATATTCCGGTACGTGTGGAACTTGCATCGGAGTTCCGGTACCGTAAGATGTCGGTTAATCAGAAAGCGTTGATGATTCTTGTCAGCCAGTCGGGTGAAACTGCCGACACGCTTGCGGCGTTGCGTATGGCAAAAGAAAAAGGAATCACTACAATGGCGATTGTCAATGTAGTAGGAAGCAGTATTGCTCGTGAAGCAGATAAGGTATTCTATACACTTGCTGGGCTTGAAATTTCTGTTGCGACAACGAAGGCTTATAGTGCACAACTTGCAGCCATGTATTGCATAGCTGTTCAGTTTGCTAGAGTCAGAGGTAAGATTACAGACGAGCAGTACAGTTACTATATCTCAGAACTTCAGACGATTCCAGAAAAAATGCAGAAGATATTGAAAGATAAGGAACGAATCCAGTGGTTTGCAGCAAAGTATGCGAATGCGCATGATGTATTCTTCTTAGGCCGTGGCATTGACTATGCAGTTAGCTTGGAAGGCAGTTTGAAGCTAAAGGAAATTAGCTATATTCATTCGGAAACATATGCTGCGGGTGAATTAAAGCATGGAACCATAAGCTTGATTGAGCCAGGAACGTTAGTTATTGGTGTGTTGACTCAGAGTGAACTGTATGAAAAGACTATTAGCAACATGCTGGAGTGCAAGAGCCGTGGCGCTTATCTGATGGGGCTCACTACTTATGGTAAGTATGAAATCGAAGCTCAGGTAAACTTCACAGTTTATGTTCCAAAGGTGGACGAGCACTTTGTTGGTAGCCTGGCAGTGATTCCGTTGCAGCTACTCGGCTACTATGTGTCTGTAGCCAAGGGACTGGATGTGGATAAGCCAAGAAATCTGGCGAAGAGTGTGACAGTAGAATAAAAGTTAGTAAGAGGAAGAAGTTATGAAAACAACGTTACTTATCATGGCAGCCGGAATCGGCAGCCGCTTCGGAACGGGAATTAAGCAGTTGGAGCCAGTGGATGATGCTGGACATATCATCATGGACTACTCCATCCATGATGCGATTGAGGCAGGCTTCAACCATGTGGTATTTATTATCCGCAAGGATATTGAGAAGGAATTCAAAGAGGTTATCGGTGATCGTATCGCAGCTATTTGCTCTTCTCATAATGTAACTGTGGATTATGCGTTTCAGGATATTAACGATATTCCGGGAGAGCTTCCGGAAGGCCGTACAAAGCCGTGGGGAACCGGTCAGGCTGTCCTTGCAGCGAAGGAAGTGATTGATACTCCGTTCATCGTCATTAACGCGGACGATTACTATGGCAAGGAAGGCTTCAAGGCTGTCCATGAGTATCTGGTAAATGGCGGCAAGTCCTGTATGGCAGGCTTCGTGCTGAAGAACACGCTGTCTGATAACGGTGGTGTGACTCGTGGTATCTGCAAGATGGACGACCAGAATAATCTGACAGAGGTTGTGGAAACAAAGAACATCGTAAAGAACGCAGATGGAGCAGATGGAAAGGTGATTGCTGTTGATTCTCTGGTCTCCATGAATATGTGGGGACGGACTCCTGATTTTCTTACTACATTAGAAGAAGGTTTCAAAGAATTCTTCGAGAAAGAAGTTCCGGGCAATCCTTTGAAAGCTGAGTATCTGCTCCCAATCTTCATCGGTGAACTGCTGGAGCGGGGCAAGACGTCTGTGAAGGTTCTGAAGACCAACGACACCTGGTACGGCATGACCTACCATGAGGATGTCGCAGCTGTAAAGGACAGCTTCAAGAAGATGCTAGAGAACGGTGTGTAC
>UMDP01037390.1_pt1 | contig 23923 bp, 24 predicted proteins | sample 1964521 | NCBI WGS metagenome assembly UMDP01 (sample SAMEA4835997, study PRJEB28245) | human gut metagenome | biome: gut microbiome; material: fecal sample | place: Denmark | collected 2008 | reverse complement strand
AAGAGCACAACTGCCTGAGCTGACGCGACGCCGAAGTTGTATTTCTGGAATGCCTGATCAAAGATGAGATAGCTGATGGTGTAGGTTGACGTGCCCGGACCGCCTTCGGTCATGACGAGAATCTGCACGTATGCCTGCAGGTAGCTGATCAGTGACGTGATGACAATGAACAAGGTGGTTGATTTAAGCAACGGCAGGGTGATTTTGAAGAAAATCTGCACTGAGTTGGCACCGTCGATGGCGGCCGCCTCGTACACGTCTCGAGGAAGATTCATGAGACCGGCCAAATATAGAACGGTCGCGTAGCCGAAATCCTTCCAAATGGTCATGATGATGACTGCCGGCATGGCCCATTTGGTGTCGTGCAGCCAGTTGATGTCGAGTCCTGTGATTTTGTTTACCATGCCGAACTGCGGGTCGAACATCCACATCCACACGAAAGAGACTGCCACGAGCGGAGTGATGGTCGGCATGTAGAACAGACCTCGGAGGGTGTCTTTGCATTTGACGAGTTTGGCGCTGAGCAGCAGGGCCAAGCCGAGACCAAGCACAATGCGGAAGAGTGTGGAAACACCTGCGAATACCGCCGTGTTCCCCATGGAAGTCCAGAAAAGTTTGTCTGTGAGGATCTGTTTGAAGTTGTCGAGTCCGACCCAATCATAAGTGCCAATCAGAGGATTCCAGTTATGCAAACTGCCCGCGAAGGCTTTAAAAATTGGGTAGGCCAGGAAAATGGCGAAATAGACCACCAAGAAGGCAACGGCCATGTTGCGTAGGGTGAAAATTCTCGATACCAGAGATTCACCATTTTTGTTTTTCATTGAATCTCGCCTCTCTGTGAGCCGATTCGACCGTTTTGTTACGCAATACAGAATGTCAGATCGAATCGAATAAGAAGATTGAACGTATCTCGTAGATAAAAGGCAGCCGCGGCGCGGAAGAAGAATCGTACCGCGACTGCCCGGATTGGAAAAGGGATTGGAAAGGATATATCGGTATTACTTATGTTCGTCGAAGTAAGCGTACTTGCTTTCCATTGACGTGAAGTCAGAGCTCTTCATGTCGGTATCCATCTGACCCTGGGCCTCCTTGAGAGCCTTATCGATGGACATGCCGTTCTGGAAGACGTTCTGGAAAGCAGTGGTGCCGCTGGATTCAACGGTGGATGGTGCCGGTCCCGGCCAGATCAGTCGGTCTACGCGTGGCTGGATGGCGGCCATGACCGGCTTGGAGAGAATGTCCTTGTCGTTCTGAAGCGAGGTCTTGGCTGGGAAGGAGTTCAGTTCGGATACCGCTTCACGAATGTAATCATCGTTGGCGAGCAGGTACTTGATGAAGTCCTGGGCAACGGCCTGCTGCTCCTTGCTCTGGTTCTTGTTGACGCCCGGAGTGGATTCGCCGTTGTAACGGTCGTATGCAAACGGAGTGTCTTCGGAGAAGGTTGGGGTGGCAAACACGCCGTAGTCAATATCTGGATACTTTTCTTTCAGCGTGCCTTCCATGTGGCCCCAAGCGTAGATCATCGCAGACTGACCGTTACCGAAGCTTTGGGTGTAATCGTTGCCGAAGTCAACGGATCCGACCTTGTACTTGTCATACAAATCCTTGAGGAACTGCATGTTTTCTTTGGTCACATCGTTGTTGTAGTTGGCTTTCTTGCCATCTTCGCTGAAGAGCAGTTCACCCTTCTGATAGTTCAGACCTTGATAGATGGCGCTGTAGGCGTCGCCGTTGAAGTTGAAGCCGGCCTGCGTCATCTTGCTGCCGTCGGTTTTGGTGAGCTTTTGGGCGACCTGGATGAATTCGTCCCATGTGGTCGGAATGTCGGCGTCGGTGAGGCCCGCTTCGCTCCACAATGTCTTGTTGTAGTAGATGTTGCCGGTGTTGATCACGGAGTCGATGTACTTGACTTTGCCGTTCTCATCTTCATGTACGGATGCGGTGGAGTAGTCGGATTCCAAAGACTTGGTGTCGATATCGTAATCCGCTGCGTATGGACGAATCAACGCATCGTAAGAGTTGTGGATGTTGAAAACGGCCGGACCGTTTTTGCCTTTCAGAGCCAACGGCAGCTTGGTCCAATAATCATCCCATGAAACATTCACCGTTTTGATGGTGACGTTCGGATACGTCTTCGTGTAGGACTCAATCATCTTGTAGACAGGATCCGTGCCCTTGCTGCCCCAGCTCCAGTACTCGAGCTGGATTGGCTTGCCGTCGTTCACGAGATGATTGGGGTCGTAGGTGATGGTGTTGCCGATAACGTCAAGCCCTTTGTCGGCTTTCGTATCGGTTGTGCCGGACGCGGCATTGCTGTTCCCGCACGCAGCCAAGCCGACGATGCTCAAGGCCGCCACTGCCACTGCGATACCTTTGTTGATTTTCATATCTCTCCTTACGTCCTCGTAAGCCTTCATCCGACCCTTGCGGACAAGCAATAGCATACGACAAGGGTTTCATATTGGCAATTCAAGGTTTTTTAAAATGTAAACGGTTTCATTTGAAACCCGTTTCATCTCACCGCTGTGAGCGTGCACACATTGTTTTTCATACGGCGTGTCATATCGCAACCCTTTTCATTCATCTTTCAACTCTGTAGCCATGCGGACGGTAATGATGGTAGGCTGAAACAAACAGTGAAAAACTTTCGGAGGCACCATGAAAGCGAGCATCGGCGATGTGGCACTGAAGGCAGGCGTATCGAACGCTACAGTCTCACGCACTTTCGCACACCCTGAACAGGTGTCAGAGGCAACACGGTTGAAAGTGCAGGCCGCAGCCGATGCGTTGAATTTCAGCGTTTCCAGATCGGCAGGAATTCTTAAATCCGGTAGAACCTATCGCATAGCATTATTGGTCGGCAGCGGCGTCATCGAATGGTTCACCGCCGAAATCATTGCCGGACTTAACGATGTTTTGCGTGACGCCGGGTACGATCTGGTCATCTACCCCATCGAGGGGTCGGAAGCGCGTGACGCATTCTTCGAGGAACTTCCCGTACGCAGCAACGCCGATGCCGTATTCGTTTCCTCATTTGGCATCAGCCCCGACGAGGTCAAACGTCTCGGAACCGCAAAAATTCCGATTATCGGCATCAATACCACCAGCGAAGGATTCGATGCAACTGTCGGTATCAACGACAAAGAAGGCATCAAACTCATCGTTCGACATCTCGCCAAGCTGGGACATCGTAACCTGCTGTATTTATATGAAAGCTTTTCCTCCACATTGGGATTCAGCTCATTTAACCGTATTTCCGGATTCCAGGAAGCCTGCGATGCAATTGACGGACTGACCGCCCGCACACTGGCAGTGCAAAAAGGCGACAGCATTCTAGATGCGGCAATTTCCGAGATCATGGCGCAAGACAACCCACCCACCGCATTGTGTTTCCATCAGGACTCACAGGCAATTCCATTGTTCTTCCGCCTTCAACGCAGCGGCCTTTCCGTGCCTGGAGATATTTCCGTAACCGGATTTGACGACAGCACCTTCGCCAAAGAAGCTGAGCTAACCACCGTTCGACAGCGCCCATACGACATGGCCGTCGATGCGGCACAAAAGGCTCTGGCGCTCATCGAAGGACAACCCATCGAGGAACCATTCGAGACATTCCCCGTTCAGCTGCAAGTACGAAACTCAACCGCAAAACCACGCACCGCTCCCCTGCTGTAGGCCGCAGCGTGTACTCGCGTGAAATCACTTCGCGTAATACCCCACGCCAACCGGTCTATCTGCGTTATGTATGGCAGATTTTGCTTTTCGTACGGAAACATCTCGCTTATATATGGCACGTCGCCTGCGAAAACAGCCACTTCGGGGGTACGTTTTTGAGGTTTTCGCCGCATGTGTCTGCCATATGTAAGTGAGATGTCTCCGGTCAGGCCTCCGAATCTGCCATACATAGACGAGATGCGAGCCGCAGACAAGCCTCTTCGTCTTACCCCGGCGTTCAATGTGCTTTTCTTACGGCGTTCGATGTACTTTTCTTCACACGCATGTACGTTTAATCGCCTCAAGCACCGATGCGAATCAAACTCACCAATGTTCGCACCGTCAACGGCATACGCCAAGACAGCAACGCGACTTAACCCAAACCGCCAACATCAGTAGTTTGGTAGATACTCGCGCGCATAGCCGTCCACACCTCCATTGGACGAGAGGAAACGCGGAATAGAGTCATTGCCTTTTGTCGACCATCATGACGACGCGCGCAAACAGATAACGCTAAACTTGTCTCATGTTGATTATTTGCTTAACCTAGCGAAGCGACGAAGCAAGAGCAGGTGATATATGGTAACAATTTCTGACGTGGCGCACGCAGCCGGTGTTTCCAAGGCAACAGTCTCGTATGTACTATCGGGAGATCCTCGAATCACCCAAGCTACAACACTTAAGGTGCAACATGCGATTGACGAATTAGGCTATACGGTGAACCATGCAGCCCGCGCACTATCCGTAAGAAAAACCAAAACAATAGGTGTGGTCTCCCCCGCCTTTCACGGCAACTATCTGTCAGCCCTCTTTGGGCTGTACGTGTACCTGCTATCCGAAGAAGCGACAAAGAGAGGATACGACACCCTACTCATTGGCGAGAACGACGGCTTCGAGGCAATGCATGAAGCATGGTCGTCAAAGAAAGTGGATGGGTTCATCCTGATGGACGTCAAAGATGAGGATCCACGAGTCAGCTATGCCGCAAAAGAGCACATTCCGACCGTTGCATTCGGCTCGCCAAAGAACTCACACGGTTTGGATACAGTGGATTCCGATTTCGCCAAGGCTGCATCATCAATCTTGAATTTCTTAGCCTCTGAAGGGCATAAAGAGGTGATTCTTATTCCATGGTCACACACAATATTTGATCAGGGTCTTGGCTACGCTTGGCGCTTTCTGGATTCAGCGATAGAGACCGCCAAACGTCTTGACCTGAAAATGCATGTCGAATATCCGAAAGACGACGATTCGGATCCTTCGCCCCTCATTGAGCATGCACTAGATACACACGCCAAAGCGACCGCTCTGATACTTCACAACGAGCCAGCAACAATCGTTGCCCCTCAGGTCTTGGCACGCAGGAACCTCCGAACACCGGATAACTTGCAGGTCGTAACCGTCTTCCCGAAACAGCTAGCAACATCAATGAAGATATCGTTCCCTGCAGTGCGTCCGGACATTGCGCAACTATCAGAAGCCGCCGTGGGAACCCTTTTGCGTCGAATAAACAATCCGAAAGCCCCGACGGTCACCCGCTATCTTGATTATCCACTAACCCAAGAGCCCGAGTAACATCGCAGCTACGTAGATTACGCGCAGAAAACAACCACGAGATTCTACATTAGTTAAGTTCGTCGATTTGACTTTTCAAAGATCAGGGTTTATTATTTAACTTGTTTAACCGGTTCAACAGTTTGGGATTAAAACTTCCCAAACGCAATAAATTAATCATTCAGCGCATAGGTGCGCTGTTAATGAAAGGAAATACCAAATGATCGGTTCAAATATGAAGCGCGTGATAGCTTTAATCGCCGCAAGTGCCGCGGCAGTCAGTCTCGCCGCTTGCGGTAGCAACTCGAGTCAAGATTCCAAAACAATCGAATTCTGGGACCCATACCCTCAGAAGAACGATAGCAGCACATGGGCGAAATACGTTACCAATTGTGCTCCTGAGGGATATAACGTAAAACGCATCGGCTATGCGCAGTCAGACCTATTAAACAATCTCACAACAGCTGTCAAGGCCGGCAACGCACCCCAGATCGCCCTGATCGATAACCCAAAGATGCCTACCGCTGTCGACGCAGGACTTGTTACGGATATCGAAGCAGCGGGAGTCGACGTTTCAGGATTCGACAAGAATATCGAAGGTCCCGGCATCATCGACGGCGTACAATATGGGGTTTCTTACGGCACTAACGCATTGGGCTTGTATTACAACCCCGATGTCCTCAATAAGGCCGGCGTCGACCCGGAATCGATCACCGATTGGGATTCGCTCAACAGTGCCATCGAAAAAGTAGTAAACGCAGGATATAAGGGCATCACGTTCTCCGGCATTTCCGGCGAAGAAGGAACATTCCAGTTCCTTCCCTGGTTCTGGGGAGCCGGCGGTCAATTGAAGGACGCTTCAGGTTCCAGTGCCGAGCAGGATGCGCTTGATCTGGTATCCGGCTGGGTCCAAAAAGGTTGGGCTCCGAAATCGGTCGCAACGGACAACCAATCTGCTGCGTGGGATCTGTTCCTTGGCGGCGATTACGGCTTCTCTGAAAATGGTTCATGGCAGATGGAGTCGGCCACCGAGAAAGGCTACAAGATGATTTCCATTCCAGCCAAAGATGGCGGAGTAGCCCCGGTTCCAAGCGGTGGCGAGTTCATTACCATTCCAGCCCAGAAAACCAAAGACAGTGACAAGATGAAGGCAACCGCGGAGGTCATTCAGTGCCTCATTGACGGAGATAATCTCAAGAAGACCAATGATGAGATGGTTTATCTTGCCGCCAAAAGTGACGTCCGCAAGCAGCAGGTGGAAGAGAACAGTGCCTGGGCACCTTGGGTTGACGCCGTAGAAAATGCTGAAGGCCGTACCACTGACGTTGGTCTGGAATACGAAGACATTTCTGCACAGCTTTCTGAAGATCTACAGGCTGCCTTGAATAAGGGCTGATTCGCGGTCTCATATTTTTCTGGGGCATCTGCCCGCCATTCATTGCGATATTCAGACGCCCCATTCCATCTTTTCCATCAACAGGCAGGTGAACTATGTCTCAAACAATCACCGCAGATAAACCAAGGCGAATCAAGCCAACCACATTGGCCGCCATTGGTTTCGCGGCCCCGCTGATTATTTACATGCTTATCTTCTACGTTTGGCCTCTGATTCAGAATATTTCCATGAGTATGCACCGCTACACACGTCGCACTTTTGTGACCGGCGATGCCCCTTGGTCTGGATTCGATATCTATAAGGAAATATTAAGCAATCAACAGTTCTGGACCATTCTCGGACAGACTTTGATTTTCGTCTTCGCTTCTATCGTTTTCCAATACTCTATCGGCTTGGCATTGGCGGTTTTCTTCAATCAGAATTTCAAACTTTCCGCGGCTTTGCGCGGCGCATTCCTTGTACCATGGCTACTTCCGCCAATGATTTCCGGTACGATCTGGCAATGGATGATGGACGCCGACAGCGGTGTTATTAATAATTTCCTCAAACTATTTGGTTTGGACCCGGTTTGGTGGCTGCAAGCCGATCATTCCTTGTGGGCGGTTATCATTGCCAATATTTGGCTTGGTATTCCTTTCAACCTCGTAATTCTGTATTCGGGCTTGCAAAACATCAATGGCGACTTGTATGAAGCCGCCGCGTTGGATGGCTGCAATGCTTGGCAGCGCTTCTGGAAGATTACTTTCCCGTTGCTCAAGCCGGTATCGATGATCACGCTCCTGCTAGGTTTCGTCTACACGTTACGAACAGTAGACATCATCTGGATCATGACCAAGGGTACTGGATCTTCGAGAACCTTGGCAACTTGGGCTTATGAGATGGCTTTCGGAAAGGGCACATCAGCAACCATCCGGTATTCGGAAGCATCCGTTGTGGGCACGATTCTCATTGTCGTAGCACTGATTTTCGCTCTGATTTACCTGTGGGCCCAGCGGAATGAAGAGAAGAGGTAACTAAAATGAAACATCGTTCATCATGGTGGAAAACACTTATAGGCATCATTTTGACGCTGATTATGCTCTTCCCCGTATACTGGATGATCAACATATCATTCACGCAACGTCGCTCCATTCGTTCAGGTGATCTGTTCCCGAAAGATTTCACGCTCGACAATTATGCCTCTGCGTTAAGTTCACAGCTCCCCTACCTAGGAACGTCATTGCTAGTTGCCATAGGATGCGTGATCCTGACTCTAGCAATTGCATTACCTTCGTCATACGCCATTGTTTTCTTGGAGTTCAAAGGCTCAAAGTCCATGAACTTCCTGTTGATTGTTGCTCAGATGATTCCCGCGGTCGTTATGTCTCTAGGCTTCTACCAGATCTACGATGACATCGGTCTTCTCGACAGTATTCCGGGACTTATCGTTGCCGACTCCACTTTGTCGGTACCGTTCGCAGTGATTCTGATGACGGGATTTATGTCCGGTATGCCACGCTCGTTGGTGGAGGCAGCGCAAATCGACGGAGCATCGCAGTGGGGTGTTTTTACCAAAATCGTGATTCCACTCTCGCGTAATACCATTGTCACGACTTCGCTGTTCGCTTTCCTCTGGGCATGGTCAGATTTCATGTTTGCTTCGACCCTCGATTCCGGTGGCGGCAAGATGAGGCCAATCACCATGGGTCTATATGACTTTATCGGTTCACAGAACCAAGAATGGGGGCCAATGATGGCCACCGCAGTATTGGCCTCAGTACCAACAGCGCTATTACTAATTTTCGCACAGAAATACGTTGCCGCCGGCGTAACAGCCGGAGCGGTGAAAGACTAATCCAACCCTTAAGTACATAATTACAAGGACCAACTATGAGTGAACTAACTTTTGCTATCGATGGAGATGCACTGTTGTGGACTGGCGACGGCGAATATCTTCGCATCGAACCATGGGGAAAGAATTCAGTCCGCGTCCGCGCCTCGAAAATGCATGAGATACAAGAACAAGAAGGAGCTTTGCTGCCACAAAACAACCAGGCCTCAGACAGTCACGACTATGGTATCACCATTGACAAGCCCAATAGAACCGCCGAATTACGCAATGGCGATATTGTAGTTCAAGCGAAAGCATCCTGCGGCCTGTACTCCGGATCAGGATATGAAGAGCCACGCTGTTTACTGAGCTTCTATAAGGCAGACGGCACACCGCTCATTCAGGAAATACCATCTGGCGGATCACTAAATCTTCGAGCGCGATGGTTCAAACCGATCACCGGAGGCGACTATTCCATCGTTGCTTCCTTTACCACACCGGAAAATGAGAAACTATATGGTATGGGCGAGTACCAACAGAACATCCTCAATCTGAAAGGTTGTACCCTCGAACTCGCGCATCGCAATTCACAGGCATCTATTCCTTTCGTGGTTTCCAGCGCCGGATATGGCTTCCTGTGGAATAATCCGGCACTTGGAAACGTTACGTTCGGCAAGAACCGTACGGAATGGCGAGCTGAATCAGCCAAGCAGATTGATTACTGGATTACCACAGGCGATACACCTTCTTCGATAATGAAGCATTATGCCGACGCCACAGGGCACGCTCCTCACATGCCTGAATGGGGACTGGGATTCTGGCAGTGCAAGCTTAGATATTGGAATCAACGTCAGCTCCTAGACGTCGCCCATGGGTTTAAACAGCGTAATATTCCATTGGATCTCATCGTTGTAGATTTCTTCCACTGGCCGCATATGGGTGACTTCCGTTTTGAGAATGAATTCTGGCCAGATCCCAAAGCTATGGCGGACGATCTGCACAGCATGGGAGTGAAACTCATGGTATCTGTGTGGCCCCAGGTCGCGCTCGCCTCAGAGAATTATGTTGAGATGAAGTCAAAGAACCTTCTCGTGCGTGCAGATAAGGGTGAAGACGTCGGCATGATGTTCGAAGGTCCCAGCCAGTTCTATGACGCCACCAATCCAAAAGCTCGTGAATATGTTTGGGAGAAGTGCCGAACAAATTATGCCGAGCTTGGGGTTGATGCATTCTGGCTCGACGAAGCGGAACCTGAATACGGCACGTACGATTTCGACAATTATCGATATTACGCCGGCCCAAACCAGCAGGTGGCAAACATCTACCCAAGAGACTATAACAAAGGCTTCTACGAGGGGCAACAAACCATAGGAAGGGATGGTGACATCGTCAACCTCACCCGTTGCGCTTGGGCTGGTTCGCAACGCTATGGTTCTCTTGTTTGGTCTGGAGACGTTGGTTCGACCTTCGCCGACCTCCGTGCCCAGATTACCTGCGCCATTCACATGGGCATGGCCGGTATCCCTTGGTTCACCACCGATATGGGCGGTTTCCATGATGGGATAATTGATTCGGACAATTTCAAGGAGTTGTTGGCCCGCTGGTGTGCGTTCTCATGCTTCCTGCCGGTCATGCGCAACCATGGCGATCGTAGTCTGCATACGGCAACCGGCAAGGAGACCATCACTAATTCGGCCGGAGACCACCGTTCGCCAAGTGGTGCCGACAATGAGCCTTGGAGCTATGGCCCCGAGATGGAGCAAATCTTCCGAAAGTTCATTGCCATTCGCGAAAAAATGCGTCCTTACACTCGAGAACTGTTCGAATCAGCACATACCGATGGCCAGCCTTTGGTTCGCGGACTCTTCTACGAGTTCCCCCAAGACAAGTCGGTGTCCGATATTGCCGATGAATACATGTTCGGCCCTGATATCCTAGTGGCCCCCGTAGTTGAGGCCGGAGCTAGGTCGCGTGAGGTGACGCTTCCCGGAAACGCTAGCATCACATGGACGGATCTACGCACCGGCAAAGTGTATGAAGGTGGGCAGAAAATCACTGTCGACGCCGGAATAGACACGATTCCAGCCTTCGCGCGCGACGGCCACGACCATGGGCTGATCGGAATGCTATAAATTCCCGCACAACAAGTGTGGGGCGTCCGTTCCCAAGGCGAACGCCCCACACTCTGCGCATCTTTCCCATTTCAACCGGTCTATCTGCGTTATGTATGGCAGATTTGTAGCGGGCTTTCAGTCGAACAGATGTTGAGCAGTTTTACATGGCACTTATCAAAGATTTTGTTTTCTGCCGCTCCGTACTTAAGGAATTCAGCCAGAAAATACCGATCGCTTTTGCAGCCGCATCAATTAAGTGACTGCAAAAATCCATTCAATACGTTGCTGCCAGCAACACCTCGGAAAGCAAAGTCAAAATTTGACCAACATATTCGGAGGCATCGCCAAGCAATGCAACCGTATTAAAACTTGGTTCGATTAAGGTTCGATAAATCTGCCTCGCCATTTCTGCTTATGGCGAGGCAAAATACATCCTTCCCACATGGCTTTGCTGCTTTTTGTATCTTTTGTTGTTATCCGTTGCCACTTGTCAGCATCGGCACGGCATGTCAGTATCATGTGCGTATGCGACTTATTGGTAATATTCTGTGGCTGATTCTGGGCGGGTTGTTGCTCGCCGCCAGCTGGGCCATTATCGGTTTGGTGTTGTGCATCACCATTGTGGGCATTCCACTGGGTATTCAGGCGTTCAAGATGGCGGGGCTCACGTTGACCCCGTTCGGTAAGACCGTGGAGTATGGCGGCGGCGTGGGATCCGTGCTGATCAACATCATCTGGTTCGTACTGGCCGGTTTGTGGATGGCAATAGGCTATGTGTTCGCCGGGCTACTCAACTGCATTACCATTATTGGTATTCCGTTCGGCATTCAATCATTCAAGATGGCCAAGCTGGCCTTGTGGCCGTTCGGCTCGCAAATCCGCAGCTTGTAAAATCATTTCAGATCACTTCAGATCACTTCACCCAGCATAGACGGCCATCGACTGCCGTCTTGCATATAAGTATCGAGGAGCTGCGGTCCGAACAGGCCGCGACCACTGCGTCCTAAGCAACGAAACATATTTCATTCGCATATGGCAGCTCCAGAGCGGCAAGGCTCAAAAACCTGAACAGTCGAACATTGCCTACCCGAATGATTGCTAATGCCAGCCGCGAATCCCACCGCAGCACTTCCATTCATGCCCAGGCCATTCAACAATCGTCCCGCATGCTTCGCGCCGGCCCATACCGCGTTGATGATGTTGCCGGCGCCATATCCGGTAAGCACCGTCCACGGATGGGCGAGCAGCCCGCATATCGGGTCAAGACTCTGGTAGATTCGCGCGAAGAACGATCCGGGTGCCGGCCTGCATTAGCACAGCGCCAATCGCATACACAACGATGAGGTTGCGCAACCGCTTGGCATAGCCCACGCATAAGCCACATAAGCGGCAGCAATACGCCGAACAGATGCATGCCGATATAGCTGGGCTCCGCGAACAGAAACTGCGGGCGACCACCGCCCCACACCGAGCTTTCATTGATGTACTGCCGGTACATGAGGTGCGCGAAATAGTCGGTCAACGGCTTGATATGCAGATGGATGGCTAGCCATTGCACCACGCCCACGCCGAAGGAGAACCAGTAAGAAGCGATGAGAATCCGCAATGGCGTACGCCACGGAATGCATTTGATGCCGACCGCAATGGCGATCGCACCCAAAGTGACGAGCACGCCCAGCAATCCGGTGATGCTCATGAACGCGGCGTTGAGATGGATGCCGAATTTCAGCCATCCCGGGATGGACAGGATTATGCAGGCCACCGGTAGGAGGAACATTGGCAGGTACCGGTTGGCTGCGATGCGCAGTTGATGCCAATTGCATAGGCAGTACACGGCGAACAGCGCCGGACTGATTAGCGACCAGAATGGCGCGTACAGGCCGAGCGTGATACCGTCCACCGGAAGAAAAGCGATGGCCAGCAGCAGCCAAATGACGTTGCGTTCCTGCGTTGTCAGAAATCGCAGGAACGGCCGGTATTGCGGTCGGCCATGATGGTTGCCCGCGTCGATGGTGTCGTTGTGTGCGCATGCCTGGTTCATGTGGTTCCCCCTCCCCGCCAACCTTACTCGTTCATCATGATGTATGGATGCCACCCGTTGTTCATTTGTAAGCGCAACGCCTTCGTCAGGCTTGTAGGTCTGGCAGTTCGTCGGCGAATGGCTCGGCAGGCGTGCGGTAGCCGAGCACTCGCATGGGCCGGTCGACCTTGTGCTGCACGGGCCGGCGGCAGCCCGTCATCATTCATCGATTAAACGTCCACTTCTCCTCAGGCTTGCGGCAAATTGTTCTTCCGTGATTTCTTCTGTCACCAGTCTGGAAATGAGTTTATATAGGGTATTTCGTTCTGGCTCTGGATCATCATCGATATCCAAATCAATTCTTTCCATTTTCAGGATGGCCAAGGATATGGCCATTGCGGTGCGCTTGTTGCCATCAGCGAAATAATGATTTTTGGCTAGGTGAAAGGTAAAATGCGCCATTTGTCGAAACAAATCTTCGAATCGTTCTTTCGGCGATTGACCGAATACCGGCAGAAATGTCGAATCTACAACGCCACTTACGGAACCGGCGTCATTGGCTCTTTCCACGGTAAATCCGCCGATGTCGTCAAGTTGCTTCCTGTGTACTCGGACGATTGCTTGTGTCATTGCTTCTGCGAAATCATCAGATGGAAAAACGAGTGGCGGCGCTTGGATATGCCACCACTCGTCAGTGTATTGCTCAGGCATTGCGCAGAATCCTGAAGGTGTTCTGCCATTTTGCATTTACTTCATCCAAACTAGATGCAAGAGTGTTTTTGGGGAAGGTCAGACCGTCGTCGGATGCGAGAATGGCATCGTTGGTGATTTCGACGTTTTCTCCTTCCCTGTAGACATTCTTCCAAGCGGAGTTCTTTCGATGGGAGAATCTCACAAGATCGAATGCCGTCAGAAAACCATATTTCTTTGCCGTCCCATCTACGACGGATAAGGCCTGTTCATCCTTTGCGGTTTCGCCCTCGGACTTGAGAATCCTGTTGCGTCCGTATTTTTGGAAAGTGAAATAAACGTTCCTCTCAACCGGACCGTAAGGCCACGCTTCAATCTTGTCTTCGAACAATGGTTTCCCGGTTTCGCGCAGAGATTCGACTTGCGCGAAATAAACGAGCTTGTTCAGCACAAGATTCGTAATGTCGATATCAGAGCCATGGCGAAGAATGAAAGCATTCGCTACTTGTATTGACTTCATACCCCTCCTCTGTCATGGAAATTTCTATGTTCAGATATATGAAGCTTGCTTTTCGAAAGGATGTATATTACCAGTCCTTCTCTCAAAACACAAAGGTAGCATTCAATAATGCATTTGTCAGACGCTGTAAGAAATCCTGCATTTTCAGTTTGCTGGGTATATATAGTACAGAATACGAAAAGGCATCATCAATCATTGCTTCAAATATCCGAAAGGCAATTTGTCGTATTGATGAAGGCTTGTATCTTGAGGATTAGGCGGTGTTATAAATCCCTTTGGAACAAAGGGCGCACTTCTATACAGGGGCAAGCCATGTATGTGCGCTCTGCGAGGCAGGCAGCCCAAACACACGAATATTCGGGTTGTTTTGCGCCACTCCGTTCCGTACAAGGGGCTGCAACCCTTGCGTCGCTAAGCGGCTATCCCTGCGGACTTGCTATCTACGAACGATTTAACAAACCATTCGCAGATAGCAAGTATGATTGAAAGGAGCATCCATGAAAGGAGCATCCATGAAGCGAGACATGGAGCTTGTTCGTCTCATTCTTTTGAAAATTGAAGAAGAATACTCTTCAACAGCGATTTCTAATTTGAACATTAGTGGCTACGACATGGAAACTGTCGCCTATCATTGCAAAATATTAAATGAGGCTGGGCTGATTTCTGATTACGGTGCCCGGTATGCGGATAACAGTTTACGGAGCTTCGGCGTAGGTTCTTTAACATGGGAGGGCAATGATTTTCTTGATAAAATCCGAGATAACTCCCAATGGAAAAAGGTTAAAGATGTAATTGTGCAAAAAGGACTCCCCCCTGTTATCGAAACAATTAAGACCATTTCCTCTGCGTTTGTGACAGCCGCAGCAGAGGGAGTAGCAAACTCCATCATTAAAAACGGTGGAATGCCGCAATAAAAAAACTATTCTCTAGTGTTACATAGACCGTCTACAAAAAAGTAGGCGGTCTTTTTATATCCCCACATCAAAATCAAGGAGGTCATGCACTATGGCAAAACAGAAAACTATCCCCGAACTGGAAGCGGAGAAAGCGGGAAAAAGAACGCAAGCTCTTGCAGCTCCAACACAAAAAGCAGCAACTTGAAAACCGTGCCGCATACTACGAAAAGGGAGATCGGCGCAAGCGGGCACATCATCTTATCACCCGTGGCGCAGCTATTGAAAGCGTTGCATCGCTGACAAAGGTTTTGACCGAAACCGAGTTTTACACCTTTGCGGAAAAGCATTCGCCTTGACGGAAGTCAAGGGTCTGCTCATGGAGGCCATCAACGAGCACAACAAAAATGAGTTTGGGGGTGACTGACTATCGCACTGTATCATTTTCATGTGACCCGGATTAAGCGCAGCGCCGGACAGTCTGCTGTGGCTGCTGCCGCCTATCGCTCCGGCGAAAAGCTGCACAGTGAGCATTACAGCGAGGACAGCGATTACGCCAAAAGGGCGGCGTAATCTGTTCCGAAATCCTGCTGCCATCTCATGCTCCACCCTCTTTCTCTGACCGCGAAACCTTATGGAACGAGGTGGAGAAGCAGAACGGGGAAAGGAGGCGCAGCTTGCCTACAGCTTTGACATTGCCTTGCAGAACGAGTTTTCCATGCAGGAGAACAGGGTGCGGACGTTTTCTTGGAGACTGAACGAAAGGATTATCATATGTCCGGTCCCGAGGAACGACAGCGCGCGGTGGACTTGTACTTCACTACGCCGATGACCACGGCCCAGGTGGTGAGGCATCTGGGCGATCCGACCAGGCAGTGCCTGGAACGCTGGCTGGCAAAGGATCCCAGGTATGCCGACCATATGGCGAAACCCATCATCCCGCTGGAAACGAGGACCAAGGCGATCGAGCTGGTGCTGGACGGCATGCGCGGAAGCAGGCCGCCGAACGGCTCGGCGTGAGCGTCGGCGCGGTCAATCACTGGGTCAAGGCGTATCGTGAGAATGGTCTGACGGCGCACGTTCCCGAACGACGCGGGTACGGCTCATACAGGGGCGAGACCACGCCGGATTGCGGCACCCGCGCCGACCGCGATTTCACGGCTGGGATGCCGAACGAGAAATGGTTCACGGACATCACCCGGGATCAAGGCCCGGGACGGGAAGGGCATGTCTCTCGCCGCCGGTCGACTGCCACGGCGGCAGGATCGTCGCGTACACGGCCGGTTGGTCCCAACGCCGGGCTCGCCGACAGGATGCTCGTCAAGGCCGCGGAATCACTGCCGGAGGGAGCACATCCCTTGGTGCGTTCCGACCGCGGATGCCATTGCCGGTGGCCCGGATGGCTGGATCTCATGGGCCGTTACGGCCTGGCACGGTCGACGGGCGCCAAAGAGCTGTTCTCCGGACGACGCCGCCGCGGAGGGGTTCTTCGGTCGAATGAAGACGGAGTCCGTCTATCCCGGGCATTGGGGCGACGAGGTGCTCGACTCGGTCGACGACTGCATCCGCTGGCACGACCACGAGCGCATCAAACGGTCGCTTGGTTGGATGAGTCCTGTACAATACCGTCAAAGCCAGGGAATGGCTGCGTGACCATCTCCAAGAAAACGCCCGCAGCCCCGTATCTGCGTTATGTATGGCAGATTTGGCTTCTTGACATGAGGCTTCTCGCTTATATATGGCACGTCACCCACGAAAACAGCCACTTCGGGGGTACGTTTTCAGACCTTTCGCCGCATGCAACTGCCATATATAGGCGAGATATAGGCAAAGCACGCTCCATGATGGGACAACACGTACGGTTCAAAGCTCGCTACCCAAACGCATCCAGCGAGCCCGAAACACAACCTCTTCTGCGGCATAAAGACGAAGTCCCAAAATATGCAAGAATCCAGACGTTATTAAGGGCTCAAAACAAGGCCTTACGTTTTATTCCGATTAATATGTCGTGAGTAGAGAACGACCAATCTTGTCTAAATTGTTCATTGGCCAGGAAAGACGGAGAAAGAGTTCGCAATGTGGAAGAATTGGGTCTATCCAGTTTTGTTGATATTCACAGTCTTAAGCGCAGCCTGCATGGTTTTGTATCCATTTGTTTTGCTGTACCATTCCGGCAGCAGCACTATGCTCACCTCACTAACTTTGGGTACCGCAGCAGTGATTATTGTCGGATGGATTTGTGCGACGTTCCTTATGTACATGACTTTTTATATTGCGTCCAAGTTGTTGAATTCTGAGGAAAAAACCGATTCGGCAGAGTAGAGGTTCTTATGCTTTCCCACGATTCAGCCAATGCGCTTTCCTCCAGTCTTGCTCCCGATCAGCCTATTGGAACCGTCAAGGACGACAAATTCAGCAGGTCTGGTTTCGTAAAGAGTCTGGCGCAGGCACTTTTGAACAATGACGCTTCACATGGTCTGATCGTGGGTTTCGACGCACCTTGGGGTTATGGAAAAACGTCTCTGAAGAATATGGTCGTCGAACAACTTGGAAAAGACACCGACCCAAATGTCACCGTCGTGGAGTTCGAACCCTGGATGTATTCCGATACGGGAGATGTTGTTTCGGCCTTGTTCCGGACCATCGCTCAATCATTGTCGGGATTTGGTGTGGGAATCACGGCTCTGGAAGTCAGGCACGTTTTTTCGGTTATTTCTGATTTTTTCGCAGGATTGTTCGGTGCCATCACTCCCCCGGATGCCACGGTGGCCATGACCAGTAAAGTACTGTCTCAAGGATTCAAAAGCTTGTCGAAAATCCTTGAACCGAATTCCGGAAAAATAGACAAATTGCGATCCGTCAGGGAGAAGCTTCGTAAAGACCTCTTGAAAGAGAAGAGACGGATCATCGTGTTCATCGATGACATTGATCGTCTTGCCGACGATGAGATTTCCGCGCTTTTCCGAGCGGTCAAGTCTGTCGGTGACTTTCCGAATGTGATTTATGTACTGCTTTATGACCATCATAAAGTTGCGGAAGCGCTTGAACGAGACGCTCGTTCAAGAGGGCATGAATTCCTTGAAAAGATTGTTCAGGTTCCAATTCTAGTTCCGGAACCTTCTGGAGTTGTTGTTCGAACGAAACTTAAAGATGATCTCATTTCAATACGTAACAACTGTTCCTCTGACAATACTTTATCTCCAAGAGACGAGCATATTTTCAGTAATTGCATTAGCCCTTTTATCACCACTCCAAGAAGAACCAATCTTCTTCTTAATAAGGTTAAACTCAGTTATTCCACATTAGGTGATGATATTGAATTATTCGACCTTGCGGGAATATCGTGCATAGAGGCCTTCTGCCCGAAATTGTATCAATGGATTAGCCGACATCGGCATGAAATATGTGGAGACATTCCGCGCGGAAACGCTTCCAGCGGCTCTCTTACCTCATCATCCAGCTCGGAAAGAATTACACAGCTCATTCAGGAATCAGACAAAAACCTAACAGAGGAATGCGAAGGCTGGAAACATGTGGTTGAGACTCTTTTTCCACTTGTCTCATGGGCTACCGCTAAGCAATTTGTCTTCCTTGGAAAGAATGAAACCGATCAATCATATCGATCTATATACAAAGACCAATATGTTGATTTGTACTTTAATTTTAATCTTCCTGAAAATGTAATTCCAGAATCGTTGTATTCATCATTTTTGCTCAACAAAAACATCAACGAACTTGATATTACACCTGATAGCGATTATGCCAAGGCTGCGTTTAGCGGAGCAATTCAAGATTATATAGAACGGCATGTTTTCGAATATAAGACCCTCGATACAAAACAGATTATCGAATTGTTTAAGTTCTATTGTGAAGTACCATTTTCGATGCAGTGCCGTAGTTCAGAGGTTTCTCTTCCACTTATGCCCACCTATCCCATGAAAACGTTCCTTAGGGTTTCATTCAACAAGGAATCAGGGCTAGATACTGTTTCCATTTTGGACGCGCTAGTTCTTTTGGATTCACCGGGGGCTTTTCTTGCTTTGATCTGGCTTACCGTTGGCATGAAGTTATGTCTTATGCGCAAGCAGACCAATGATTTCAGGAAGAATATATTTTTAAGTGAGATGAGTAGCTATGGTCAAGATAATATCAATAATTTCATTGACCATAATTTGTCCGCCTTAGGCGATGAAGCCCTAAAGGAAAGGCTTCCGAATATTATCGATAGGCTCAAAGAGCTTGCGCTGAAGATGCAGGAGGAAAGCAAATTACCGGCAAATATCTGGCATATTGAACTCCTTCAGGCCGCCGCCATGCTGCGATGGCTATTTGAAGATGATGCAGATGACCTGATCTCCTCACTGCGCGCTCTAGAACCCTATATCGACCAAGAGATGTATTCCGTCACCATTGCAGCCGCTCTGACCAAACGCGAAGACAAACAATACATCGTCAATAGGAAGATTCTCGAAAGGATCGTAAATCCAGAAACATATCGAAAGGCCATCCTTAGCATAATTAAACGGGATGCCCAAAACATTCCCGAGCCAGAAGGACAACATGTCGCTTATGCGGCATTGCTCAAGAAGGAAGCGAATGAGGCCTCTGACACAGTTCATACAGCTGCCTCAGTCGATGAAGTACTAAATCTGCTAGAGGATTGGAGGAGAGGAAAGTTCGCTTCTGATTCTAAAGGTTGAAACGATTTCCCTGCCTTGAAGTTTAGACACCGCACGCGCGTCGTCGGCAGCTTCCCGGATGGCAACAGCGCTGATGCTCGTGCGCGCACACGGTACGTGACCGCGAACGAGTGGAGCTCGCGCCGCTACCTCGACATGTCCCGGCTTGGCGGCACGCCGGAGGAAGCGAACTGATCATCGCGCCACGGGCGGCCATGATCCAAAGTGCGCAACCTTTCGGGCACTACCGTTTCAGATAAGGCCCGAAATCTTGCGCATTTTGTGATTCGGGCTTCTTGGAAGAGAACATGGCCCGTGCCGTATACGATTTTCAGTCGCTGAACAAGAAAACCGCGATTGGAAAGATGCGCGAGGCCATGTCCAAGGAAATCACACAGTTCGACGACGCCATGTTCGAGACTAGGCTCGATGCCTTGGTCAAGGCCAGGGTCGAGCAGATCGCCAACGCCGGCAGATACGAGCACAAGACCAGTCGGAAGGCGTTTTGCGCCGGTCACTACGAACGCGGGCTGACGGCCAAGGTCGGCAAGCTCGAATTGAAGGTGCCGAAATTGAAGGGCGCGGTCTTCGAGTCCGCGGTCATCGAACGATACCGCCGCAGGGAACAGAGCGTCGAGGAGTCGCTGATCGACATGTACCTGGCCGGCATCTCCACCCGCCGCGTGGACGACACCGGCCGGCTTCTGTGGGACGACCGCATACCCTCCCAGACATTGAGCGACAAACTCGGGAAGGTGTACGCCGAGATCGATGCGTGGCGCGAACGCCCATTGGAGGGCGAGTGGCCGTATGTGTTCGTGGACGGCGTGTGGCACAAGCGCTCCTGGGGTGGGCAGTGGAGAACGTCAGCGTGCTCGTCGCCATCGGCGTCAACGCCGACGGGCACCGCGGGGTGATCGGCGTCGCGGAGGGTATGAGGGAGGATTCGACAGCTGGGAGCAGTTCGTCCGCGGCATGATCGAACGCGGGTTGAGGGGCGTCAGACTGGTGGTCGGCGACCGGTGCGCCGGGCTCGTCTCCACGGTGAACTCGATGCTGTCGGACGCGAGGTACCAGCGGTGCATGGTGCACTTCATGCGCAACATGCTCTCCAAGACGCCGCCCAGTCACAGGGAATGGGCGTCCGCGGCCCTCAAGGCCATATTCGCCATGGAATCGCGCGAGGCGGCCCTGGCCAAGGCCGAGGCGGTCGCAACCGAGATGGAGTCCAGGAAGCTGAAGGCCGCCGCCAACTGCCTGCGGGAGGGGATCGGCGAGACCACGACCTACCTGCTGCCCGAGTTCCCCGCCGAGCACCGCAGGAGGATCCGCACGAACAACATGATCGAACGGCTCAACCGCGAGATCAGACGTCGCACCCGCGTTGCGGGCGGCTTCCCGACGGCAGGAGCGCGCTCATGCTCATCTGCGCCCGCATCCGGTACGCCGCCGCCAGCGAATGGTCCACGCGTCGCTACCTCGATATGTCCCGCCTCGATGACAACCTCATGGAAGCGAACTGATAACCGTGCCATGGACGGGCGGAATCACATTTGCGCACACTTTCGGGCACTACCCGATGGTGTTCAGATTAACCGGTGACGACACGCGAATTTATTTGACGAAAGACAGAGGCGGCCGCATGGCTCGCCGACCTCAACCGGTGGCATGGCGAGTACGGCGATTATCCCAAGGAGCGCGCCAAGGCCAAGGACGATCCCGTTCATGCGAGGGGCCGCAAGTGGTGGCGAACGCACGAGCGGCCGCACCAGGCCTGCTTCCGGCTCGTCAGGCTGAACCGGAACGGGATGCTGTTCGCGTTCCGCGACCCCGGCGTCGACGCGGTCGTCAAACGGACCCTCGACTACCACCGGGGACCATCCGAAGCGCGCACATGAGACGCTGCTGCGAATGGACGGTATACATGCTCACCGAACATCCTCATACCATGTCGTTCATCGCGTCCGAGCATTGGAAGCCGACGAGGAAAGGAACAATAGAGCATGACGGGCCCGCGCCCGGCACCATGACCGCAGTGCCGCTACCCACCAACGGCATCAACGCCTACGAGAGCGGGTTCGGCATCAGAACAGGCTGGGCAGGACGCTCACACTAACCCACCAACACGCCAACAACACACCCGAATAAGACCCACGTTTCTTTACTTAACCCTACTTTTTGACCCTTAACCCGTAGTCGCTATGCGGTTATGCCGCATAGCGCGGGAGCCGGCCCCCATGATGCACAGGGAATCCGGCTCCTACTTCCATTTCCTCCTCGGAGGTTGGCTTACTGGTAAGTATATACCATTCGGCTGACGGCCTTAGTGTGATGTCTCCACAGGCTGAATTGCGGCGTGACTTACGCGAGATGGTGCAAATCCAGTTCGCGCATGTCCAGGGTTTTGAGGAATGAGGAGAAGTCTTGGCGGCCGCGTTGCGCATCGCCGATGGCTCCAAGCGCTTGGTCTGCTATCCACAGACGAGCGTCGGAAAAGCCCGGGGCGAAGTCCACGCGGAGTCGGCTGATGAAACGCCTGCTCCGCAATCCACGGACGAACACGAGGTCCCTGTCGTCTTGGCTGGTTTCGCGTGATTCTAGAACGAGACGCGAGATCCCGTATTCTTTCTCCAGCGTGGGCAGCAAGAGTTCGAGGCATTTACGTCGGGCGCGTTCGGAGGTGACCGTGCCATCCAAGGGCGTAGCAGCTATGACGATATGGGGCAGTGACAATGCCTCGATGACTGGTATGGATCTGCGTTTCTCCGAAAGCGTCATATCACGCCAATGCAACTTGGAGACTTTTCGCTTGGTCGCGGAAAGCAGCTGGCTGCGGATATCGCGCTCTCCAAGTCCGCAGATGCAAGCTCCCATGTAGTAGGTGGGGATGACGCCGCCTTGGGTCTGTACGCTTTCGTCGCCCCATGCGATCAGTTCACTCATGCTTTTCCTCCTTTCGTCTCGTGCGTGTGCCGTCTCGAATCTAATGTTTGTTTGTCGAATGGCGGGCAGACATAATATTCGTTCACCGTGGTGATTCCCGTTGGGCTCAGCGGGGCTTCCTTGAGGTGTTGTTCCTTGCGGATCAGGCCAATGCGCTGCAGTTCGCGCAAGCCGCGCTCGGCGGTGTCTGCGGACCATCCGTACCATTCCGGCATGTGTTCCGTTGGAAGCTCGCATGGTGTTCGTTCGCCAAGGACGACGAGGAACATCGCCAAGGCGGGCAGGCTGATGTCCTCATCGAAGCGGCTCTTCCAAAAATCGTGGGACAGTCGTATGTACCGGCTTGCTGGTCGCTGGTATTCCTCGCCCGAGCCGTCCTGCGCGAGTAGCTTGATCTTGATTTTGCACTCTTTGCCGCAACGGGATTTCTCGATCAAGCCACGTTGTTGAAGTCGCAGAAGAATCCTTGTGGCGGCAGCCTTTGCGGTCGCAACGCTACCGGCTGTTTCTGAGCATCCAAAGGCACGAGCCCATGTTTGCAGGGGCAGCGATGTGTACCATTCGTTATCTGTGTCGGGGCTGCTTGCGGATGCCGCGATCAGTAGATAGGCCTTCAAGCCCCTGAGATCTCCATTTGTCACGAACTGGGACAGCACGCTGCTGCGCTCCTTGCTTCCGCGAGGCTGCTGGATGAAGGACTTGCTGATCGGAACGAAAGGACGGTTGGCGTTCTCAAGAATGGCCTCGACCGTCTTCCTCCAATCGATTTGCTCTTCCACCATCGCTTCACCTCATCTCAAGTATCGGTTTCGTCTTGCTACATGCTATCGCACTCAAGGGTTTTCTAAAACGAATAAAACTAGGTTGATGATACGCTACAGCGGGTATATGTATATTTCTTGATATCTCTAATGTAATACACATGTATATGTCTTGGCATGTCTATAACAAGCAAGCTTTATGGCGGCATCGTAGAACTGCTCGACGTGAAAGCAGCCTGCACCTAGGGCAAAAATTGACCCTCATTTCGCCATGTAGCGGAAAACTGCGCGAATCTACCATGTTTGTACTAGTGCTGTTCTCAACTGTCATGCGGACTCTCTCATAAAACGTCCGGAAATGTAGCGGAAGAGTCGGCGCTTGGCACATCCCATGATGGAGCTGAAGGATGGCGGGGCGGCAACTTGCCGAAACACACGTGGACTCGACCACCGCGTTGCCACAGGAATTGCCCTTGCACGAGGGGGGCGTTCGACGCCGAACACGCCGAGCGGTTCGCCGATCCCCGGGTCGTCGAACTCGCCGCCACATTCGGCATGGAAAAAAGTGCTGCGGACGTTTTCTTGGAGACAGTCACGCAGCCCTTCCTTGGTTTTTTGACGGCATTCTACCGGGCTCATCCAGCCAAACGACCGTTTGATGCGCGCAGGGTTGTACCAGTGGATGTAATCGTCTATCAGGACGAGCACCTCATCACGGGCCCACTCCTCCCGATGCTCGGGATAGACGGATTCCGTCTTCACGCGCCCGAGGAATCCCTCCGCGTTATGAACCGCACCCCGATTGTTGGACTGAAGAAATTCAGATTCG
>UMDP01001228.1_pt1 | contig 24706 bp, 28 predicted proteins | sample 1964521 | NCBI WGS metagenome assembly UMDP01 (sample SAMEA4835997, study PRJEB28245) | human gut metagenome | biome: gut microbiome; material: fecal sample | place: Denmark | collected 2008 | reverse complement strand
GGCTTTTTCTATTTATACGGATATTCGCAAACTACAAGATAAATCCAAAACTTCATATACTCTAAGCACAAGGAGGTTGAGGTTTGGTTTATAAACAGTTATCAAAGATTTCATATTTAAATAATTTGGCAATCAAAAGATGTTGTCCTTTGCAAAGTGCTTCTGATTGGTAAAAATGATGACAGGATAAGAGGAAAAAAGTATAATGGTTTCAACAAATTAGGAATTGGAGGAAATATACATGAAAATTGTCATTATTAATGGAAGTGCCAGAAAGGGAAATACGCTGAGAGCGATTGACGCATTTATAAAAGGGGCATCAGAAAAGAATGAGATTGAAATCATCCAACCAGATAGACTTCATATAGCACCTTGTAAGGGATGTGGTGCCTGTCAATGTTATAAAGGATGTGTTGATCAGGATGATACAAATTCCACAATCGATAAAATTGCATCTGCAGATATGATTCTTTTTGCTACTCCAGTATATTGGTGGGGAATGTCTGCACAGTTGAAGCTAATCATTGATAAGTGCTACTGTCGCGGTTTGCAGCTGAAAAATAAAAAAGTTGGAACAATCGTTGTGGGTGGATCCCCGGTGGATAGTATCCAGTATGAGTTGATTGACAAACAGTTTAGCTGCATGGCGAAATATCTTTCATGGGACATGATTTTCCAAAAATCATATTATGCAACAGACAGTGATGAGCTTGCAAAAAACAAAGATTCTATAAAAGAACTTGAAAATATTGGAAAAAATTTCTAAAGCATATTTAAAGTTTTAGGTTTCAGAAAAAATAAAAATATGAGTAGAACTAGATAAATTACAATTGGCATAGCTGGCTATAATGTGTCATGCCATTGTGATTGTATACTTATCACCAAGAAAAATGATGGGTATCAATACTGAAGGTATGTTGATCTCAGCTGTGCATGAAGGTTTGAACTTATTGACGGGTGATGACAAGATTTTTGCAGGAGCTAAGCTTTACTAAAATAGCGTAATAGTGATTTAACAAAGAGCAACTCTCTGATTGATACAATCCCTGCTCAGTTGGCAAAGGATACCAAAAAATATTATATGGCAAGCAAAATAAGTAAAACGAAAACTGAAAAATTATTGTATGAATTGATAGATTCCAAAACAGTATTGCCATGTTTTAATACAACAGATCCTAATGTAAGCTTGGCAGATACTAAGGATTTTGATAGTTTTAAATTATACGTTTCAGATACAGGCTTATTTGTAACATTGATGTTTATGGATTGAGAGGTAACAGAAAATGATGTATATGCAAAATTACTTTTTGATAATTTACCTGCAAATCTTGGATATCTATAAGAAAATCTCATGGCACAGATGATTGCGGCAACAGGAAGAGAATTGTATTATCACACATGGGAGACAAAAGATAGTACACATTATTATGAAGTGAATTTTCTGATTTCGGATAAAAGTAAAGTAAATGCTTTTGAAATTAAGTCATCAGGTCTTGGTAAGTATGAATCCATAAATGAATTTTGTAGGAAGTATTCTAAAAATGTCAATATGGCATATTTAATTTTCCAAAAGGATGTAGGAACAGATGGAAGCTTATTATTGAAACCATTTTATCTTGTGCCTTTTATAAGTGTTTAGTAGATTTTAGAAAGTAGGCAGTAAGTTGAAATCTTGCACATTAGATTATAAATTCATTTTGTTGAAATACATTTAAGATAAACGTATAATTTGGATGATGAGGAGGCGATATTATGATGAACGAAGCCGTTTTAAGTAACGAAAAAAACTATACGAAATTTCAATTTGGCAATCATGTAATTCGCTTTGTAGCTCCATATTCTTTAGAATATTACACTGAAGTAAAAAAATGGGATAATGGGTATTTAGTTGTAATGGCAAAATATAAACATAATGAAAAGCCGGAAGAAGAGTATATTGATCTTATTCCTATTTTAAAAAATCTATATTTTGATACAGATGAGTTTTGTAAACAAATTAAAGGAGTGAAGGTTGCGAATGATCGATATTAAAATAATTGCAGATGAGGCAGACATGATAGTGAATGGGTATGCATTTAAACGTTGTAAAGAAGGTTACAGAGTGTTGAATTTAAATCGACCTGATCGAGCTACAGTTCTTTCGTTGGATGGAAAAGTGTTGGAAACAAGTATGGATGATATTGAAATTCGTATTGTGATAAATTACCTTGAAAAAAATCGTAAGTTTATGGAGGAATGAAATGCCGAAATATTATGAGTTTAAAATAGCAGGATATTATTTATATTTTACATCATATTGCGTAATTGAATGCATGCATGTTCATGCGAGTGATCGTAAACTTACTGAATCAGGATCCGCAAAATTTTTTGTGAAGGATAATGGAGATACAGTTCTACAAAATCGTGGAATTCTTAATGATAGAGAAATTAGAAAAATTCAAGAATTTATTAAACAAAACTATCAAGAAATGTATTTAAAATGGTCTGAATATAGTATTGAGAGTTATTACGGACAAAAGAATTAGATGATAACGAAAATAAAAAACAGGCAACTTCTAAATTGCCTGTTTTTGTTTATCGAATCTGTCCATTACCCTGGACTATGTATTTATATGTAGTTAATTCTTCAAGTCCCATAGGGCCTCGGGCATGAAGCTTTTGTGTAGAAATACCAATTTCACAGCCTAAGCCAAATTGTCCACCATCCGTAAATCGTGTTGAACAATTCACATAAACAGCTGCACTATCTATAGATTGAGTGAATAATCTGGCATGTTCTTTATTTGTAGTTAGAATGGATTCACTATGTTTTGTAGAATGTTTAGAAATATGTTCAATGGCTTCTTCTACAGAATCTACAATTTTAATAGCTAGAATATAATCTAGAAATTCAGTGTCAAAATCTTCAGCTGTAGCTTTTGTTCCTTTAATGATTTTTTGTGATCTATCATCCAATCTCAATTCAACAGGATATGTATCTAGTTGTTTTTTTAGCTTTGGCAAGAAATCATTGGCCACTTTAGAATTCACTAATAAAACTTCTTCTGCATTACAAACACTTGGCCTAGAACATTTCGCATTCTCAATGATTTTAATGGCCATATCTTGATTTACTTCATCATCCACATAAATGTGACAAATACCTGTACCTGTTTGAATACATGGTACTTTGGCATGTTCGACACAACGTGAAATTAAATTCTTTCCACCTCTAGGAATCAATAGATCAATATAGCCTACGCCTTCCATTAATTCATTGGCACTTTGATGCGTTGTATCTTGAATTAATTGCACAATATTAGGATTTACACCACATTTTTGAATCCCTTCTTGTAGTGCTTGTACAATCGCATTGGCACTATTCCAAGCTTCCTTACCAATTCTTAAAATACATGTATTTCCACTTTTGATACATAGAGTAGCCGCATCACTAGTCACGTTAGGTCTACTTTCATAAATAATCGCAATGACACCTAATGGTACACTTACTTTTTGAATGACTAATCCATTCTCTAATGTTCTTTCATTTAATACTTTTCCAGTTGGATCCGATAATTTGACGACATCTAAAATGCCTTGAGCCATATCATTCAATCTTTGATCAGTTAACTTCAAACGATCCTTCATGACATCACTTACCATTGCTTTTTCTAAATCGATTAAGTTCGCGTTCAAAATATCTTCTTTATGAGCCAATAAAGATTGTGCCATAGCTTCTAAAATTTCATTCTTTTTAGTTTCATCACACAACATCAATGATTGAGTGGCAGCCTTGGCATTTTTCATGATTTGTAAAGTTGTCATATTATGCTCCTTTCTTGGCTACAAAGCGAGTACCAATACTTTCATTATCTAAAATAGAATATAAAGCTTCCGGTTTTTGACCATTGGTAATAATCATATCCAACCCTGCATCCATACAGATTTTGGCAGCCTCTAATTTTGTCTTCATACCACCCGTACCGACATTGGAATTGACGCCTTGTCCAAAGCTTAAAATTTTTTCATCTAATTCATACACAACCGGAATTAATTTTGCATTTTCATTCTTATGAGGATCATCATCATACAATCCATCAATGTCAGATAAAATGATATATAAATCGGCATGAATATTTTTAGCTAAAATGGCACCCAAGTTATCATTGTCGCCAATCACAATTTCTTCAGTCGCAATCGTATCATTTTCATTTACGATAGGTAGAACATTTCTTTTTAATAAATGTTCCATGGTATTGATGAAGTTTGTCTTTCGATCATCATTTTCAACATCGGCCTTTGTGATTAAAATTTGCCCCACAATATGATTGTATTGCGAAAATAAAGAATCATAGGTATACATCAATTCACATTGTCCAATGGCTGCACAAGCTTGTTTTCCTGGAAGATCATGCGGCTTTGAATCCAATCCCAATTTTCCCATGCCCATTCCGATGGCACCACTTGATACAAGAATGACTTCATGTCCTGCATTTTTAATGTCACTAAGTACTTCACATAACTGTTTCATTCTACGAATATGTAAAAGACCTGTATTTTCGTATGCCAAAGTACTTGTACCTACTTTAATGACTACGCGCATATATTTCACTTCCTTTTCAAAAAAATATTTTTTTAATCATAACACAATTTTATATTTCAATAATACTTTTTTCCGCCCTTTCATTGAGAACGCTATCATTATTAGATATAATAATTGCATGGACAAAATAATAAATCAAGTTTTAAAAGAGAACACAATAGGAATATGGAAATTAGATGGAAATCAATTGTATGGGAATGATTGCTTTTTAGATTTAATTGGAGTACCAAAAGAAATGGATGCACAAGCATGCTTAAAATTTCATTTATCACATGTACATCCTGAAGATCAAGAGCAATTTGGAGAATACGTAAGAAAACTAAGCGAAGAAAGAACGGAAATAGTGTATCGGTTTTTACATCCAGAAAAAGGGGTCATGATGATTCGCTGTTCAGGTAAGAAAATGGAAGATGGTACGATTGCAGGGATTCATCAGGATATAAGTGATATTGTACGTTTAGAAAAGGATAAGATCTTAGAAACATATCTTGCAGAAACCAATGAGAAATTGCGGAATCAAAATGTTGCGCAGAATGATTACTATAAGGAAATTTTAGATGAATTACCTTGTGGTGTATTCGCATATACCGTAAAGGAACATAAAATTGTACATTTAAATAAAAGAGCTTTAGATATGTTTCATATAGATTCATTTGAAAATGCGCAAAGTAAGATGCGTTCGATATTTGAAAAGTTTGAATATCCAGATTCAACCACAAATGAGCGCTTGATCGCATTAAGAAAATATGATAATTCGGTAGATTTTGAAGTAATCATTAATCCTAAAGAAACTTATGAAGTTCATGCACTCGCAAAGTCAAAAGTTTTTATGAATCCAGATCATGAACGCATTATCATTACGGTATTTTTAGATATTTCAAATATGGTCATGTTGAAAAAAGCTTTAGAACAAGCCAAAGAAGGAAGTGCAGCTAAAAGTGCATTCTTATTTAATATGTCTCACGATTTAAGAACACCATTAAATGCCATAATTGGTTTTAGTGAATTGATGAAAAGTCATTGGGATGATCAAGAAGTGTCTAGAAATTATCTCGAAAAAATTGATGAATCCAGTCAATACTTACTTTCTTTGATCAATAATATTTTAGAAATGTCTAAAATTGAGAGTGGGAAAGAAGAATTGAAAGAAAAACCATGGGATATTTATACGTCTTGTGATAATCTTCTACAATTCTTTGAACCCGATATTCGTCAGAAGAATCAAACACTAAATTATTCAGTGAATATTAAACATAATATGATTTTGACGGACTCTTTAAAAATCAGAGAAATCTATGTAAACCTAATGAGTAATGCGATCAAATACACGGATGCTGGTGGAACTATTTCTTTTTCTTTAGAAGAAATTGAAAGAGAAGAAGGGGTATCCGACTATAAGGGTATTATTCAAGATACAGGTATTGGCATTTCAAAAGATTATTTGCCATATATCTTTGAGAACTTCACAAGACAAAGAACATCCAGTGAATCAGGTGTAATAGGAACTGGATTGGCTATGCCAATCGTTAAAAAACTGGTAGATCTAATGCATGGAACTATAAGTATCGAAAGTGAAGAAGGTAAGGGGACAACTGTCGTTGTAAATCTTCCTCATCGATATATTATAGAAGAACAAGAAGTCAAAGAAGTGGATGATAAAGAAATTGATCTTACAGGAAAACATATTCTTCTTGTGGAAGACAATGATTTAAATGCTGAAATTGCGCAAACACTACTTGAAGACAAAGGGATTAAAGTGACTTGGGCGAAGGATGGATTAGAAGCCGTAATGATGGTAAAGGAAAATGCAGAGGATTGTTTCGACTGTATCTTAATGGATATTCAAATGCCAAGAATGAATGGCTTTGAAGCCTGCAAAGTTATACGATCTTTGCCAGATGATCGAAACAAGATTCCAATCATTGCCTTAACGGCCAATGCCTTTGAAGAAAATCGTAAAGATTGTTTAGATGCAGGTATGAGTGAACATGTTTCGAAACCGATTAAAATTCAATCTTTACTACAAACAATTGAATCAGTATTAAAAAAATAGCGGCAAGTCCGCTATTTTTAAAACATAAATGTCAATGCTACTGAAAATAATGTCAAAAACGTGCAGAAATGTCAGTAGAATTATTTATCTCTAAAAAGTGATTATTAATGATATAATAAATATACAAGTATTTGTTCTCAAATAGGAATTATAGATTTGAATATTATATGAAAATGGAGGACAAATATGAAAACACCAAAAGAATATAGGGATAATCTTTTAAATCACATTATCACCAAACAAATGTTAGTGGATTGTTTGTACAGTGTGAATAAACGAGCCAAAAACTATCGTGATAAAGAAAGGAAACAAAGAGCGTATTCGAGATGTCATCGATACGTAGATAATTCTGCATTTATTGAAGGAGCTAGAGAAAAGAAACTAGAGATGTATCACATGAAAGATATGTTGCTGCAAATTTTGACACCCATTTGTATCCACAAAGAATTCATTGGATACAAGACTAAAAGAATCTACAGCTATGAAATTAAGGAGTATAAAAAGTACAAGAAACAATTCTTTTACGAAGGACATTATATGGATGATGATTATTCCATTGTGTACTTTGGAGATGTAGAACTTAAGGATGAACCAATATATCACTATTACTTGTTTTATGATTTGGATTATGGACATACTTTCCATACACCAATTAAAGAAGAGGATGTAGAAAAGTATTCTTTACCTATTATTGAAATTAGTGAGTTAGAAACGACGGGTCATAAAGTCAATGATTTGGTAAGTGTACAATTTGTACGAAAAGTGATTCGATTGATTGAAGAAAATAAATATATATTACAGTAAAAGCGCAGGAATATTGAGTAAGAAGGATCTTCTTAGTTGAGGATTCTTTTTTCTTTGTTTCTAAAAGTCAGGGCAATCTTTCTAAATAGATAAAAATAATGCGGTTTAGACAAGATAAGATCATTCGTTACAAATGCATTGAAATTCACAATATTTTTACATGGAACCATTATAATTAGAAGTCCTACAGGATGTAGTAACGTTGAACTCTCTGAATTAAAAATGATATCTGCTTGCGTTCTCGACAGATTCTTCTATTTTTTGCAGGAGGATGTGTTGTATGTATATTTATCTATATATTGATGTAGCCATGTGTTTAATGGTCATAGTAGAAATGCTAAGAATCACATTGGTGATTATAGAAAATGTAAAAGACACTAGTTTGTCCAAATCTAACAGATTAAACTAGTGTCTTTTGACATAAATTAATTCAGAGTGACACTGCATCTAGTAGTCTTTCTGTATTTATACTATTTCGATCTATTGATGCTTATGTAAATATATAATGATTTTAGGATTTACTTGATTCAAATTATTTTGTTTTCCTAGCCATAGGAAAAAAGTGATTTGAGACATAAATGAATTATTAGTAGTATAAAGACAGAAAGGAGGAATTATTACGAACAAAGAAGAGTTAAGCATGTTAGCTTTTTCAATGATTGCTTATTCAGGAGAAGCTACCGATTACTACATGCAGGCATTGCATGCTCGAAATGAGAATAATAATTCTAAGATTGAAGAGTTACTAAAGAAAGGAGACGAGAGTTTACATAAGGCTCATACGCAACAAATGGATTTAATTGTCAAAGAGGCGAATGCAGACGATGTTCCATATAGTCTCGTAATGGTTCATGCGCAGGATCATTTAATGAATGCGATTATAATAAAAAATTTAGTGGTTGAACTATTACATGTATATGAGTATGTAGATAAAACAAATCATCATGACTAAAGACAAATTTTTATGGGGAAGTGCCACATCTGCCTATCAATGTGAAGGTGGATGGAATGCGGATGATAAAGGAATTTCCAATTGGGACGATTTTTGTCATAGTGAAAAGAATAATATCAATTGTGTTACTGGCGATGTAGCGTCGGATTTTTATCACAGATACGAAGAAGATATTAAACTATTGTCGCAAGGGGGACAAAATGCATATCGATTTTCTTTGGCATGGACACGAATTATTCCAGATGGAAAAACAAATGTGAGTCAAGCAGGCATAGATTTTTATAATCGCGTAATAGATACATGCGAAAAGTATAATGTGGAACCATTTGTAACCTTGTATCATTATGATATGCCAATAGAATACTTTAAAAATGGGGGATGGGAAAATAGAGAAACAGTTGAAGCGTTTATTGAATATGCAAAAGTCTGTTTTAAATATTTCGGACATCGAGTAAAATATTGGGCTACCATCAATGAGCCTAACTATGAAACATATTGTTGTTATGGTAGGGGAAATTATCCTCCAAATGTGAAGGATTTGTCTCGTAGATGGAAAGCGATGTATCACTTATTACTTGCTAGTGCAGGAGCAGTAATTGAATATCGAAAATTAACCTTAAGTGGAATGATTGGTATTGTAAGTGATAGTTATTCGATTGAAGCACTTGTGGATAATGAAGCTTATCAAGAAGCAATAAAAAATGCAGATTTATTCTATAACAAGTGTGTCAATGATGTTTCTGTTACAGGAAAGTATTCGGATGCATTTATCGCAAAACTAAAGAGTGAATATGATTTATCTTACATGAAAGAAGAAGATAAGGAAATATTTGAAAAAGGAATCGTGGATTATCTTGGCATTAATGCGTATGATCGTACATTAGTTAAACCTTATACAACGGGTGAAACTGGTATGGTAGCGAATAATACAGGTGATGGATTCACAAAGAACGCAACTATAATAAAAAACTGGTTTGAATTGGATGAAGATCCAAACACGAAGAAAAATGCTTGGGGATGTGAGATATATCCAAAGTCTATATATAATCTATTACTTGCACTAAATGCGGAATATCCAAAAACACCAATTATCATCACAGAAAACGGATTGGGATACTATGATGATTTGGTAGATGGAAAAGTGCATGATGGATATCGCATCGAATTCTTGAATGGCTTTATTGATTGGATGAAAAAAGCCATGGAAGAAGGTTGCGACGTTCGTGGATATTTTGTTTGGTCAACGATGGATTTATATAGTTGGATCAACGGTTATAAAAAGAGATATGGCTTAGTTTATATTGATTATGATCATGATAATAAGCGAATTTTAAAAGATAGTTATTATTGGTATAAAACCAAAATACAGGAGAGTATAAGAGATGAATAATAAAGTTATGGAAATTGTTGAAACGAAGCTGGCGCCTTTTGCGAATAAGTTAGCTTCTCAACGTCATTTGAAATGTGTGCAAAGTGCATTCTTATCATGTATGCCTTTTATGATTATTGGAAGTTTCGCATTGATTTTTTGGGAACCTCCAGTAGACTATACGACGCTTGAAACAACGAATATTTTTTATGGATTCTTTAAAGGCTGGTCAGCCTTTGCGACTTTTGCAGGACCATTCTTAGAATTAGTATTTACGATTACACTTGGAAGTTTGTCATTCTATGTTGCCGTAGGAATTGCATATTTCTTATCAAAAAGCTATGCTTTAAAAGCATTTATTCCTGTTGTAGTTACAATCGCAAACTTCTTGATGTTAAACAGTAGTTTAATTGATGGTGGTTTCTCAAATGCATTCTTTGATGGAACTGGTTTATTTGCGGCTATTCTTGTAGGTGTTGTAACAACCGAAATTTTTAGATTTTTAATAGAAAAGAAGGTTGGTTCTATTAAGATGCCAGATGGCGTTCCACCTGCATTAGCTGGATCATTTGAAGCGTTAGTTCCAGTAACAATTATGATTCTATTAACAGGTATGTTAAGTGTTGCGATTTTAAATTTAACAGGAACAACACTTCCATCAATCGTTTTAACAATCATTAGTCCATTAATTAAATTTGTTGATAACGTATTTGGCGTTTCATTAATTGCTGTTTTACAACAAGTATTATGGTGGTTTGGAATTCATGATACAGCAATCGGTGCTGTTATTTCTCCAATTCGTGATGCGAATATCGCAATGAACTCCGCTGCATATGCTGCTGGAACCGCTGTAGCTGATCTTCCATATACATTTACAGCTCCATTCTGGTGGGTATTCTGTCAAATCGGTGGATCTGGTTGTACATTAGGTTTAGCTGTTCTATTATTAAAGAGTAAGTCAAAACAATTAAAAACAGTTGGTAAATTAGGTATCATTCCGGCTTTATTTAATATTAATGAACCAATCTTATTTGGTATTCCAATCATTTTAAACCCATTATGGCTCGTACCATTTGTATTAGTTCAAGTATTTAATGCCGCAACTACATATATTGTTATGGATTTGGGTATTATCGCAAAAACATTTATCGAACCAGGCTGGAATATGTTTGCGCCAATTGGAGCTTTCCTTTCAACATTAGATGTTAAGGCTGTTATCTTTATTATCATACTAACAATTATTGATACATTAATTTACTATCCATTCTTTAAAGCACAAGAAAAACAATGTTTAGCAGAAGAGGAGGAATAATATGAACGTTTTACTAGTTTGTTATGCAGGAATGTCTACGAGTATTATGATGAAAAAGATGGAGGAATACGCAAAAACAAAGGATATTGAATTGAATATCAATGCAGTTCCTTTATCCGAACTTCCTCAGTTTGTAGATGAAAATACTTCCATTGTAATTTTAGGACCACAAATTCGTTTTTCTGCAAAAGAAGTAGAAAAAACATTAGAAGGCAAGATCCCCTATATGGTAATTGAAACACGTGATTATGGCATGATGCGAGGCGATCTAGTCTTAGAACAAGCCATTAAAAAAATCGAGAGTTTCCATGCATAAAATAATAAATCCGAAAGAGTTTCCCAAAGATTTCTTGTGGGGCGGTGCAATGACCGCCTCACAGACTGAGGGAGCTTTTGATTTAGATGGCAAAGGCTGGTGTACAGCCGACATTATTCCATATAGGGATGGAAAATTAGAAGAAAAGATCAATACCGAAATTACAAGTGAAGAAATTAAACATGCTTTAAATGATAAAGAACTTTATTATCCTCGTCGCTATGCGATTGATTTTTATCATACATATAAAGAGGATTTAAGATTATTGCGTGAAATGGGAATTCAATGTTTACGCACATCTATCAACTGGGCAAGAATCTTTCCAAATGGCGATGAAGATGAGCCAAATGAAAAAGGGTTGCAATTCTATGATGCTCTCATTGATGAAATGCTAAAACTAGGTATCGAACCTATGATCACACTGTCTCATTATGAATTACCAATTCATTTGACTTTGAAATATCGCGGATGGTATTCAAGGGAAATGATTGATTTTTATGTTAAGTATTGTCGCGTTATCTTTGAACGATATAAAGGGAAGGTTAAATATTGGATTCCTGTTAATGAAATCAACTTGATTATGCAAGAATCCTTTAATCACTTAGGAATCCCATCTGATTTAGTGGATAATGTGATGGAAGCCAAATTTCAGGCTCTGCATAATGAGTTGGTTGCGATTTCTAAAGTGAGTCAAATGGCTAAAGAAATTGATAGTGAAAACCAAATTGGTGCCATGATTACAGCGCATTGTGCTTATCCAAAAACATGTAATCCACAAGATTGTTTAGCTGCATTGCATCACAATCAATTGGAAAATTATTATTTAGATGTATTGGTTCGTGGAAAATATCCAAAATATATGTATCGTTTCTTTGAAGAACATAATTTTAATTTAGATATTCCCAAAGAAGATTTAACCGAATTATCGAAGTGTATTACAGATTTTATTGGTGTTTCTTATTATGCATCAAGAACGGTATCGCAAAAGAGTTTTGAAAATTTAAGAGATCCAGAAGATGTCAATCCATATTTAAATGTAAATGATTGGGGATGGACAATCGATCCTGTCGGCTTAAGATATTGTTTAAATGAGCTCTATGACCGATATCAGTTACCAATCTTTTTGGCAGAACTAGGAATTGGAGCTCATGATGAAGTTGTAGATCAAAAAGTACATGACGAATATAGAATTGATTTTTTACAAAATCATTTAGTTCAATTAAAAGAATGCATCTATGATGGAATACCATTGTTAGGATGTCTGATGTGGGGCCCGATTGATATTGTGAGTTGCTCATCAGCCGAAATGAGTAAACGATACGGATTTATTTATGTAGATATTGATGATCATGGTCAAGGTACTAAACAAAGAATAAAAAAAGATAGTTTCGAATGGTACAAACATATTATAGAAACAAACGGTAGTGAGATTTAGAAAAGAGGATGGAAATGAGTTTGTCTAAGCGTCAAAGCCAGATTTTACAAGTATTAAAAAACTCTTCTTATGAAGTAAGTGGAAATGATTTGGCTAATTTGTTAAACGTTACATCGTGGACGATTAGAAATGAAATTAAGAATATTAATTCATTATTGGAAGTAAAGTGTATCCAATCAAACTCACAGGGATACTTTTTGGATTGTAGTAGTGAGGATTGGATGAAATTGATTGATGTTGAAGATGAAAACATAAAAAATCAATTACTAAGAATTGTTCTCGCCAACGAAGTAGCCTTGAATGTAGATGGATTATGTGAGCAGTTTTATATGAGCAGAAAACGATTTATGCTTATACTCGACAGCTTAAAACCAATAATGCAGGAATTTAATTTAACTTTTAAAGTCGAAATGAATCGTCTATATATTATTGGCAGTGAGTTTAATAAACGTGCACTCATTTCATCCTTAATATATCGAGAGGCTAACAATGATATTGCTAATATACAAACAATATCTTTGTTTTTTTCGGATATTAATTTAAATGAATTAAAAACATTAGTGAATGGAATTGTTAAAAAATATAGTTATTATATTAAAGACTATTATGGGGATAATCTCATTTTAAACTTAGCCATAGCTATATCGCGAATGAAAAAAGGTTTTGTCTTGAATGAATCTTGTTTTCCAGATTTATCATGGGATATGGATGAAACTAGCTTTAAAATGGTATATGGACTCAAAGCGGTTTTAGAAACAAATTATGATATTGTTATTGATGCTCATAATGTAGAGTATTTAAGAGGTCTGTTATTAGGACTGATGAAACCGGTCTATCTTCATAACTATATTACGCAAATGGAACAGGAATCGGATACAAATATTTATCAATCTATGAAACGTATCCTGACAAAGACATTTGATTATTTTATGCTGGATATTGATGTCGATGATTTTTTAATCAATTTTGTCATTCACATCAATGCCATGATCAATCGTTGTAGATTAAATATCAATGTAAATAATTTACTTCAATACAACATTCAGATGAATTGTCCATTCGTATATGAGGTGGCTGTTTTTATTGCGGTTGAAATTGAAAAAGAATTCCATATTCGAATTCCAGATAGTGAAATAGGCTTTATTGCGATGCATATTGGATTTGCTATTGAAAGCTCGATGGAATCCATCAGTAAAATTCGTATTATGTTTTTATATGGCAATTATTTAAACATTGTTGAAAAAGTATCCCAATATATTATGGATAAATATGGAGATAAAGTCGAAATTCTTTCACAAGAAGTATGTTCGATGCAAAATCCGGCAGATTTGATTGTTTCCATGATAGATGGTCCGATTTTGTTGGCAGATACAGTTCAAATTTCTCCGTTTTTAACGCCTAAAGATAAAACATGTGTTGATGAAGCCATAAGAAAATGTGAAAAAGAAAAGACAAATAAAATTATAAAAAAAGATTTAATTCAATACTTCCATCAGAATTTATTTTTCATTAACGAAAAGCCATTGAGTAAAGAAGAATGCATTTCTTTTTTAGGTCAACAATTAGAAGATTTTGGTGTTGTTCCATCTGGCTTTACACAATCTGTAAATGACAGAGAAGAATTGTCATCCACATGTTTCTTTGATCATTTTGCAATACCTCATTCTATTGAACTGAACGCTATAAAAACAACAATTGCGGTTATGATTAGTAAAGTGCCAATCAAGTGGGAAGAACAAAATGTGAAGTTTATTATGATGTTAGCAATTAATAAAGAGGATAGAAAAAACTTCATGGTCTTATACGATGGCATTATTAATTTGTTATGTGATTATCAAAATCTGAACTATATTTTAGAAGCAAAGAATTACAATGATTTTATTGACATCATTGTTAAGTCGGTAAATTAATAAAGAGATGTGTCTACATCTCTTTTTGTATATTAAAAAATTGATTGAAACAAAGAATCATATTCCTACGCTTTATTTCTTATAATGCATATACTTTATCGGCTCTTTGAGCCACTTCTTTTAAATTATCAAAAATATCCATAATTTCATCACGCGTATTCGGATCTAAGTTTCCCGTTGGCTCATCTGCCAAGATAATTTTTGGATCATAACTTAAAGCTCTTGCGATGGCCACTCTTTGTTGCTGACCACCTGAAAGTTTTAAAATACGATGATGAATTTGGTCTTGGCCTAAACCGAATTTTTCCAATAATTCAACAGCTCTTACTTCTTTATCATTTTGATGCACATTCGTAATATCCATAGATAGAGTAACATTTTCAAGTGCCGTTAACTTATTTAATAAGTACTGACTACTCCTCACCGCAAACAGTAAGAGTCCTTAACTGACAACATTATGCAGCAATCGTACATTAAGTATTATACAAAAAGTTTACAATTCTTAATAATGATTTGTGCTATAATATAAAATTGAAAAATATAACCGAGGTACAAGAAAGTGAAGAAAAAGACTATAGTTCCGTTGATTGTATTTCTTGTAGGAATATGTCTATTGAGTGTATTTACATATAATACGAATGTTCAAATTCAAAAAGATAGGCGTACGATCGCAAAATTAAATGCAGTGACATATGGTCAGCGTATAGAAAATGATATTGAAAATGGAATTGAAATAACAGATATGTTAAAACAGGTATTAATAAATGGAAATGGTCAAATCATAAATTTTTCCAAAATAGCTGAAAATCTAATGTCTTATTCTATACAAAGTGTGCAATTAGCACCAAATGGAGTGGTAACAGAAATTTATCCTGAAGAAGGAAATGAAGCAGGTAAAATTGATTTATTAAAGGATTCTTATCGAGGTGAAATTTCTAACTACGCAAAAGATCATAATACAATCATTACCCAAGGCCCTGTTGAATTGAAACAAGGAGGTTCTGGGCTTGTTGTTCGCAATCCCATTTATCTAGAAGATGAAAATGGACAAGAATATTTTTGGGGATTTACGATTGTGATTTTGCGTGTTCCTGAAGCTTTTGAGGATTCGACAAATGCTTTATCTAAGTTTAAATATAATTATCGACTTTTAAGAGAAACGTCTGTTTTAGATAAGAAACATGTAGTGGTTGATACGAATTGTGACAAAATGATTCGCCCAGCCACTTATGATTTGACTGTCGGAAAAGAAAAATGGAAATTGGAAATCATTCCTAGAGCTGGATGGAGCAATTCTAAAACTTTATATTTAATTTTCTTTGGAGGGCTATCCTTAATTCTTCTACTAACTGAAATTATAAGAGTCTTATTTCTTTTGGATGAAAGAAGAGTTGAATTAAAAGAACTGGCCCATAAAGATGGACTGACTAAGCTTTATAATCGATATGGATTTGATGAAATGGCCGAAAAAATGATAAAAAAAGATCCAGAAGCATATTATGTGGCTGCTCTATTGGACGTAGATGATTTCAAATTAATAAATGACATGTATGGACATGCCTATGGGGATAAAGCTTTAATAAGTCTAGCTGAAAATATGCAAAAATTTTTTCCATCTTCTGCATTGCTTGGTAGAAATGGTGGAGATGAATTCTGTATTCTTTTATCAAATTGTACAATGGAAGAAATGAAAGAATCTTTGATTGAATTCACAAAAACTCCAAAAACATTTTCGTATAAAGGACAAACATATTCTTTTTGTATTTCACTTGGATATGCCGAATATCCAAATAATGCGATTGTAAGATCTCAACTCATGCGTTGTGCCGATGCAGCTCTTTATGAAGTAAAACTTCATGGTAAAAATGGATGTATGGCCTATAAAGAAGGACTTCAGTCGGGTGTTCGTAAACAACTTGGATTTGTGTTAAATGACATATCAGAAAATTTACCAGGAGCTTTTATGATCTATCGAGCGGATAAAGAGGATGATGAAATTTTCTATGCAAATAAAGAATTTTTAGATATGGCTGGATATGAAAATCTAGATGAATTATTTAAAAGTACAAAGAAAAGTTTCCGAAATTTGATTCATGAAGATCAACGAGAAGCGGTAGAAGCAAGTATTTGGAATCAAATTGAAAGTGGAAGTGATAATGACTATATTCATTATCCATTAAGAAAACAAGATGGAACTTATATTCCTGTACTTGATCAAGGTAGAATTGTGGAAAGCGTACGTTTTGGCAAAGTATTCTATGTTTTATTCATGGATTGGCAGGCAATGCAGGTGAATTATAGTACAAAATTTGACGAGAAAGCTACGTGATGGTTTATAATGAAATCATGGAAAATAAATATTTGATTTATCGAATCCTTATTGTTTTTGTGGTAGTAACCTTTGTGACAAATATGGCATTTGTGGCATTACAAAAAAATGTGGTTAGTCAAGAAAAATTAAAGGCGCAATATACAGTAAATTCAACAATCAGTCGTGTTGAAATAAAGCTTGAGTCGTATATTGAAAAAGTAGGCTTTTTAAAGAAGACAATTGAAGCTGGAATTGATTTAGATGATGCTTACTTTGAATCTGTGGCATCTAGACTATATGGAGATGATCCGGCTGTTAAGACAATTGAACTTGCGCCAAACGGAATTATTCAAAATGTATATCCTTTTAAAGAAAATCAAAAAGCTATTGGCATGGATATGTTGACAGAACATGAACGTAAAGAGGCTGCTACTTTGGCAAAAGATACAAGGAAATATACAATGGAAGGTCCTTATGATTTAAAACAAGGTGGAAAAGGAGCCATATTATATGATCCAATCTATGTGAATGGTGAATTTTGGGGCTTTTCAATACTAGTTATTGATTGGGATGCATTCCTTACAGAAATTCATTTAAATGAGTTAGAAAAAGCTTCCTATGATTTTGTGATTTGGAAAAAAGATCGTGTCACAAAGGAGAAAATCATTATTTCTAAAAGCTCAGAAAATATAGGTTCAGATACATTGTTGGTGAAATGTGCACTTCCTAATAATAATTGGAATTTTGAAATCATTCCCAAAAATGGCTGGATCAACAAATATGAAATGATGAGTTTAGTTGTAGCAAGTATTATGATCGACTTTCTTGTGACGGCAGCCATTGCCCAGCTTGAGATTCGTCATAAAAAAGATTTAGAATATGCGACTCAAATTGAGATGGAGGCCAAAAAAGCACAAGAGGCAAGTGCTGCCAAATCCCGTTTCTTATTCAGTATGTCACACGATATTCGTACGCCAATGAACGCAATCATGGGATATACGGAATTAATGGAAAAGAATGTTGGAAATATTGAAAAAGAAAAAGATTATTTATCAAAGATTCGATATTCGAGTACATTTCTTTTGGATTTGATTAATTCTATTTTAGAAATGGCACATATAGAGAGTGGAAAAGAAACATTAAATATAAAGGTATGTAATATATATGATATTATTGAATCTTTAAATTCAGTCTTTGAAAAACAAGCAGAACAAAAAGGCTTAACCTATCAGTGTACTACGAAGATTCAACATCCATATGTATATTGTGATCAAATTAAGGTTGAAGAAATATTACTGAATATTGTAGGTAATTCCATTAAATATACAGATGAAGGTATGGTTTTAATTCAAATAGAAGAAACAGAGCCCGGCCATTTTCAATGCATGATTCAAGATACAGGTATTGGAATGAGTGAAGCGTATTTGCCACATGCTTTTGAAGATTTTTCTAGAGAAAAATCGGGTACGCAAACGAGCGTAAAAGGTACGGGACTTGGTTTAGCGATTGTAAAATCTTTGGTTGAATTAATGAATAGTACGATTGAAATTTCAAGTCAAGTCAATCAAGGAACAACAACTCGAATTAAATTTCAGTTCGAAATAGCAAGTGAAAATGAGCTCGAGAATAATCAAGAAACGAATATTATAGATTTTAAAGGAAAACACATCTTACTTGCTGAAGACAATGATTTAAATGCAGAAATTGCGATGACACTTTTAACAGACTATGGATTGATTGTAGATCGCGTAAGTGATGGGGTTGCTTGTGTAAAACAGGTCAAAGAAAAAGAATATGATGTGGTTTTGATGGATATTCAAATGCCAAATATGGATGGCTATCAAGCTACACAAAAGATTCGTGAATTTAGTGATATTCCAATCGTTGCGATGACCGCCAATGCCTTTGAAGAGGATAAACAAAAAGCATTATCCGTTGGGATGAACGGCTATATCGCAAAGCCAATCGACATGGATAAAGTTATTAAAACACTATCAAATTTTTTTGCGTTTAAATGTCCCGCCTGTGGACAATATACATTTCAATCCGGACCAGGAAGCTATGAAATATGTCCGGTATGTGGATGGGAAGATGATAAAGCACAATACAAAGATCCAAATTTAAAAGGTGGAGCGAACCGCTTCAGCTTAAAGGAGTACAAAGAACAATATGAAAAAAATCATCAATAAATATTTACTCTTATTTCTTTGTATATTCTCACTTGTACTTCCAACAGGATGTGAAGTTAAGGAACAAAAACAAGTTGTTGTTGATTATCAAGAATACCATTTTCGTAATGAGAACTTATTAGAATCACATTATGAAAAACATGGTAAAGACATGGGATTTGTATCCAGTGAAGAATATGAAATGGCTGCAAGTGATGTAGTCAATAATCCAAAGTCCTTACATAAAACCGAAAAGGAAGATGGGGATGATGTGTACTATAAAGAGGATACCAACGAATTTGTGGTTGTATCCACGGATGGGTATATTCGAACTTATTTTAATCCAGATTCTGGTAAGAAATATTTTGATCGACAATAAAAAAGGACCGAATATCAGATCTATAATCTGAAAATTCGGTCCTTTTTTATGATTTTATGCAGGAATTCTTTTATTTAAAATACGAACCAAAACAGGAATGACAATCAATTGAATGACGATACCTGGAAGACAAGTAATAAAACTAGCACTCATAAATACGGATAATGTATAGCCTTGTGTACTAAGAATACATGTATTGACTAAACCGTTCATAATTCTTCCTGCAAGCATCGCAATAATCAAACTCATATATAATTTGGTCATTTCATTTTTAACAGGAATATAACTTGCACACAAACCAGTAACTAAACCATATACAGCTAATTCAACCATCATTTGTGGCAAAATCATTGCAGGTGGCATACCAGTTGTTACGCTTGAAATGAAAGGTGTTAAAATTCCACATGCCAAACCATATGGCCATCCACAAAATAGTCCGCAAATCAATACTGGAATGTGCATTGGTAAGAATATGCTTCCAGCATTTGGGATAACATGAAATGCCATAGGAAGCAATACACCTAAAGCGATGCATAAAGCGCATGATACTAGTTTTCTTGTGATACTATTCATCGTTAAATACCTCTTCTTCTAAAAATACTTGGTAAGGATGTATGGACATATCAATACTTAACATTGTACATATTGTTTTAAGAAATCTACATCTAAAATTAATATTTTTTGATTCACAATTTTAATGATGCCTTCCTCTTTTAATTTACAGATAATTCGACTCACGCTATTACGAGTGGAGATTCCACAAAATCCTGCAATGTCATCATTTGTGATTTGAAAATCAATAAGAGTACCTGCTTCAACTTTACGACCAAATAAATTAATCAATTGATATAAGAAGGAGCATATTGCACCTGTTTTTCCATTCATCATCATGATTTGTTGGCGAAAAATAGCTTCAGATAATTTTTCTCTATAATACGAATTGACATAATCCTGCAGCTCTTTATCTTGGCTCACATAATCCCAAAATAAAACTCTAGGAATGCGATAAAATGTTGCCACATCACTTTCAACACGAACATTGAATGGTGCGGATGTATATTGACTTACTTGATCTCTTAATAAAGATAGTATGTCTGGGGTATTGATGTAAGAAATGTTGAATTCACGACCATCTGGTAAAATGACACTTGTCTTGACAACACCATCTTTTAATACATAAGTATCTTGTTGTTCAAGTCCATAATACGTTAAATAGGCATGTTTCTTTTTCTTGATGGTTGCTACATTTTTTTCTTTTAAAAAGTTTAATAAGTACTCATTGTCCATACTCGCTCTCCTTTACCGGTTTTGAATTATAACAATACTCTAAAGTTTGCGAAACAACAAACGTTAACAACTGATGGTGTTTCGCAATTGAATGTTTCGGCTTATATTAATCCCTGAAAAAAAAGGAGAGATAAAAATGTTTGAAATGAATGTGCCTTATGATAAAGGCCAAATGAAAATCAAATTAGAAGATAAGAATTTAGCTGGTGTTTTAGAGGGAAGACAAAGTGATTATAAAACTACACTTTCAGAAAATGAAATTGTGGAACAATCTTTGAATAATCCCATTGGTTCAAAAAGCTTAGAAGAACTTGCCAAAGGCAAGAAAAATATTGTCATTATCAGCTCAGACCATACGCGTCCAGTACCTTCAAAAATTATTACACCTATTCTTTTAAGAAGAATTCGTAGTGTATCACCCGATGCACGTATTCGTATTTTAGTTGCGACAGGATTTCATAGAGAAAGTACTCATGAAGAGCTTGTAGCTAAATATGGAGAAGACATTGTAAAAAATGAAGAAATTGTTATGCACGTATCTACAGATGATTCTTCCATGGTAAAAATTGGACAGTTACCAAGTGGAGGAGACTGCATTATCAACAAAGTTGCCGCTGAAGCTGATTTATTGATTTCTGAAGGCTTTATTGAAGCACACTTCTTTGCAGGATTCTCTGGAGGAAGAAAATCTGTGTTGCCAGGCATTGCATCTTATAAAACAATCATGGCAAATCACAGTGGTGAATTTATCAATGATAAAATGTCACGTCCAGGTAATTTGCAGCACAATTTGATTCATGAAGATATGGTGTATGCGGCAAGAACAGCCAAACTAGCCTTTATTGTCAATGTCGTATTAAATGGAAATCATGAAATTATTGGTTCTTTTGCCGGAGACATGGAAAAAGCGCATGAAAAAGGTTGTGATTTTGTTCGTTCTTTGGCAAGTGTAAATAAAGTTGATTGTGATATCGCAATCAGTACGAATGGTGGATATCCTTTGGATCAAAATATTTATCAGGCAATCAAAGGAATGACAGCTGCTGAAGCTACATTAAATCCAGATGGCATTATCATCATGATTGCAGGTTGTCGTGATGGACATGGAGGTATTGGATTCTACCATAACATTGCAGATGCTAAAGATCCAGAAGAATTTGAACAAAAAGCTATTCATACACCTCGTTTAGAAACCGTTCCAGATCAATGGACATCACAAATCTGTGCACGTATTCTAGCTCATCATAAAGTTATTTTAGTTTCCGATTTAGTAGATCCTCAACTTGTGAAAGATATGCATATGGATTTAGCTACAACTGTAGATGAAGCGCTACAAAAAGCGTTTGAAATAAAAGGAAAAGATGCCAAAGTTGCCGTCATTCCTGATGGCTTGGGTGTCGTTGTAAATATTTAAGGAAGGAAATTTGAATTTATGTTACACAATTTAATTGCGGAATTTTTATCAACAGGACTTATGATTTTATTTGGTGTCGGTGTACACTGCGATGAAGTTTTGACAAACACTAAATATCACGGAAGTGGACACATCTTTGCGATCACAACATGGGCCTTTGGCATCAGTGTTTGTCTATATATTTTTGGTGGAGTCTGTATGAATCCTGCCATGGTACTTGCACAATGTGCTTTAGGTATGCTTCCATGGACTAGTTTTATTCCATACGTTGTTGCCGAATTTTTAGGTGCACTTATAGGAGCTTTGATTTGTTATGTGATGTATAAGGATCACTTTACAGAAAGCGAAGGAAATGTGAACCCAATCGCCATTCGTAATATTTTCTCTACCAATCCAAACTGCAGAAATTTGCCAAGAAACTTCTTTGTCGAAACAATTGCTACAACTATTTTCTTGAGTGCCATTTTAGCGGTTGCTACAAAGTATGAAACACAATTACCTATTGGTGTTGGACTTATTGTATGGGCTGTTGGTATGGGTCTTGGAGGAACAACTGGATTTGCGATGAATCAAGCTCGTGATTTAGGACCTCGTTTGGCCTTCCAATTATTACCTATTAAGAATAAAGCCAATAATGATTGGCAATATGGACTATTAGTTCCAGGAATTGCTCCTTTTGTAGGTGCATTGATTGCTGCTTTGTTCTGCCATTTATTTTTAGGTATCTAATATTAGAAAAAAAGAGGAAGTTGGTAGCTTCCTCTTTTCTGTTACTACATTACGTAGTCTTATCGCAATCAGAGTATATCACGAAATATAGATTTTATGTAAGAATATTATTCACTTTTAGTTTATTCTTGTGTTTTGATAATATATTTCAAAATTTTATCTTTTAATTCTCTAGCATTTTTTACATACTGATGATAATCAAGATTAAAACGAGTCACACTTCCTTCATGAAATGGAATCCATATTTCTTTTTTATCTTTTTGAATGATATTTAATCCAACGATACATTGCTCATTTCCGTTAATTAAACTTCCTGACATAAATGTAGCCATTGAATTTAATAATTGTGATTTTATAGCTTGTCGAACAGGCAATGTTTTCACTTCAATTTTTTCAATAGACTCAATTTTTAATAATTCTTCTCCATTAAAATAGAGTTTAGATCCTTTAATACTGCATAATTTTTCCATACTATTTCCTTTAATTGATTTTGTTTTTATCTAACCAATTTATAAGCCTTTCTTCCAAATCATTCCATTCAGATAAATCTAACTCATTAGTAAATTTTCCATCAGTAAATTTATAAATACTAGGGTAATATTGTAAAGATGGTAATATAGATGTTATATAGTCAATGTCATTATCATTTTTTGTTTTTACTGTATATTCGTATATCGTAATACTATTCTCTGTAACTAAATCTTCTTCAATTGAACGTAATTCAAGACAATAAGGGCATTGTTCTAAAGAAATTTGTAATATAAAATCTTCTTTATTTTCTATTAACTTTTCTAGTTGATTTATATTTATTTCTTCAATCATTAATTTTGAACTTTTACATGAAGTTAAACAAAGTACCATCATTATCACAAGAAAAACATTTAAAATATTCTTTTTTAAAGTCATATTTGTCTTGCTATCTTTTTTTAATTACTATCAAAATAACGATACAGAATATTGAGGAGTAACTACATTAACAAAACCTGATTGAAGACATTTCCATTTACCTGCAACATTCATCGTATTATTATTGACAATATATCTTTCTAACAAACTAAAACCAGTTCCCCACACTTCTACTGAAAAACTACAATTTGTTACATGATCTACTCCAGTGCCAGCAACAACATAACAACGAATCGTTCCTTTGGAACCATGTAAAACATCTCCAAAATAATAAGTAGCTGAGTTGCTGTTCCATCCTGATGATCTAGGTTTAACTGCATTATTTTCAACTTTTACAACTGTCGCACCTGCATCGAACGCTTTTTGAGCTTCCATTTTTACTTCTAACTCATTATTCAAATCAGCATAAACTATAGCAAACCCATCTTCACTAATTTTAATATTATTTTCCTGTGCCTGAATGGATGTTGCTCCTATTAAGGAAAATGAAATACATATTGCCATGAATAATCTAAATAATTTGTTTGTTTTCATAAATATTTCCCTCCATGATTAATTAAAATTTTTGTTAAGTTTTGATAACTGTATACCACATATTCTCATCCCTTTCTTTAAAAAATTTATCACCACATCTTCATACTAAAAAATTTTTTAATCCATTTCTAGTCTTATAAAAAATATTTATTTTTGCTATACTTTAAAAGTAAGAAAAAAGGAATCAACTGTATAGTTGATTCCTTTCAGATTGTTGACAAAAGCCTATACCTTTTTGTAAGGAC
>UMDP01042827.1_pt1 | contig 26473 bp, 26 predicted proteins | sample 1964521 | NCBI WGS metagenome assembly UMDP01 (sample SAMEA4835997, study PRJEB28245) | human gut metagenome | biome: gut microbiome; material: fecal sample | place: Denmark | collected 2008 | reverse complement strand
ATCAGTGCCGGTATTTTTGAAGGTGTTCCGGTTATCGACCTTGATTACCTGGAAGACAGCAACAGCGAAACAGATATGAATTTTGTGATGACAAGCGACGGTCGCTTTGTTGAAATTCAGGGTACGGCCGAAGGCGAACCCTTTACTGAAAACGAAATGGCACAAATGACCGCGTTAGCCAAATCCGCGATCGCTCAAATTATTGAATTGCAAAAAGCCGCTTTGGCTGCTCAATAAAGGATAAATCCATGAAAATTGTTTTGGCCAGCAACAACAAAGGCAAACTTCGTGAATTCAACAGACTTTTGTCACCCTTAAATGTCGAAGTACACCCTCAAGGTGAATTCAATATTCCGACGGCAGAAGAACCTTATGGGACATTTCTTGAAAACTGTCTAGCCAAAGCGCGCCACGCCGCCAAACTCACAGGACTTCCAGCGATTGCGGACGATTCCGGCATCTGCGTTAATGCACTGGGTGGTGCCCCTGGCGTTCATTCCGCGCGTTTTGCAGGAGAGCCGGGTGATGATCTGCGCAATAACGCATTGCTCGTTGAAAAACTGAGAGGTGTTTCCGATCGCGGCGCTCACTACACCTGTGTATTGGTCGCTGTACGCAGCGCGGAAGATCCTGAACCCATCATCGCAGAAGGCCGTTGGTACGGAGAAGTCATTGATTCTCCTCGCGGAGAAGGTGGTTTTGGCTATGATCCCTACTTCCTCTTGCCACAAGTAGGAAAAACCGCCGCAGAATTAACGGCAGACGAAAAAAATGCGGTGAGCCATCGAGGCATTGCGATGGTAAAACTCATTGATGAAATGAAAAAACGCTGGGCCTTATGAGAAGCGCCGATATCCCGCTCTCTCTTTATGTGCACTGGCCATGGTGCGTGAGAAAGTGTCCCTATTGCGACTTTAATTCTCACGCTCTCACTTCTTCATACGATCCGTCCCGTCAGTACATTGATGCCTTAATTCACGATTTAAAGTATTCCATTGCCTATGCCCAAAATCGTGAACTCATCAGTATCTTCATCGGCGGAGGAACACCTTCTCTCATTGCTCCTCAAGAGTTGGAACGTTTCCTAGAGACTGTTTTTTCTCATTTCAAAATCGCTTCAGACGTTGAAATTACCCTGGAAGCCAATCCCGGAACAGTCGATACAGCACACTTTAAAGCCTACCGATCAATCGGCATTAATCGTCTTTCAATGGGGATTCAAAGCTTCAATAATGAACTTTTAAAACGATTAGGACGTATCCACAATAGTGAAGATGCCCGAAAAGCCATCAAAATCGCTCAGGAATCGTTTGAGAACTTTAATTTGGACGTGATGTTTGCCTTGCCCGGTCAAACGCTTGAGGAGCTTAAATTTGAGCTTAACGAAGCTATCGCCGCCGAAAGTACTCATTTATCTTTTTACCAATTAACACTTGAGCCCAACACCGTTTTCGCCAAACACATTCCGGATAACATTCCTGATCCTGATGTGATTTATCAGATGCAAGATTTGGTCGCCTCCACCTTAGAGAGGGCCGGTTTCGAACACTATGAAGTCTCTGGTTACGCCAAGCCCGGCAAACGTTGCCGTCACAATCTTAATTACTGGCAATTTGGGGATTACTTAGCGTGCGGCGCCGGTGCGCACAGTAAAGTCACACTGGAAGATGGCACTATTGTCCGTGAAGCTCGTTTTATGCAACCAGAAAGCTACATAAAGCACGCCATAAAAGACAGTGCAGTGGCCCATGAAAGAGTAGTGACCAAAGAAGAACAAGCTTTTGAATTTATGTTAAATATTCTGAGACTTCGTGAGGGGGCTCCTTTAGACCTATTGAGTGAGCGAACCGCCCTGAGTCTAGATGATATTCAACCTGGCATTGCCAAAGCCCAATCTTTAGGCCTAATGCCACAACCGTTGAATCGTTTCGTCACCACCGATAAAGGATGGGACTTCTTGTCTGATGTACAGGAAATTTTTCTCTGATCACAGTTTCTAAGTTACTTTTCTTTCCCACTAAGTGGGAAAATTTTTAAGGTAAGTGAGAAAGAAGTGGGAAATTTCCGAGTTACTTTCCCACTTCATTTCTCACTTCAACAAAATACAAAAAAATCATTGAGTTACGTTTCGGGGAACTAGCTGGACAGTTGGTGATTTTCAATCTTTGGCCACTATCAATCTATGGGCGCTTTGGAAAAGGTCTGAAGCAAAAACCTTAGTGAACTGAAATCAAAAGGGAAAGATACGCTGTGGCATCGGGTATCAATGTACACAGCATTTGGGAAGTAAAAAATGAAAAGAGACCGGCGAACCGATCTCTCTTTTTGAATCCAATGGTCGGGGCGGCGGGATTCGAACTCGCGACCCCTTGCACCCCATGCAAGTGCGCTACCAGGCTGCGCTACGCCCCGACGTAAGGATGGGAATATTACACAATCCCATCCTTTTTGGCAAACTGCTCCACAATCGCTCGGCTATTTCTTCTTCCACATCATGGGAGAAGTGTAAATAAGTGATTGGTCATGATTCTTCGGCACTTTCATGCCGACCGTAAAGCCCTGACGCTCACCGGGCAAAGGCGGCACAACCAAGTGCGACGTATCCACCTTGGGCTTTTCTTCTTTTTGAATTTCTTCAGACTTTTCTTCTGAAGCAATCTTCATATCGCCAATCTTGGGACTGGGCTGCAAGAAATCCTCGCTATCCACACCAATGGCTCCCAAGTCGTACGAATGAGGCGCCGTGACTTCTTCTTGCTGCTCTTGGACTTCTTCCTGAGCCTCAGCATTCCTAGCCTCTTCTTCTGCCTCTCTCGCCAGAAGCTCGTTTAAATCTTCCGATACCAAGGCGAAATTTTCTACCGCGTCACGTTCGGCTTTCTCCTTGGCCTGTTGCTCCTGGCGACGGGACTCCTCCAGAGCGGGCGAGTCCAAAATAGCACGGATAGCTTTTAATTCCGCAAGCGCGGCTGCCAAATCCAAAGCAGGTTTTTCAGGTTTTGTCTGCAAAGGAGCGCTGGCCTTCTCATCCAAAATACCTTTTACCTTATTTTGAATCTGCAACTCATGGATCTTATTGCGAGCGCCCAAGATCGTGTAATGCTCTTCATAGAGCAAATGCTGAATGGTGCGAATCAGCGCCACGTCTTCCGAGCAATAGTAACGGCGGTTGCCCCTTTTGGTCGGGCGCAACTGCGGGAACTCTTGCTCCCAGAAACGCAGCACGGACGGATTCACGCCGATTGATTTGGCCACATCACCGATTGGCAGATAGCGACCCAGAAGTTCTTCTTCCGGGCCATCCAGTTCGGTGAGCTCGAAGTCTTTCGTGTCGCCCTCGAGCATGCGTACCGGTTCTTCAGAAGCCATAATGGTCCTCCCGAAGCATTAAAGGTTAGTGGTTTCGCGCAAAGAGGGGTGGGTCTTGGCGACCGCTTCTTTCAATTTCTGACTGGCATGAAAGGTCACCACGCGGCGCGCCGTGATAGCGATTTCTTCGCCTGTCTTCGGATTTCGACCGGGACGTTGGGCCTTATCGCGCAATTGGAAATTGCCGAATCCGGAAAGCTTCACGGTACGACCGCTTTCAAGCGCCGCACGGATTTCATCAAAAAACGCATCCACCATATCCTTGGCATCGCGTTTATTCATTCCCATGCGGTTAAAAAGCATCTCCACCAAGTCGGCTTTCGTCATGGTTTTCGTTTCCATCTTGCTCTCTCTTTAATCGTGATTTTTTCAATGCGAGCATTGTACCAAAGAAATGATTTTCCTTTGATTTTTCAGCTCTTTTTCCGTTTTAAACTAACCAAGGCCTCCCAAAAATGAAAGGCCTTGGAGTTAGGAGTTGCTTCTAGCAACAGCCTTTACTGACGCAACACCGCACCTTGCGTGGCGAGCGCTTCCACCACAGCAGCCAACGCAGCCTCTGCGTCTTCACCCGAGTAGTTTTCATCTTCGGGCTGAATCGTCAGGCGGAATGCCATGCTCACTTCAGCGGGTTTATCGGCATCGGCAGCCTTGTGGTAAAGGTCAAAGAGATCAAGCGAGACAAAGCCAGTCAAACGCTTATCCGTTTGAGCCGCTTGAGCAACTGCCTTTTGCAGCGCCATGAAGGTTACGCCATGCGGCACCACCACGCTCACGTCTCGCGAGATGGGTTGGAACTTGCTCACAGGCGTATGCCACGGTACAGACTTATGCAAAATGGAAGCGACATCCAATTCAAAGACAATCGGCGCATGCGGCAAACCGTAGGTCTGCTGAAGTTTCGGATGCAATTCACCCACAAAACCGATTTCCTTACCGTCGAGCATAATCGCCGCGCTGCGACCCGGATGCAAAGCCGGGAAGCTCTTTGCCACAAACGAAGCTTCAAGCGGGGCAATCAAGCGTTCCACATCACCCTTGGCATCGAAGAAATCAGCCAAACGTGCAGGCACTGCCCACTGTTCACCCATGGCGTCACCGTAAAGAAGACCCGCGATGCGAACCGGCTGATCAACACCCTTGACAGAATGTTCCGTTGTCAGCACCGATTCATCGCGACGGAAAATACGGCCGACTTCAAAAAGTTTGGCGCTCGTGACCTTGCGGTTTAAGTTGTATTTCAAAATATCAACCAAGCCGCCCACCATCTGCGTGCGCATAACCGACAATTGGCTTGCGATCGGGTTTAAGAGTTCGATCGGCTGATCGTTGCCGGCAAAATCTTTTTCCCATTCACGAGGCACAAAGCTGAAATTGATGAGTTCTTGATAGCCCAAGTCAGCCAACTTCATTCGAAGGCTATGCACGCTACGCATGCCTTCAGGACGCGTGTGCATATAGGCACGAGCCATCGGCGGTTGATCGGGCAGTTTTTCGTAACCCACCAAGCGCGCCACTTCTTCAATCAAATCTTCTTCGATTTCAATATCGAAGCGATAGGTCGGAGCCTTAACGCTAAAGACCTCATCTTCAAGCGTAAATTCAAAACCCAAGCGCTTAAAGCATTCAGCCATCGTGGCCGTATCGATGTTCATGCCGATTACCTTGCGGGCTCGATCGGCACGCATCTTCACCTCATGGCGTTCAGGCAAAACGGTCACGGCATCAATGACAGGGCCAATGGCCGTCGTTTCTGTTCCGCAAATTTCCGTCACCAAACGCGTGATGTAATTTAAAACCTTCTCTGTTTGACCGAAGTCCACACCGCGTTCATAACGGTAGGCTGCATCCGTTGAGAAATTCAGGCGACGGCAACGGCCTTGGATTGCCTTTTGATGCCAGAAAGCCGACTCGATAGAAATACAAGTCGTTTCATCGGTCACCTTGGTGTCTTCGCCACCCATGATGCCGGCGAGCACCTTCGGGCCATTGGCGTCACAAATGACACCCAATTCGGCATCCACATCCACCGTCTGACCGTTTAAGAGCTCAATTTTTTCGCCGGGCTTACCCCAACGAACCGTATAAGCGCCGCCCGCGATCTTTTGAGCATCGCTAAAGTGGGTCGGAATACCGGTTTCCAGCATCACGTAGTTGGAAATATCCACTAAGGCGGAAATACTGCGCTGACCGCTTCTTTCCAAACGATCCTTCATCCATTGGGGCGTCGGAGCATGGATATTGAGGTTATCAATACGACGCGTTGTGTAACGGCCGCACAAATCCGGTGCTTCGATCTTGATATCAATCTTCGTGTCGGAGTTGGCGGGCACTTCAGGCATTTCAGGCAACGTCAGAGGCGCACCCGTAATGGCATGCAAGTCTCTTGCCACACCGATTAAGGAAAGAGCGTCACCGCGATTCGGAGTTAATTTGATTTCAATCTTTTTGTCATCCAAATGACAAGCCGTGCGAATATCTTCACCCACCGTCAGATCGTCGGGCAAAATCCACAAACCAGAGTGATCTTCGGTGATTCCCAATTCACGAGCCGAGCAAAGCATCCCCATGGAGACTTCACCGCGCATCTTGGCCTTTTTAATCGTGAAGTTACCCGGCAAAACAGCGCCGATCTTGGCGCACGGCACCAAGATGCCTTCACGCACATTGGGCGCACCGCACACAATCTGCAGGGGTTCACCGCCATCGCCAACATCAACTTGGCAAATATGCAAGTGATCGGAATTTTCATGATCTTTAACGGAGAGCACTCGGGCCACCACAACGCCTGAAAAGGCCGGAGCAACCGAACTTACCTCTTCGACTTCAAGCCCTGCCATCGTCATGGCTTCACACAATTCGTCCGTCGTCAGATCCGGATTAATGTAGGAACGTAACCAGCTTTCAGAAAATAACATCTTGTTTTCTCTTTTTAAATTGTTGAGCCATTAACGATTGAATTGCTTCAAAAAGCGCAAATCACCTTCAAAGAAAAGACGCAAATCGTCAATTCCGTAACGCAACATCGTCAAGCGTTCAAGACCGGAACCAAACGCAAAACCGATATAGCGTTCAGGATCCAAACCGTAGTTACGGACCACATTCGGGTGAACTTCGCCGGCGCCCGAAATTTCCAACCAACGGCCTTTCTTCGGGCCGCTTGTAAACATCATGTCCACTTCCACGGACGGTTCCGTAAACGGGAAGTAGCTCGGGCGGAAACGAACCTTCAATTCATCCGTTTCAAAGAATTGACGCAAGAAATCGGTGTACACGCCCTTTAAGTCGGAGAAGCTGACATCGGTGTCAATCCAAAGACCTTCGACCTGATGAAACATCGGCGAGTGGGTAGCATCGCTGTCAACACGGTAGGTGCGGCCCGGGGCCAACACTTTAATCGGAGGCGTATGGGTGCGGGCGTAACGCACCTGCATGGGCGAAGTGTGCGGACGAAGTGGTAAGAGCTTACCCGTTTCATCCTTCATGTCCACATAGAACGTATCCTGCATGGAGCGCGCCGGGTGATTGGGCGGGTTATTTAAGGCCGTAAATGAATACCAGTCCGTTTCGATTTCAGGACCGTCGGCCACATCAAAACCAATCGAACGGAAGATTTCTTCAATACGCATCTGCGTCATGATGACCGGATGCACGCCGCCTTGCGGATATTTACGACCGGGCAAGGTTACATCCAAGGCTTCAGCAGCCAGTCTTGCCGCCAACTTTTCATTGGCCAATTCTTCACGACGAGCTTCGAGCGCTTGTTCGATGGCGCGCTTTGCGCTTCCCAACGCTTGTCCCATTTCACGCTTTTCTTCGTGCGTGAGTTTTGAGAGACCTTTCATTAAAACCGTAATAGAACCGGTTTTCCCTAAAAATTTAGCCTTCGCGTCCTCCAGAGCGGCGGGCGTCGTCGCCTCGGCAAAAGCACTCTGCGCTTGGGCAATGATCTGGGACAAATCTTGCATGATTATTCGCTTGTTATAAGTCAAAGAAAGGTTTAATTATAGTCCGAACAAAATCGCTTTTCACCCTGATTTTCAAGGCTTTTTCCTTACTTTTAGCGCTTTCTCCCTGAGTCATTGTCCTTGAAAAAAGTTGCTCTGAACGTCTCGTATCGGAGTACACTGGAATTAAGGACAGAGGCAAAAATTCATAATTATCAACTTGTTGAATTTAAAGAATTTTTTGCAATCCCTCCGAAATAAACAAACATAACATGGAGAATGGATTTATGCGTGTGATAGTTCCTGTTGATGGCGGTAGAGACTGCCGTGAAGCGATTCGATTCATTGCCTCGAAAAAAGAATGGTTTGAACAAGAAAAACCGGAAGTTGAGCTCGTTTATGTCCAAAAGCCGATTGTGGAACGGGCTACGGAGCAAGCCGAGTTCGACTTGGGAGCGTATTACGAAGCGCGTTCCAAGGCCGTGTGGTCCGGCATGCGTGAAGAAATTGATGCAATTCCCGGGGACGTGAAAAAGACTTCCTTGGTGGGGCATCCCGCGCAAGTTATTCCGCAATACGCTAATGAACAAAAGGCCGACTTGATTGTCATGGGCGCTCGCGGATTAAGTGCACTGCAAAACCTTTATTTGGGTTCTGTGTCACTGGCCACAATTGCTTCTTCCAAGTGCCCGGTGCTTGTTTTCCGTCAAACGACGGAAGTGAAACCTTCCGGTCTGCATGTGGGCCTGTCCGTTGACGACTCTCCCTTCGGCCCCAAGTGTGCGGACTATTTGATCGCCCACCGTCACTTCTTCGGCAAGGACGCGACATTTGAAATCATTAATGTGGTGCCAGACGATCCGCTTTACGCGCCGGACTTTGTCAACGAAGGCCCGATTCCGCCTCAAATGACCTGGGAAGAAATCCAAGGACTCGAATTTGAAGCCTCCGTGAAGTCTCCGGTTGAAAAGTTCGATATCGCCGGCGTTCCGGTTAAAGCTGTGAAACTTATCGGCAATCCCGAAGACGTTCTTCCGAAATACGCTGACGAACATCTCGATGTGATGGTCATGGGTACGCACGGCAAAGGCGCGCTTCGCTCACTCGTGTTCGGTAGCTCCACCCGTGCCATGATCGCAGCGACTAATTTGCCGATTTTGGTGGTGCCCAATGTCTAACCAATAGTGGTTTTGTTATTTAGCAAAGCCTTCTCAAGAGCCCCGAGCGATTTTGTCGCAAGGGGCTCTTGCTTTTCTTTGCCTTTTATCAATAATTAGCGTTTACCCTTACTCGTAAACACGGAATCGGCGTACACTGAAATTAAGAAAGAAACGACTCAATAGCTTCATATAACTTATTGAGTTTAAAGGGTTTATTGTTCACATACGGAGTGTTTTATGCGTGTATTGATTCCTATTGACGGTGGTGCAGACTGCCGAGAAGCGATTCGTTTTGTAACAAGCAGAAAATCTTGGCTTGAAAATCAAAAACCGCAGATTGAGTTGCTCTACGTGCAAAAACCTTATATTGAGCATCCGATGGAAGAAGGTGATTTTGATATTCAGTCTTGGTACTACGATGACAAAATCAAAGCGGTATTTGAAGACATGGCTGAAGATATCGCGACGTTGCCTGAAAATGTCATTAAGACCAGTAAGATCGGTCACCCGGCCAAGGTTATCGCAAGCTACGCCCGTGAAATCGGTGCAGACCTTATTGTGATGGGCGCTCGAGGTTTAAGCGCTTTAAAGAATCTTTATTTAGGTTCTGTCTCTTTGGGCACAATTGCCCGAGCTACTTGCCCTGTTCTCGTATGCCGTGAACATTACACCCCTAAAGATGAAAATCTTAAGATCGGCATTGCGGTTGATGGCTCAGGTTTTGGCGATCTTTGCACAAAATTTGCGGTCCAGAATAAAGATTTGTTCGGCACCGATGCTTCCTTTGAAGTCATTTATGTTCATGCGGATGAAGAAACGGTTCCGTCAGAACTTCTGGATAAAGGCGTGCTTGAACTCGACAAACTCTTACCCAAGTATGAACATGAAGAGTACACCAACGCTGTTGGGTCGCCTCTGGCTCAATTGAAAGCGGCGGGCCTTAAAGCCAAACCTGTTGAGCTGCGCGGTTCGCTACAAACGACACTAACCCACTATGCTGATGAAAATCTCAACATGGTTGTAATGGGTTCGCATGGTAAAGGCCGCATTAGCTCGTTGGTCTTTGGTAGTTCCACCCGTGCCATGGTGGCTTCCTGCAGAATGCCGATCTTCATTGTTCCCGGTGAAGCCTAAGTTTTAACAGCAACGGCATGATTCAGACCCCCAAGGTTCAAAACTTGGGGGCTTTTTAATGCAAAAAAATTGATGACCCGGACAGTTGGCACTATACAAAATTTGCTAAACCACACTGTTATTTTCCCAACTTATCTGAGCGTGATCACATTTTGAACAAAACGCTTGATCACAAACCAACCTTTCCTCGACAGATTCATGATGGTATTGCAAAAAATTTAAATTACCCAACGCACTGTAAAGTATATACAGTAGTTTTACAGTTACTCTCTACTCTTTACAGTTAACTGTCTAATTGGTATTCAAATTTTCTGAATAGACCAAACTATTTTCGAACCAATCGATAGCGCTGCTTAGGACTGTTTTTAGGTTCAATTGGCTCAAGCAGAAATAGTTTCTGGAAGATTTCTCGGCAACTCTTGAACCGATTTTTTGACTTCACATCTTTGGGTATCGGCACCAATACGTCTCATTAAGTGAATTGCATCAATCACTTCTTGCTTAACAATCATGAGTTGGCTCTTTTTGGGTTATTGTCAAGCTGAACAACGAACTGTCTAATAACTGTCAATTTTAGACAGTAGCTGTCCAGCTCATACAAATATTAAATCAATAATATACAGTGTACCGATGCAAAAATAGAACTGAGAAAGCAATGTAAGGATCTATCAGAAAATTTCGAGACGAGAATGCGAAACGGGAGGTCATTTGACCTCCCGCTTTTAAATCTGGTGGCGAGTCAGCTAAAAGTAACTCCCACAAAATCGGGCTCAGCAAACAAAACTTAAAACTTGTGTAAAACCTTGTGTAATTCTACAGAAATATTCATTTTTCGAGCACTTCCGAAATAGGTTTACTCCAAAATCATCTCTTTCGATTAAAGCTCACAAGATACTTTCGAGCCACTACTAAAAACTTTGGAGCCATTTCACAATACCAACTGAAAAACTCATTCCATCCTTTTTCTGTCCCTTTGATATTTCCTGGGGTTTCAACATAGATTCTCAGAGTATGCTTCCCTTCCCCATGCCAAATTAATTCATGACCGATTTCTCGTTCAAAGTCTTGCCTATGAGAAGATAGGTAATCATAAAAATCTCTATTCCAAACAGTTAACTCTGTTCCTATAACTTTACGCTGAGTATTTACCAGGCAACCTACAGCAAAAGAAGCTGATCCCGCCCGTAGGGTTAACCAATGTTGTGGTTTGGTCTCAGGAATACGGAAATATTTTTTAAATTCTTCTTGATTTTGCAAATACTCAACAAATGCGTCCCAATATCGTAATTGCAGTGCTTTTGTTTCCGTTAAGTTTTTATTCGACCGCATTTTTCTTTCCCATTCATTTGGCTTTTCGATTAACTCGAACTTTACCGCTGGACGAGATTGACCAATACGTAAAACCTTAATTTGCACAAGGTAGAAACCCATGTCCTCATCAGTATGTTCATTGAGCCATTGGATAGCCTGCTGATGTTCATTGCGAGCTTCCTCAACAATCCAAACTATAAGTTGTGCTTTCTTACCAGCCGCGTAGGTTATGAGTTTCCCAAGATGGTCATGATTTGTTTCTGTTAACTGATTTTCAATGATGACCGTCTTGACCCCATCATCATCCTCAGTTGTAGCCAAAATATCTACGGAAAAAGCCCCCACAGAGGATTCTGTCTCACTAAGTTGTAGATTTCTGCCTATTGCCTCTCCAAGTAGTTCTAAGTTTTCTGACTCACTGAGCCAAGGAGTGAAATTTCTAGCTTCGTCCGGCCAAATAGTTCGTAGATCATCAACCATTTCAATTTGGTCAAGCTCAATCTTCGTATGCTTAGTCATACCATTTATCCCATGCATCAATCTCTATCCAAAGGATGAATCTCCAGTGACGGTAAATTCTTAACTATTTTAATTGTTTCTAAACTGACGGTAATCACTTTTAGGAACAGCTCAAGCGGGTAACGTTCGTTACCTTGTTCGGCTGCGTAGTCATTAAAGTCGTTCACAATTTCCGAAGCTTTGTCGATGCTGACACAGGCCCGTTCAACTACCCAATCCAAGGCAGACTTCTTATTCACAACGTATTCTTGAGCTTCCAACGGAACATCCTTCACTGTGATCCAATCGTTATGTATCAGAGTGCTTTTATCTTTGGCTGCGTTGCCGGTCTTCCCTTTGATCTTGGCCCATTTCATCTGAGTGACTCAATAAGAGGGCGCTCCTTCCTTGGTATATTCGATTTTGATACCAGCGTATGGCTCGGCATTCTCAAAATTCATGTGAAGGTCTGCCAACTTTCGTCCAGCTTCAGCGAAAGCCATGAATTGTTCATAAGTGGCTACACGTGGAAATATGCTTCTCCAATAATCAGAATACATCTTAAAATGAAGCATAGAAGTGAAGAATAAAAGACGTAACTGAGTCAGGTCAGAATTCAATCTTTGAAACTGTTACTGTTAGATTTAGATAAGGCGACTGTATCGTGTATCATGCCTTTCGATATTGCAGAAGATAAAACGTCTCAGTCAAAGACAAAGGGTATTTTATGATTAAAAAATCGACTTTTGAAAGCATTATTGAGAACTTAGGAAAGCCTCTTTATAGGGGAGATCGCTATGCTATTTACAACGCAGATTCTCTAGAGCTGTTGAAGAGCTTCCCTAATGAAGTTGTTGACTTGTTTTTTACTTCTCCACCATACAATATTGGAAAGGAATATGAAAAGATTATTCCGGTTGAAGAGTATTTAACTTGGAGCGAACTTTGGATTAAAGAAATTTATCGTAGTACAAAGAACACGGGAGCTTTTATATACAATATTGGATATCTTTCTATCCCTAATCTTGGTCATGCAATTCCTATTGCATACCTAATGTGGAACAGAACACCGTTTTACTTGAATCAAGAAATTATTTGGAACTATGGAGCTGGCGTAGCCACTAAATACTACCTTTCTCCAAGAAATGAAAAGCTATTATGGTTTGTAAAAAACGAAAACAATTATTGTTTTAACCTCGATGACATTCGAGATCCTAATGTTTTGTATCCTAACCAAAAGAAAAACGGGAAACTTAGATGCAATACTTTAGGAAAAAATCCTTCTGATGTGTGGCAAATCGCAAAAGTTACCTCAGGATCCGGTAGAGCTTCTAAAGAACGTACTAAACATCCGGCTCAATTCCCCTTGGATTTATGCGACCGTGTGATTAAAGGTTTTTCTAATACAGGAGAAATAGTTGTTGATCCTTTTATGGGGTCCGGGTCATCTCTAGAATCTTGTCTGAGAAATAATAGATTTACCATTGGGATTGAGATCAATCAAGAGTATTGTCGAATGGCACACGAAAGAATACGAAATACTCTTTCTGATCTTGAGTATGATAACAAACAATCACGATTGTTCTAAAAGAGAACCGTAACTTTCCAGAGCAAGTGTTTGGTACTTGCGATATTTCTTATCTAGATGTGTTGTAGTCATTAAATCCTTAAGTGTGTAAATTCCTTGAGTATTTAATTCAAATTCCACTTTTTCGCTAACACCTCTGATGATAAGAATACTAGCTTCCCTTAAGTATGGATATACCAATTCCTTAAGTTTGTGCTCGTATACTTCTTTCCCAAGACTTGCCATTTGCCCGGTCGACGAAGTTTGAGATTTCCAATCCTCTGCGTCTATCCAACCAAAGCGAATAAGATTTAACTTCTCTTTATTAAAATTAACAGTGAGGTAATAGCCGGATTTGTCCTTTTTGGCATGATTTGAATTTTGCAGCTTTTGACCGTAGCTCCTATTGCCAAAGACCTTAACTCCCCTTTGCCCAGATGTTTTTATCTCAAATGAAAAGCGAACGTCACTTATGCATACTATATCCTTATCGCCATCATTTGATGCGCCTCTCCAACTTGTTGGATACCTCAATGCCAATTCTTTAGCGATTAATTTTTCAAGAATATATCCTATAACAGTGGCGGGAGGATTGATATCCCGTATTGGGAAATACAATTTGTTATCGCCGATTCGGCTTTTCCAAAGTCTGTACCATGAACAGGTTACAACATCAACCAATTCACACATATCAAGAGGAAACTGGTTGATGAGGCAATCAGTCACATTGTTCCATTTTTCAATGGGTTGGTTTTTAAATGGGCTCATTGTTCATCCCCATTGAATAAGGTCGAATTAAAAAACTCTTTTGGAGTGACCTTCAACCCTTTCCATATTTTTTCAAGATTTAAAATGGAAACATTGCGCCTACCCCGCTCTATTGATGCGATATATGTTCTATCCAATCCAACTTCTAAACCAAATTTTTCTTGACTTAATCCCAGCTTAGTACGTAATTCTTTCAGCCGTTGTCCTACTTGTTTTCGTATCATTTTCTCTCAAAGGTACTTCTAATAGAAAAACTTTAAAATGATGATGCCTTAAAGACAACGGACTTTAAGTCACTCTATTTGATGTTAAGATAAATGTTTGGACGGCCCAAAATATCACAGGGCAGCCTCTATAACTTAAAATCGTTATAGAGGTTTTTTATACCTAAAAACAGTAGAGTCCAAATAGAACTTTAAAAACGTAGCCAAATCCTGTTCGTCTCTGGTAGGCTCCCAAGGATTCACATGTTTAATGACAAACTCAATTACAGACTTGGATATGCTAGTGGCTGGAGCACAGTGTTTCCCGCGTTGGTTACCGGGTGAACAAACAGGACAGAAAGAACCTTGGATTTAGGCGACTCTGACGAAGTTACAAGCGGTTTTTCTAAGGAGGTGTTGCCTCACTTCCAGACTGCTTATCCCGGGAAAGCCATGACTGAAGATGACCTCTTCTATTACATCTACGGCATCTTGCACTCAGAAGACTACCAAACCCGCTACGCCCAACAACCTCATGAAGGAACTGCCTCGCATTCCACGTGTAGCCACCTATGAGTAATTCATGGCTTTTGCTGAAGCCGGACGAAAGTTGGCAGACCTTCACGTGAGTTTTGAGAATGCCGAGCCATACGCTGGTATCAAAATCGAATATACCAAGGAAGGAGCGCCCTCTTATTGAGTCACTCAGATGAAATGGGGCAAGATCAAAGGAAAGACCGGCAAGGCTGCCAAAGATAAGAGCACCCTGATATACAACGATTGGATCACAGTAAAGAATATTCCGTTGAAAGCCCAGGGATACGTAGTAAATAAAAAATCTGCGCTTGACAGGGTGGTTGAGCGGGCTTGTGTCAGTATTGACAAAGCTTCAAGTTTCGTCAACGACTTCAATGACTACGCAGTCGAACAAGGCAACGAACGGTATCCGCTTGAGTTGTTCCTAAAAGTGATTACGGTGAGTTTAGAGACCATAAAAATCGTACACTCTTTACCACCGTTGGAGATTCACCGACTGGACATGGCGGAGTAAATTCATAAGGCTGTCATCAATTGCATTTCTAATGCCTTATGACACTGTTTCCAGGTGATACATTGATGACAGTCTGCGTCATTGCTTATTAAATTTATGACATTAACCCTGGCATTGGTAGGGATTCTTTCAGCCTTTGCTGGATTTTTTCGTTTATCTTAAAAAGTGAGTATCCACGAACATTAGAAATTCTTTGATCTGCCTCACCAAAACCTAAGTTTTCGATAATTCTTATGAAAACCACATATGGCATACCTTTCTCCTTGTAAGAGGTCACTGGAGAGTTATCCTTTAAATCAATAAGCGCAGCCATTAGTTCCGGTCCTCTAACGATCGGATTTGACGGTGAACCGTAGATATAAAGCCCTTTTATTCCATATTTCCGTTCCTCTACCCTTGATCTGCGTTGATCTGGAATCTTTATTCTTTCCTCAAATTCATAGCCTGAGTAAATTTTGTAACGATTATCCTGATAGTTTTTGGAAAATGAGGTCAGCGCCCGGGTTAGAACATTTTTGGTCATGAGCAGTATCTTAAATTCAACGGCCGAATCTGGTGCTTCTCTTGATTTTTTCTGAGCTAAATTTAGTAAAGTGTCAAAATCATTTGAGGTTTTACCCATACGTTGACTTTCTTGATCTACAAGGGATGCCAAAATAAAAATCGCCTCCCAAGTATCCAAAGTTCGCCAAGTTAAAACGTTAACATCAACGGTCTGCCTTTTATATTGTTGAGAATACTCCCTTGCTACTTTAGCCCCATAACTTCTTAGCTTACGAGCATAGCCATCCCTGTTAATGGATGGGACATGTTTCTTTCTTTGGCGACTTTCACTGGTCCAGATGATAATGCACCGAGTTAATGTTGCACTAGCCAGATTGAGGCTAGGGCTATCTAATCCCGATAGCATTTTGAGTGCAAAGGTTCGATGAGACAAAACTTCGTTAGAACTATTTTGATCACAACGAGAAATGACACCATCTGGATCAATTCCTGAATTCAAAAATTGTCCCAACTCTTTTGAACTATCCACTTTAGTCATATCAACTTCATCTATGAAGATAGTTCTTGGCGCCTGATCAGTTAACCTCCATAAAGAAGCCGGACTTGATCCGGCACCCATATAGGGGTTGAAAGATAAATTAGCACAAGTTTTTAGAATGGTGGATTTACCGGAACCGGGAATCTTTGAAAGCAAAAGAATATATGGCGCTTTTTCAATATCTTCATAGAACCACGTCGCCAAACACCAGTAACTGATAACCAGAAGATCTTCCTCGGATAGTTCGCAGTGCTCACTTATATAACTCTTAAAATAAATTATTAAGTCTGAAATGGATATATCCTCAGAGCTAGGAACAATATCCTCAGGCTCATTCATAAGTGTTTTAGGGGTCAATCTTCTCGAAAATTGTTTAATAGCCGAAAGAAGGACTTGTTCACTTTTTTGAAATTTTTCAGTCCAAGCATTTTTCCTAAGAAAGCGTACTAGCATTTTATCTGGGAGCTTTCCTGTCAAAGCCGAAACTAATTTATTCTCAAAATTTTCTTTTTCAGATCGTTCTTCAACTGATATACTGCTCCCGGGAGCTTTCGTTTGAGTTCCATCGGTGCAGTGAACTTTCGCAGGGTCCTGCACCGTTTCTTTTGTCTCAATCATGAGCGCCCCTCCATTTTTTCGATTAGTTTGCTCGCATCTGAGTGAACCTCCTCAATCCAATTTGCAACCTCGACAGAATTCCAAGCGTTACGTCTCGCAGAAAGTTTTTTGGGTTTAGGAAATTTGCCAGCATTGATTAGCTGTCTGAGATATTGATACGAAAAATTCGTCAGGTGCATGATCTGAAGCGTTGACAAAAGATGTGGCTCTGTGGTCCACCCTTCAGGTAGCCAAACATTTTTTGCTCTGGCTCTTCTTTTAGCGTATTCCGACAATTGAGTCATTTTTTCTCCTTTAGAGTTGGTCAGATTTTTCTTTTCATCATATACATAGAATCGTCTCAGATAAAGAGCCTAAAAAATGCCCAATTTAAGCTAGAGGAAACAGATATTAACGCTTTTAACACTTCGTACTGTTACTGCATTTTTGACGCCAAGATCTTTTCTAACACAATAGTCTTTTGTAGCGTCATAAACTTTTTAAACGATTTTTACTATTTCTCTAACAGCAAATTCAATAAGATTTTTTATTATTTAAAATCAATTAGTTAGAAAACATTTTCTAAAAATTTACTCACGTTTTTTTGCAAAAAGAGTGAAGTATCTACTAGTTACCTTTGTGAAATAGAATGCTTCAACCGCTCCAAAACACCAAAATGGCTCTTAAATCAACCAAGATGATCTTTGTTGATATAAGTCAAACAATAATGATTTAATTTAATCAACCAACAAGAATTCCTACGTCTATGGCAGAAGTTAAAATACTGAGTCAGCATTCCTGAAAAGCTTTTCGAGCTCTCTAATCTCCAATCGCAGTAATGAATTGTTAGTCTGTTCTTCAATTAGCTTTGTTTTTATTTCTCTGATTTCCTGTTCTAACTTGAATTTTTCTTTCTGCATATCATCATATGCAAGAGCTTTAGCACGGCTAACTTGTATGATTTGAAGAGAATAGTCCCATAAACGTTTCAGACACCGCTCTGCATATGCCTTTTTTCCTTCTAATAAGCCTGGTTCTGGGTATTCTATAACCGGAGGTTCAAGACTTTCGCCTGCAAGAACCTTTATTCTTTTTTCAAGCTTTTCTGATTTAACTTTCAAACGCTCAAAATTTTCTTCTTCCTGAGTCTTATGCTTCTGCCCTTTAACTCCTCGTTCCAATCCATATTTCGAACTGACATTTCGAAAGAAACTTTCTTGCAAAACTCTCAACGCGTTTAATTCCGTAAAAGCTTTGGCATTTAGCTTACCTTCTTTTTCAGGGACTGCCAGTACGTGCATAACGTGACCTGTGTCAGAAATGAAGGCTGCGATGATATTGTTTTGACTATGAAGAGTATCCAAAAAAGATAAGGATTCGCTTAGATACGCTTTGATTTGTTCCTCTCCTAATTTTTCAGCACTCTCTTGAGATAAGGTAACTAAATAATGTAAAGCATAAGGGGCATCAGCCCTGATTTTTCTTAGCTGCTGCCCCTGAAATTCTCTGACTCTTTTGATTATTTCTTCACGTACATTCGCACACTCTCGAAGTACACACCCTTTCTGAACACTAGAATCCCAAAATATTCTCAAACCGTTTAGGTTGGGTCTTTTAACTTTTTTACAACGAATAATTCCAAATCCCATGCTTAGTTCATAAGACTTAATAATAAATTTGAGACTGAATTAGAGGTAAATTCTCCACTTTTCATCGGTGACTTGCGTTTTGTAGATCAAACCCACCAGTCGGCATACACCAGTAAGAGCTTTTATCAATTTACGTTTATTGTTTAAAGGCTGCGTTAACAAGTAATAATCAATATGATCTAAAACCGATTCCGACAGAAAATATCTTATGTCTTTGTACGTTCCCGGTGTTAATTCAGCCTCTTTTTCAATAATCTTTGATAAATACAACTCAAGGTCACATAGATTCATAGAAAGCACAAAATCACAAGCCAACACCCTGAGATATTCCCTAAACGAATCAGAGGGTAAACCTTCACCGTCTGAACCTCTTCCCCAAACTGAATTTGGCCACTGTATTCCCTTGAGCATCAAAAAATTTAACCAATCTAATCCGTACTCTAAGCCCATAAACTTATTGACCATCTCCCAATGAGGAAATGCCTTTAGTTCTACAACTTTTGAGAAAAGTTCTTCGTTATATTCATCGTTATCAATTATGTAATAACGGGCACCTAGGATATTGTTGAGTGAATTAGAGTCAGCCAAAAAATCCAATAGCACTCTGCAATGATTGGCAACAAAGTACTCTCCTTCATGCTTCGGCACATGGTGGTTCTTCTCTATTCCATAGTCTCCAAAAATAGAATTTTCACTTTCCTGTAAATTTAATTCATCCCATCGAACCGAAATTCGGTCTGAATGACCAAAATAATGAAAATCTGAAATGAGACCAGAGGTTTTTAACGATGATTTGAGATGAAGCGCTTGATAACCACTTATGTATTTCATAATGAACTCCTATAAAACAAGATCATCTTATAAGAGTCCCAACAATTTGATTTTTATGAATTTATCCTAAATGCGAGTATTTAGATCAATATCGATCAACATACGTCATTGTTGATCAACAAATAGAAAGTGTAAAAAAAAGTAACGCCACAATTATCTGTAGCGTAAACGCACAGAACTTTTTCAACCCTTCATATTTCTTTATACATTTATACATTTTTCGGCATCAAAATCCTCTCCCTCACCGTAGCCAACGTAGCCGAGCTGATTAGACAACAAACGAGTGTTTCCAATAATCTGTTCAATAGATACATGGGAGTGACCGTAAATCCAAAAATTAATAGGACTATCAGCGATCCAATTCCCTAGTTCAGTCACAAATCCAGAATTTAATGCAGAGTCTTTAAAAACTTCCCCTAAAACCGCATAACTAGGTAAATGATGAGTCACCACGACTATTTGTTCAGCTGAGGACGATGTCACTGCTTTTTGAATAAAACGAAGACATTCTTGATGTATCCGTTGATAATCATCAACTGTCATAGATGAGTTGCCTATGGATATGGCTCTAAAATCCAACAACCCCTTAGCAACAGCAAATGCATACTCAGGTTTAATTTCGGACCAAAGTGTTGAACAAATTATGTCAACATTACTTAGACGCACGACCGTGTTATTGCAGCAAAAAACATTGGGCCGAATTTCTCTTTTAAACGCCTTCGTTAACTCCTCTCTAGAACCCCAGCACCCATAATAGTCATGATTCCCCGGCACCATGACAGTGAGATCGTAATTCTCCGAACACCAGTCCCAAAAATTTGAGTAATGATCCAATTTAAAGAGGTTCGCAATATCTCCAGCCAATATCAGGCAATCACCTTCGGGTTTAATTCCGTTGTTAAATACGAATCGTCTATTAAGTTGAAACTCTAAGTGAAGATCTGAGGCATATTGAATGATCATTACGTCTTTATCTCCTTGTTACTACCATCCTCAATACGCAGACCTAACCTCTTTTGCAAACAAGCGTAATTGCCAAGTAACTTCTTCGTTTCTCTTTCAGGTACTTTCCATATTTTTGCCAAAAACTCGATGTAAGAACCATCATTTACAAGCAAGACATCTGACAAAATATTTTTAATTTGATCATTAAGTAGGTCAAAATCTTTCAAACTTAGCACTAACAAATCCTGAAAAGCCGTTAGATCCCCATGACACTGAAATGCGGATGCTTTTTTTATGATCAAACGATCTAGAGAAAGAGCTTCTGAAAAAACACTCTCAGGGCTCGTTCGAGGATTTGGATATTCAATCTCTTTAGAATCCAAAAAACGAAGCCAACGCATGGTGTATTCACGACCCATGAAACGATTGATCTCCGGCCACAAGGCACTATCCTTCAGAAGAATCACTTTCGCAAAAATCTCTTCATCCAAAGAGTCATTGCAAATAAAGTCTTTTCTCATTCCCTGGGCATACCCGAATTGACCTTCAGAGATCATATCCAACAAGGCGCGAATGTGGTTGGCGACTTTATGTGTTCCAGGATGTCCTGGGACAACTGTACAATTTTCAATCCCATATTCGCTAAAAATACTCTCTGAAGACTCACGAATAGTTGGTCTTTCCCATTGAATGGCGTAACGATGCCAGTCTCCACCAGTTGGAAGACTGCAAGGCAAGTTCAACGCATGGATACCAGAGATATAACGCATTTTTAAATTGACGATTTTTTTCTTTCAAGCACAGAATAAATCGAGGTTGATGGCTTTATAGAATCTTCGTCACTATCAAAGATTATCTGGCCATTATCATCTACGACAATCATTCGGTTAGACAGCCCACTATTCATTACTACATCTGCGTTAGTTGGCAGAACCGCAACAACCAAGTCGTGATGTTCTTTCGAAGTGATGCGTTCCTGTCCCTCTCCTGCATCTTGAGCAATTTTATAGCGGGCCAAACAACGCTCCCAACTGACCGCTTTCGGACATGTTTTGAGATAAACCTCCGTTCTATACCCTGCTTCTTTAAGTTTGTTCATAGTTTTAATCGGTATCTCATAGGTCCGGAAGGTTCCCTCAATGATTAAGTTGTATCGTCCCTTAATTGCCCTTAGAAGAATCTTTTCTGCCAAATGACCTGCAAACCGTCCCGTTTGTTTTGCGCTGTCTTTTTGATAGCAGTCTTGAATTGATTCATAAGAATGGTGCCAAGACCGAAATTCATCAGCATTGATGACGATGAAATTAGAATCGCTTTGCAATACGAATTGAGTCAAGACACTTTTCCCAGCTCCAGGTTGTCCACCAAGAACAATACCTGTAGGTTTTGCAACTGGTTCAGTATTAGATGAAAGGAAAAGCCAAAGAGCATCCAAAACATCGGAGACATTGTTTTCAGGCTTTATCTTCGTAATGTTTTTAAGCTTTTCAAAGTCAGAGTGTATCTCTTCCAAACAAATTTGCTCTGGCCGGCTTCGGTACAACTGATCTCTCAGTTGAGTACAACTCAAGAATTCCGGCAAAGAGGTAAAAGAATCCGGATGTATTTTGACTATTTGAGATGCCACTGCCGATACCTCTTCGATCAAAACATCTTTTTGCATCAGGCTACAAACGGTCATCTTTTTCATTTACCTCACTTTCCAAAGCGTAAAGATCAAAGTCCGACTGATAATTTCTAAGTTGTTCTTGTCTGAATATTTGATACTCTTCAATAGCAAATGCTTCAGCGACCGCTCGGCTAACTCTTCCTTCTGAGTCATTTAATATTTCTTCCTCATTGAATTGGAGAAAGGCATCTAATCGCTTAATCCAATCCTGCATTGTCATCGCAATATGTTTCTCGGCTTGATTCTCTGCATAATCTAAATACATTCCGACAATACGGTTCAGTTTGCTCATCTCCGCTTCGTTTAAATAATTCTTTGCAACCATAACATCAGACTGATAGATTCGTCCCTTAGGAGCATGTTTCCACGTTGTCAGTCCCATATTGGGTTTCTCATGATCCGCTCGAGAATAAATAATTTCAGCGGCAGTTTGTCTGGAAGTCGCCCAGTGCAACTTATTCTGAACCGTAGCGAAGAATTGCCGTGTTAAATCTGAATTTTTATCGTAATCAACAGAACACTGTGCGTAAATATCGGTAATTTTTTGGTAAAACCGGCGTTCGCTAGCACGGATGTCCCGAATCCTCTCCAACATTTCGTCAAAATAATCTTTCCCAAGGTAATAATCTGGATTTTTTAGACGTTCATCATCTAAGACAAATCCTTTGATTATGTACTCTCTCAAAACGCTAGTAGCCCATTGCCGAAAGGCGGTTGCACGTTTGCTGTTAACTCTGTAGCCGACAGCGATAATAGCGTCAAGGTTGTAGTGCTTCGTTTTATACGACTTGCCATCGGTAGCAGTTGTAAAGAAATCCTTTACAACTGATTCTTCGAGCAGCTCTCCATCGTCAAAAATTCGTTTCAAATGAGTTGAAACATTTTGTTTGGTTGTTGCAAAAAGATCCGCAATAAGCTTTTGAGTCAGCCAAAGAGTCTCATACTGGAAAAGGGCATGAACTTGAATCTTGTCATTCTCATCGCGGTAAATGACAACATTGCCTTGATTGTTTTCTTTAATGACAGGAACTTTCTTCATCGCTATTTCCTAATAGTCTTGGCACGCTTTCTTATCACTTAACGGCCTTTTCTCCAACAGTGTTTGTCAAATCTTTGTGAACAAATTAAATGAAATAATGATCCAAATAATTATCTCGGTTATGCGAAATTATTTGAGTACTCAAAACGTCAGGGATATCCGTAAGTTGATCGTAAACTTCCTTCGGTATTTGAGTGTATTTATCAATCTCAATAAAGGACTTTGTAATCGTTATAAGCGAAGGATCAGGCAAGGCCAATTCATTCACAAAATGTTCCGCATTTCCAAAACTGGCAAACCGTCCTAAAGCTACATGCGTTCCATTGTTGTGAATAGAGACTGTGAAAACAGCTACTTTAACCATGAAATAGGAGGTTCGATCGGTAAACAAATTGTAAGATATACAAATGTTAGGGTTCGAGAACAAAGTAACTGCCGCGGTGTACTCACGACAAACACTATCGTCAAGCATCTCATCTTGTATTTTTTTCAAATTCGCTTGCGCAACTGTTTTAAGCCTTTCATAAAATTCTTCGTACTTCATAAGAAAATCCTCACAAAGCTTCTCGACGCTGAAGATAGGTACTCTCTCGATGTCGATATAAAACTGTTGTTCGAACAATTTCAATATTTTCCGGAATGGAATCTATTAACTCCTGCGGTACAAGTTCCTCCTCGAGTTCCTCATACTCATACGAAATAACAGCTAAAGATGGATCCGATAACGAAAGGCTATCAACGAATTCTTCTGCTTTTTCAAGCGTTGAAAAAAATTTGTAAGAATTTAACCGCTTAGCCCCTCGTTTCAACCTAACAGTAAATAAGCGCACATATAGTCTGACGCTACCATCTTTAAAATAACCCAGGTTATGTATGGCACAAATCCTTGGGTAATTGAAAATAGTCACGGCGCACAAGTGATCCCGAGGATTGTCATCATCAATAGGAAACTCTTTTTCCAAGCGTAACGATTCTTCAATACCTAAGTCCCAAAACTTCTTTAACTTAGTATCCATTTTTCACCTCATTTCTGATGAATAACCTATTCAGTCGTTCTTGATCAAGTGGAAGAGAAATTTTCTCGGCACTTATCCTCACAACACCATCAGACCCTTCATTTATCACTCCCGTCACTTCCAACCAAACACCTTTTTGAATCATAAAGGCTGAAGACAAAAACATATCGGTAAAAACTAACTCATATTTTTTATCCGGCGCTTTCACAAAAAACTCCCCTCGCTTTTCATATTGAGGCTGAATTACTGCAACCGAGAAAAATTTAGTTTGGCTCAAGTGCTTAGGTTTGAAAGGCTTGATCTCTCCAACTACCTCTAGGCGGAAATTTGCTACTTTCTCCGACATCTTCATTACCTCTTCCATTTAGAACACTCAAATAAAAGTTAACACTCTCTACTTCAATTTAAGATTTTTAATTGTTTTGTATTTTTGATCCTTTTCAAAAATTGTGTAGATATACTGCACTTTTTCAAGTAAAAAAATTGATTCTTGCAATTTCACAAGAATTTAGATTCCTTAAAAATCAGTAAGTTACAAATCGTCAAAAATGATGTTGAGCATACAATGCGAATAAATCCAGGAATGTAATGGTACATTACACATCCTGCTTATTTTCTCGATGATCCTAATCACCCATGATCCTCTCCCTTAGCTTTTGTATTTTTATAAAAAAATCCAAAATACATGTGACAACCAATGACAGTAAATGACAAAAGTTGTCATCTCTAATACCCTTATTTTTATTGGATTTTTATGAGATATCTTTATTCAATGACAATAAAGAAAAACAGTAGTCACCCCAACGCTCCAACATTTCACGCCTTCTTTCTATTTGAGGATCTCTCAAATAATGCCCTCTGACTCCTTTGATCCGGTGATGAAGTTGAATTTCCACCAAATCCGAATTAAAACCTTCTTTTTCTGCCCAATCTGTCAGTGTTGAACGAAATCCATGTGTCGTAATCATTTTCCCTGTGAAACGATCTCTAAAGCCTTCTAGTCCCAGAGCCTTTTGTTTTTCATCAACACGCCTGAGTATCCCCTTTAAGCTACTGGCCTTCATTGGTCTGTTTATTCGATTTACTCTTCCGAACTGCGTCGATGGAAATAGAAAACTATCACCTTTTATGGCTTGATTACCCATCAACGAATAAATAAGTTCTTTTTGTTTTTCAAGAATAAAGATGGCTTGTTTAGACAATGGGATATCCATAGCTCCATTTTGGCTTTCTTTCAAATACTGAGCAGGAATATGCCAAATCGCTTGTTTTAGGTCGACTTCTTTCCAGTGAGCAAACCAATCTTCACCGTCTCCACAAACTTGTGAGTCTGGTTCAAGCAGACAACCTACCCGAACACCTGTAAGAATGACAAAAAGTAAGGCATAAGCTCCTGCTTTAAAGGCTTCATGAGGATTGAATTCATAAATGAGTTTTACCAATTCCGGTATATCCTCTACTTTACAAGCGGGATGTTTTTGAGGAGCATAAATACTTCTGGGTAAAACTTCGTGCACCATTTCCCAATTGATCGGCGCAGCTTCGATACTGAGTCGATTTGTTCTGATTGCCCAACGCTTAATATCAGAAAGTAATGCCTGAACTTTTGAGCGAGTTGAATCACTATTTCTGATCTGAGAGAGCACCCTAATAGCCACTTCAGTTGTCAGTTGCGAGGGGAAGAGTTCACCAATTTCATCACGAAGATATTTTTTATATCGAGCCTGTAAAGCCATGAGTTCTCTGTCAGGATTTTTATTAGTTTTTGACTTTTGTAACCTTTCCTCCCTTTCTTCAAAGTAATGCACTATCAAGGAATCAATCTTTACGCCTTCAACAATCTTTTTTTTCTTTTCCGCTTGAAGATGGCGAGGGCTAATCGTTTCGTATGGATCACCTCGATCAATTTTGAGGTTGTAGTCATTGAAAATACTTCTGGCTTGAGACAATGAGCATTTTGGATAGCGACGCATAAAATGAAAGCGTTGCTTATCTCTCATTCGTGTAAATTCCCAAATCCCTTCGGTTTCCGTGTTCTTAACCAAATAAAGTCCTGGTACTCCGGCTACCTTGATCTTTTTTTTGGATTTTCCTGTTTTTAAAAAACTCTTGATCTGAGTATCTTTCTCAATGCATTGCATAAAACACCTTTTTTGTAAAGTTGCCCATTTGGCGGGCCTTCCAGAGGGGTTTTACACAAAAATTATTTTTGGGAGCAAATTTTCAAAATTGTGTAAATCGTTGTGTAAATTTTTGAGGTTTACAAACGACGATATCTGTTGATATCTATTGACATCCGTTGACATGTATTTCGGTCAATGCCTTGAAAATAGGGCGTTGTATCGAAACAACAAATAAAAAAATCGGATGTCTTTTGAACACCCGATTCATGAAACTGGTGGCGAGTCAGGGACTCGAACCCCGGACACAAGGATTATGATTCCTCTGCTCTAACCGACTGAGCTAACCCGCCAGAGAAGTGGAATCATACAGATACACTGGTTGAAAAGCAACCCGTTTTATTAAAAAACTCTAAACTTTTTTAATTCTTCAACAATATCAACGGGTTAAAAACCTATAAAAATGGTGAACCGGTCCATGTCCGTGACCAACAGTTAACTCTCCGGAATGAGAAATGGCCTCCCAAAGGTATTTTTTTGCTTTTTCGACCGCTTCG
>UMDP01021101.1_pt1 | contig 28577 bp, 24 predicted proteins | sample 1964521 | NCBI WGS metagenome assembly UMDP01 (sample SAMEA4835997, study PRJEB28245) | human gut metagenome | biome: gut microbiome; material: fecal sample | place: Denmark | collected 2008 | reverse complement strand
CCCCCCAGCCGCTTCTTTTTATAACGCTTAATAATTATGCTTCTTCAACTCAAAGTAGCTCTGGGGATGTGCGCAGACGGGGCACTTGAGGGGTGCGGACTTGCCGATGTAGGTATAGCCGCAGTTCCGGCACTGCCAGACCTGCTGTTCCTCACGGGCAAAGACCTTGTTGTTCTTCAGGTTCTCAGCTAGCTCACGGTAGCGCTCCTCGTGCTCCTTCTCGATCTGTGCCACCATAGTGAACAGGGCGGCCAGCTGGGGGAAGCCCTCTTCCTTGGCTTCCTTGGCCATGCGGGGATACATCTCGGTCCACTCGTCGTGCTCACCGCCGGCGGCCATTTCCAGGCAGGTCATGGTGTCGGGGATGGAGCCGCCGTTCAGGGCCTTGAACCACATCTTGGCGTGCTCCTTCTCGTTGGCGGCAGTCTCCTCAAAGATGGCAGCCAGCTGCTCATAGCCTTCCTTCTTGGCCACACTGGCGAAGAAGGTGTACTTGTTGCGGGCCTGGCTCTCGCCTGCAAATGCTTCCCACAGGTTCTGTTCGGTCTTGGTACCCTTGAGTTCCATATTCATGCTCTCCTTTTATGATGCGTAGTGTGCGTATCATCTCGCCGCCGGTGACCGCCGGGGCATTCCTTCTGAGAGTATTATACCAGAGTTCGCCAAGGAAATCAAGAATAATTCCTATTTATTTGAGAATTATTCTCAGTTGTGCTGTTTCAGGGCGCAGACCGCAATGCTCAAAGCACTCCAAGCTGCCTGATACATCAGGACAGCGGCCACCGACAGGGTGCCGATGCTGCCCGCGTAGGTCAGCAGAACACCGATGACCACCGAGAACCAGACCGAGACCATCTGCACCGTGGTGGCGCTCGTCTCGGCGTTCTGGGCCTTTTCCGCCGCGCGCAGGCCGCCGATCAGGCTGGCAAAGCCCTTATCATGCAGCATACAGCAGCGGGCAGTCTCGTCCGGCTGGGCAGGGGTCAGCGCGCTGCACTGTTCCTCATCCAGCAGGGTGATCATCCCCTCGGGCAGATGGTAAGCCTCGGTGATGTGGCGGGCCGTCAGGCTGGGGTCCTCACAGGTGACCAGCAGGCGGATGTTCTCCCGCTGCAGCACCTCCAGCCCGCGGGCGGCGTTGCGGCCGCCCACATAATGGAGCACGAACATGGCGTGCAGGCTGCCAGAAACAGCCAGATACAGGATCTGCAGCGCGCCGTTTTGGGAGTGCTCATCCTCGTACTCCTGCTCAGGCAGGGGCACCCCCTCCCGCTCCATGTACAGCCGGTTGCCGATGAGCACCCGGTTGTTATCGCACCAGGCGGCAAAGCCAAGACCGTGGTGGACCTCCAGATCCTTCACAGGGTACAGGATCTCGGTGCGGTCCTCGATGATCTGGCGGAACAGACCCCGCAGGGTCTCGCAGCTGTGGTTGAGGATACTGGCCGCATAGAGGATGGCACGGTCGATGCGGCCGCCCTTGAAGATGCGGATATCCTCCAGATTCACGCTGTCTGCGGTAAAGAGCTCGTCGGCATCCACCTGCACGGTGTCCACACCGCCCAGCTCCTCAATGGCAGCCCAGCCGGGCACCACGGCACCGGCGGCGGCTGCGGTCTTTTGCAGGCGCAGAGAAGCGATGCCCGCAACCAAGGTGGAGGACAGCGGTGCACCCATGCAGAGCATGGAGGTCAGGGCTGCGGCCATGCCGTTGGGCCCGCCGCCAAACAGCAGGAACACCAGCCCGCTGAGCACGGCGGCACCCAGCAGGATCAGGGCTGTCTTGCGGGCGCGGCGCTCACTGGCGCGCTCCCCGAAGCTCTGCTCCACCAGCGCCTCGTCCCACTGGACAGGGCGGCTGAGCAGCACCCAGGGGTCTTTCTGATCCAGGCTCCGGGCCAGCACCCGGATCAGGTCCTTATCCCGGACACGGAATGCGCCCTGCAGCCCCTCAGGGGATCGGGCGGCAAGGTCATAGCCGTTTCTGACGGCAGTCAGCAGGACACGGCTGCCCAGCAGGGCCAGGAACAGGCCCAGTGCGGCCACGCCGGAAAGCAGCGTCCAGCTGGAGTTCTGATAGCTCTGGGCGTTGAGCAGGGCGACCGCAGCCTGCACCAGCGCACCGCAGGCGGCCAGCGCCGGCATGGTGTCTGCACTGGGGCGGCCCTTGAGACCCTGCAGACCATCCCGCAGGACAGGCCAGCCCACAGCCAGCGCACCGGCCAGAAAGAGCAGGTTGGCGGCATAGAACGCCGCCGGAGCGATCACGGGGTCAAGGGAGGCCACAGGGGCCAGCAGCCCCTCGGCAACAAGGCCAAAGTGGAGCAGTACCACGGCAAGGATGCCCTCCAGCACGCACCGCAGCGTCAGCTCCGCGCCCATCCGGCGAAGCTTCTCTCCCACCTGCTCGGGCGTTTCCGGCTCGGCTTCTTCTTCAGGTTTCTCCTCAGCCTCCGGCGCGGCAGGGGCCGCTTCCTCAGCAGGCTGGGCCGGGGCCTCCTCTGCCGGGGCGGCAGGCCGGGCGGGCGCTTCGTCCTCTTCCAGTCCCATCAGCGGCAGGCTCATGCTGTCGTCCTTGCTGGGGGCCTCGGTGCGGGTAGGGGCCTGCGGCTCGTTCTCGTCCGCGCCCTTGCCAAAGAACTGGAACGCCGTTTCCGGTTCCGGCTCAACCTCTGGCGCGGCTTCCGGGGCAGACTTCGCCTGCTTTACCGACTGATCCTCGGCAAACACCATGGGGATGGCCGGGCCCTCAGGCGCTGCGGGAGCTTCCGGCTCCACGGCCAGCACCTCTTCGGGGGCATCCTGCACCTCCTCCACCGGGGCAGGCTTGGGGGTGCCATAGAGCATGGCCTTGAGTTCGGCCATCTCTGCATCCTCCTGCTGCTCCTGCGGGGTCAGGGGTTTCCGGCGGCAGGGCGGCTCCGGCTTTTTCTCGGGCTGGGGTGCAGGCCGGGGTTCCGGCTTCGGCGCTGCGGGGACTTCCGGCGCGGTGGGCAGAGCCACAGGCTCTGCTTCCTCCAGCTCTCCGGGCTCCAATGCCAGCTCCAGGCCGGCCTCTGCTTCTTCCTCATGGCCCAGCACGATCTCACCCGTGGGCGGCAGCTCATTCTGCACGGCCGGGGCGGCGGCTGGCTCCTCTTTGTCCTTTTCGCGGTGAAAGAGCTTGCCCAGCAGGCTGCCGGTATTCTCCTTTTCCTCATCGCGGCGCTTCATCTCTTCGGGCACCTGTGCCACGCTGGTGCTGAAAAACGTGCGGAACTTCTCGTTCTGCGCATCGATCTCTTCCTGTGTCAGCTCTTTGCGCTTATCATCCTTTGGCATCCTAGTCCCTCCCTGTTCTGGTCACGGCGGTCTGGCCGCTGTTTCTTACTCTGCGGCGCGCTGGCTCTGGATCTCGTACAGGATGATGCCAGCCGCCACCGAGACATTGAAGCTGTCCACACCGGTGCCCTGAGCGGCCATATCCAGCCGCACCACACCATCGCAGAGCTTTTTCACCAGCTGGGATACACCGCTGCCCTCGCTGCCCAGCACCAGTGCGATGGGGCCGGTCAGGTTGTTCTTGCGCAGGGGAACACCATCCATATCGGCACAGTAGACGAACACCCCCTGATCCTTCAGTCGGCGGATGGTCTCGCCGATGTTGGCCACGCGGGCCACAGGCAGGCGCTCGGCCGCACCGGCGCTGGACTTGATAACGGTGGGGGTCACGGATGCGCCGCCCCGCTTGGGGATGACGATGCCGTGGGCTCCGCACAGCAGAGCAGAGCGCATCACCGCGCCCAGATTATGGGGGTCCTCGATGCCGTCACTCAGCACCAGGAAAGGGGGCTCCCCCTTCTCTCTGGCAACGTTCAGCAGGTCCTCCACGGTCACATATTCGATCTCGCTGGCAAAGGCGGCCACGCCCTGGTGGCTCTCGGTGCCGGTCATCAGGCGCAGCTTGTTGGGATGCACCCGCTTGACCGTGGCCCCGGCCTCCTTGGCCATGGCGGTATAGTAAGCTGCCACGGCGGGGGCCATGCCCTCCGCGATCAGCACGGTATCCACGCCGGAACCGCTCTTGAGCAGCTCGGTCACGGGGTTTTTGCCGTAGACCAGGCTCTCATTCTTGGGCTGCTCCTCCGTGCTGCTGCGGCGGGGGCGGCGCGGCATTTTCTGTTCGTCCATTGATGTGTTCTCCTTCCATTCTATGGCAAGGCGGGCCGTTTGAGCCGCGCCATGGTTTCGTTCTGTTTCAGTTTTACTATATTTTGACACTGATACATTCTAAAGTATAGCATACCCCGGCATTCTTCGCAATGTTTGCCGAAGGCAAAAGTTTTCCACATTCAGCAGGCTATACAATCGGTAATTCGGCTCAAATTTTTCCACATGTTGAAAACCCGGTGGAAAATGTTCAAAAATCAAGTTTGTACGCCCACTTTCCGGGTGGAATTCCACAGTTTCCACCGAGTTTTCAACCTCCCAGGTTCGACACGCAAACTTTTCGCCGTACTTTTTGTAAAATTCAAGTCGGAATTGTGACAATTTTTTGAAGGGAGATCCAGTGGTTTTTGCCAGAATCTCCAACATCAAAATGCCCAATGTGAATTTGTGTTGAAAACGCCGCGGGAACCGCCTTGATTTTATCCTGTAATTGGGGTATACTACCCTTAGGTTCGTTAAAGGATGCGCAATCTTGTATCCAAAACGGCTTTTTCACCCCAAAATGATTTTGCGGAGGTAATGAATAATGTTGGTAAATGCAACCGAAATGCTGATCAAGGCACGCGATGGCCACTACGGTGTGCCCCAGTTCAACATCAACAATCTGGAGTGGACCAAGGCAGTCCTGACCGCCTGCGAGGAAATGAAGAGCCCCGTTATCCTGGGTGTCTCTGAGGGCGCAGGCAAATACATGACCGGCTTCAAGACCGTTGCCGCCATGGTCAGCTCCATGGTGGAGACCATGGGCATCACCGTTCCCGTTGCCCTGCACCTGGACCACGGCACCTACGAGGGCTGCAAGGCCTGCGTTGAGGCCGGCTTCTCCTCCATCATGTTCGACGGCAGCCACTACTCCATCGAGGAGAACGTGGAAAAGACCAAGGAGCTGGTCGCTCTGGCACACTCCAAGGGCCTGAGCATCGAGGCCGAGGTCGGCTCCATCGGCGGCGTTGAGGACGGCGTTGTGGGCGCTGGCGAGATTGCAGACCCCGCCGAGTGCGCAAAGATCACCGATCTGGGCATCGACTTCCTGGCTGCCGGCATCGGCAACATCCACGGCGTTTACCCCGCCAACTGGAAGGGCCTGGACTTTGAGGCTCTGGACCGCATCCACAAGGCTACCAACAACATTCCTCTGGTCCTGCACGGCGGCACCGGCATCCCCGACGAGATGATCCAGAAGGCCATCAGCCTGGGCGTTTCCAAGATCAACATCAACACCGAGTGCCAGCTGGTCTTTGCTGAGGCCACCCGCAAGTACATCGAGGCTGGCAAGGATCAGCAGGGCAAGGGCTTCGACCCCCGCAAGCTGCTGGCTCCCGGCGCAAAGGCCATCGAGGCCAAGTGCAAGGAGAAGATCGAGCTGTTCGGCTGCGCAGGCAAGGCCTGAGCAGAAGCGCATCTCCTGAGTACATCCCCACCCCATAAATGATACTGCCCCGCTGTTCTGTGCATCACAAAACAGCGGGGCATTTTTTTGTAAGCCAGTCCGCAAAAAGGGGGCTGCTGCACCGGTTTTTCCGTGTGCCGCAGCCCCTCTTCTTTACTGGTTCAATTTTGCAAACGCTTCCCGCACATCGCCGGAGAAGTAGAGCGTGCCCAGCGCGCACACGGGGCCAGTGCCCCCAAGGGCGACCGCCCGGGCCACACCGGCTTCAATGGTGGAAGCGGGCTCGGCCCTGCCGCCCCGGGCGCGGATCTGTTCGGCCAGCGTCTCAGCGGGCATAGCGCGGGGGGTATGGGCCGCCACGGTGACGAACTGCCCGGCCAGCGGCAGGAGCAGTGCCAGCATCTCGTCCACATCCTTATCCGCCATGATACTGAGCAGGAACACGAACTTCTGCCCCGGAAAGCGGTCCCGCAGGCTCTGCACGGTGGCCCGCATTCCGTGGGCGTTGTGGCTGCCATCCAGCAAAAAGACGGGCGAATGCCGCAGCAGCTCGAACCGGCCCGGCCAGCGCACCTGTTCCAGACCGGCGCGGATGGCGCTGTCCGGGATGTTCCAGCCCCGGCTGCGCAGCACCCGCAGGGCCGTAATGGTCGTGGCGGCGTTCCGGGGCTGATAGCTGCCGATCAGGGGCAGGCGGATGCCGTTCAGGCCGTCAAAATCAAAGGTGACAGCATCCAGATCCCCGTCCTCGATGGTCAGCCTGCTGAGGTCCACCACGGTCAGCGGCGCGTGCCGCTCTGCCGCCGTACGGGCGATGACGGCATCGGCCTCGGGCACACCGCCATAGCTCACCACCGGACTGCCCGGCTTGATGATGCCCGCCTTGGCCGACGCGATATCGGCCAGGGTGGGGCCCAGCTCCTTCACATGATCCATTCCCAGCGCCGTGATGACCGCGCACTCCGGCGGGTCGATGACGTTGGTGGAATCCAGCGTGCCGCCCAGGCCCACCTCCAGCACCACGATGTCGCATTTCGTCTCAGCGAACCAGAGCATCCCCAACGCCGTGATGATCTCGAACTCGGTGGGGATATCGGTCATGGCATCGGCAGCGGGCTTCACACGCTCCACCAGCCGCACCAGCGCCTCATCCGGGATCTGTTGGCCGTTTACCTGAATGCGCTCGTTGAACCGGTTGATAAAGGGCGAGGTATACAGGCCCACCCGGTAGCCCGCCGCCTGCAGGCAGGAGGCCAGCATGGCCGCCGTGCTGCCCTTGCCGTTGGTGCCCGCCACATGGATGAATCTCAGCTGCTCGTGCGGGTTCCCCAGTGCGGCCAGCAGGGTCCGGGTGCGGGTCAGGCCCGGCTTGTGCCCTGCCCACTGGACGGCATGGATATAGTTCAGCGCTTCTTCGTAGTTCATTGTGCAATGCCTCGGATCGTTTTGTTTTCCAGCAGCAGGCGCACCAGCACGGTGTTCACCGCCGCCAGGACCAGCGCGTTGGGAATGCGGGTCACCAGCACGCTCCACGGATAGTCATAGAAGAGGTGGAGTGCCAGCGAGTTGATGACAATGGAGCCCACCGCATGGCCGGCAAACACGCTGATCTGGGTGCGCAGGCCCAGCCGCAGGTTGGGCAGGGCGCGCCAGAGAAGGCCTGCCGTCAGGCCGATGGAGCCCGCTCCCAGCGTGATCAGCGGATTGATGGCGTAGCCGGAAAGGGTGCCGCCGATCATATCGGCCACTGCACCCACGGCAAAGCCCTCCACCGGCCCGAACAGCACAGCGGCCAGCAGGGTAGGCAGACTGCCCAGGTTGAACCGGACAAAGCCGGTGGAAATGCTCAGCACCCGGGCAAACACGATGCTCATGGCAGTGAGCAGGGCCAGCATGGTGAGCTTGCGGACGGAATTTCTGGAATGGTTCATATCAATTGTCCTCCCCTGTTTCGGGAACCGCGGGGCGGGCAATGCAAAACGCCCTCCCCTGTGACAAACCGCACAAAGGAGGGCGTGATTCAACGGTTCACATCCAGACGGGGCCGCAGACGGCCCCATCTGCACCCAAGTCCATGCAGCAGCGGGATGCAGGCCATGCACCGCGGGTCTTACCTTCGTCCGCAGCACAACTCCCCGTTGATGCGGCACTTAACGCGCATGGCCTTACTCTGTTGATGGTCTTATTATATGCCTTTTTCCGGCCCATTGCAACCACAACTCCCATCATCTTTCCCAATTCGCGGGGCAGATTTTTGGCGGGGTGCACAATTCCGGGCCTACACAAAAAGCCCTCCGGTGCGTCTCATCCCGGAGGGCTTTGGGGTACAAATGGGCTGGTTATTTACTGCACATCGGTCAGCTCAGCCAGCTTGTGGAAGATCTCGGTGTTGTCATACACGCCGCGGAACTTGTCTGCACCCTGACCACGGGCGTAGAGGTTCACCATGGCACCGGTGTGGGCGTAGGTGGTGTGGTCCACACCGGACTTGTGGTTGATGGTGTGGCAGATGGCCATGCTGAAGGGGATGTAGGTGCCATACAGCTCGTAATCCTGCTGGCTCATCTTGCTCTGGCTGGAAGAGCCGACCTTGAGGGTGCGCTCGTAAGCGGTGCGCAGGTTCTCCACCTCGTAGTCGGTCAGCAGCAGCTTGCCTGCGCTGGCGGCATCGGGGTCGGTGGGCAGGGTCAGGCCGAAGTTTGCCTTCACGTCCTGCATAGCGGTCTCAAAGGGAGTCTGATTCTTCACGTAGTTGTTCACATAGGTGGAATCAAACTTTGCGTAGGACATCTTCTGGTGGGCCAGGTTGGTCAGGAAGGTATCGTAGTTGGTGGTCTTGTAGCCAATGCCCAGGCCGCCGGTCTCGTGGTCAGCAGTCACCAGGATCAGGGTATCATCGGGATGCTGGGCGTAGAACTCCACAGCGGCCTGCACCGCGTTGTGCATCTCGATCACATCATGGATGGAGGCAGCGGCATCGTTGGCGTGGCAGGCCCAGTCGATCTTGCCGGACTCCACCATCATAAAGAAGCCGTTGCTGTTGTCCAGCAGCTCAATGCCCTTGCGGACATAGTCGGTCAGCTGCCACTCTCCCGGAGCGGCATCCATGGCGTAGTTCATGGACTTGCCGTCGGCCAGGTTCTCGGCAATGATCAGGGTCTTGCCCGCCCCGGCCTTCAGGGCAGCAGCACCGGCCTGGGTGGTGACAACGTTGTAACCAGCCTGTGCAGCCACCTCGTGGTTGTTGGGGCCGGTGCCATCGCCGTTCACCTTCTGGAACTCGCCGCCTGCGAAATACTCAAAGCCAGAGTTTGCCAGCTCCACGCCGATCTGATAGTAGTTCTTGCGGGTCTTCTGGTGTGCATAGAAGGCAGCAGGGGTGGCGTGGTCAATGTTCACCGTGGAAACAATGCCAACCTTGTAGCCCTTCTGCTTGTGGAGCTTCTCCGCAATGGTCTCATAGGGCACATCACGGGTCCAGGGGCACATATTGATGACACCGCTCTCGGTCTTTTTGCCGGAAGCGATGGAGGTGGCGGTGGAAGCGGAGTCCGGGCAGAAGGAGGTGCTGTCGTAGGTGGTCACACTGCCCACCTCCGGGAACTGGGTAAAGCTCAGCTCTGCCTCGGTGATGGCACCGTTGTTGGTGACAGTGCCCTGATAGAACCGGGCAGACTGGATCTGGGCAGTGCCCATGCCATCGCCGATGAACAGGAAGATGTACTTGGGCTTCTTCTGGAACAGGCCAAAGCAGTTCTCCTCTTCAGCTGCGGTGGAAGCAGCCGGAGCGGCAGCGTTTGCAGCCACGGGGGCAGCAGTCATCAGACCGGCGGCAGATGCCACAGCACCCACTTTCAGGAAGTTGCGGCGAGACATTTTATGTTCTTTCATACGATAATTCCTCTCTTATCCTGAGCCCTCCCGGGCCCTGTTGCAATGTTTCTTGGGAACGGTTCTATTGTACCCGTTTGGAGAAAGAGGGGAAACCATGGTAAGGCAAATCTTAGGTAAACCTTGGGCAATGAAAAACAGGCATTGGTAAAAAACAGGTGGTCTTTGTAAAATCGGATCGTTCCTGCCCGCGGGCACTTTTATTCCGTCAGGATTCGCCCCGGATCGGTTGCATCCGATGGGCAAATCGTGTATACTGTAACCCGATTTTTATTTGCGGAGGGAGGGGTGCACATGTCCGTTTTGTGTCTGGGCGAAGTCTGGCTGGAACTGAACGCCGCCACGGCTCCGGAGCTGACGGAGACGTTCCGGGCGCAGACCGGCGGCTGGGGTGCAGGCTTCTGTCGCCAGTACGCCGCATTGGGCGGGCAGGCGGCTCTGCTGGCCCAGCTGGGAGCCGACCCCTTTGGCCGTAAGCTGGCGGCCCGGCTTGCCCGGGATGGTGTGGATTGCTCCCTGCTCTGCTTCACGGATGCTTTCCCCACGCCGGTGGTGTTCACCGGAGCGGACACCGCTCTGCCCTACCGTGCCCACACCGCCGGGCTGGCCCTTGGGCCGGAACAGCTGGAGGCCGCCCCATTCCAGGGAGCCTCTGCCTTCTGCTTTTCCTCCGCCGGGCTGGTGGACAGCCCACTGCGGCTGGCCCACCTCGAGGCCCTTGCCGCCGCCCGGGATGCCGGGACGCTCTGCTGCTATCTTCCCCGGCTGGCGCAGGCCGCGCCCTACTGGCCGCAGCGGGAGGCCCTGTGCCAGACCGCCCTGCAGTTTCTTGACCGGGCAGACGTTCTCTTTTTAGAGGAGAGTGACCTGCTCCTCCTCTTCGGCTCCCGGGAGCTGCGCACAGCCCTGTTTGCCCTGTTCACCGGCCATGTGCAGCTGATCTTTTTCTACAAAAAAGACAGGATTCTCGCCTTTACACGCAGTGTTATGGCTTCTGCCGCAAAAAAAGACCAGAGCCCCGCTCTGGTCTTGTATCGGATGGAACAAATGGGGATTCATGTAATAGATTTGCCACGGTTAAGGGAGCATGTACTAGGACAGTTACTGAGTAACGATGCAAACACAACGGAATGCCAAGGGCTCCCCTACTAGGGCAACGACGATGACCGCCGCCAGCGGTGAACTCGAGGACGTGAACTTGGTTCCTACCAAAGTTGACAGTTTTGCCAAGGGCTCCCCTACTAGGGGAGCTGGCGAGCGAAGCGAGACTGAGAGGTTTAATCCGTAGCCAAACAAAAACAGCCAGCGCCGTGGAAAGGAGGAGAAAGCGGCGCTGGCTGTGTATGAGAACTCCCAAACATTTGCGGCTGTCAGGAGATGGTTGGTAGTCTGTCCGCTGCCTTGGCTATTGCCTCGCATCAGCAGGGGACAGTGTTTTTTAAAGGGGCCGCGCCGCCCGGTTTCTGCCGGAGATGCGCGGTTTTCATTGCCTGCATGGCATCTTGGGAGGATGTTTTTCTGTTCCTCCCTGACTGCACCCTTATTGTACAGGATAAAAATGGAGTTTCTTTGTGAGGAATTTGAACAAATTGAAAATAAACGGAGCCGCTGCACATCATTTTGTGCAGCGGCTCCGTTTTTTACGATTTTTCTTTAATTTTCGGCCAGATTACCGGTGTAGAGCTGGTAATACTTGCCCTTCTTGGCGATCAGCTCGTCGTGGCTGCCGCGCTCGATGATGCGGCCCTGCTCCAGAACCACGATGCAGTCTGCATTGCGGACGGTAGACAGACGGTGGGCAATGACAAAGCTGGTGCGGCCATACATCAGGCCGTCCATGCCGCGCTGGACCAGCGCCTCGGTGCGGGTATCAATGGAGGAGGTCGCCTCGTCCAGGATCAGCACCGGGGGATCGGCAACCGCGGCGCGGGCAATGGCCAGCAGCTGGCGCTGCCCCTGCGACAGGTTTGCACCGTCGTTGGTCAGCATGGTGTTGTAGCCATCGGGCAGACGCTTGACAAAGCCATCGGCATTGGCCAGCTTTGCGGCGGCAATGCACTCCTCATCGGTGGCATCCAGACGGCCATAGCGGATGTTCTCCATGACCGTGCCGGTGAACAGATGGGTATCCTGCAGAACGATGCCCAGAGAGCGGCGCAGGTCGTCTTTTTTGATCTTGCGGATGTTGATGCCATCATACCGGATCTTGCCGTCTGCGATATCGTAGAAGCGGTTGATCAGGTTGGTGATGGTCGTTTTGCCGGCACCGGTGGAGCCGACAAAGGCGATCTTCTGGCCTGGGCGGCCATAGAGGTTGATCCCGTGCAGAACGGTCTTTTCCGGCACATAGCCAAAATCGACATCGGTAAAGGTGATGTCACCCGCCAGCTTGTGGTAGGTGGTGGTGCCGTCGTGGTGGGGATGCTTCCAGGCCCAGATACCGGTGCGCTCGGTGGTCTCCACCAGCTCGTCATCCTTGCCATACTTGACGTTGACCAGGGTGACATAGCCCTCGTCGGTCTCGCTGGTCTCGTCCATCATCTTGAAGATACGCTCCGCACCGGCCAGTGCCATGATCACGCTGTTGGCCTGCATGGACACCTGGCTGATGGGCATATTGAAGCCCTTGTTCAGGCTCAGGAAGGCCATCACGGTGCCCAGGGTCATGCCGCCGACATTGCCAACGGCCATGGCTGCGCCTGCCAGAGCACAGACTGCATAGCTGATATTGCCCAGCTGTGCGGTAACGGGCATGATGATGTTGGCGTAGTTGTTGGCCTGCTTGGCGCTTTCCTTCAGCTTATCGTTCAGCTGCCGGAAGCCATCCAGAGCCTTCTGCTCGTGGGTGAACACCTTGACGACCTTCTGGCCCTCCATCATCTCTTCGATGTAGCCGTTCACCTTGCCCAGATCCTTCTGCTGGGCCACAAAGTACTTGCCGCTCATGGAAGTGATCTTCTTGGAGCAGAACAGCATCAGGGCCACCATCAGCATGGTGACAACGGTGAGCTGCCAGCTCATCAGGCACATGCTGGTGAACACGGACACGATGGTGATGGCGCTGGACACCAGCTGGGGGATGCTCTGGCTGATCATCTGGCGCAGGGTGTCCACATCGTTGGTGTACACCGACATGATGTCGCCGTGGGGGTGGGAGTCAAAATACCGGATGGGCAGGCTTTCCATGTGGGTGAAAAGCTGGACGCGCAGGTTGCGCAGGGTGCCCTGGGTCACATTGACCATGATACGGGCGTTGAGCCATGCGGCCAGCACGCCGATGGCGTAGATGCAGCCGATGCGCACCAGTGCGCCTGCCAGCGGGCCGAAGTCCGGCGTGGCCTGCTTGGTCATGGGGACGATATAATCATCGATCAGGGTCTTGAGGAAAAGGCTTGCCTGCACGTTTGCCAGCGCGCTGACGATGATGCAGATCAGCACAAGGATGCAGTGGGGCAGATAGTGCTTGAACACCTCATCCATGATCCGCTTGAGCAGCTTGCCCGGGTTCTCGACCTTCGGCTTGGGGCCGCCCATCCTACGGGGGCCGGGGCCCTTTACTTCTTTCACCTGTGCCATTACTGCTCACCTCCCTGCTTGTCAAAATCGCCGCCGCCCTGGGTCTGGCTGTTGTAAACTTCCTGATAGATCTTGTTTGTCTTGAGCAGCTCCTCGTGGGTGCCCAGGCCGTTGATCTGGCCGTTGTCCAGCACCAGGATGCGGTCCGCATCCTGCACGGAGGAGATGCGCTGTGCAATGATGATCTTGGTGGTGCCGGGGATCTCCTCCCGGAAGGCCTTGCGGATCTTGGCATCGGTTGCGGTATCCACGGCGCTGGTGCTGTCGTCCAGGATCAGCACCTTGGGCTTGCGCAGCAGCGCGCGGGCAATGGTCAGGCGCTGCTTCTGGCCGCCGGACACATTGGAGCCGCCCTGCTCGATCCAGGTATTGTACTTGTCGGGGAAGCGCTCGATGAACTCATCGGCGCAGGCCAGCCTGGCCACCCGGATGCACTCTTCCTCGCTGGCGTTCTCATCGCCCCAGCGCAGGTTGTCGAGGATGGTGCCGCTGAACAGAACGTTCTTCTGCAGCACCATGGAGACCTCCCGGCGGAGGACATCCAGGCTGTAATCCTTAACGTCCACGCCGCCCACCTTGACAGAGCCGGTCTCGGCATCATACAGGCGGGGGATCAGCTGCACCAGGCTGGATTTTGCACTGCCGGTGCCGCCGATGATGCCCAGCGTCTCGCCCGGCCGGATGCTGAAGGTGACATCGTTCAGGACAGGCTGGCCGGAACCGTGCTTATACTTAAAGGTAACGTGCTCGAACTCGATACCGCCATCCCTGACCTGCTGCACCGGTGCCTTGGGGGCGGGCAGGTCGGTGGTCTCATCCAGCACTTCCACGATACGGCGGGCAGAAGCGGCGGACATGGCGATCATCACAAAGGCCATGCTCAGCATCATCAGGGCCATCAGGATGTTCATAATGTAACCGAACAGGGCGTTCAGCTGGCCGGTGGTGATTGCACCGTTCAGAACGTAATGTGCGCCGAACCAGCTCAGGGCGATGTTGCAGCCGTACACAGAGACCAGCATGGCGGGATTGTTGAAGCTCAGGCGGCTCTCGGCGTGGACGAACTGCTTGTACAGGCTCTCGCAGGCCTTGGTGTACTTCTCGTTCTCAAAGTGCTCCCGGACAAAGCTCTTGACCACGCGGATGGCCGAGACATTCTCCTGCACGGAGGCGTTCAGGTTATCGTAGTTCTTGAACACCTTATCAAAGATGCCGAAGGTGGGAACCATAATGCCTGCCAGCACTGCCACCAGGAACACGATGGCCACCAGGAACACCATGGTCAGCGAGCGGCTGATCATGGAGGCCATGATGAGCGCGAAAACCAGATGGACGGGGGCACGCACGCACATGCGCTCGATCATCTGGAACGCGTTCTGCAGGTTGGTCACGTCGGTGGTCATACGGGTGACCAGACCGGCCGTGGAGTACTTGTCGATGTTGGAGAACGAGAAATGCTGGATATTCTCATACATCGCATCGCGCAGGTTGCCTGCAAAGCCGGTGGATGCCGTGGCAGCAAACCTGCCGGCCAGCACGCCCAGCAGCAGGGCAATGGCCGCCACCAGGAAGGTGAGCAGGCCGTACTTGACAACGGCGTTCATATCGCCCTTTTCAATGCCCTGGTCAATGATAAAGGCCATGATGGTGGGCAGCAGCACATCCATGATGGCTTCCAGAGCAGAGAAGATCGGTGTCAGGATCGCGGCGCGCTTGTACTCGCCCAGATGTGACACAAGTTTTTTGATCATCTGTTGTAATCCTCCTGAAGTTTATTTGCAAGGGTCATTCCAGCCCCTTGCGCAGCTTGTTCAGTAACCGCAGAAGCTCTGCGTTTTCCTCTTCCGTCAGCAATCCGGCCACAAACTCATCGGTCTGGTGCAGGGAGAGCATCGTCTTTTCGTGGACGCGGCCTCCCTCTTCCGTCAGGATCAGCCGCTTGAGTCGGGCATCCTGCGGCACGCTCTGGCGCTCGATGTAGCCCTTGCGCTCCATCAGCTGCAGGATGTTCGTCACAGTCGAGCGTGTGATGGAGAACTCCCGTTCGATATCGCGCTGGTACACAGGTTCGTTCTTGTGCCAGTAGAGGTAGCTCATGATCCAGTCATGCATGGGGGTCACGTTGTCCACGTTGTTCTCCCGGTGGAACTGGTTGATCTTGCGGAAGATCAGGTTGTTCACCCGGCGCACCTGTGCCGGGATGACCTGCGGCGGCTCCCATGGGGGGTTGCAGCAGGGCTGCTTGGTGCTTTCATCGTGCATAATGGTTTCCCTTTTGAATTGTTTGTGACAGGATTGTTTTCTTTAGAACTGTTTGATGCCGTACAATATCATAACGCACGATTCGACCATTGTCAATAGGAGACGCAAAATAAAATACAGAAGCGCCCCACCGAACGGCAGGGCGCTTCCACTGGGCGCTGATTTTGCTTCTGCTGGCTCAACAGCCCTTGCTTTCTGACCAGAATATGCTTTAATAAAAGCAACTACGGGCACTGCGCCCCCGAATACTGCAAGGAGAACCCTATGGAACAACGGAACACCCGCCTGCGGAACGCGGGCTTCGTCACCTTCTTTTTCAGCGGCATCTGCACCATTTCCAGCGGTGTGGTGGTCAGCCTGCTGCAGGAAGAATACGGCTTTGCCTACGGCATGACCGGCACCCTGCTCAGCCTGCTGAGCATCGGCAACCTGCTGGCGGGCCTGCTGGCCGGTGCGCTGGTGGGAAAAATGGGCATGAAGCCCAGCGTCCTGCTTCTGACCATCGGCTATGCGGTGGGCTACGGCCTGATGGGCCTGACCGGCCTGCCCATTCTGCTGGCGCTGGCCTTCTTCATTGTAGGCATTGCCAAGGGCAGTGTCCTGAACACCTGCACCATCCTTGTCAGCGGCAACTCTGCAGACCGCACCCGGGGCATGAACACCATGCACGCCTGCTACGCCTGCGGTGCCCTGCTCTGCCCCTTTCTGATCTCTGCCGCGGCCAGGGTCAGCACCACGCTGGCCGTGCTGGCGCTGGCAGCGCTGGGCCTGGTGCTCTGGCTGGTATACCTGTTCACCCCCATGGCAGGCCGTGCCAAGGCCAAAGAAGCTGTCACCGATTGGAGCTTTTTGCGCTCCTCCCGCTTCTGGCTGCTCACCGGCCTGCTGTTCTGCCAGAACGCCGCCGAGCAGAGCGTTGTGGGCTGGATGGTCACCTACTTCAAGGACAGCGGCATCATTGCAGGCACGCTGGCGGCCTATACCGTCACCGTGATGTGGGGTGCCACCCTGATCGGCCGCCTGCTCATCGCCTTTGTGTTCCCACTCAAACAGCCCCGTAAGGCCATGGTGTTTATGGCGGTTTTCTGCACAGCCTTCTACTTTGCCATGATGCAGACCCACAGCCAGCTGCCTGCCATCCTGCTGCTGTTCGCCTTCGCCTTCTCCATGGCCGGTATGAACCCCACCGCCGTGGCCAGCGCCGGTAAAATGACCACCGTGACCAGCATGGGCATCATGCTGCCGGTGGCATCCAGCGGCGCGATTCTGATGCCCTGGGTCATCGGCAAGGTAGCTGAAAGCGCCGGTCTTGCCGTCGGTATGGCAACCAACATCGTGCCCTGCGTAGGGCTGATCGTCTTTGCAATTCTGGTGTCCAGAATGCGGGAGGAGTAAACCTCTCCGTCATTGCATCGCAATGCCACCTCTCCTGGCAGGAGAGGCAAGCAGCAGGCGACTGAGCGGTTCATCCCCTCGCCTTTGCGCTGAACTCACACCCACAGTAATCCTGACGGTAAAGCCCGTACTCCTCCGAAAGCTGGAGGGAGCGCAGGTAGCCGTTCTGCTTTTTGAAATCCGAGGGCAGGTGCCTGATGCCGAATTCGGCTTCAAGCTCCTGCCCGATTTGATTGATGCGGGCAGCATCCTTGTGTGGGCTGATGGAGAGCGTGGTGGTGAACCAATCAAAGCCGTGCTCCTTTGCGTACTGGGCAGCCCGGCGCATCCGCAAACGGTAGCAGACGGTGCACCGCCCGCCCCGCTCCGGCTCGTTTTCCAGCCCCTGCACAGCCGTGTAGAACTCCTGCGGGTCGTAGTGGTCCTCGATGACCGTGACCCCCAGCGGGTGCGCCTGCGCCATGAACTTTTTCAGCTCCTCGCCCCGGCGGTAGTATTCTTCGGCAGGCCAGGTGTTGGGGTTATAGTAAAGCACCGTGATCTCAAAATACCGGCACAGCTTTTCCAGCACGGCGCTGGAACAGGGTCCGCAGCAGGCATGGAGCAGCAGCTTTGGCCGCTGCGGCCCCAGCGTTTTCAACACTTCATCCATCTGCTGTGCAAAATTCAACTGTTTTGACATCGGTTTCATCCTTTGTTATACTTGCTTTGATTCAAATAGCTCCCTCCTGCTGCCTCGCAAAAAGAGCCACAGCTGCCGGAAGGGGCATCCCGGTCATATTATATCACATTTTATCTAATAGGAGAACTGCGATGACAAACGAGAAAATTGCCCGTATCAACGAGCTGGCAAAAAAGAGCAAGACCACCGGCCTGACCGATGCCGAAAAGGCTGAGCAGCAGGCCCTGCGGCAGGAGTATGTTGCGGACGTAAAGGCCAGCCTGCGCGCCCAGTTGAACAACACCTCGATCAAAGAGCCGGATGGCACTGTGCACAAGCTGGGGAAGAAGAACTGAAGCAGCATCACGAAGAGGAGTGCCTGGCGGATCATTGAGAGAAAAGTGTTTCTTCCCTCTTTTTTTGTTCCGCGTTTCGTGCTATACTATAATTGTATTGTTGCGGACATTTCCGCGGGCGGTACAGATTCCCAAGGTGGCGTATCCCGGGCAAGGTGCACGGAAAAGGCTGTCTTTTGAAAAAAGGATAAAGAGGTCATTTATTATGCTTACTGCAATCACGGGTATCAACTGGGGCGATGAGGGCAAGGGCCGCATGGTCGATCTGATCAGCCAGGAGTATGACATCGTTGCACGGTATCAGGGCGGCAACAACGCAGGCCACACCGTGAAGAACGAGCGCGGCAAGTTCGTGCTGAACCTGCTGCCCTCCGGCATCCTGCGCCCCAACGTTGTCTGCGTGATGGGCAACGGTATGGTCATCGACCCGCACCATCTGGACGGCGAGATCAACAAGCTGCGGGAGCAGGGCATCACCATCACCCCCGATAACCTGAAGATCTCCGACCGGGCCACCATCACCATGCCCTACCATGTCGATCAGGACGGCCTGGAAGAGGCCCGCCTGGCCAAGACCGGCGCACAGTTCGGCTCCACCAAGCGCGGCATCGCCTACACTTACGGTGACAAGTACATGAAGAAGACCCTGCGCATGGGCGACCTGCTCCACCTGGACGACAGCGTGAAGAAGCGCCTGGTGACCATGGTGGATTCCAAGAACCTGGTGATGGAGGGCAGCTACCACTCCGCCCCCATCAGCGTGGACGAGATGTGGGCATGGCTGGAGAAGTATGCCGCTATCTTCAAGGATTACATCTGCGACGTGGGCCAGTATCTGGCTGACGCAGATGCCGCCGGCAAGAAGGTGCTGTTCGAGGCCCAGCTGGGCGCTCTGCGCGACATCGACTTCGGCATCTACCCCTACACCACCTCCTCCAACGTCATCGGCGCTTACGCCCCCATCGGCGCAGGCATCCCGGGCCACAAGCTGACCAACAGCATCGGCGTGATGAAGGCTTACTCCTCCTGCGTGGGCGACGGCCCCTTTGTCACTGAGCTGGCCATGACCGAGGAAGAGAAGCACGCCCTGCGTGAGGCTGGCCACGAGTACGGTGCAGCCACCGGCCGTCCCCGCCGCGTTGGCCCCATCGACCTGGTGGCAAGCCACTACGGCGTGTTCTGCCAGGGCTGCGATGAGGTTGCCCTGACCCTGCTGGACGTGCTGGACTACATGGAGAAGATCCCCATGGTCACCGGCTACAAGCTGACCGACGGCACCATCACCAAGCGCTTCCCCATGGGCATGGCTCTGGACACCGCACAGCCCGTGGTGGAGTATCTGCCCGGCTGGCACTGCGATATCACCGCTGCCCGCAAGTGGGAGGATCTGCCCCAGGAAGCCCGCGATTACGTTGAGTATCTGGAAAAGGCTATTGGCTGCAAGATCACCTACATCTCCGTTGGTGCCGAGCGTGAGGCCTACATCCATCACAACGTCTGATCCGCGCCACAGAACCCGCCGCATTGAAAAGGAAGCGTGACTATGTTTGATATCATCACGGACAGCGCCTGCGACCTGACCCCTGAGACGGCCGCAACACTGAATATTGAGATCATCCCCTTCTATGTCTCGCTGGACGGTGAGCACTACCGCAAGGAAGGCAAGGAGATCGCCGTGCGCGATTTCTACCAATTCATGGTAGATAACCCCTCGGCCTACCCCAAGACCAGCCTGCCTTCGCTGGAGGATTTTGAGACCGCCTTCCGGGCCCATGCCGAGGCGGGCCGCCCGGTGCTCTGCATCTGCTTTACCAGCAAGATGAGCGGCTGCGTGGGCAGTGCCCGCAACGCCCGGGAGCTGGTGCTGGAGGATTTCCCCGATGCTAAGATCGAGGTCATTGACAGCACCGCCGCCACCGTGACCGAATCCATCGTGGTGGAAAACGCGGTGGCCATGCGGGATGCAGGCTGTACGCTGGACGAAGCCGTGACCTGGCTGGAAGCGGAAAAGATCACCAACCAGATCTTCTTCACGGTGGGTAATCTGGACTACCTCATCAAGGGCGGGCGCATCGGCAAAGTCACGGGCCGTGCCGCCAACATTCTGGGCATCAAACCCATGATCCTGTTCAAGGAGGGCGAGATCTTCTCCGCCGGCGTGGCCCGCGGCCGCCAGAAGAGCTTTGAGAAGGCCCTCGACCTGCTGATGACCTATCTGGCCGATCACAACGGCACACCCGATGACTACTGCATCACGGTGGGCTACGGCTACGATGCCGACGAGGGCAAGCGGCTCTGGATGCAGACCCGCGCCGCCCTGCGCGCCAAGTACCCCACCTGCGAGTGCAATGTGGTCCTGCTGCAGATCGGCTGCACCATTGCCGTGCACACCGGCCCCTATGCGTTGGGCATGGGCGTGATGCGGCGGTGGAAAAAACAGTAACTCCCTCAGTCGCCTCCGGCGACAGCTCCCTCTAGGAGGGAGCCTTACGGCAGCGAAAAGCCTCCCTCTGAGAGGGAGGTGGCATTGCGTCAGCAATGACGGAGGGAGTTCCCACATAGTAAAAAAGAAGCCCCGACGAATGTCGGGGCTTCTTTTTGTTTTTCAGCCTTGATTTTTACGATGCACGATCACAGAAGACGGTGACACGGGTCTTGCCGCCGTAGGTGCAGGTGTACAGCACCAGGGCGTAGCCGCTGTGTTCCACTTCCTCCACACTGTGGGGGTCAAGCACTTCGACCTTGTTCACGACGTACTCATTCACGATGCCGTCCATATCGGTGAAGGTGACGCTGTCCCCCGCTGTGAGGGAGGTCAGCTTGCCGAAATGGCTCTCGTAGTTGTGCGCCGCAATGACCAGATCATCGGTGCGGGAAGAGCCGAACTGGCGGCAGGGGGCGATCTTCAGGCGGGGGTAGCTCCACTCGCTCATCACCGGCAGGTCAATGCCGATGGCGGGAATGGAGATCTCACCCACATATTCGTTGCCGTCGACCTCCACCACCGGGAGCTCGGGGTCCAAGGGGCCGCTCTCTGCCTCCGGTTCCGGGGTCTCCACCTTCTGCTGAAGGTCGGCCACCACGGTCTGGGCCTCGGCACCGGCGTGGGCATCCTCGTAGCGGTTGTAGGCGTACAGGCCGCCAGCCGCCAGCAGGAGCACCACACCCAGCACGATGCAGACAAGCCCGGGAGATACTTTACGCATTCTTTTCACGTTTCTTGCTGCGCTCCATCAGGTAGGCACCCACGGCCACCAGCACCAGACCGCTTGCCGTCAGAACAGGTATGGGCCAGTTCAGCTGACCGGTCTGGATCAGTTTGGGGCCTTCGGCCGGGCGGGCATCCGCCACCACGCTGGCCGGGGCGGTGGGCTCCGGTGCACTAGGGGTGGTGGTTTCAGTCACGGTCGGGCGGGCATCTGCCGGGGCCGGGTTCTCCGGCGTGGAAGGGGTGGGCGGGGTGATGGGATCAGGGTCATACGGGTCCGGGTAGTACGGGGTCTCGATGGCCTTGTAGCTGTTGTTGAAGGTGATGCTGCTCACCTTTTCGTCCATCAGGTCGGGCTGTGCGTGCACGGCCATCCGGGCCACCAGCTTGTCGTTGTCCCACACCACGGAAACGCGCAGATAGTACACGGTTTCATCGTAGGTGCCGCGGGTGTTGACACCGGCGCGCTGGCGCACGGTGTAAACGTAATAGCCGGGCTTGGTGTAGTTGATGGGGCCAAAGCTGCCGGTCTCGCCGTCGGTGATCTCCAGAGTGGTCACCTCGGGCAGGGGCGCATTGTCCACAGCCTCAAGTTCCACAGTCAGTGTTTCCTTTGGGAGAGGTGTTTCCCCCGTGGACTGAATGGAAACCGGAAGCTCCTGCAGCTGTGTATGCTGGTCAGCCGCGGTGGCCGCAAATGCCGCCGGCTGACACAGGCAGAACCCCAACGCAAGCGTCAGGAGTACTGCCGCGATTTTACGGAACCTCATTTCATCCTCTCCTTTATGAATCCGACGCGGACGGGATCATCCACGCCAGAAGAATGGTGCGTGCATCGGTAAACTCCGTTGAACAGGTAGACAGCGCCAGCACCTGAGCGTCATCGCCCGCCGCTTTCATGGCGGCCAGCGTTTCGGTGTTCAGGTTCAGGGCGTTCTCCTGCGCAAAGGTGTACAACCCCTGCAGGTCGCTGTCCCAGCGCTGGGGCTGGAAGATCGCGCTCTCAGACGAAGGGACCAGCATACATGCAAAGGTTTTAAGATCATAGGTGCGGTCGGGCAGGATCAGCTCACCGGTGGTGTTCTCTGCAAAGAACTCTGCGTCCTTGTACAGATCCAGATCACCGAACATCTTGCTCTCTTCCATGTGGTGACCATACAGCAGAGAGTAGGGGTCGGTGAAGTTCTTGTCGCAGTTCACATCCAGAAAGATGCTGCCTGCCAGCGAGAAATCACCGTAGACATCGGTGTTCACATAGGTAAAGTTGTCCTCGCCCTGTACCACAGGGTAGTCGATGGCGGTGTTGTCCAGTGTGACCCACGCGCAGACATCCGGGTTGATGCCCAGCAGCTCCTCAAAGCTTGCGCCGTTATCCGCGCCCGCCTTGGGCTTGAACTGCAAAAGCTCTGCCTGAACATTGTCTGCGGCGGCGTACACCTGCGAGTTGTCCCACAGGGCATAGGCTGAATATGCCCCGGCGACCACCAGGAACAGCACGACCACCGCGCTCACCAGAAAGTCGGCTGCCCTCAACGCTTTTCTCTGCCAGTTGATACAGCCCACCTCCGGTTAAGCAAATTCAAATAAGTGGTTATTCGTTAGGTTTGTGCTGAGATAACCCCCCAGTCACGCTTCGCGTGCCAGCCCCCGCTAATAGGGGGGCCCTTGGCATGGCGCAAAGCTTCACGGTTTTGCCAAGGCCGCCCCTACTAGGGGCGGTGGAATCCCGCAAGGGATGACGGTGGGGTTTAATCTACCGCGAGCAATTACTCCTCGTCGCGGCGGCGCTTATTCAGCATCAGGGCCACACCACCAATGGCAACGATGGCCAGCAGTGCAATGTAAGGAGCGTTGTCCAGCACAACACCCATGTCGGGGGTGCCTTCGTGGGTATTGATAAAATGAACCTCAACATTAGCATTGTTCACGCTACCGTTAACACCAAGAACGGTGTTTTCGCCAATGGTGACATTTTCCATAGTGGTATCAGCAACGCTAACAGTATACTGGCCATTCTTGCTCTCGCTAGTAGTACCCTGCTCGTAAATATTATAGCCAATATCCTTGGGCAGATTGTTAAAGACAATCTTCTTGCTATGGCCCAGAGTAATAGTATAAGGAGTATTCAATGCCAGAGATGTCACAGCCACATCATCAGCGTTCTTAATAGTACCCTGATTGGTTTCAACCACAACATTTGCATACTTGCTAGCTTCACCAGTGAACTCGATCACAAAGGTAAAGGTATCACCCAAATCACCAAAGTTGCCCTGAACAGTTTTATCCAGCGTCAGGGTATACAGGTTACCATCGCCGTAGGTGTTAGTAAAAGCTTCAGTATTGTTAACCTTACCAGTAGCGCTATCGCTCGTCGCACTAATTGCAGCTTCTTTAGAGCTAAACATGGTGACATAGTACTCATACTCACCAGTCTTAATCTGATTGGTTTCAGCATCAACCTTATGCGCAACAGTCACAGCCATATAAACAGGAGCAGCATAGGTAGTCGCAACAGTCTGACCTGCATTTTCAGAAATCTCGTACAGATACTTGCCAGTACCAGTAGGATTGCCCAGGCCCAACTCAGTCGGGGTAACAGTAAAGCTCTTAGACTCACTACCTTTGGTCATCGAGCCAAATGCGGTTTCTTTACCCGTCAGATTAATAACAGTCTCAGTATTATACGGAGCCGTTGCTGCCTTGTCCTGACGAATAGCCTGCAAGTACTTCACCTGGAAGGTAAAAGTTTCTGCCGGTGCAGTACCGTTCTTTACCTCATAGGTTTTATACAGGGGAATCTCGCTAGTTGCAGTCAAGGCCTGATTATGGGTAATAGCAGTCGGCGTCTCCGCAAACGCTGCGGTTGCGCCGACGGTGAGCATCATGGCGGCAGCCAGAACGCCCGCGAAGAATTTCTTCAGTTTCATTGTTATTCCTCCCTAGTAAGAAATAGTTCGTACTCCTGTGCCACGGCCCAAACTCCGTGGTTCACAGGCAGGATGCCGGCAGCTTCTTCCGGCTTCCGTGGTATTACAAACTGCGTCGCCGCAGTAGTGTAATTACTTTTGCTTGCACATCCTCCAGCGGAACCGGGCCAAAATCCCGGCTGTCCTCGGATTGTGTGCGGTAATCGCCCAGCACAAAAAAGCAGCCTTCCGGCACCGTGTAGGGGTACTCCAGCGCGTCTTTTGCGTAGGTGGGGTAGAGGATCTCGCCGCTCTGCACCGCGCCGTTCACCACAAGGGTGCCGCTGTCGTCCAAAGCCACAAGGTCGCCCTCGCGCCCAAGGATGCGGCCCACCCGGAGCTTGCCGCCCTGGGTGTAGACCACAACGTCGTTTTTTGCGTAAGTTTTTTGCAGACGGTAGCAGATGAGCAGGTCGCCATCCTTTACCGCGGGGAACATGCTGCTGCCCTTGGCCTGCGTGAGCAGGAACACCTGCGTGAACAGCACCCAGGCGCACAGCAGGATCACCACAACGCGGCCCAGCAGGCTGATAAAATCCTGCCGGTTCTCAGCGTCCAGCCTGCGGCGGCGCACCGCCTTTGCCCCCTGCTTCAGGGCTTCATTGTCCAGCGGGTGCATCGGAATGCGCCTCCTTTTGGGGGTCAGAGCTGTCAGATTCCGGGTTAAACCTCTCAGTCACGGGCTTCGCCGTGACAGCTCCCCTAGTAGGGGAGCCCTTGGCAAAACTGTCAACTTTGGTGGTATCCAAGGGCAGGCTTCCGGTCTGTTGCTCCAGGAGCACGTTATAGCGGGTGCGCTCGGCGCGGATGGCTGCTTCGTACAGGGCGTAAAGCTCTTCCAGCTTCTTCCACATTGCCGCTTCGTCCACGCCGCCCAGCAGGTTCTTGCGGAATTTCACCGTCCGGAACCACTGGATGATCGCTTCCTGCTCCGGGCTGATACAGCTTTCCTCTGCACCGGCCAGCCGCTGGGGCGCTTTCTTCTTCGCCATGCGGTCAGCCCCCTTTAGTCATCTTCCTTACGGTGCTTGCGCAGCATCAGCAGGGCCACGCCGCCAGCCACCACAGCAAGGATGACGATGTAAGGCAGGGTGTCGAGGAGGACACCAAGGTCAGGTTGCAGGGTGCAATTATTGGTAAAGGCAATCGTCTTAGCGTCCGTACCAATCGTCACACTTGCTTCTCGCCTATTCTCAGGTGTTCCGGAATCAACCACATAGCTGGTCTCGTACTTTTCGCCTGAATAATTATCCTCTACAACCTTGTATTGGCCGCTCGGTAGATTCTTGAAGATAATCGAAGCTCCGTCTTTCAGCGTAAACTGACCATTACCTTTCCATTCAACCTTTGCACGATCTGCTTCACTAATCTCAATATTGGTATCAGTGATATTTGCCGCTGTGCCATCAGCTTTGGTAATTGTAAAGGTAAAGGCTTTGTTGGTGTCGCCAAGTTTGCCGGTAACGGTTTTGGAGACGGTCAGGTTTGCAGAAGCAGGCACATACTTTGCGTAGAAAGTTGTATCTTCTTTAATGGTATCTTCATCAAAATCAAACTTGCTACCTTCCGTGCAGTCCTGATTTGTATACCAACCATCAAAGGTGTAAACTGTACCATCTGGGGTTGTTTTAGTTTTCGGGCAGGTTGCTTCAGTCTGACCTTCACCAATAACATCCGGGCGGGCAATCGCTTTCAGCGAAATCGAAGTACTCCCTTCTGGGACAGTAAATGCTCCGCCATAATCACGCACTAGAGCAAAGGTATCTTTACCCACATCCTGAACCATAAACTTGACGTTGATGTGCGTTGTATCATGGAGCACTATCAAACCATCCAGATGGTACGTCATTTTTTTATCACTGACCGACGAAATCGGAGATTTATATATGCCCTTCGTGTATTTGGGTTTATAGTTCTCTTCACCCGTCCAGTCTCCATCCTCGCCGTTTTTGCCAGTATTGGCTCCACCCGCAGCAACGACCTCGTACCATTCAATTGTGTACGTGCCTACAGTATTCGCTTTCGTTGGATCCTTCTCAATTTCCTTTTGGATTTCTTTCGGGAGTGATTCGTAATAGTAGTCCTTGTATTTGCCATCCTGTTTAATCGGAATCACAGGAAACTGTCCAGAATCAACTATAATTTCAGTTCCCAACTTCGTAGCAATAACGGCCGTGTCATAAATTGAGGTACGTTTATTGTATTTACTCGGAGCATCTACATTTGAAATCGTACCAACGGCCATGCCGTTCCACGCTTTATTTTCAGCTTTATTACCATAGTAATCACCCGAATAGCCCAAAACCTGCGTGTAAACATAAAGATTGTAAGGAGATGTCGGATTATCGCTCTTCACAACTGTAATCTCCAGCTCATCGCCGTTACCTTCCGGATCTTTGCTCTTAGGGTCACCATAACGGTGAGCAACCGTCACCTTACCCTCTTGCGTAACCCTTATCCGTACTGTTTTGTAGGTATCTCCTGTACCTTTTATCTGATTAACTTCTTTATTTTTACTGTTTATAAATACCGCATTACCGTTAGTCTTGTCCGGATTAAGTCTCCATGTGTGATTGTAGTTTGTTTTTCCGTTTTTGGCCCGCAGTGTAATCGTTGCACCAACCGGAACTTTTGTATCGCCCTGAATGCCGCTGATGCTACTGATCGTAGCAATTCCATCATTCACATTCGGGTACTCAACGCCATCGATCTCAATGCTGACGATCTCAATGCCGTCATCATCGAAGTCTTCACTTCCCTGATCCGGATATTCCAGTGCAATCACAAAGGGGCTGAAGCTGGAGGTCTCGAAGGTCAGGGTGCCATTCTCATAGCTGACAACATCCAGTTTTTCCACGGTGCCGTCGTTTTTCTGGTGGAGCACCTTCAGCGCATCGGCAGTGAGCGCTCCCATTTCTTCCATTTCCGCAATATCCGGCAGCTTGTCCAGACCAGAAACGGTAACGGTAGCCTTCTGGCCCTTGGCAGGCTGCACCGTTTCGCCCTTAGCGTTCTTGGGGGAGATCTTCAGGCCCAGAAGGGGCTGCATCCCCTGAAGCTCACTCTTGTAAGTATCACAGAACTCCGTCATGGAGTTATCGCCCATGTGGGTCACGCTGACGTGGTCTGCGGCAGAGGGCAGATTTTTCACCTCCACCGGCAGGGTTGTGGTTTTCGGGTTACCTTCCTCGTCCTCGTAGGAAGCAGAGGCTTTGGCAGTCAGATCCACAGGCACGGGGTTCTTGTCCACCAGATCCTCGTGATCCACGTCCTCTTCCTCATCGGAACCCACGGTACCGTCCTTCCATGCGGCGTAGACGTTCACGGTGGTGGTCTTGTCGTCCAGAATGTTGCTGGTGGGGTCGGTGAGGTTCAGGCGCACCCGGTTGCCAAACTCGTCCAGCGTGTACCAGTAGTCAAACTGCCGCAGTTCGCCCTTGGGGTCCCGGTTGGAGGAGGGGTTCTCGATGTAGCTGCTGTAATCCGCAATGGTCTCTGCCCGGGGCACAGCCTGAATAAAGTACAGGTTCCACAGAACCTCACCGTTCCGGGCCAGATACTCGCTCTCCGTCATATTGTTGATCTGTGCCTGAGCGGTAATGTCCTGCAGGTCAAGGGTGTTCAGCTCCCTCAGCCAGAAGCGGTAGACCACCATATCCTGCAGCTTTTTGATCTCGTCGCCGGAAACGACCACTTTGTCATCAGGCTTTTCCACCACGTCGTCCTCGCCGGACCACTGGGTCTCGGGTTCGGGGTCGGTACCGGTGCTGGAGCTGGGGCCGTACTCAATGACGGTGCCCCACTCTGTTTCCTTAACGTTGGGGCCGCCTTCGAGGTTGTCCTCGCCGCCCTCCACAGGCCGGGTGGCAACTTCGTCCTCGCCAAAACCGGCAGCTTCGCCTTCATCGTATACTTCGCGCGGCTCGCCGAAACCGGCAGCTTCGTCCCCGCCAAAACCGGCAACTTCGTCGTCAGGATAGGATGCCTCGCCGTCATCTACGGGCCGGGAGGCCTCTTGATTAACCTGAGGATCGATCAAACCCTCCGTTGCAAACACCGGCACAAGGCAGGTGCAGATGACCGCAAGCGCCAGACAAAGCGCAAAAACGCGCTTCACCAGCCTATCTTTTTTTCCGTGATGATTTTTCCGCACAGTGGAGCCCTCCCTGCATCATAGTATTTTTGGCAAAACCGGAGGAAAAGATATTCAACTTTTGTCGTTTTTCTTTCCCTTGGCAGGTTATTTTTACCAGATACATCATTATCGTAATAATAGCATGTATATCCAGTATTTTCAATAGTGAAATTTTATTTTCCCTTCCCCTTTTCAGACAAAATATTCTGCGATATACAGCACGTTATGAACCGTCGCAATATCATTGCGGGGAGTAGAACAGTCCGACTTATCCGCACGCCCGCCGCATTGATATATCACGCAGTTTTGTGTTGTATCTTCGCAGTTTCACTCTCTATAATACATGAAACGCAGATTCCTTTCACTTTTTTTCGAGATTTTTTGAAAAAAGTTTTCGGGGGAGATGGAAAACCCCACCGTCATCCCTTCGGGATGCCACCGCCCCTAGTAGGGGCGGCCTTGGCAAAGAGGATAGGCTTTGCGCCATGCCAAGGGCCCCACTACTAGCGGGGGCTGTCGCCGCAAGGC
>UMDP01022793.1_pt1 | contig 29446 bp, 26 predicted proteins | sample 1964521 | NCBI WGS metagenome assembly UMDP01 (sample SAMEA4835997, study PRJEB28245) | human gut metagenome | biome: gut microbiome; material: fecal sample | place: Denmark | collected 2008 | reverse complement strand
TCAGTTATATAACAACAATCTATTAAGTATTATTAGTTTTTCATCTTTAAATGATTCTATATATAATCAAAGGATTTTTATGAGTTCCTTATTATTTTCATTTATCATTTTAAATTTAAATTTTTTTACCTATTTTCTATTTAAGAGGAGATATTATGTATCAATTAATTAAATTATATTTTCGTTTATTTTTTAAAAATAATAAAGGTTTACTCATTATTCTTATTTTACTTTTTACGTCTTTCTCAACTTTATATATAAATCTACATCAAACAAAAATAAACCGTGATACTACTACACAAATTTATGATCAATATATAGATAAATACTCTGGTATTCCAAATAATTCAAAAGAAAAACAAATTCTAAAAGAATTAGATTCTTATGAGAATAATGAAGATATTTTAAAAGAATATCAAAATCATCAAATTACTCAAAAAGAATATCTAAAAAAACAAAGAAAAAATAATTCTAATATTTTAAAAAAAGATGCATTAAATTCTTTCTACTTATATTATTTAAAAATTAAAAATACTCAAAATAAGGAAATAGCTAATACAAAGTATACTGATTGTTTAAATTTTAACAATCTAGATTTTATTATCATTCTCTTTCTTTTCTTTCTTATTTATAGTATCTATTTAAAAGAAATAGATGATCATATATGGATTTATGAAAAAACAACATCTAATGGTATTAAGAATGCTAAAAAGAGTAAAATATTTGTATTTAGTTGTATATGGGGATTATTTTTAATTTTAATGACTATTGGTAAAATACTTATTTTTAAACATTTTTCTAGATTAGATTTTTCAATAATTAATATTCCTTGGTGTTCAAAAAATTGTCCAAATATTTCATTAATAACATTTATATGCTTTTGTACATTTCTTTACTATATAGCGAGTTATCTTTTATGTAGTCTAAGTATTTTACTAAAAAAATTTATTCATTCTAATATCTTTATTTTGCTTGTACTTTTTATTTTCGTCTATATTCCTTTAGCTTTCTTAGGAAATAGTATACATATTCTCTATTTTCCTTTTATTAGTTTTCTTGTTCCTGGTCGTTATTTTGCAGGTTATGGTGAAAAAATGTTAGGCATAGATTTTCATATAGTAACTATTGAATTGATTATTATCTTTATATTCTTCCTTCTTTCTTTTTTTAAAGGAAAAAGAACTAACTTGATTTTTCTTTCTTTATTAATATTAATAACTGGTTGTTCAAGTAATCAAAATAATTCATCTAGTTTTCAATACAACAGTTATCATGAACTTAACTTTGCGGAAAATAAAGAATATTATTATTTTTCTAATAAGATAATAGATAAAAATGATTGGAAAGAGTATTCTTTAATAAGAAATCTTTATGAATCTAGTAATAATTTAATTAACGTGTTTCCTCAAAAAGATGGTTTTTTTTATACTATTGACGATGATGAAAGTGAATATTTATATCTCTTTAATAATGATTTTCAAGATGTTAAATTAAAAAAGTTATCTTCTTTACAGAAGAATTTTATGAATATAGAACAACAACATATCCCTATTTCAGATAAGAATATATTAGGTATTATTGGTAACAGGAATAGATATTATATTATTTATAGTGACAAAATAACTAATCAAAATAATAAAGTTGTTTATAAAGGAAAATTAACAAACCATTATTCTATTTATCATCAATATCTTTATTTTCTACAAGATGATTATACAATCATTAAAATATCTCTAGATACATTTAAAAAAGAAAAATTAGATACTCCATTATGTGATTATTTCTATATAAAAAATAATCATCTCTATTTACACAATATTCAAGATGATAAGTTATATTGTGATAATCAAATTCTATTTAATGAACAAATTGAAAATAGTGATATATATAAAGATAAACTATATTACACCCAAAATGATGGTTTATTTATGTATGATTTTACTTATAAAGAAAGTACCTTGTTAACAAAAGAAAAAGTATATTCATTAAAAATATCAATAGATGGAAAATATTTATCTTATATAACAGATAGCACTAAAAAAAATAAAGAAATTAAAATAATCATTAAAGATTTAAAAAAGAATAAAATAGTATATGTTAGAGATGCATAAAAGTCATGGATAAACCATGACCTGTTTGTGAAAATTTATGTCCTTTGATATCACTCATTTTAGTGATTTCTGTATTATCTTTTTTAGTGATAATTGCTGGATATGAGTATGTATGTGGAATTGAAAAATCATATTTTTTCTTTCTTTCAGCAGTAATAGCCACTTGGTTAGTTACTAAATCATATTTATCTGAATCAAGTCCAGCAATTAAACTATACCATTTAACTTCTACAAATTTAACTTTGACCCCTAATTCTTTAGCAAGCGCTTCTGATACTTCTACATCATAACCTACTAAATTATCGTTATCATCATGATAAGAGAAAGGAGCAAATATCCCTTCTGCTCCAATCACGATTTCTTTATTTTCTTGAATTTTATCCCATGTATTTTCTTATTTAGATGAAGCACATCCTGTTGTCACACTTGCTAGTAAGGTAAGTGCTAATAATTTAATCCCTAATTTTTTCATTGTTGTTTTCCCTTTATAATAGATGATATTCATGTTCCCATTTACTATTTACAAAATAATTAGCTGCTTTTTTAGCTTCAGCTAAATCCATGAATGTATAATTTCCACATTCTTCTTCCTTAGCCCCTGGAATCTCTTGATCCCAAGAGGCAATTTGACTATAAACATCTTTTACAACTTCTTTAATCACTTCTAAATCTAAATCTCTCACAATCAAATAAAAGCCTGTCATACAACCCATTAGTCCAAAATAAATCACTTGATCTTTATATTTACCATTTCTAAGTAATGTTGCGCCAATATGTTCAATCGTATGTGCTGCTTCTGGTTTTAAAGCTGGCTCAACGTTAGGTTGTGTCATTCGAATATCATATGTAATCAAATCCCCATCAATTCTTGATACATAAACTCCTTTAGTTAGTTTTCGATGATCAACACTAAAACTTGTAATTCTTTCCATTTTTAATTCCCCCATTTTATTTTGTACCAATTTATTCATTTCATATATAATTAATATGATATAAGAATATAACATTCACTTATCCATGTCAAGCAAAAGCTATGTGACTAAAAGAATTAAAATTTTTTATTTTTTTAAAGAAAAAAGCAAAAAAAGAGACGATATATATAGTAGGAGGTATATTTTATGGAAGGTATAATTGAAAAAAGTTCATCTAATCATAAACTAGTATTAGATAACTATTGTAAGTTGATTATTTGTCATGAAGAAATATTAAGTAGAATAGTTATATGTTTTGTTGATGAAGCAAAACATTTAACTCTGAATGAGATTGAAAGATTGATCAAAGAAAAGAAATCTTTTCAACATTTAGATAAAGAAAACTTTATTCCCTATAGTGGTAAAACGAATTATGATTTCCTTTGTACGATTGATTTATCACAAAGAATCTATCTAAATGTTGAAATACAAAATGACCCCAATCCAGGTTATTCTCTGATTACACGAGGTCTTACTTATATCTCAAGAATCATGACCACACAATGGAAAAATGAATATTATGACTATGATTATAATCATATAAAGAAAGTCTATTCAATTTGGATATTACCACAATCTGCCAAAAAGAATGATGGTCATATCAATGCATATAAGATAGATGAAATAAATATCAATGGAACAACAATAGAAAGAATAGAAACCTATGACAAAGGTGTACTTATTATGATATACTTAAACAAAGAACATGATACTAATGAAAAGTATATAATCTATGATAACATACTAACACCACTTGTTGCTTTTTTAAATAATGTATTAAGTTATCAAGAAAAAAGAAGAATCATGAAAGAATATGGATTTAATGTAATAGATAAGGAGGTAGAAAAGATGTGTAACTTAGGAGAAATGATTGAAAGAGAAGCAATTCAAAAAACGAAACAAAGTGAAAGAAAAAAAAGAAATATCATGGTAGTAAAAAATCTTATTCATAATTTAAATACTACTTTTTCTAACGCAGTAGAATTACTAGGATTACCTCAACAAGAAATTGATGAAATTAAAAAATATTTTCAATCATAAAGAAAATGTATCAACTTAAATCTATAAGTTGATACATTTTTATTGATAATTTAATACAAATAATTCTTCATTATTTTTTATAACATTTAAATCATAATCATAAACTTCTTTTAAAGTCTTTTGATTAATCACTTCATGAGGTTTTCCTTGAAACATCAGTTGTCCATTTTTCATTGCTATAATTTCATCACTATAATGAATTGCTTGATTAATATCATGATGTACCATAATAATAGTGATTTGATATTCTTTGTTTATTTTTCTTAATAAATTAAGTGTCTCTATTTGAGCTTTAATATCTAAATATGTTGTTGGTTCATCTAATAAAAGTATAGGTGTTTTTTGTGCTAAAGCTAAAGCTATCCAGACACGTTGTTGTTGTCCTCCTGATAAGCTATTTAACATTTTATTTTGATGTTCTTTAAGATTTGTGACTTCTATTGCCCAATCTATTATTTGCTCATCTTCTTTTGAAAGAGATTGATGATAATTAAGATAAGGTAATCTTCCATAACCTATGATTGTTCTAACATTTAAATCCCCATATACTTGATTCTTTTGATGTACAACAGCTACTTTTCTAGCAAATTCTTTAATTTTATAATCCCATATATTTTTATTATCTAACTCAATTGATCCTTGTTGTATTTTATAAATACGACTTAATAGCATTAAAAGTGTTGATTTACCACTTCCATTAGGTCCAATAATGGTTGTTATTTTTTGATCTTTAAACTGTATATTTATATCTTTCATATAAGATTGATGATTATAACTAAAAGATAAATGATTAACTTTCATATAAACTCCTTTTTAATAATAAGATAAATATTGGACCACCTATCATTGACATAATAATTCCTGCACTTATTTCATAAGGAGCCATCAATGTTCTACCTATTGTATCAGCAACTAATAAAATAATAGCTCCACATAAGGCAGTTGTTGGGATAAGATATTTATGTTGATTACCTACAAATAAACGTGCTAAATGTGGCACAAGTAAACCTACAAAGCTTAATATTCCAGCAATAGCAACAGATATACTGCATAATAAAACAGCTAATAAAGATAAAATAAAACGATATGTATTTACATTGATTCCTAATGATAATAATGTACGATCTTCTAATCCTAATAAATCACATGCTTGTGTTAAAAAAAGTAAGATTATTAAAATTGGCACAATATAAATCATTAAAAGAAATACATCATTCCATGAATATAAAGTAATTGTTCCTGCTGAAGATGAAATAGAAGCTGACATACTTTCTATAAGAGAAACAATGGCATTCATAGTATAATGAATTGCTACACCAACAAGAATAATTCTTGTGGTATTTAAACCTGATTTCCAAGATAAACTATAAATAATAATAAATGTTATTAAGCCTCCTAGACATGTAATCATTGGTTTAAATACATATAAATCAGGTAAAAAAATACCAACTAAAAGACTCACAATATTTGCCCCTGCACTTATTCCTATTAATCCAGGATCTGCTAAAGGATTTTTAAGAACAACTTGAAATAATAATCCAGATAAAGCTAATGCACACCCTACAAGCATTGTTACAATAACTCTAGGAAAACGTATTTGATAAATACTTGCTACATCTTTGTTATATTCTATAAATAAACCTTTCATTAGTTGTATAAAAGATACTTTAATTGATCCTATATTAATTGCTAGAAAAAAGCATATTCCTAAAATAATCATTAAACCTAATATAAATAATAATGGATTCTTTTTAATGATTTTCATATAAAATTCCTTCTAAATCTTCTAATCCCTTTTGATAATTAAAATTAGCACTCATTCCAAAATACTCATGATTTAAATCAAATACTTTATTATTTTTAACAGCATCAAATTGTTGCCATGTTTCATTATTAGAAAACTCTTCTTGAAAATAAGCCATTACTTTTTCAGGCATTGCATGACTTGTTCTTAAAATAAGATCAGGATTTTGTTTTAACATATCTTCTACACTTACATTAACAAAATCTTCCCCATTTCCATCTCCATAAATATTCGTACCACCTGCTAATTTTACTAAATCTCCAACATAACTAGATTCAGTTGCTACAACATAACTTCCTCCTGGAAGACCCATTAAAATAAGTACACGTGGGCTCACATTGTTTTGATATTTTTCTCTAAAAGAAATCATATAATTTGTATAATCATCAATTAATTTTTGTGCTTTTTTTTCTTTATTGAAGAATTTTCCTAATTCTTCAATACTTTTATACATTCCTGATAAACTTTTTAAATTTAAAAAACTTGAACTTATTTTTATTTTTTCATATTTACTTGCTAAATCACCTTCTAATGAATTAGGACTTAAAATAAGATCTGGTTTTAATGTAGAAAGTTTTTCCATATCTGGTGACATTGCATTCCCTAATTGAGTTGCCTTTTTATATTTCTTAGGAACTGAATAACTATCACTTTGAGGAATACCAACAACCTGTTTTGCTGGTACATCTAATTGGTCTAATATTTCAGTTACAGAAACAGATGTAGCAGCAATTGTTACTTCTTCATTTGTTTGGACTTCTTGATTTTGATTAACACATCCGGTTAATAAAGAAATTAAACAAATAAAAATAAAACTATTTTTTAATTTTTTTAACATAAACTACACCTCCTACAACGATCACTCCTAAGACTCCAATAACCCATAAAGAATAATGAGAACTTGCTTTTTGTTCCTTTTGATTTTTCTTTTTTATATTTTTGGTAGTTAATTTTAATTTTATATCTACTTTTCCTTTTGAATTAACTAAATGATTACTTAATCCTGTCGCATTTTCCATTAATGATTCTTTTGTAATTGTCCCTACTGTAGCTTGTGACGCTTCTGTATTTTCAACAGCTTTTGGCGTTGTTTCCTCTTGTGATTTTGGTGTTGATGATTGAGTTGTTGTACTTGATTGATTTTCTGTTGATGTTGTTGGTGCTTGGCTTTGTGGAATCATTTGGCTGTTATAAACACCTGTTCCAGATATTGCCGAGGAAATATTAGGTTTAATAAAAAACTGAACATCTCTCCCCATAGGACTTACATACATAATAGGACTAATATAAATATCTAATGAACTTACTTGTATTCTATAATGATTAACTGTATCTCCATTTGCACTACTACTTCCTGTTTTAGTTGCTGATACAGAAGACATAGCACCACTTGATGTCATGACTTTAAAACGTACATTACTAACATTAGAAGCTAATCCAAGTCCTACAGTGATATAATATTTTCCTCCTGTTTGTTCAAGTAATAATTGTCCTTCAACAATATTACCTACCATACTATCGCCTAAAGCAATATTTTCTCCACCATCTTCTGTTTTACCTGTAAGAGGATTAACATAACTTGTTGAACGACTTATTAAATAAGCGCCATCATTTAAAGCATTTACTGGCGATAAAAATAACAACATCATCAAAGCAATAATATTTATCTGTAATATTCTTTTCATAATTCCTCCATAGAAATAATGAGGCATATTTTATGCCTCATATTTTTTTTGTAAAACAACAAACATAAACAATGAAATCATACCTAATACACTCATCATTGTGATAGGGGCTTGATCTCCTGTTTTTACTGCTTGACTTTCTTGTTGATTATCTTTTGTAGTTTCTGTTTTATTTTCAGTAGCTGTATTACTTGCTTGATTTTGATTATTTTCTTTTGGATCTTCTTTTTTAGTATTTGTTTCTAATTCAGTTTTATCTGAAATATATGTTAATGTACTATAATCAACTTTAATTCTTGCTTCTAAATCCATATTACCCATCATAGCAACATGTGGATTCATCATAACATTGATATATTCATCTTCATGAGGTAATTCAAATGACCATAATGTTGGATTACCTTGTGTATCTTTTTCTATAATTGTAGCACTATGATTTTTATAATCTTCTTGAGCACTTCCAATATAGAATTCTTGTAAACTTGCTTTAATTGTTCCAAATGACATTTCTTTTGTAGAAATATACATTGTTGCTTTTCCATCTTTAACAATAATTTTAGCTTTAGAATCTAAAGCAGCAGCTGCCATAGATGCTTTATCACTTGTTGCATTCCATAATGCAACATCTACACTATATGTACCATCTTGATTAAATCTAGAAGGAATTACTTTTGTTAGATGATCTAAATCTAAAGATAATCTAGCAGTAGCACCTCTATTACTTCCGCCGTAATAGAATTTAACATTTGTAAGTTTTACATTTTGATCTAATTTAAATTGAACCTTTGTTGGATGTCCATTTTCTTCTTCAATAATTGTTGCTTCTTGATATGTTCCATCTTTTAATTGATATTCCATTTTATCAACTGAAGCTGTTTGACCATACATTGTCATTTCTTTTAATTTTAATGTAACAGTAACTTCATTATTGTTAACATTTATTTGTGCTGATTCAATTGCCTTAGCTGCCATTGATTGATCATCATTATTTTCTTTTAAAACATCAACTGGAACATTATATGTACCATCTTCTAAAACATATTCTTTTTGTAAGTGTTGAACATTATCTAAATCTAATGTTAATGTTACATTTGTAGGATAATCATTCCCTTGTCCCATCATAGCATTCATAAAATCAACTGTAATAGATAATACTGTTGAATTATTTTCATCTAATTGAGGTAAATCAAATAAAATCTTTTCAGGAACTTCTACATCTACTGTTTGTCCACCCATCCCTTGTGTAGACTTTTCAACTTTTGTTGAAAGTGTTGTACCATTAGCAATTGTTAGAACATTTGCATAATATTCTTTTCCTAAATTAATAATCATATTTTGTAAAGTAGTAATTGCTTGCATTTTTCCATCTTCATTTACTTTTACTTCTAATGAATCTCCAAATGCTTTTGCAAAAGCTGTTTGTACTGCTGGAATTGGTGCAGCACTTGTTAAACTTTTGATTGGAACTTGATATGTTCCTGCTTTTGATAAATCATTATTTAATGCATGTACTGAATTAAATGATGTAAGTTGTAAACATAATGCCATCATTAGGGCTAATGTTATTTTTAATAATTTTTTCATGTTGACCTCCCTTTTGTAAGTTAGCTTAAACTAACTAAAGAGAGTTTAGCATTTCTTTTCCATTTTTCAATATTTTATTTTGTTTCAGGTGTGTAACATAAAAGATACTATTTTATGATTATTTGTTGATATAACTACACTTTTATAGATGTTTTACATGTGAAACAAAAAAGCCTTCCATCAAAGGAAGACTTTTATTTTTTATATTATTTTTCGAAATCAAATTCTTGGAAAACATCACTTACTGGTAAATTATTTTCAATACTTTCAATTGTTTTAGCAAGTAATGAAGCTACTGAAACAACTTTTAATTTATCGAATTTCTTTTCTTCAGGTAAGATAATTGTATCAGTTACAACTACTTCTTTAGCTGAACAGTTTTTCAATCTTTCAACAGCTGGTCCTGAGAATACTGGGTGTGTACATGCAACAAATACATTTTTAGCACCTTTTTCAAGTAACATATCAATACCTGCTACAATAGTTCCACCTGTATCGATCATATCATCAATCATGATACAGTTTTTACCTTCAACATCACCTAATACACCCATGATTTCAGCAACGTTAGGTTTTGGTCTTCTTTTATCAATGATAGCTACTGGACAATCTAAAGCAACTGCCATTTTACGAGCACGAGTAGCTCCACCATGATCTGGTGAAACAACACAGATATCATCTAAGTTTTTATTTTTGAAATAATTACAGATTAATGGTAATGCTTGCATATCATCTACAGGAATATTGAAGAATCCTTGGATTTGTGCAGCATGTAAATCAATTGTTACAACACGATTAACACCAGCAGTTGTTAATAAATCAGCAACTAATTTAGATGTAATTGGTTGTCTAGGCTTTGCTTTTCTATCTTGTCTAGCATATCCAAAGTATGGCATGATAGCTGTAATTTCTCCAGCTGATGCTCTTTTTAAGGCATCTGCTAAAACTAAGATTTCCATTAAGTTTTCAGTAACAGGATTAGATGTTGATTGGACAATGAAAACATCTTTTCCACGAACTGATTCATCAATTTCAACTAAGATTTCTCCATCAGCGAAATGGTGAACTTTTGATTTTCCCATTTCACAACCTAAATTATCACAAATATCTTGTGCTAATTCTACTGATGATGATAAAGCAAATACTGTAATTTTGTTTTTCATTTTTTCTTTTACCCCTATTTTCCTATTTTATTTCTTTTTTCTTCTAATACTTTACTATAACCTTCTTTGTTCACTTGTCTACTTCTAGCAATTGCAAAAGCATCTTCATGAACTTCATCTGTAATTGTTGATCCAGCAGCAATAAATGCATTTTTACCAACAGTTACAGGAGCAACTAAATTAGAATTGCAGCCAACGAAAACGTTGTCTTCAATTACTGTTTGGAATTTATTTTTTCCATCATAGTTGCTAGTAATAGTACCGCAGCCAATATTTACGTTTTCACCAACTGTCGCATCTCCAATATAGCTTAAGTGCGCAGCTTTACTTCCTTTACCAAAAGTTGCTTTTTTCATTTCCACAAAGTTACCCATGTGGACATTTTCTAAGATATGACAATGATTTCTAAGTCTTGCATATGGTCCGATATCAACACCGTTTTCAATAATCGAATCAGCAATAACAGAGAATTTAATTTCTACGTTATCTTTGATTTCTACATTATCAAATTCACAATAAGGTCCAATATGACATCCATTACCAATCACTGTTTTTCCTTTAATAATACATCCTGGTTCAATTGTTGTATCATGACCAATCACTACATCTCTACCAATATAAGTATTTGTCATATCTACAATATTTACACCATCTAATAGATGTTTTTTATTAATACGATATTGTAATTGTTTTGTTGCTTCTTGTAATTCAAACTTATCATTAATTCCACCAACTTCTGATAAGTCATCAATTTTATAACCACCAACATTTAAATTTTGATGATTCATAATTTCAATTACATCTGTAATATAGTATTCATTTTGAGCATTGTTATTTGTTACTGATTCTAATGCTTTAAATAAAGCAGCATTATCAAAGCAATATTCTCCAACATTCATTTCAGAAATATTTCTTTGTTCATCTGTACAATCTTTATACTCAACAATACCTTTAACTTGATCATTTTCTCTAATAATACGACCAAATTTCTTATTTAAGTCACAATCACATGTCATGACTGTTCCTTTCATTTGATGTTCATTATGATATTGAATTAACCCTTGTAATGTTTCTTTAGTAATTAATGGTGCATCACCATTTAAAACAATAGTTGTTCCTTCTTTATCTCCTAAAACATCTTTTGCTTGCATCAATGCATGTCCAGTTCCTAATTGTTCTTTTTGCATTACGAACTCAACACCATCAACAAGTTTCATGACTTCTTCAGCTTTATGTCCAACAATAACATAAATACCATCAACACCTAAACCTTTTAATTCATCAACGATATGACAAACCATAGGTTTATATAAAACTTCATGTACTACTTTAGGCTTGTCGGATTTCATTCTTGTACCTTTTCCGGCAGCCATTACTACTGCGTAAGTTTTCATCGTCACACCCCTCTACGACGTCATTCTAACAAAATATAACTCATAATTAAAGATGAATAAGACAATTTATTGCAAATTCCTACATCTTTTCAAAAAAAGAAAATCTTATCACAGATTTTCTTCCTTGTTTAAAATTTTCGATTTTCTAACAAAAAAATAACGTTTTCTAAAGAATTCATATCCTTTATTCATAATTTCTTGATTTCTAGTAATACCAAATACACATGAACCACTTCCTGACATTAAAGCTCCATCATAACCTAACTTCATCATTTCTTTTTTGATTTCTTTAATTTGTGGCACCATTTTAATAGAAGGAAGTTCTAATGTATTTTGTAGATTATCAATAACTGCTTGATAATCATTCATTTCAATTCCTTTTTTCATCTTTCTGCAATCTTGATGTTTTACCTTAGATAAATCTAATGAAGTAAATGCTTTTTGAGTTGAAACACCTTTTTTAGGTTTTACAAGTAATAAATAAGCTTCAAAAGGTTCATCAATAAATTGTAATTTTTCACCAACACCTTCAACAAAAGCTGTTTTTTCATAAATACAAAATGGAATATCTGCTCCTACTTCTTTTCCTAAAGCAGCCATTTCTTCATAAGATAAATTTAAATGAAATAATTTATTCATAGCTTTAATAACTGCTGCTCCATCAGCACTTCCACCAGCTAATCCTGCTTGCGTTGGAATATGCTTATAGACAAAGATCTTAACACCTTTTTTTAATCTGTATCTTTCTTGCATCAATTGTGCAACTTTATACATAATATTTCTTTGATCGGTAGGAACGATCTTACTATTTGACTCAATTTCAATTCCTTCATCAATGACATTAATATAAATGAGATCATGTAAAGTAATAGGTGCCATGATCATTTCTAAATCATGATATCCATCTTCTCTTTTTCTTACAACATCTAACGCTAAATTTACTTTTGCATATGCTCTTACTTTCATTTTTCATTACCTCGGATACAAATTTCTGGCAACCCCTCTTGTATCAATTCCACCAACACCTAATTGTTTAAAAGAGGTTTTTTCTATAACTTTTTCTAAATCAACATACTCTTTAATATTTGTACTTGCGATTTGAGTTGTGATAATAACAGGATCTAACGCATGAATATTTTTTCTTGAAGGACTTGATGCAAAGTTAGCACCACTCGCTACTAGAAGTTCATAGTATGACTGACACGCTCCTGCAAAGATTACTAATGCATCTTTGTCGGGTTGATATTCTCTAGCCTTTTTGATTGCTTCTACAAAATCTAAACTGTGCAAATAATCTTGACTATTTCTTTTATGTCCATTTTTTTTCAAGGCATCATGTCCTGTAATGACTAAAAGATGTGGATTATGTTTTTTTAATAGGTTGGTTATTTTACTAGCAAACTCTTCTTCTTTAAAATAATAACCATATGCTCTAATACCATATTCTTGATATTTTTTCATACACATCTTTAAATAAGAAGGATCTCCATCTAAATGTAAAACACTTCCCTTTAAACATTTTTCTTGTGGTAAATGCACATCTTCTATTACTCTTTTCTCTTGAACAAGCTCTAAATCATCTATTTCACTATCCGCAATAAGACGATACTCTATTCCTCTTAAATAACAAATATTTTCTTGTATATCAATGACTTCAAAAATAATATCTTGATGATATTTTTTTCTACTTACAATATCACCTATCTTCATTCTATCACCATTATATAGTATGTTTATATAATGATTTTGTGATAGCCTGATAATCTTCTAATGTAAGTTGTTCACATCTTAATTTTTGATCTATTTGATTTTCATTTAAAACATCTAATGCATTTTGATATTCTTGTTTTAAATTATTATAAATCGTTTTTCTTCTTTGTTTAAAAGCACTATTTAATACTTTATATAAATCTAAATTAGCTTCCTTATTAATTGTAATCTTTAAAATAGCACTATCAATATGAGGTGCAGGAATAAAAACATTTTGACTTACTGTAAACATATATTCAATTTTACCCATATCTTCAATCATATACATCAGTGGACTTTTATAATCGCTTGTATATTTTAAAGCCACTTCTTTTTGTACCATCACGACAATTTCATCAATAACTTTACTTTCAGTTAAAACCTTTTCAATAATTTGAGTTGTAATATAATAAGGCAAATTAGCTACTAAAATAACTTTTTCATACTTATCCTTTAAAGTCATTAAATCCTCTAAATTTACTTTTAAAAAATCTTCAAAAACAATCTCAATATTTTCCTGATTTAAAAACTCTTCATAGACTCCTTTAAAACGTGTATCTATTTCATAGCTTCTTACATATCCTGCATAACGTGCTAATACTTGAGTTAAAGCACCAATTCCAGGTCCTACTTCAATCACTGCACATTTTTCATTAACACTTGAACAACGAACGATTTTTTCTACGACATGAGGATCAATTAAAAAGTTTTGCCCATATTTCTTTTTAGGATATAAATCATATTTATCTAATATATATTGAGTTGTACTTTTAGTCGCTATATCCTTCATTCTCTAACTCCTTCTCTATCATTTCCCTGGAAATACCCACCATATTTAATCTTTTAAACAAAGTTTTTGCATTGCCATATCCTAAATGAAATAAATCATAAACCTTTAATCTTTTCTTTTTATCTCCAATAATATCTAATTCTAAAAACTCTTTCCAAGAAATACTTTCTTCTTGATTTGAAAATGTAACAACATTTTCAATTGCTTTCTTTACAGCTTCTTTATTTGCTTCAGCAATACCTAGTTTCTTTTTACCAATTGCATCTTTTCTATCAACAAAAGCATGTTTACAATTTTGTACATATTTCTCCACTTGGTTTCTAATCCTTAAACCTGGATAATCTGGATCTGTTAAAACAATAACACCTCTTGTCTTACTAGCCTCTTTAATAAGCTCTAATGTTTTATCATCTAATCCTAGTCCATGTGTTTCAATAGTATCTACATCATATAATTCTTTTAATAATTGGCTATCTGTTTTTCCTTCAACAACAACAATTTCATTAATTCTTTTCATAACTTTACCATTTTAAATAAATCATCTTCAATTGATCATTCGTGATATATTGAATATGATCTACCCCTTCTATTAAACGATAGGCATCTCCTTTTTTTGTTAATCTTTCTTTAGCATCATTATATACTTCATTTGAAAATTGAAAATAACATTCTCTTTGATTTTTATTTATTTTAGCTTTTAAAGTATTTAATTGATATAAATCAAAATACAACCCTTCTTCTTTAAAATAAGTATGTTTATCATTTTTAGTTATTTTATAATGATCATCTAAATCATACATTTGTTTCATTGTTTGACTATCAAACATCAAATAATTATTATTGATGATTTCCTCATCATCTAATACTAAATCACCCCAGGTTGCATCTATATAATAATAATCATTGTCATATTTTATCATATTTATTGCATGTTTGTCTTTTCTTCCTTTTATTGTTTTCCCTGTTAAATATGTTGCTTTAAAATGCAATTGATTGAGTAGATATTGCATTGTTTTTGCATAACCACTACAAACTGATTGATGATTAATAAGAACACTGATTATTTCTTGGTTATATTTTGCTTGTTCATTATACTTACAATGAGTAATAACATCATCATAAATATATTTTATTTTTTGATAGGATTTTAAATCTTGTGTATCCTCTTTTAGTTGTTTGACAATTCTCTTTATCCTTTTTTGATCTTTAAGAATTTCTTTTTCTTTCATACTATATTCAAAATTAAAAAGACCTTTTGTATTAAGAGACCATTCCTTAATATAAAATAACTCTGGATGATCCTTTAAAACTGCATTAACAATTTTACTTACTTTATCTATCTGTTTTTCTTTAATATAAATATTTTGTTTTCTTGTATAAGCAATATTATAAATTATTTGATAGAGTTGTTTTTGTTTTTTATTTAAAAGCTGGTAATGATATTTAAAACATTGATCTTGTTTAAATTTATTTTCTATACTTTGGTAAGATTGTGGAAAACATCCACATAATAAAAATAATACAAGTAGACTAATCAGTTTTTTCATTTTAAAAAAAATAATCTAGCGAATGCTAGATTACTCTTCCCTCAATTTATATTCAAAATAACTCTTACCAAAATAAACTACACTACCTGCCAAGAGCATCATTAATAATCCTAAGCACATAATAAACATCCCCTTCTTATTCATATCATACTCTTTTATACTATTTTATGCAAATTATTTAGATTTTATATCCTTTTTTTACTTCTTTTTTTCTACAATCTTTTTAAAACTATTATTATAAAATATTATTAGTAAAATAAATATTTTTAAACTTGTTCAATGATTTAAAAGGGGTTAGAATTATAATAAGTAGGTGATATGATGAATGCCGATAGATTATTTATGCTTGTTGATACATGTGCCAATATTGATGAAGTAAAACACGAATTTCCAAATTTAGATTTTTTAACTTATTTTTATGCTTTATTAGGATATTACTGTATTCCTACAATCAAGTTATATAATGAAACAAGAATTGATGAAAACACTTTGAATGGTATTCTTAATGGAAAAATTCAACCTCAAAGAGATGATCTTATTCAAATGAGTTTAGTTTTAAATATTGATTTAAAGAAAACAAACTTTATGCTTTCTCTTGCTGAATGTGAAACATTATCCTATAAAGAAAGTAGAGATAGTTTAATCATTTGTGCTATTAAAAATCATTATTCAATTAATAAAACAAATATGATGTTATCAACCTGCAATCTTATCAAAATATAAATAGTGGTTCAAAAATGAACCACTATTTTTCTATTTATTTAAGTTTTTAAATGCTGTCGATAACATTAATTTAATACGATTTAATTGGTTAACTTCACTTGCTCCTGGATCATAATCTACAGCAACAATATTACTTTGAGGATATTTCTTTCTTAAAGCTTTGATTGCTCCTTTACCAGTAACATGGTTAGGTAAACATCCAAATGGTTGCATACATACAATATTTGGTGCTCCACTTTCAATAAGTTCAATCATTTCACCAGTTAAGAACCAACCTTCACCTGTTTGGTTACCAATTGAAACAACTTCTTTGGCTTTATCAGCAAGATGTTCAATAGATGCTGGTGGATCAAAACGTTTAGATTTTTCTAATGCTTTAATCATATCTTTTCTTAAGAAATCTACTGCTTTAACAGCGAATTCACATAGCTTAGCAGCTTTAGCTGTCGCATTAAAATGTTCTCTTTCAAATGTTGTTGAATAGAAACAGTATTGGAAGAAATCAATTAAATCAGGCATAACTGCTTCTCCACCTTCTCTTTCAATAATATCAACAATTTGATTATTAGCAGTTGGATGGAATTTAACAAGGATTTCTCCTACTAAACCAACTCTTGGTTTCTTGATATCCAATAAAGGTAATTCATCAAAATCTTTTACGATTTGATAAACATTTTTCTTAAATTCTTTCATGCTACCTGTTTCAATATTTTTCATACATTTTTCTACCCATGATTGATAAAGTCTATTAGCACTTCCTTTTTCTTTTTCATATGGTCTTACACGATAAAGGACTCTCATGAATAAATCTCCATACATTGCACCGATAATAACTTTCTTAGCAAGTAGGTAGGTAATTTTAAATCCTGGGTTTGATTCGATACCTTGTAAGTTGGCACTGATAACTGGTACTTGTTCTAAACCAGCATCTTTTAAAGCTTTACGGATAAATCCGATATAGTTTGTCGCACGACATCCACCACCTGTTTGAGAAATGATCAAGGCTGTTTTGTTGACATCATATTCACCGCTTGTTAAAGCTTCCATCATTTGTCCAGCAACAAGGATACTTGGATAGCAGGCATCATTGTTGACATATTTTAATCCAGCTTCTGTAGCTCCTTTATCTACTGATGGTAAGACTTTTAAGTTATAACCACTTTCTTGCATTGCTTTTTCAACAAATTGGAAATGGATTGGTGACATTTGTGGACAAAGGATTGTCCAACGATCATCTTTCATTTCTTTAGTGAATGGTACTTTCACTGGTTTATATTTTTTAGATAAATCAATTTCTTTATTTTCTTGTTTATCAATTGTTGCTTTTAAGGAACGGATACGGATACGAATAGCACCTAAGTTACTTCCTTCATCAATTTTAATAAGTGTATAAATCTTATTTCTCGCATTTAAGATTTCAGCTACTTGATCTGATGTTACAGCATCTAACCCACAACCAAATGATGTTAATTGAATTAATTGTAAATTAGGTTGTGATGAAACAAATGAAGCTGCATGATACATTCTTGAATGATATGTCCATTGATCCACAACACGTAATTCTTCTAATTCTTTATCTAAGTGACAAACACTGTCTTCTGTTAAAACAGCCATGCCTTCACCAGTAATTAAATCAGCCAATCCATGGTTGATTTCTGGATCAACATGGTATGGTCTACCTGATAAAACAACACCTGTCATATTATTTTCTTTTAAATATGCAAGGACTGTTTCCCCTTCTCCTTGAATATCTAAACGGCATTGTTGTAATTCTTCATAAGCATGTTCAATTGCTGCTTTTAATTCTTTATCACTAATTCCAAATGATTTAAATTCATCTTTTAAGTTTTTAAACATTGTTTTACGATTACTTAAATCTATGAATGGATTTCTAAAGATGATTTCATTTGTTTCTAAGTTATCTACGTTATTTCTAATAACTTCTGGATAAGAAGTTACGACTGGACAGTTGTAATGATTTCCTTGAGTAACATTTTCTTTTCTTTCATAAGCAACTGAAGGATAGAAAATATATTTAATTCCTTTTTCAATTAAACTTTCAATATGTCCATGTGATAATTTAGCTGGATAACATACACTTTCTGATGGAATAGATTCAATTCCTTTTTCATAGATTTTTTTACTTGAACGTGGTGATAAGACTACTCTGAATTTTAAATCAGTAAATAATGTATGCCAGAAAGGATAATTTTCATACATATTCAAGACACGAGGAATACCTACTGTTCCACGTTTTGCTTCTTTAGCCGTTAATGAACGATAATTGAAAACTCGACGATATTTATAATCATATAAGTTTGGTAATTGTTTTGATTTAGGAGGTAAGTTTGCTCCTCTTTCACATCTGTTTCCACTGATATGTTCACTACCATCATTAAATGAAGAAACTGTTAACATACAATGATTTGTACATTTTTGACAATAACGAATTGTACTTTCATAACCGAAAGCATCAACTTGTTCCTTATTAAGTAATGTTGTTCCTTGTCCTTGATATCTTTCTCTAGCAATTAAAGCAATACCAAAAGCACCCATTAATCCAGCGATATCTGGACGAATCGCTTTGATTCCTGTTTCTTGTTCAAAAGCTCTTAAAACAGATTCATTATAGAATGTTCCACCTTGTACTAATACTGATTTACCAATACTTTCAGGCGAACGTAATTTAATAACTTTATATAAAGCATTTTTAATAACAGAATAAGCAAGACCTGCAGAAATATCTTCAATCTTAGCTCCTTCTTTTTGTGCTTGTTTTACTTTAGAGTTCATAAATACAGTACAACGTGATCCTAAATCAATTGGTGCTGTTGATTGTAAAGCTAGATTAGCGAAATCAGCAACATTATACCCTAATGATTTTGCGAATGTTTCAATAAATGAGCCACATCCTGATGAACAAGCTTCATTTAATAAAATATCTTGAATAATACCATCTTCGATCTTGATAGCTTTCATATCTTGTCCACCGATGTCTAAGATAAATGAAACATCATCTTTAAAATATTTAGCGGCTGTAAAGTGAGAAATTGTTTCTACTTCACTGACATCCATTTTAAATGCAGATTTAATTAAAGCTTCACCATATCCAGTTGAACCAGCATGAACAAGTTCTACTCCTTTAGGTAAGATTTCATAGATTTCTTTTAAGATCTTACGAACAACTTCAATTGGATTTCCTTCATTAGATGAATAGAATGTATATAACACAGAACCATCTTCATCAACTAATACAGCTTTAGATGTTGTCGAACCAACATCTACACCTAAGAAAGCTTTTCCTTGATATGTATTTAAATCTCTTTTCTTTACTTTAGTACGATAATGTCTATTTCTAAATTCAATACGATCTTCTTCTGTTTCAAATAATGGTTTCAAAGTATCTGTTTCATCAGAAATACCATCTTTTAATGAATCTAAAATATTCACTAATTCATCTATACTTGTTTGTTTAATTTTATCTTCTCTAGCAAGTAAACAAGCTCCCATAGCAACGAATAATTGTGAGTTTTGAGGAAAGATAACATCTTCATCTTTTAAATTTAATGATTCAATAAAACGTGTACGTAATTGATCTAAGAAATAAAGAGGACCACCTAAGAAAGCAACTTTACCACGAATAGGTTTACCACAAGCAAGACCACTAATTGTTTGATTAACAACTGCTTGGAAAATAGAAATAGCAATATCTTCTCTTGCTGCACCTTCATTAATTAATGGTTGAATATCTGTTTTTGCGAAAACACCACAACGAGAAGCAATTGGATAAATTGTTTCATAGTTTTTAGCAAGTTCATTTAATCCTGCAGCATCTGTTTGTAATAAAGAAGCCATTTGATCAATAAAAGCTCCGGTACCACCTGCACAAGTTCCGTTCATTCTTTGTTCAAGAGTTGATTCAAAATAAGTGATTTTTGCATCTTCTCCACCTAATTCGATTGCGACATCACATTCAGGAATATATGTTTCTACTGTCTTTGTACAAGCAATCACTTCTTGAACGAATTCTACATTTAAGTGTTTTGATAAAGAAAGCCCACCTGATCCAGTCATAACTACTTTAACTGGTAAGTTTCCATGGTGTTCTTGAACTTCTTTAATTAGACTTTCTATTGCTGGTTTAACATCAGAGTAGTGTCTTTGATATTTTGAATAGATACATTGATGTTCTTGATCTTCCACATATAATTTTACTGTTGTTGATCCTACATCAATTCCCATGTAATATAATTTATCCATTTTTTGACTCCTTTACTAAATTAAGTGTCATTTTAGAAATCGTATTTCTAAATTGTTTCACTTCTTTTTCATCAATTCCATCTAACACAATTTTTTCTAATTGAATAACATGATTATCAATCTTTTCTACTGTACTATACGCATGTTCAGTTGCTTTGATTTTTTTCATACGTTTATCATTTTCAACAGGTTCTTTTGTGATATATCCGTTCTTTTCTAAAGAATTTAAAAGACCTGTTGCAGTTGATCTTCTAATATTAAAATATTTTTCTATGTCTTTTTGATAAACTTCTTCATCATTTTCACATAAATAAATAAGAATTAGCCCCTGCGGTCCTGATAACATACAATCAATACCATGAATATCATCTAAATAACGTCCCATATATTTAGACAAAACACGTATTTCCATTCCTATTCGATGTTCCATAAATGTCTCCTTTTTTGTTCGGCTGCTAACATTATACGCTTTTGTCACACTATGTCAAATTATTTGAAATTTTATTATTTAAACAAAAAAATAGATATTTTCATATCTATTTAAATAAAGCACTTCCTATTCTAATCATGGTAGATCCATGTTTTAAAGCTTCATGATAATCATTAGACATTCCCATTGATAACTGATCCAATTGATACATTGGATAATCTTTTTGAAGTCTTTGTAAAAGCTCTTGTGTCATTTTAAAATACCTTTCAGTTTCACTACTTTCAATATGTGGTGCCATCATCATAAGTCCTCTTACTTTGACATGAGGATAATCTTTTAAACTATTAAATACTTCATCAATTTCTTCTACTTCAAAACCATGTTTACTTTCTTCTTTAGCAATATTTACTTGAATTAAAACAGGCATTTCTAAATCTCTTTTAGCGGCTTGTTTTTCAATTTCTTTTAATAAAGAATAACGATCTACTGCATGAATTAAAGTTACTTTATCAATAATATATTTCACTTTATTTGGTTGTAGAGTTCCAATAAATTGAAACTCACCATTACCATGATAATTTTCATACTTTTCTAAAAAGGCTTGTACTCTGTTTTCACCAAAACAAGTAACTCCTAATTTTTCTAATTTTTCAATTTCTTTAACATCTACATATTTTGTAGCTGCAACTAATTTTGCTGGTTTTACTTCTTCTAATATCTTTTTAACTGCTTCTTCATTTACAATCATAAAACTCTTCCTTTCATGATAAATTCTTATTTAATTATAATTCAATCAAAAAGAAAAACAAGAACTTAGTCTTGTTTTAATCTTATTCTTTCTGATTCCTTTTTTAATACTTTCATTAAAATAGGTGCACATATTAAATAAAAACAAAAGTTTCCTACTGCATGAAAAGTATCAAATAACAATCCTGCCATATAATAAACAATATATAAAGAAGGACCACCTAACATTAATTGTTCAAGTGACACAACAATACCAAAGACATATCCCATAAAAAAGGAAAAGATAGCCATAGGAAACAGTTTTGGTTCCTTATTTATCTTCTTTAAAAAATCCATCAAAAACTGAGTAATTAAACAAATAACAACCCAAGCTAATATTTGAAAGAACGTCCATGTTCCCATTCCTAAAAATAAATTAGAAACTACTGTTGTAACAACACTTAACTTCACACCAAATCCTAAACCAAATAACATAACTGATATAATAATAATAGATGTTACAGGTTTAATATTGGGTAAGAATTGTAAATATATACGTGAAGCAATATTAACTGCCGCTAATATTCCTATTAAACTTATTTCTTTTACTTTATTTGAATGCATAATTTATTTCCTTAATTATAATTTACATAATACCAAACAACTTGGTCACCGTCATTTAAATCATATTTTATGGCTGCTTTATTAGGTGCAACACCATTAACACTATACATCCATCCTGACATTGGTCCATGTTGTTTTTCATATAAACCACCTATTCCTGAAACATAGTAATCACTTCCAGCTACTTCTTTTCCATTCTTAGCTGCTAAAGTTTTTAAAACACTTAATGCATTACTATTTTTATCAACATTTAATGTTCCAGACATCATTGTATTTCCCATCCCAATTACTTGAATATTTATTGTAATTTTTTCATTAGTTGGTTGTTGATTCGATGAACTATTGGTTGATGAATTATTTGACTGATTATTACTTGTTTGTCCACTATTTGATTGAGATTGATTTGTAGAACTTTGAGAATGAGCTACACTACTACTTTTACCATTGATTTGAGTTGTAGATGATGATTTACTATTTGATTTATTTTCATTATTTGTTTTTGTTTCATCTGTTGATTGTGTTGATGTTTGACTGTCACTTTGTGTAGGATCTGTTTCTTGTGTTTGATCAGTAGACTCTTGTGTCGCTTCTTTTTTTGTTTCTTTAGTATTTTTTTCTTTCTTATTTTTTGTAATGTCTACTTGTGCTACTTGGTTTGTTTTATAATTTCCAGTAACACCATTATAAATAGAAAAGCCACCAATAAAAACAAAAGAAATTGTAATAAACAATATTACAATTCTTTTTGTTTTATCTATATTTTTTATTTTATTAATGAACTCTTTCATATTCTTTTCTTAATACTAAGAATAATCCACCAGACACCATTGATAATGAAACAAAGATAACAACATTAGTTTCATCTCCAGTTTTTACTGAAGTTGTTTTTTGATTTGTTGTTTCAACTTTATTTGTAGATTGGCTATCTTTTTTTGTATCTGTTGGTTGTGCTGGTTTTGTGTTATCAGGTTGTTCTGGATTCATTATTTTATCATATGCTTTTTTTGCTTTTTCAAAAACTGAACCATTTTTATATGTACCTAATGTTTTAGCTACTTCTGCAGTTGTAAATTCTGCATCATATCCACTTGGGAATGACCCATCGCTTAATTGTGTATTTAAAAGACAATCTATTGGATGAATAGTATAGCTATCATTTAATAAACTATTTGTATCATAGGCGAACATTCCTTCTAATACTTGAGATTGAGTATCTACGTTATCAGTAGTAACCCATCCTGTTGTCATCATAGTTGTATTATTTTTAATATAGTCAATTGCTTTCTTAATAGTAGCAGCATATTTTTCTTTATTAACTACTGCTAAACCTTCGATAACCCATCCTGTAGTATCATAGTCAGCATAGTAAACTCCACCCCATTCATAACCACAAACACTAGATGATGCTAAATCTGTATTTAACTTATCAGCAAGTAAATTTGTTTTTTCTGATGATGTAGCATATAAAGCATATAATGTCCAAATATCTGAAGAAGCTCCCCAGCTACCTTCAACATTACCATTTTCATCAATTTGGCTTTCTAATGTTTCTTTGTCTTTTGTAGGATCAATTCCTAATAAAACTTCTGTTACAATTTTTTTAGAAAGTGATGTTTTACTAAAATCTACTGAAGAAATATCAAATTGATTACTTTCTGCTTCTAACCCTAAAGATTCTACAGCAAGAATTTTATCTGCATTATTTAAAGTATTGTTATTTTTATAATATTCAACAACTTTAGAATAAACATCATTAATTTTTGATGTATCATAAGAAGCTGCCGATACACCAGAAATAGCAGTCATAAAACATAATACTGAAATCATAAGACTGCATACAATTTTTTTCATTTTCATATTCTTTCCCCTTTCAAATTAAATAACTCCTAAATAAAAACTAGGCATAGTTATCCTAGTTTATCTAGAAGAACTACTTTATACTCCGTAAAGTGTATCCTTAGATATAGGCAAGTATTCCGACTCTGTTTCATTGTTTAAGCGTCTTCCCAGTTTACCAGTGACTTTGATGCTTATTCTCCACATTACGGCGGCGGGACCGTTCAGGTTTTACACCTGATTCCTTTTTAACTTAAATATATAATATTTAAAACCTATAAATATTATTCAATTTTACTTTGTACTTGGACATTATATTATAATTGATAAAAAAAATATAGACAGAATAGAAAAAAATCGCATGAAATCATGCGATTTTAGATTATCTGATTGTTGTACCTACTGGTAAATCTCCTGCATCTACAACACCTAATACTTTTTTATCTCCACCGGCAAGAACCATACCTTGAGATTCTACACCTCTTAATTTAGCTGGTTTTAAGTTTGTGACAACAATAACTTTTTTACCAATGAATTCTTCTGGTGAATAAACATCAGCAATACCACTTACGATTTGTCTTGGTGTTTCTTCACCAACATCAATTTGGCTTACTAATAATTTATCAGCATTTGGATGTTTTTCACATTTAATAACTTTTCCTACTTTTAATTGAATTTTAGAGAAGTCATCAATTGTAATTTCTTCTTTTGTTTCTTTAGCTTCTTTTTCTTTCTTTTCTTTTACAGCTTTGATAGAAGCTTTTTGTTTTGCTTCAATAACTTCTACTTTTTTAGCAACTTCTTTTGGATCTAATCTAGCAAATAACATTTCTGGCTTTTCAACTACTTTTGTTCCTGATGCATAGTTTCCAAATTCTTTTAAACTTTCAAAATCACGTTGATCTGTATTAATTTGATCTAAGATTTTTGTAGCTGTTGAAGGCATATATGGATAGAGCATAACTGCTGAGAAACGAATTGATTCAATTAAGTTATATAATACTGTAGCTAAACGATCTTTTTTAGTTTCATCTTTAGCTAATGCCCATGGCATTGTTTCATCAATATATTTATTTGTTCTTCTTAATAAGTTGAAGATTTCATCTAATGCATTTGATGCTTTGAATTCATCCATTTTAGCAATAGATTTAGCTGGCATAGCTAACGCTAAATCTTTTAATTCTTGATCTACGTCTTCACATATGTTTTTGTTTTCTACAATACCACTAAAGTATTTATTAGACATAGCAATTGTTCTATTAACTAAGTTTCCTAAAACGTTAGCAAGATCACTATTAATTCTTTCTACTAATAAATCCCATGTAATACTTCCATCATTATCATATGGAATTTCATGTAATACGAAATATCTTACTGCATCAACACCAAAGATATCTACTAAATCATCTGCATAGATAACATTTCCTTTTGATTTGGACATTTTACTTTCACCTTGTAATAACCATGGATGTCCAAATACTTGTTTAGGTAATGGAATATCTAATGCCATTAACATAATTGGCCAATAAATTGTATGAAATCTAACGATATCTTTACCAATTAAATGTAAATCAGCAGGCCAGTATTTTTTATATAATTCACCATGATTTCCATCTGCATCATATCCAAGTCCTGTAATATAGTTTGTTAAGGCATCAATCCATACATAAACAACATGTTTAGGATCAAAATCAACTGGAATAGACCATTTAAATGATGTTCTAGAAACGCATAAATCTTGTAATCCTGGTTTTAAGAAGTTATTCATCATTTCATTTTTTCTTGAAACTGGTTGAATAAATTCTGGATGATCTTCGATATGTTTAATTAAACGATCTTGATATTTAGATAATTTAAAGAAGTATGCTTCTTCTTTGGCATCATGTACATCTCCCCCACAATCAGGACATTTACCATCAACTAATTGTGATTCAGTAAAGAATGATTCGCATGCTGTACAATATTTACCTTCATAATGACCTAAATAAATATCACCTTTGTCATATAATTTTTTAAAGATTTTTTGTACTTGTTTTTCATGATATTCATCAGTTGTTCTCATGAATCGATCATACGATGTATCCATCATATCCCAAATATTTTTAACTACACCTGCAACTTGATCTACATATTGCTTTGGTTCAATTCCTGCTTCTTTAGCTTTAATTTCAATTTTTTGTCCATGTTCATCTGTTCCTGTTTGGAATCGAACATTGTACCCTTCTTGTCTTTTAAAACGAGCAATTGCATCAGCTAAAATAATTTCATAAGTATTTCCAATATGAGGTTTACCTGAAGTATAAGTAATTGCTGTTGTAAGATAATAATCTTTTTCGTCTTTCATCTTCTAATCTCCTTTATAAAAATAAAAAACGCCCTTATAAAAGGACGAATAATCGCGGTACCACCTTTTTTACACATTGCTGTGTCACTCAAAACTTTAACGCAGTTAACGATTATTTCTAACTATTTGAAATAACTACTCCTGGGCCATCTCTTAAAGTTTAACATACTGATTTTCACCAGCCATCAGCTCTCTAAATGTCTTGCTTTAACATCTTCCATTCTTCGTATTTATTGTATCCTTATTAACTTTATCAAACCCTTAAATCAATGTCAATGAGTTGTTTGAATAAAAATATGTTTCACGTGAAACAAAAATAGTATAGCCTAAACTATACTATTTATATTCAGAATGTCCTTTATATTTGATTAAATCAGATACAGTAACAAATTGATAACCTTCTTTACTTAATTGATCTAAAGCCATTTCTAATCCAGCAACAGAATTTTCATGAATATCATGAATCAAGACAATATTACCATCACCAGTTTTTGCTTTAGCATCTCTAATAATATTATCACATACGATTTGAGCACCATTTGTTACTTTACTATAACGCCAATCTTCTGTATCTCCATCCCATAGAATCATACTTAAACCATAAGAATAGAATGCAGATTTAACTGTATCATTTTTTGCTCCATAAGGTGGTCTTACTAATGTTGGTTCTGTTCCACAGGCCTTAAAACATGCTTCTTGTGTTTTCTTAATTTCTTCATCTAAAGCAGTAGCATCTAATTTTGGAAGTTGTGCATGTTGATATGTATGACTTGCTATCTCATGTCCTCTTTCATAAACTGATTTAACAATATCTGGATAAAGATTCATGTTTTGACCTAATTCAAAGAATGTTCCTCTTCCATTATATTTTTCAAATGCATTCATTGCTCTTTCTGTTAATGTTTTATGTGGTCCATCATCCAATGTAATAGCAACCATTTTTTTCTTTGGATCTACTTTCATTAACTTAGGTGCTTTGACACCTAATGGTGCATTAGATGGAATATTTTTATTTGCTAATTTTATGTAATCTTTATATTCTTTATAATTAATAACAATTTTATTTTTTAATGTATCATCTGTATAATATGTAAAACTATCTTTATCAACTTTTATTAATGTTGATTCTTTGTTATATTCATTTACACCCAATGTATTTAATAAATCTCCATATTTACCATGTAAACAATCTTTTAAAGCAACTAATTGATTTGTTTTACAATCATATGTCATTATAGATTTTGTTGCTTTTGTTTTTGTCTCATCTTCATTAATACGCTTATAATCTAATTCAACAACAACATATTGTTTATAAATCTTTTTACAAGAGTAATCTAGATACAATATATCTTTTTGATCTTTCTTCTTTTTTTCTGATTTTAAATATGTAGTATAAGATTCTTTAATAATTTTATTTAAATTTTTTTCTTTTACTTTAGGATAATATAATGAAACATAAAATTGATCATTATCCTTTTCATAATGTTTTACTGTTCCATATTGCTTATTATTGGTATTATATGTTGTATAATCTTCATACTTATTCTTACCATTGAATAATAAAAAATAAAGGCCTCCCGATATTAATATAATCACCAATAATGTAATAATAACAGATATTGGTTTTAATCTTCTTTTTCTCCCATGTCTACCATAATTATAGCTATCTTTGCTATACATATTACCACTTCCTCCTTTTCTATAATATACCACAAATGATATATCTTTTATAGCTTTTAATTTTGTTTCACGTGAAACAAAAAAAGAATATCATTATTTAGAATGATATTCTTGATAAACACTATTTTTATTTAAATTTCTTTGTTTAGCAACTTCTTTAATTGCATCTTTAGTAGACATTCCTTTTTCAATGTACATATCTACGTCTTCCTTGATTGTTGTTTCAAAAGTTATTTCTTCTACTTCTTGACTACCTTCAACAACAATAACCATTTCTCCTTTTAATTCTTCTACAATGGAAATAATTTCAGAAATATGACCTCTAATGATTTCTTCATGTTTTTTAGTAATTTCTCTACATAAAGCAATATTTCTATCTCCTAGAATATCTAACATTAAATTTAATGTTTTTTTAATTCTATGTGGTGATTCATAAAAAACAAGTGTTTCTTTATATTTTTTTAAATCAATTAATTCTTTTTTCTTTTTCTTATCTAAATGATCTAAAAAGCCATAAAACATAAATGGTTGTGGAGCAATTCCTGAAACAACTAAAGCATCTAAACAAGCATTACATCCTGAAATAGGAACAACATTTATTTCATGTTCTATTGCTTCTTTAACTAATTCATATCCAGGATCAGAAATAGCAGGATAACCGGCATCACTTACTAAAGCAATATCATTTCCTTCTTCTAATAATTGTATAAGTTTAGGAATTGATTGTTTTATGTTATGTTCATGATGAGAAATAAGTTTTGTTGAAATTTCAAAATGATTTAAAAGCTTAACAGTATTTCTTGTATCTTCTGCAGCAATATATTTTACATTTTTTAAAGTATTAATAGATCGATATGTCATTTCATCTAAATTACCAATAGGTGTTGCTACTAAATATAATGTTGGTCTTTCATTTTCAAAACTCTTTTGTCTATTCATCTATCTTCTCTCCAAACATTCTTCTTACTTCATTACTGTAACTTC
>UMDP01014324.1_pt1 | contig 30712 bp, 30 predicted proteins | sample 1964521 | NCBI WGS metagenome assembly UMDP01 (sample SAMEA4835997, study PRJEB28245) | human gut metagenome | biome: gut microbiome; material: fecal sample | place: Denmark | collected 2008 | reverse complement strand
TCGTCATTCCTACCTGTATATTCTTTCGAACGGTTGCCGTATCGTAACCAGCCTCCAGTTCGCAACGGAAATCAACACCGTCTTCCCCTCCAACTTCATACCACGTAGCATTCTCCAACTTGATACCCATCAACTTCCCGGAAACTATCATGTCTCCAATTCCAAAATAGGGAGTCGCTTTTTCAAGCAATGTCTTCAACTCTGCGTAGGAAAGTTCTTGACCGTTCTGTGTCGCCAACTGTATGTGAATGAACGAGTCTTCCATGATTCCTACAAACATAATCTTGAGGATTCTGTTATCGAAATTCTGAAAGATTTGAGTCAGTTTTTCAATCGTCGCTGTGGCATACACGTTCTGGTGGTTCAGGATACGTCTCCGGAACATTTCATCGCTCTCCTTGTCACGACCGCCAATAGCATAGTATTCATTCGTACATTCGTAGTGCCCTTGCGGAATAGGGTTCACGGTCGTAATACTGTTCGCATCAACATTCGTAAACAGTCCTATTGCCTCGCTTCGCACCTTTACATAACCATACCCCGACTCGCCAACTGTAAGAGAGTTTTCGATGGCGAAACGAACACCATTTGTACTCACAAAGGTATTCACTCCAGCCGTGTACGTTGTTCCTGGCTCAGCATATACTCTGATGTACGTAGAAGAACCCAATGCTCCGTAACGAGCCGTCACTCCAAACAGTGAGGCTGCTCTATCTAAGTAATCACCAGCAGCCGTTTCTGGAAAGATTTGAGCCTCTACGATAGCCACGTCCTTGATTGCCTTTTGCGCAACCTTTGCCGTCGCATATGCGGCAGCGTTCAAAACGGAGTTGTCGGTGATATCTGACACTTTATCCGTTTTGTTCAAAAATGTCTCGACCCAAAGATTTTTCAGGAATGAGATTGTGTTATTTACTTTCGTTATCATATCTGAATATTTGTTACAAGGAAATTATTCGTGACTGTCTTCGCCTGTATCTTCATAAAGATTGCGTCTTCTTTACGGTACAGGTCAAGAAGATTTACCTCAACCCAACGAGCGTCCCTTTGGAACATATTGACAAGATGCTTAAACAGGGACGGATACTGTATAGCGTTCACCGAACTACCGATTGCCTCGTTAGGAAGCCCATAATCCGGGAACTCCGGAATTGAACCTTTCAACGAATTGATGATAGTGTCAAGTGCCTGTCCTATCGCTGCCTCGTATTCAAGTGTCGCCAAGTCATCATTTTCGAACCGAAAGTTCTTATCAATGTCCTTTCCGAGTATCTTCTCAGAATCAAGATTATCAACGATGTTAGGAATGTTGAAATTTCCCGTAGTACGAATGTTGATTTTGAACATCCCTCCACCCTTGTTAGCATCGTAGTCCTCTTCCTCTACCAAGTTGTTTCTTGCGATATCGACCCAATCATCCTGAGGATTGTTCGAACCTAACTGTGACGATACATTCTCAAACGTCTCACGAGTCTTGAGAACCCTCTGAAGTGCAACGTTCATACCGTACCGCCCAATGATAGCCGAGCGCAACCATCGTGATGAATTGTCTATCGTCCACAACTTCGTTTGACACTCCGTGAACATATCAAGCAACTCCCATGAATCTATCCTCGCCAAGCCTGTTGCCTTGAGCGTGAACAGGGGTTCAATCTCTCGTGACTGTTTTAACAGCGTATCAAGCCGTCCGAATGAATCCCCGATATCAATATCGTCCTGACCTGTATAGTATGCAACTATCAGAGGATAGTAGGAATTCGCGAACAGCGCAAACGACTCAAAGAACGACTGAATGTCGTACCCTGTTTGCTTCTTAAAGGTCTCTAATGCGTCTCTCATAACCATCCCTCCAATACTGTTTCAGTTACAGGTTGCAAAGCGTCTGTGACCACTGAAGCGACCTCACTCACTCCCGTCTGTATCATCGAAGGAAGTAACTTATCAAGCAACGATTTGTTATTCTTGTTAGATACTGCTTCCAGCGGAGCCAACGCTATCAACGTCAGATTATAATTCCAAATCATGTTTTTCGACAAGTCCTGAGAAAACTGTACTCCGCTCGGTGGAATAGCCACAAGATAACTCTCCCCGAGTGCCATATTATAGAAGTACAGACGCAACGGCTTGCCCTTGTCGTCAAGACCCACACTCTTACTTGCCATAGCCTGTAATATCTTCATCACACCATAACCCGTCTTGACGTTCAGATTAAAGTTCGAAAAAGCGAGTCCCGAAATTGAACCGCTTTTCTTTGTGATGTCGAACAGGTGGTATTTCCCAGCACTCACACTCTTACTTGAAGAGTTAATGCTCACATCTGGCTTTGGATTTATCAGGATTTTGAATTGACGACCGAAACTTCCCTTAATGTTAATTTCCTGAGGCGAATAAGAAGGAGTCGACAATACTGTTACTCCAGCCATTGACTTCTTGATATTCGTTCGAGTAGGTTCGGTCTTTGAGATAGAATCCGGCATAATAGGGAATGTCAGATAATCTATCGTATTGTCATCACTATCCGCAAGTTCCAAAGCAACCATGTACCATTCGAAGTCGTTGGGATACAGGCTCGCAAGAGCCTGTCCCCCGATTGACTTCGCCATGTTCATAACTGTATCTAATGCAGACATATCTTTAAATTTTTCTACAAATATAGTAAATCGTTACAATATTTTTCCTGGACCAGTCGTAGCACCTGTCTGAGCAGTAGCAGAACCAGCGGTCGAAACAGGGATTCCAGCCTGAACCTCACCCGTCTTGACAAAAGCGTCAATTGCGTCTGCCAACCCGTTCGCGAACTTACTATCATCAATCTCGATTTCCTTTCTCGCGTCTGTCATCAATTTCAATATTGATTGTGCGAGTGCTGTTTTATTTAATGGCATAATCTCTTATTTATTAAAGAATTGTTTCAATAAACTGTTCAATTCAGTCGTCTTCTTGATTGTAGGCGGTAACGGTGTGCCACTCGGACCAACAGCCGTTGAAACGGTCAATGTTGCTATCGCATCCACAATCTTCGTCAACAACTCGTTCAAACCTGTACCCCCATTGATAATCGCCATTTTCCCATTGCTGATTTCAATCATCGCTTCTCCTTGAGAAAGAGTCACTTTCTTGTCCTCAAAACGTAGGGTGCAATCGAATATCGTGGTTTCGGCTTTGCTTCCATTTACTGTGTGTTTGTAATCGGTGTCGCCTACCTTTGTTTCGGTCACGAACCCTTGCTCCGTTATGGTCGTTTTTGAGAAGTCTTTGTCCTCGTCCTCACCATACGTAGCAAACACACTCATTTCTTCCTTATTGACGCTTATTCCCGACTCATTTTCGGTGACAGGGTCAATCATCTTTGCAGTGAGTTCCTCAAAAGCCTCTATTTCGGCTTTCTTGCTCGCAGTCACTTTCACCGTACCCGTTGAACCAACCTCAAGAAGAGCGTTCTCATCGCCAAGTGCATTTATCTTGAGCGTTCCGAACTGTTGCCCCCGAACATTGATAAACAGGGTTCCTCGCTTCGCACTACCTGTAATGCTCAAAGAACCCTTGTCCCATTCCCGAAGGATTGAAAACTCTTCATCACTTCTCATAGGGATTCTTCCATTCGTTGCAACAAACGTACCAACTATCATCGGTTGGTTCATGTACGACTGTGAAATCCACATTACTGGAGTTCCCTTCTCACCAACTTTTCGAGGAAACTGTATGTTCTGAAGAGCCTCGTTTGAAATAAAGCACTCGTGAATAATATTCCCCTCGCTATCATCAATGATAGATATCTTGTTGGTTCTGAAACAGGTATCAACGAACTTATCTCGGTCAACCCCCTCCGGAATCAATACATATCCAAATCCAGTTGTTTGCTGGACTGTCCCCTGTTTGCGTACAGGGGAAACTCCTTGCTTTCCTACTTTCTTAACTCTAATCTGTGCCATCTTTAAACATTTCTCTTTTTAAGAAGAAGTTGAACACACTTGAATTGACTCCAAACTTCGTAGAAGAAGGAGCAATCGTTTCATCTTTATGCTTTGGGTCACGTTTCTGAATGTCGGCTCGTATTCCGTCTATATCCACGATGTTGAAATAGTTGTTCGAAGCATTCGTAATATACTCAACCAGCATTCCTCTTTCAACTGTCAGCACCGTAACACGGTCAATTGCATCGTTCGTGAACAATATTGTATTGTTTACGGCTGTAACATAGAACAACTCCTGGGTGGATTCTAAGATGATGAACGTCCCCACTTTGATACGTCTATCCCCATTCAGCGTTATCGTTCCCTTTCGAGTAAACGGAAGATAACAGGTTGTCTCAACAACGTATAACAGGTCATTCAGTAAGGCTTGCGACATTGTGTTGATATTCTTCTCATCGTCCTTTCCTTTCAGGCTCTTTTCTGATAGATAGATGTCATTCGTGATACACCGCTTATTTCCGAAGCGTTCCACGTATTCATTCAGAAAAATAATAGGAACCAACGCCAATGACGAAAACTGCGAACTACCTGTCAGAGCATTCTGAGGCATTATTCTGTACCAAGCATAAACACGGTTATCGTACTCAAGAGAATACGACAGTAAATCCTTCGGCTCTACTCCAACGTACTGTTTCGAATTGACGACACTCTGTATTGCTGTCTTCGTAAACGGTGGCTGGCGAGCCATAAGGTCATATTCATTCCCCCACGTATCACCCCAGAATTCAACGAAAGGTTGCTGACAAATCTTATTGAAGAAATCCATCAGGGTTCCTTCGGGGTTCGTCAGTGAACGGTCAACGATACGTCTGTCTGACAGTTGCGAATCTACCCATAACTTTATCATCTGCCACACCCCTCGTGCTTCCGGACGCTGGGCACAATGAGCAAAAATACTGTCGGGAACGATACCTATATTAGACAACTGGTCAATAATGAACGATGATACCGTATCAATTTGCTGGAATTCGTACGCAAAATAATAGTCGTAAGAACCTGTCACCATATTACGTTTGAACCACGATGAAGACGGGTCTCCACCATAAAACCAACGGTCAGGACTTCCCTCGACAAATTTCAACGGAATAAAGTAGGAGCCATCCTCAACTAACAACTTCGACAGGTCTCGCCCATTCACGCTCACCGAATAATCAGTGCTATTGGCATCTACATTCGTTGAAACGGTATCAACCAACCCCATCATATCCCATATCAACTTGTTATTCAATTCTGACGGCTCTACGACGTGTGTGCTCGACTGTCGCCTCCCTTGGTCTTCGTACTTCTCTTTCTTCAGTTTCTCAAACCGTATAAAGACCATGTCATTATGCTGAATAAACTTCGAGAACCAATCACGATTGATACTCCCTCGCTTATCAGTGATGTTGAAATGGTTAGCGAAATCATCCCCGAATGTCTGTATTGTCAGCGTATCAGTAGGAACCAACTCGAAAGAAAATGTCCCCATCTGAAAGTCTTTTTGAGTTGAACAGGTTCTTATCCATGAACTGATGTCGTATATCTTACCGAAAGCGTGAGAATATACCCACACTTTGATATTCAATGCTTTCATCTGAACATGATACTCCTTATTCTCATCACCTGAACCCAACGCTGCCGCACGCTTCCGTGCCGCATACGAGTCGTTGATAGGCTTCGAACTACTTGATTCCCCATTGTTCGTAGGTGAGTCCCAAGGAACATATTCGGGGTCGGTCAAAAGTTCGGCTTGCTTATCTGACCAGAAAGCCGAAAAACTGCTATACTGGCGCATAAACAGGTCGGACGCAAGTATCTCTTGCAGTTCGGCTGTTATCTGTTTGTTCGGTATAGCGTACCAAGTACCGATAGGAATCAACGGTGGCTTATTCTGCTCTATTTCGCTCTTATACTTCTCTTTCATGAGCGGAGAATAATTGTTGATTATTATCTCCGCATTTGTCCAATGACCGTCTGAAAACTTTAAGAAGTCGTCGACAGTCAAGTCTTCTTGATACCCCTGTTTCTTCAAGTCGTCAAGGAAATCTTGGATAGTCGCTGCCTCGCGACTATCTCCAATTCCCTTAAACCAATCGGTCGAATACGGTGGTATTTTCTTTTCCTCTTCTGCCATAACCCTTATTCTTGAGTGATTGTTAAATTATTCAACGCTTTGGTCGCTCCATCCTTCGTTCCAGCAGCAACAGATTCCCGAAGTTTCTGCAACTGTTCATCGGTAAGTTGTAAGGCAGGGAAGCCACCCTGTTGCCCTGAACCAGAACCAGCACTTCCGGGAGCGGGAGCCACGATTGTAACAGGTATCGGACCCTCGTCTTTTATAGCCTTAACAACCGCAGCGATAGAACCTTTACCACCAAGGATTTCTTCATATCCATCCTTGATTTTTCTGTTCTGCGTTGCGGCAGTAGAAGCAGCGATATCCCCAACCATGCTTCGAGCCTCCGCTTCAGAATACTCAGCACCCGTTGAACGACCACGTCGGAATATCTTCTGGGCATCATTTCCGGTTGCCTTTTCCAAATCAATGATGTCGGTCATTGACAAGTTAGGGAAGATTGATTTCATCACCTGTCGACCCATTTCACCCCCACCCGTCATCTTCTGTATTCTTTCGAAGAACTGTTGCTGAAGTTCAGATTTCTCCGGCATCTGTTCAATCATCGCTTGTAAATCCGATAATTGAGCGTCAGGACGAGCAATCTCTCTTGCGGTTCTCAAAAGCAACGCTTGGCTGACGTCATCTTGACTTATATTGTTTCCCATCAAAGAGTTCTGTACACGCTCTAATTGGCGACCCTCCATCCCAGTAGCGTTCTGTATGCTTGTCATCGAACGTACTATTCCAGCTGTATTGATTCCACCTGTCCTGTTAAGAACATTTTCTGCCATACGGTTGAACGATTGTAGGTACTCCCCAAGTGTCGACGCAATGTACTGGTCACTCTTTCCAAGACCCTGTAAGTTAGTGTCGAAAGCCTGCACGACGTTGGCTCCTGTACGACCTGAACGGTCAAAACGGGTTGTCGCCAACACCGAAGCAGCGTCATCTTCTGATAAGCCTCTAATCTTACCAGCCATTAACAGTTGGTTCACATCATGAAGCGAAGTGTTCCGTTCATAGACTCCTGCCTTCTGTAAAGTTGTAACCTGTGACAGATAATCTGTCATATTCAACCCCAAAGTCCGGGAAGCCCATGTAGGAAGTTCATCCCTGTCCGTTACCAGTCCAGCCTTATCTGCTTTATACAGTTGTTGCCTCTTTTGACCGTACTCCCAATCTTTCCAAGCCTCCGCATCTTGTTGGGTTCTTGGAAAAGCAAGCATTGATAAATCAAGTTTCGTTGGGTCTTTCGGTTCAGCCTGTTTCTGCCTGTACGATGGGTCTGTCGCCATCTTATAGTCATGGTACGTTGTGTTTCCACCCGTAACATAATCAACATTATCCCCGAATGAATCAAGGAATTGACTTCCCAACGCTTGTCGATAGGACATACGATGTAGAGCGGAATAATCATCCAACGCTCTATCGTTCTGGGTTGCCGCATTACGACCGACTTCCTTCTTTTCGGCTTCGGCTCCGGATATACCGAATGTCAGCATATTCAGAAGCCAATGATTCCCCCTGTTATTCCGACGCTGGAATTCATTTTCAGCACCGTACTGGGCAGACTCATATTTCGCTTGCTGACCCAATATTGTACCAATCCCCATGATAAGCGCACCGAAAGGAAGCATTCCCATCAATCCGCTCATACTCGTAGGCATCTTGAACCCTTTACCAAACAGTCCAGCACCGCCTCCCTGCCCAAGAGTAGGTACATCAGGAGTTTCGGGCGCAGGGGGTTGTGGGGGTTCTCCTCCACTACCTGTTGGCAAGACTCCATTAGTGTCATCCCTCTGGGTCTTTTCCATCAAGTCTGCTATCCGTACAACTTCTGACAGTATTTTATCGAGAGTCGTTTGCTGGCGTTCGGTCAATTGAGTGTTCAGAGCACGACCAGAGGTTCCCGGAGTAACCGCACCGCCTCCACCGCTTAAAGGTCTCCCAGTATAGGGGTCTATAAGCGTCGGTCTTCTTTCAGTCGGGGTATCATTAGAAAGCCCACCTTGCATTCCCCCTGCGAAAGCGTTTCGCTCCTTTAACAGGTCGATTTGCTTTTGAATGACTCCAACGGTTTGTTCAGCGATGTTCTTGAACTCGCTTTCCATTTTGTTGAAGTCGTTCCACAAGGCTTGGGCGTTCTGTCGGAGTTCCTGAAGCGGTGACGCATCAGCCGATACCCGTATTCTCTTGTCTTCCGCCATTTTGTTCTAATTTAAGCATTTCTTCAATTTCTCTTTCAGCCTCAGTAGAGAAGTCCTCAATCGTAGTCGGAGCCTTAAAGATATCCCCAATTCCGGGAATGTACTTATCTTTATTCTTCTCGTGTTCAGCCTGAAACTCCTTTAAATACAACTTGTCTTCCTCGAACTCAAGGAGTTGATATATAAAAGAAGATTCCCGATGTTCAGGGGACATAAATGAAACATTATGCTTTATTCGCCACCACCTGTCCAACGGGAATCTATTATTCCAACTGACCACACCCTGTATCAGTTCAGAACGTCTCATGTTACTCCTCTTTCTTTACGTCATCACTTTCTTCGCCTTTAAGCAGTTCAGTAATTTCCTTGAAGAACGGAGCAACAGTCTTGAAGTATTCATCGCGGATAAGTTTATAATCCCTGACGTCAAGTTCTGAAAAGTTCTTCACTTTCAAGTCCTCTATCAGTTTAGGACAAAGAACCACAATGGCTGCTTCAATGTCAATCATGTCCAAAGCGTGTTGAGCCTGAACTGAAGGACTCATGACCATCGAGTTATAGAAGCCTCTTGACAGGCTTTGCTTCATCGCCTCAATCTGATAGAACTGTCCCACTGTGGGGAACTTCACAGGGTAACTGTGACCCTTGATTTCAATTGTTACTTCATCTTTTATCATAATCGTTTCTTATTTAAAGCAAGGCAGGATTACCCTGCCATGCTGATTGGTTCAAGATAAATACCACTGATGTCGGTTCCCGCAAGACCAGCCTCTTGAACGCTGAACGATTGTGTGTTCAGCAGACAGCCTTGGAGACGAGCAATGGTTTCACCCGTGTTATCAACTTCGGTAACAAGTTTCGTCGCAGCGTCTTCGCTTGATACCGTCTTAGCATACACCGTGATGTCGAACGCAATGTCGCCCAGAACCAAACTGTTCTTAATCTCCGCTATGCTTCCGAACTTTTTCAGCATCTTCTTCATAATCGGAGTATTGAACGAGATGAAGTATTGGGAAACACTCCATTGACAAGTGTAAGCCACAGGGGGAGCCTCCTGATAAGTCAGACTGCCGAGTCCCTGTACATTTGCACGCTGTACGTTCTCGGAGAAAGTCAGGTTGCGGACATATCCTGCAACCTCGTTATCTATTTTGATAAACGCTTTCGGTGCTGTAAAAACTCTTCCTCTTGCCATATCTTTTAATTTTTAAGTAAGAATCCAGTGAAGAAAATCTTAGTGATTTCGCTGTTCACCACCACCTCATAGGTGACATCGTAGTAGTCCTCAATTCGGGTTGCAACTACATTCTGGAAACGCTGTATCAAGTTGTCCTGATTAGCGGTTGCCACACGTGATTGCAAGAAATTGATTGTCCAAGTCTCAAGAGCACCTTTTGACAAGGTATTCAAGTTCACACCGTTTTCATCGCCTAACAGGTCGATTTCCGCATTCACCACACACTCTTTGTTCAACTGTGCGATAACACGCATGAACTGGATGCTGAATGAGAGACCTTTCTTGTTAAACAATGTTTTGTTATCTTGCAAAGTTGTAACACCCTGTAAGACCACGAAACGACCGAGATACGGGTTCGGATAAACCACAACCAAACCAGCCTTGACAGCCTTTTCCATTTCCTTCTCATCAGGAATGTGTTGAAGTTTGTCACCACCGATTGTCTTGTTGGTTACGGGGATATAGGGAGGCTTTCCGCTGACACGTCCAATGACCTGACACAGATTGTAGAATACACCCCACCAACGTACCTTTGAAGCAACGAAGTCGCTCGCAGTACCGATACCACCATGAACGCAAACCACGTATGCGTTGTTGAACTGTTTCGCCATACCCAGTGAGTCGTTGAACTTCACTTTCGAGTCGTATGCCCCAACATACACAAATTTATCGAACTTCGCCTGAGTGTTACGGTGTGCGATAACCTTGTTATTCGTAGCACCAGCACCCGAAGCACCGATTTGGTCAGTGAATACGATGTTATATTCAACATCGGTGATTTGAGCCAACAGGTCATCGAGGTCAGTCGGTTTGTACTGTTCCGTACCACCTGTCGCAACCTGATATCCTGCGTTATCCGTGATATCTGACGCATCAACCGTTCCGTCACCTGTAATCTTGCTTGAATCATCAAGTATAAAACGAGCACCGAAGTTCTCGTCAGTCTGGCACCAAGCAATGACTTCAGCCATATTGGTACATTCAGGAGTCTGACACAGAAGATACGGTTCAGCCTGTTCAACTGTCAGTTCATCGTAGGACAATTCAACACCCGTGATGGGGTCTTTATAAAGTCCTGTAAAGGTTCCTCGCCAGAACTTGATTACGAAAGCATTCGGGTCTTCTGTTCCGGCTTCCACTGTGAAGGCATAACCCGTTTTCAGGATATCGCCCTCGAGGTCGCCATTAGCGTTCAATCCCTCGTCGATAGTTTTCACTACCAGCGTACCACCTTTCGACCCACCACCCGTAGGAGCGAAAGTCATCGTTGCCGGAGTTGTCGTACATGCACGGGCATACAGTAACTTGCTGATACCAACCGCATCCGCATTATACGGGTCGGGGGTAAACAGAGCCTCTGCACATTTCCAGAACATTCCGCCTTTCACGAAATCCCGGAAATCCGATAATGTTTCGAACTCGTAGACAGCGTCCTTGCCTTGCTTGTCAGTTCCGTTCACACCAGAACCACCACCGAAGCCAGCACCATAAACACCTGTGTCAATCAAGAGCACGGTTCCATAGTCCAAATTTCGGGAAGCACTACTCTCGCCCGACGTGATTGTAGAATACACACCAGGAAGAGTTCTCAATTTTCCATTAAAATAGACACTCGTTGCCATATTATCATTATTAAAGAGTTTACGAATTTATTTCGGAATAAAGGTATAAAATTTTTCCAAAACATCAATAATCACAAATCTTTTTGAGGAAGGGCAGGAGCCGAAACTCCTGCCCAAACTCATTAAGAAATCTTCCAAGTAGTGTTGGTCGTAATCTTGAATGTCTGAGAACCACCTGTTGCCCCATAGGACAAACTGGTAGGAGTGACGTCAAGATACAGAATCTTCGCTACCAATATTCTCGCACCTGTTACTGTGAACGTGTACGACAGACTCGTGCTGACACGGGTACTGCCCTCGTACCATCCGTCAAATACATCTTGACTGTTGGTCTTAGTACATTTCACCGTTGCTGAAGCACCATAAGCATAAGAGCCACCGCCAGATACAGAACCACGTCCCGCAGCAGAACTGTCAAGACTGACTGAAATTGTATATGACTTGGTAGTTCTCGTACCACGAGCCTCAAGAGTCACTGCACCTGTAATGTTTGTCGGAGCATACGTTACCGATGTTGAAACTCTGGTAGAACCATTGTACCAACCGTCGAATCCGTATGTATATTGAGCATTGCTCGCCATTACCGTTGCAGTAGAACCAGCAGCATTCGAACCATAACTTACAGATTCACTCGCACGACTCACTGAGGAAATATAACTTCCCTTATTGTAAGTTACCGTATAACTTCTCAGGCTTCTCGTTCCTTTCGCTGTGTACGTTGCATTAGCAGTTACACCCGTAGGAGCATAAGTCGCAGAAGAAGTCACCCTCGTTGAACCGCTATACCATCCATCAACACCATAAGAGTATTGAGCCGTCGTTCCGTTTACAGTCATCGTTGAACCAGCCGCATTTGCTCCGTGAGCCACACGTTCTGTCGTTCTACTCAAACTTGCCACGTAATCACCAGCCGAATATGTGATAGTATAATAGATTCTCGTGAACCTTGCATATACAGTCATCGAAGCCGTTACTCCCGAAATTGCGTAGGAAGCAGAACTACTCAACAACGTACCACCGCTCGCACCAGCCGAATACCATCCGTCGAACTTGTATCCCGCAGCAGCCGAAGCCGTTACCGTGATACTTCCACCATGATTTACACTTCCACCACCTGAAACAGTACCACCAGTCGTTCCGGCTGTATAGTTTCCTGTGCCGTCTGTGGTTCGGTAGTAAGCCGAAGGACTAACAGTATAAGAGTTGATGTTTGCTTTGGCTGTAAGAGACAGATTTGACTTGACAGCGGTCGGAGCATACGTCAATGAAGTTGATACACGGGTTGGACCATTATACCATCCATCAAATGTATATCCCGTCGTTACTGTCGCAGTACATCCTGTTGCATTTGCTCCCCAACTTACTGTTTCAGAAGTCTTGCTGATTTTCGCGATACCTGTTCCCTTGACATAAGTCACGGTATAAGTGTTCGTCGTGTATTCAGCCGTATAGGTCGCATTTGCGGTTACAGTCACTTCACGAGAGGCAGTAGTTACACCGTCAGACCATTTCGAGAATGTCTTTCCTTCAATAGCCGAAGCAGTGATAGTTACTTTCGTACCGTAATTATAAGTGCCAGAGCCAGAACCGTTCACGACTGTCAGCGTGTACTTATTCACTGTCGCAACGCCACGAGCCTCAAAGGTTCTCGCTGCCGTGATATTCGCAACACTCAACGCCAGAGCCGTTCCTATCTGTGTACTTCCTTCATACCAGCCACCGAATGAATAAGTGTACTGAGCCGTATTTGCCGGAAGAGTCGCTGTACAGGTTGCAGTTCCACCATAATTAACCGTTTCACTCGTCTTGCTGATAGAAGCGATATTCGCATTCTTCGTATAGGAGACTGTGTACTTATTAATCGTCGCAGACGCTGTCAATGTACAATTGGACTGAACCCCTGATAGAGTAGCCTTTCCAGCCGTTACCGTCAATGTTCCTGTTCCGGAGGTCTTAGTCCAAGTCGGAGTATTGTATCCCGTAGAAGCAACCGCAGTTTCTGAAGTTACTGTTCCGTTATACGCAACACGTTCTGTGGTCTTCGTCAAAGCATTTACACCTGTTCCTCGAGTATAAGTTACTGTGAACCAATTCTTTTGGAAGCGAGCATAAACCGTAACAGCAGCCGTCACGCTGTCAATGACATAACTTGCAGCCGTACTTACTTGAGTGCCACCTGCGTCGTACCATCCCTGGAAGGTATAACCTGCCGCTGCAGCAGCCGTTAAGGTCGCTTTAGAGCCATAATTATAAGTTCCCGAGCCTGTTACCGAGCCACCGCTATTTCCTGTCGTAAACGAACCAGTAGAGTCCGTATCACGGTATTGAGCCGTTCCTGTAATAGCAAACGTCTTAATAGTGGCTTTCGCAGTGAGCGTCATGTTACTTGTTACGTTCGTCGGACCATACTTCAGAGCCGTGCTAACACGAGTCGCACCGTTGTACCAGCCGTCGAAATTGTAACCTGTCGTCAGGGCAGCAGTAGAGCCAACAGCGTTTGCACCGTGTTCAACGGTTTCGCTGGTAGGAGTCACTGAAGCAATTCCCGTCTCTTTTGCATACGTGATGACATAAGTATTGATTCCGAACGATGCAGCATACGTTGCATTTGCCGTGACATTCGTAACAGTCAATTTCGCTGTCTTCACACCGTTACTCCAACCACTGAACGTGTATCCAGTTGCTGCCGTCGCAGTAGAAGAAGCCTCTCCACCATATTCAACACGAGCCGAAGTAGGAGCAACAGAGCCACCCGTTCCTGCTGTGAATGTTACGGTGAACCATTGACGTTGGAATCTCGCTGTCAGGCTGCGATTGCCTGTTGCGCTGAACGTATAGGAAGCACTGTCTGATACCTTATTCGAACCCTCATACCAACCAGCGAAACTGTACCCAGTGGCGGGAGTGGCTTTGGCTGTAACAGATGTCCCGTGAGTAACTGTACCGCCTCCGGAAACAGTTCCTCCCGTCGTACCACCCGTGAAGTCACCTGTCTCAGCAATACGGAATTGTGCAGCCAATGTGATTGAATAACTCTTAATAGTGAAGACCGCTTGAATTGTACGGTTCTTCGTGATTTCCCATCCCGGATACGGGTTGGTCGTTGACTCACCACCTGTTTCGTCAACCCACTTCGTGAAATTGTACCCAGTCGCAGGAGTCGCAGTTGACTTAACAGATGAACCATAGTCATAAGTTCCTCCTCCAGATACCGTTCCCGCTCCAGTGGGCGTGATGGTGAATGAAAGGGTGTATCTGTTAAGCGTCCGAGCACCAATTGCCGTGAATGTTCTGTTCGCTGTGATATTAGATACGCTCAGTGAAAGGTCGGACGATATTTTCGTGTCACCCTCATACCATCCTGTGAAGGAATATGTATATTGAGCCGTATTCGCTAACAATGTAGCCACCGCAGTTGCTGTCCCACCCCAGTTAATCTTCTCAGACGTCTTATTGATAGTGTTGATATAATCACCTTTCGAATAAGTAACAGTCCAAGTCGATGTGGCTTGCGTGATAGTTACTGTTCCAGTCACTGAAGATGTTGAACCCGTTACAGAAACTTTTCCTGTACGTTTCCCCACAGTATTCTTTGGGATTGGAATTTGCATTGAAAAGACGAACTCATCAACCGCTCCTGGGTCGTCAGGAATTGACGTCCCGTTCACAGTCAATAAGCCATTAGCGGTATAATTCGCAGGAAGAACAATAGGGACATCATTCCCTGTCCCAAGGGAAAAGGTTATCTTCGGTGAGTTGCTCTTTCCAGAAACAGTTATCGTCGAAGCACCTTCCCCCACGTCAAATGACGTCTTGTCCAGGGTGATATATTCGGCAGTTGGCTCTTGCTTTACTTGGTACGATTTTGCCGCTTCAATTCCTTTAACGACAGCGGTAACAACTGTCTGGCGTTCCAAGCGTCCTTTATGGATTGTGCCTGTATTCGTCAGAGCAGCGTTCCCCTCTCCCGCCATAGGATTTACGGTCAACCAAGAATCTTTCGCCATACCTTAAATTCTTTTTAAATAGTTACTAACTAACAGTCCAAGGCACATTCGTGCTGACTTGGAATGTCTTACTTCCACCAGCAGCGTCGTAATCCAACGAGGTCGGTGTAACATCAAGATAATTAATCTTAGCAACCAGACTCACTGCTTCTTGAGCCGTAAATGTATAGGTCGCGTTCGAACTCACCTTAGATGAACCACTGTACCATCCGTCAAATACGTCACCACTCTTCAACAAGTTACATTTCGCAGTAACTTGGTCTCCAACGTTCACTTCCGCTGTTGCTGTCGCTCCCGCAGTACCATTATTGATTTGAACCGTTCCTCGGCTTGTGACATCGGAATTAACTGAAAGAGTAACTTGGAACGCACCCTTCGCAATGTCTTTCAACATCACATAGTCATTATTTCCGTAGGAAGCCAAAGAATCAGCGTCAAATTTATTGGTCGCGATAAGTTCCTTCTTGCGGACGTAATCGTTAGCAGCCACGCCAATATCGCCAGGAGTTATCCCAACGCTGTCGGCAGCCTGTTTCGATGTCGCATACGGATTATTTGCCATGATTAAGAAGTTTTTCCAGCACCTGACTGGCAGTCTACATATTTCTTGAAAACGATATTTCCTGATACGGAATTAATCTTGTCGATAATTCCTTGCCCAGTGAGTTTATCAAGAATGTTCTTTTCCGTCAGATTTTTCAAAATGCTTGACGGATTGTCTTGCTGAGTCTGAACCGCTGTCAGCAGTTCGTCGACCTTTGCTCCTGTAAATTTCGATTTGTACGCCATATCTTTTTATTTTAATGGTTATTCTTTCAATACACCAAAGTCCTCCCCAGTACTATCCTGGAACGGCTCGTCACTATCAAAAGGAATGAACGGTTCCCGAAGACCCAGTTGAGTAATCGTAAAGGAAGATGTCAAGGGGATAGTCCCTTCGGTGATTTTACCTGTTACAGTCATTCTCCTGTCGAACCCCTCATTCGTTTCAACTGAAAGAGGGACAGCAGCCGTCATGACTGACGGCTGTGCCTCTACTTTGCTTTTCTTTAACCGTTTCTTTCCCATTATTTCTAAACGTGTTAGGACAATTCCCAAGAAGTATTAGAAACGATAGTCTGAGATACGGCAGCACCACTGGCTTCAAGAGTGATTATCTTCTGACCGAATGAGAATACAGGGTCACCAGCAGATTGCTTGATTTGAATCTGAGCCGACTGACCTCCAGCGGTCGTTACTTTCATTGCTGCAGTCAATTCGTCAATTGTCGTATTTGCTGCAATTCCAGTGAAAGTGATACTGAACTCAAACTCCTGCTGTGCTCCAGGGTCGCCAGTGATAGCCACATTATTGGTGGTTTCTACTCCACCAGCGGTGTACTTCGAAGGAAGAGTCAATTTAAGACCTCCTGCAACCACCGCACGAGTCTTAAGGTTAACCAATTCGAAGTTCAACTTCGAAGAGTTGGTTTTACCTGTAATCGTCAGAGTTCCACCTGCTTTTCCAACAGTTGTTTCTGCTCCATTCGTAAATGAAACGAACTCAGGTTTTCCTTTCTGGATAACCTTGTAAGTTTTATTCGGCGAAACTCCAACCGCCACACCTGTTACAGTCGTCTCACGTTGTTCACGACCTGTGTGAACTGCACCTGTGTTCTGAACTGTCGCATTACCGTTTCCCGAAGCGGGATTGACGGTCAACCATGCTGCCTTTGCCATAATAACAAACGATTTTATAAATTAAACTAAATTATATCACCAACAAAGATACAAATAATTAGGGAGAAATACTACTCCAATCTCCAAGGGGTCTTCGCTTCAATCTCCTGTTCACCTTTGTTGTTCATCTCATCAAGCCATACATATCCCGAACCAAACTTGAACAGTTCGTCACCAACTGATAACACCCAATCAGTATTCGAATAGATAGTGTTCTCACCTGTTGCTAACAGTGAATCCAGCCATACATACGGATTTGAAAATTCAAAATATTTGTCCAAAGGAGGCGGAACCCATCCTGGGTCTGACCCAACAGGTATCGCATCCTCAATGATAAATCTCCTCACAATTTCAGGTCGAATGATAGAAGCATAATCACCAATGTCCTCGACCTCTATTGATACGTTCTTGACCAATATCGGCTGTGGAAACAAAGCGTTTTCCGCTATCAATTCATTCGTGCTGAAATCGAAGTAAGCAAACTCCTCTTCAAATGTATTTCTGGCTCCAATGAGCAACGCATATATAACTTCCCCCATCAGAATTGACTCAAGCATATTCTCACTGAAGCACATCAAATCAATCTTCGACAAGGCTGGTTGACGGAACCCCTCACGTTCATATTCAGTCCCACCAAACGTGTCTAATACGGGTGCACCATAACCGCCAAGCGGTGCTGGCTTATCCGTAGAACGTCCTGGCTCCCTTACGATAATACAGGGGAGATGACTTTTATCCTTTGGATATTCCATCTTTACCTGTATCTTTCGGGGACTCGTATTAGTTCTCAGGAACAGTTTCTTTGCTTGCTCATAGAAGTCAAAAGAGCCGTCCCTCGTCCCATAGAACATATGGTAGAGGAGGGTCTCATGCTCCGGCACACTTTCGTAATCATACTGAATGTACTGAAGCAACCCATCGACTATCTGTTTTATTCTCGCAATTAAAATCATCTTTATAATTGATTTAAAAATTCATCAATCGCCATGTCAGCAACCTCAAACACCTGTGCCTCGTCGAGTGCCCTGTCCATGAACTTCCGAGGTTCAAATCCCGGATTTATCCAACTTAACGGGTCGCTCTTATCACTCACTCTTCGGAATGTGAAGTATCCCCCACGATTCTCCTTATCAGTAGAAGCGATATCAATTCGTACGAGTCCTTGATATTGAGGTGCTTTGTGAGTATAAGCCGGAATGATTCCTTCGGCTGTTTGAATAGGTTTACGCTGCCCGAGTTGTGCGTACTGTATAGGAAGCTGATTCTTCTTTACAGGCTGTCCACCGTTACTCTTAGCAATATCGTAAATCTCTTTCGGCAGCCGATTTTGAAACACCATTGATTCCGCCACAGCATCAGGAGTAGCGTACCGAAACGGAATTGTCAGATACCAACCCCCACTCGCAGATGTCTTCTTCTTTGAGGAGTTGGAAAATCCTGGCTTCATGTCAAAGGGAGCCTTCCCCTCTTCAAGAGCCAAAGCCAACCCGTCCTGTCCGGGAGCAAGCCCAAACACCACTTCCGTCGGACTCACCCTATCAACGTACATGGCATTCTTATACAGTTTTCGGGTCTTCTTTAACTCTCTATTGACAAGGTTCTTCCACTTGTTTACATACTCAGTCACCACCCGATTGATAATCTCGCCACCGAGTTCCTGAGCCTGCGAACCTGTAAGAGCAAACTCCGCTACGATTTCACTCAAATCAACGTGTATCGGAATCATTGTCGTCGTTATATATTATTCCACTTCCATCGTAATTAGGACGCTGCATGTCTATTAGGTGAGTTCTCCGTCCCACACCCTGTATCGGCATCTTGAGGATTTGAAACTGTCCGCTCTTCTTATCCTTACCTAACGAGGCTCGGATTTCGTGAGGCATATCGATGATATGGTATTCCACCCTGTGTTTGTACAGAACTGAAACACCTGTCTCCGGAGGAACGTTCCCTGGAGCAAATCTCAAACAATACGGGTTCTCGGGAACTATCTCATAGACTGATGGGTCTAACTTGATTAACGGGGACTCGGAATCCTTAAAGGTGTACACTGCCACGATACCATCCTCTATTGGGGCATAAGAGAGAAAGACAGCGACCTCGTCACCTATCATCTCCCTCGCCACCAACATTTCCGTAAACGAAGCATATTCATCCTCAACCGTCACTCTGTCAAAGTAGGAGAGGAAGTCTTTATCTTCATCCCGAACGGTTATCGCAGCCGTACCCATCAATTCCGGAGCCCATTGAACGTACTGTGTATTCCTGTTCAGACCCGTTACAAGTGCTTTGGTTCTCCTCGGATTTACGAAGAAGTATCCAAAGCCGTGACAGTTCTGACAATCAGGTAACGGACTGCCCGAGTTTCCCTGACACGGACAGCGTATCGCCTTTTCACAGATTATATCATAACCGTGCGCCCAAATAACCGAGTTAAAGTCATTCGGGCGAAAACTCACTTGAGGCTGTCCATATAAGGACTGCTCGGGAGCCTCTGATATAGGTCTTTGTCCTGCCATTATACGTATCTCCTTTCTAATAAAGTTTTAGAATTCCAAGGCTGAGGTTTACCCTTTAACGCTTTAGAAATCCTTTTCCGAGTTTCTTCTGAATGATGTTTCCCCAGCATTGGTTTTCTACCGACCCTTGCTTTCGACATTTTCTTTCGAGTTTCTTCAGAGTGTTTCTTTCCTATATGAGTGGCAAGCAACTTCTCTTTCAACCAATCAGGCATCGGAACCCCTTTGTTCCAAGGAGTTTTACCCTTGTGAAGTTCTGATATCTTTTGTCTAAATTCGTCAGTCACTTCCTTTCCCGTACCGTCACCGCCTGGAGTTGAATTATACCCACACTTATAGGAATTGAATCTACTTATGCAAGCCTTTTCAAACAAAGGAAGTCTTTCGATTGGAATACCACTCAATAAGCAATCAACGTGAAAATTCTGCGAACCATATTTTCTGATTGCCTTATGAAACTGAAAATTATCCTTCTCCGCTTCCGCAGCATAAATATGTTCATGAAATCTTCTATGAACCTTACGAACAGTTATACCAACGTAAACTTTATCGTTGATATCGTTATACACAATATACAAACTACCTGTCTTCATTTATACAACTACCATACGAATTTCATCATATACTAATTTCAATTTCTTCACAGAATCCGCAATCTCTTTTTGATATTGCAAAATCCTTGCCCCATACCCTGCGTTGGTTGCTGATGATGTTGAACTAATTGATTGACTCAACCCGTCAACACCTATCGACTGGGCAGCGATACCCGCACCCAATATCAAGTCACCAGCAATTCCAAGTGGTCCGAACGTAGCCAATTTCCCCGTCAGATTGATTAAGTCCATAGGCATATGGTCGAGGTCAAAGCCTGTAATATACTGGAAGTCCCAATAATCCGGAATCATCCTAAAGTGCTGGCTTCCCAATTGGGTTGTCAGACCACTCAAGATGACCTCAGCATTGGCAGTAGCAACAGCCGAACCCGTGGGAACGATTGAAACTCTTCGCTTATATAGACCATAACTGTTCTGGTGAGTTGTCAGCCATTGTGTCGGATAGGAAATTTGCTCAAGATTGTTGAACCGTCCCGTCAACGATATCGGTTTGTTGACGGGATAGTTCGTGAACAGAATAGGGAAACTCTGCCAATAGTCGGCTCGGTAAAATGTCAACTTCTCTTGGTCAATGAACTGGCGCATCAGTTTCAGGTTGAAGAAGTTCTCAACCTCTCTTTGAGCAGCCTGTATATAGAACCGCATACTTTCACTGCTGAAAGAAGTCCCGTCGCCTCCCTGTATGGTTATCCCGTACAGGTACAAAGAAAAAATCTCCGTGGGATTAAATATCATCCCCGTGTTCTTTCTATACTTCATTGTCAAAACAAGTTGTCCCATCTCGCATTACTCTTTAGAAGCGTTTACCAAAAATTCGATGATTTCGGCTTTGGTTTTTTCAGCAACAGCGGTCATGTCAATACCACCCTCCTGACCGAAAGCAATCAGTTCATCTTTCTTCATTACACCCAATTCCTTGCGTAGAGCAGCCTCTTCCTCTTCAGGAGTAGGGGTTCCCTCGCCACCTGTTACTTCGGGGTCAGCGTCTCCCTGAGTTTCCTCGCCTGTACCCTCTGTTGGGTTCTCTACGATAGCTTCAGGTGCAGGGGGTGTAACTGTCTCGGCTGGGGGAACGGTTCCCGCAGCGAGTTGAATACGAGCCTCGTGTTCACGATTGTATTCGTTCTTCCAGTTTTCAACCTCTTGCTCGAGTTCCTCAATCTTCTTTTTATTCGCTGTATTGACATTTGTCAGGCGAGCAATCTCTTTCTTGTACCACTCTTCACGGTCTTTGAAGTCTGACTTCATCTGAACCTCTTTCGGGGTTTCGAAAACAGGCTGTTTGCCGTGTTCGTACAGGTCGGGGATTCCTAACTTGAGGACTTCCTTACCAAAGTCGTCTTCAACCTCAGCAACACAATTCACAAACTTCACGTTCTTACCATTGTAATTGATGGTTTTGTTTCCCGCTTTTCTGTTAAACAGTTTCATAATTCTTTGAATTTTATTTATGATTATAAAATTAATGGGGATGGGACATACACCCCATCCCCATCATTATAACGTAATTGTCCTCATTATTAGGTAGTCGGCAAACCAATCTTACCGATGTTGATAATACGGGCAATCTTTCCAGGCATATACTCTACCGGAGTTCCGTAGTTCAATACAGAGAATGAACGTCTCGGACCAACAATAGCGTAATCCAGTTTCATGGTTCCACCCAGTTCCAGATACTCAATCATTTCACTTCCGTTGAAGTAAACGAGAGCAGACTTGGTTCCGGCAATCCAACGGTTACGGTCATGAACCTCTCTCGGATTAGCACCGTCCCAACCAGCAGCAAGTTCAGTCTTGCTAACTTCGAAGATAGGATAGAAATCAGCAGTGCCTTTATCGACCGGATTGGCTTCGGTACGATAGATGACATAACAGGTTTCAGGATAAGCCGAAGAGTTCGCACCAGCAAACTTCAGAGTCACGGACTGAGTTGCGCCAACAGCCTGTTCAGTGTCGTTCAACAGAACGGGTTCAGACTCTCCGTAACGGTTCTTCGCTGTAACAGCATAGAAGTAGTTACCAGCGTGAACAGAACCAAACATTCCCTTCGCGTCAACGGCAACAGCAACCGGAGTCGTAACATCCTTAATAGGAGCGTTCGGAGCCTTGTCAGAAGTCTTACCACGACCCAACTTAATCGGCTGGTTGAAGTCGAAGTATTTGTCCGCTTTGATGTTCACCTTACCAAACTGAGTGGTGATGTCGTTTATCGACTGACCCATAGTTGCGCCCACAACGCCACCAGCCATACCAACGATAACACGTTTAGACTCGTGGAAGAGTTTCACGTAGTTGTTGAATACGACAGGGGAAGAAACGATACGGTCGATGATACCGTTTCGGTCGTTTACAACTGCCTGAGCAGCGTCCTCAACCAAAGCGTCATTCAGAACAGAACCGTTTGCGTTCAATACGGCAGGGTCTCCGAAGTAAGCGTCAAGCACCTGTTCAGAAGTTTTACCCAGCAAGCCACCTGTGATATCGTTGATACCAGCGATGTGCTGTGCAAATACACCGTCGAACTCTTCAGGAACTTTTGCCGAGTCAGCGTCAATCACTTTCTTGTCAAGGATAGTCTGAAGCAAGATGGTCTTGTTTTCAACTTCCTTGGTGTACAGTGAACCAACGACAGTCTTGACAATCATACCCGGATGAGTAACCTGTCCAGTCACACCTGTGAACTTGACAACGATTGACTTCCGACGATATACAGAGTCGGTCTCAGTAGGAGTTTCGCCTTCCTGATTGAAGATGCCCACTTCCTGACCATACTTGTACAACTGATTGTACTGATGAACAGTATTGTCAATCTTCTGACGGTTCAACTCATTCCAGAACACCAACTGGTCCAAACGGTTTTCAAGGTTCTTCAGCACAGAATCCAAGGATTCAGGTTTCAGACCTCCACCGTTATTCAATTGGTCGTTGTACTGCATACCAGTCAACAGACCTGCTTCCATCGCCTTCAAGATTTCATCCGAAGACATACTTTCCAACGGATTTGTAGCCTCCGTTCCATTGTAATTGAATAAATCCATTTTCGTATATTATTTAAAGTTTCGTACGAAATTATTTCACGAGGCGAACGTTCTTCTTGTTATACATATACAAGGCTGCGTCTTTACCTATGTCCCCACCAATCGGGTCAAGCAAATAGGCAGTTGTATTGTCGCGCAAAGACTTCTGTATTTCGGGGTCGGCTTCCTCGTCAATCGATTTAGCAATCAACTCACGAACAACCGCACGGTCTCTCGAAATGCTCAGAACTGTTTTGTTGTCCTCATCCTTAGCACCGCCACCCTGTTCAATGCTTTTCTCGATGATAGCCTTGCTCAGACCAGCACTCTTGAATTCAGGAGCCGAATTTCCGAAAGCAATAATCGCCTGTCGCATACCGTCCAAAGATTTTTCAATCTTGTCAGTAATCGGCTCAAGAGCCTTTTCTACGATAGCCGGAATAGACTTCAGCAGGTCATCCTGAGACTGATTAAACTTGCCAAACAGGCTGTCCTCAATACTCTTGATGATGTCGTCAGAAAGTGACTTCGCAATGTCGTCCTTTTTCTTGTCGCCATCGCCACAGCCGTTACCCTTTTCGAGGTCGGAGTCGTCATCGCCTTCTCCCTCTTTCTTGTCCTTGTCTTTTTCCTTCTTCTCGTGATTTCCATCACCGTCGCCTTCGCCATGGTCATCCGGACCACTTTGAACCGACTTTTCCAATTTGATTGAGCCGGATTCAATCCAACCAGCAATCACCTCTTCTGTAAACCCACTGCCAAGCAATGATTTTACGAGGTCGTCATTTTTTTGTTCATCAGTTAATTGTACCATACTACTTTAATTTTTCGGATTAAAAATATTACAAAATTTCTTTTCCCTAAAATGAGTCATCAAATGCCCTCTTGGATAATACGGAATTTTGAATCGATGACAATCCTCTTATTCCCTATCACCTGTTCGAATATGACATCACGCTTGAGTTGGCTCTTGAGTAAATCACCAGTAGGAATGAAATCCTGAGATTGAATACCTTTCACGAAATCGATATACGAATTGAAGTTTACAGGAGTAAACGTCAGCGCAATATTATTGATAATTGCCTTCGTGATATGTTTTTCGTTCTTCGGGTCTCGCTCCAAGGCTTTTCCCTCAATAGACATTCCAGGCTTTCTGGTTGAACCGCTTTCGCGCATTTCAATACACTTGTCCCAAAAGGCTCTTGCCTCGAGAGACTCGCTCCATAACTTTCCTTTCACCCAAAATTTGTTATCGACTATCTTCCCGTCAAGCGGTTCACCAATCCAAAACCTACTTTTCAATTCTTTTGCTCGAACTGTTAAGTGGTCAAGATTGAACAAACCATGCTTGAGGAAGTAGTCTATAACGAACCCATTGGGCTCCATTGAGTCACCCTGATAATCTTTGCTGTCGTCACTCGCGATTCCCTCAAATATCATATTCTCGTAGCGACGGTCATCACCACGAGGATACTCAGTAGCGTCAGACTTCATGAAGTCTATCGGCAACCAGAAGTTAAAATCATTTGGGGTCTGCTTCTTCATACTTCCACTTTATAAATTTGTGACAAAGTTACAAATCATTTTAGAAAGTTACAAATATCGGGTCTCCAACATAATCGGTTCCACGCTCGTTCGCTGCCATAAATTCTTCTTGAGGAGTCCGGACTTTCATGGGTCCAGTCATCAATGAATATTTCATTTCCTCTAGAATACGCATCATATCGTTGTCGTCGCCTGTGAACACTATCTCAACCTCTGTTAAGCGGTTGGTCGACGGGTCTTCACGGTAACGAGTGTCATGGATGATTAGAGGCTTCACAAATTTGAGATGACCGTTTGTCCCAACTGTTACTTCCTCCGCTCCGCTGATACCTTTCATGATGGTTTCAACACACTTCATCGGGTCTCGTACAGGTACAGAAACTTTTCGTTTGTCCCCGTCCATAGATTCCGGTTCAAGCGGTTTCACGGCTTCGATGTCCAAAGCCTTTTTCAGGATTGATGTAAATCCCGGAACGAATGCTTCGGGAGTGATACGTCCTTCCGATAAGGCTTTCATCAGAGGTTTGGTTTCCTCTATTTGATGTGGCTTCATCAGCATGTCAAGAACTATCTCTCCTTGGTCGAAGATAAACGGCTTCAAAGGAATCTGTCCCAAGTCAATGAATTCAGCGAAACAATGTTCCGATGCATCAACTGTTACAGGCTGCAAGCAATCCACCCAAACTTGGAAATACTTGATATGCGCATCCTCTGTCTTGTGCTCTCCGAGGTACACAATTCCCCTCCCCTCAATTGGGTCAAGATTTGTTTCCTCTTTAAGTTCCCGAAGCGCAGCCGTCTCAAAGTCCTCTCCTGGGTCGACATGACCTCCAGGGATACATACCTTACCAGTAGGAACAAAGTTCTCAACACGATGTAAAACGAGGACTCTACCATCCTTGTCAAAAGCAACCACGTCAGCGTACTTTGTCGGCTCGCCTGTAATTGACTTCACGATATCGAAATACACCTGTTTAGACAGTTTGCCACCACGATAAGCCTCTTCAGCCTGTTCAAGAGCATCAATACCTTTACAGATGTCACCAACGTCGGGGTCGTTACGGTATGCCTCAAGCGATTTCAATATCTTGTTTCTTTCATTCACGGCTGACGAAACTTCCTTCTGGTGCTCTTTTAGGAATCCTCTGTACTTTTCAAATACTTCGGATTTCTTCTCCTCAGGTAAACCATCCACACCGTCAATGACAGACTTCTGAATTGAAAACTTGTCGGACAATTCCTGACCCAAAGTTTCAAGGTTCGCCAACTGACCTTTCAACTTCCGATAGTCCTCAACCTTTTCTTGGGTTGACTGAATTCCTAAAAATTTCTTCAAGTTCATAATTATCATCTTTTAGACTGTATATTCTTTATTTCCAATTGTTATCTTCGCTCGACTCTTCCGTTCAACCTTTCTCTCATAATTCTTAGGAGGCTCGAACTGATGTGTGTCAGGGTTCCATACATATCCCTTCGGAACATAACGCAAGTCGCACCGACAGAACGGGTGAACAGGGTGTATCGTCGCTTTCCAATCTTTCGACTTCACACCATAGTTCGTACCGTTTGCCATGAGTTCCGAAAGCCTGAACACCCGTGGCTGGCTCCCGATACCCCCTGTTAGGTATAGTCGTATGCAATGGCGACAGGCTCCAGGGAAGACATCAAAGTAAACCAACGGGTCGGGGTCTTCTTCCATCATGATTTCGGCTCTTCCGAGATTGTATATATCTTGACTTTCCGTCTCAACGATACGTCCCCAATCCCGCTGCCAGTCATTCATTTGGTTAGCGAGGTTTGAAGTAATCTTCTTGACGGAACGCTTCTCGAACGTGCCTTCGAGCATCTCCTTCCGTAAAGTCACATCAGCCTTTGCCTGCTCTTGAGCCTGTAAGTAACTGAGTTCCTCTGCGGAAATTGATGCTCGGACATCGTTCTTGATGCGGTCGGCAAATCCTTTGATATGAGTATAAGTTTTGTTGGCGGCAACCTTGTAGAACGCCATTTCCCTCGCTGTGGGCTCAAATAAGCCCATTTTAGACAGAAACGCAGTAAACTCGGAGTAAGTCATCTGAGCGGTGGCTTTCGTCCCAACAGCAGCCGAAACACGACCAAAAAGAAAGGCTTGATAATGGGAAGGGAATTTAGGAATCAGTTTCACCAAGTCAACCCCTTTCTTCTTCAGGAGCGCAAGGTCTTCAGTTGTTAGGTAGTCTTTCCCCAACACCTGTGCAACCATCTTCACTACTGCGAGGTCGATGTTTGTCAAAATCTTCTTTATTTCATCTTCCGTGAATAACATTATCTTTTCTTCTTTTGTATTTCAACCATAGTTTCAACAACGTCTCCGAACAGTTTAACAGCGTTGAACGCATTCTTCCCTTTACCCTCGTATTCCTTTTGAACCTTTGGATATCTCATCGGGTCGACGTGATGATGAATTCGGGGTGATGCTGGTGCTTTCATTTTCTTATTCCTAATTGTGAATCAATGAACTCCAAAGCCTTTCCGAGAATAGGGTTCTCCATAGACTTTTCAACCATCATCGCCTGTATAGCCTCTTCCGCTGTTTTAGGTGAGCCATTTCCTTCTTCGCCATCGACGATTTCGTTCATGCCCTCGCCACCCATCATTTTGTTGGTTTGAGCCGACTGATACACCGTGTTAAGGATAGTGTCCTTATTCGGGTCGAACTTTCTACCTGAATACTTTTCGAACATATCCTCAAGCGATACAAAGCCAGCCTCGGACTTCTTCTTATCCAATTCAACCTGTGCTACCTCGTCCTCGATTTCAATACCTGTAAACACGAGTTCCAAGCGGTCGTCAATTTCGCTGATGATATACTTATTCAGGATATTCTGATAGAACACTAACAGTGGAGTCAGACCTTTCTGTTTAGAATGGTCAAGACGTTCCTTTTGTCCTTCCTGTCCAAATATACGGGCAGCGTCCTGAAATTGAAAGCCCAACTCCGATGGGTCCATACGATACACGGCACACGCAATCACCAATAGGAATTTAATCCATTCAGTGAACTCCATGTCTCGGTTCGTCTGCTGTAAATCAATCCACTCAAGGTCTATTCCCTGAATGACGGGTATCTTGTGAGAATTGTACACGGTACTCATCGTCTGTTTCCAATCCTGACGAAACTCGTTCAGGGTTCCTTGGTCGACGTTTCCGTTCTTCACATTGATAAAGCCTTTCGGCTGACTACCTTGTTTGAAGAAGTTACCATTGTACTGCATTCCCCACAAAATCCATGTCACGATTTCAATCAGCGTTTCCAACTCCGAACAGCCGTATCCATTACGCAACACGTTAGTCGTCTTGTTACGGATACCATAACCCAACTCCCACGGATAGAAAACTACATACTCATCTGATACAGGGTGACGGATAATCTGCCCATCCCATACCATAGCATAGCGAGGCAAATAACCATGCCAGCGAAAGTTCTCGAACATCTGTCTGTATCGTGGGTCGTTTGTGTCTAACTGTCGTATCAGGGCAGCGTCAACAGCACGATACTTCTTGAGGTTCATGTTCCTTGCACGAACGAGTTCAAATGTCATCTGGTCAAGCACAAGAGAGTCTCTCAATACTTTACGGGTAAACTCTTGAAAGTTGTCCTCGCATTCCCATTTGTCATTCTCTCCACCGTCTTCAAGGAAACGAACTATGTAATCGACAATCTTCTTGTCTTTTGCTGACAGTTCCTTTTCGTCGGAACCCTCAGAACCTGGAATTCGCTTGTAACGAATTTGGTATCCTGGCTTCTGGTCGTCAACGCTGTACTTCAAAAAGTTCTGAACCTGTTCAATACGTGTGTTGATGATAGCCTTAATGATGAAGATATCGCCCATTCGGTTTAGAGTCCCAAATGCTATACCGTTGTTCGGGTCGCGATACCCCTTACCATTGAAGCCTATCTCCGACGGGTTCCAAAGGATTGATTTAATTTCCGGCTGGGGTGCTCTCCTGTCGTGCTTCTGTTGCTCAGCGATAAACGCTTGTGCCTTCATCACCTCTTCAAAATTCTCTGAGTTTAGGGACTTCTGAAGACGGTTCCTCAACGCTATCGGAGCAGCCTGAGCCATGATTTGGAGTTCCTGAAGAGACAGTCCATCAAGACCGTCTATGGGAGCCACATTATTGGCTCCCACTGAACTCCTGTTTTTTGATGAACGGTTCTTCTTACTTCTCATAATTAAATAGTTCCAGGAGTGACGTATGTTTTGGCTTCATAGGTACGACCACCGTAAATGAAACGGATAGTGAACCAAGTTACCATTTCCGGACGCAAAATACCCAAATCTTTCACGATTTCAAACCTCAGTGAATTGGAAGCCTTTGCGGTCAGCGTTTTCTTGTCTTCGCTCAACTTGCCCAAGTCAGCAGAATTTCCACGGAACTCAAGTTGTCTTTCGTCGGCAAATACCTGTACTTGATACTCTGATGTTTCCTGTTCATCAGCGTCAGCAGCGATTTTCTTGAACTTCGCAACCAACCAAGGCAGCGATGCCTTAGAAGCAGCGTAATCGTACTGGTCTGTATATGATTTGGGAACCACAGCATAATAGGTCGCCTCGTTAAAAGCCACACCCAGTTGCAACCCGAAGATTGTACCTACTTCAGCAGGAACGCCACTTGTAAAGTCAGCAGACTCATCAATGATGAGTTCATTGCCCTCGTAGCATTCTACTTTACATTCACAGGTCTTAGCAGCATTCAGCATCATTGGAATAGTTACTTCGTCTCCCATTTTGAAATTCAGACCAGCCTGTACCAGACCATGATAATTTTTACCAATGAGTCCGGTCACCATGAAGTTGTTGATAGTTGCTAACCCATCGGTCTCAACCGTAACAGCCTCCGCACCTTTCGAATAAACATATTTCTTCATCTCTTTTATGTTTTAATTCTACATTTATTAAACGATACAAATTTACAAACAAAAACGGCACTAATAAAGCATGATATCCTTATTCTTTCTTTTGGCTCTCTTTACCACGCTTTTCCAGTTCCCCCTTAACTTTCATTATAGAGTAAAGCAACTCCGCTCTCTGAGACTTCTTGATTGCTTCAAAGTTCTTATTTAAATCGTTCACAAGTCCTTTCTCCATCTTCTTAAGATTGTCGGTAGGGATATTCTTAATGTTTGACCACTTTTCATCAACCCCCTTTCGAACTTTCTCTGACAGGTATTTCTTCAGATTGACCTTTCCACTGTTAGGAACGTCCTCAAACTTAACACGGGTAAATGACTCTTTCACCTCTTCTGAAGTTTCTTCTTTTTGACGCTGGTCATACAGTTTGTCTTCAGCCTCGTCTAATTTCTTATACTCAGCCTCATACTCGTCTTTCAACCGTAATGTCTCAGCATCGTATTTGTTAGTCTTCTCCTTCAAAGTGTTCCACAGTTCTTTGCGCTTTTTAGCAGCATCCGGATGGTCACTTTCGTACAGTTTGTCAATCTCACTTCGAATTTCATCAGCCTCTTTGTCGTACTTCTGGCGAGCCTCTTCACGCTTACTGTCATACTTCTTCGAGGCTTCTTTCTTCTTTTCAGCCTCCTTCTTTTGGGCTTCGTTTATCTTCTTACTTGTTTCCTTCGCTTCCGCAGCATTACGTTTCTCTTCGTTTGCTTTAACACCTGAATGTATCTTTTCAGCCTGTCTTTTTGCCAACTCTAAATTATTCTTCTTTTCTATAAGAACCATAATTTCTTCCTGGGGAAGTTTCAACTTGCCTTCGTTGATAGCAGCGATAACCTTATCGACAGCCTCAAGTTCCTTTGCAGGGTCTTTTTCGTTAGAGGAAGACTTCTCAGGCTTCTCTTCCTCTTTCTTTTCAGAACCGTACTTCTGCCCCACGCGATGTTTGCGTCTATTCTCAGAAGTATCAGCGTATATGCCTGAACGAGATTTTTCTAATCTTTCATTCAAAATTGATTTTTCTATTAGTGTCGTCATATTCCTTACAGTTAAATTTGATTACGCAAATATATTACGTTATCTTGAATAATCAAAGAGTTTCCCGAAGAAAACTCCTAAATTATTCCCAGGACTCAGGAAGAAGCGACTCTTTCCCGAGTTCTTTAGCACGCTTTTTAATCCACCGTCTCGCAGCGGCAGGGTCTTTCGCCCGA